>Ga0302279_10000671_pt1 | contig 50482 bp, 43 predicted proteins | sample III_Bog_N3_3_FD_194541 | JGI IMG/M metagenome (GOLD analysis project Ga0302279, IMG submission 194541) | Peat permafrost microbial communities from Stordalen Mire near Abisko, Sweden - III_Bog_N3_3 | ecosystem: Environmental > Terrestrial > Soil > Wetlands > Peat | place: Sweden: Abisko... | reverse complement strand
TTGAAGGACGCTGTGTGGTTCCGACGCGGACGTCTGCTCATCTGCTCTCCTCATCCCAGCCATTTTAGGCTGCGGGCGAACAGACCCTCCACTTAAACCCCTGTCTGAATTTGCGGAACCAGCTCTCGGTACTAGCCGCGGCAACAAATGACATTCATGCGTTTGCCGCCGGGCCGCTCCAGAGTTTGAGAATGCCGCGCAACGCGTCCATTATGATTTCCCAATGGGGTATATGTTCTTCAAGTGCCTCCAGGTGACTCTATGACGGCTTCTTCACCCACTTCCCTCGACTCCAAATCGCAATTGCGCAAGACCATGGGCTTCTGGGATGTGCTGTTGTTCAACATTGCCACCGTGCTGGGGCCGCGCTGGATTGCGGCCGCGGGGCACAACGGGACTTCGTCGATCAGCTTGTGGATACTGGCAGCGGTGTTCTTCTTTGTGCCGGGTGCGCTGGTGATCAACGAGCTTTCCTCGCGCTTCCCGGAAGAGGGCGGGCTGTACTCGTGGTCGAAGGAAGCGTTTGGCCCCTTTCACGGATTTGTGGCCGGCTGGACCTACTGGATCTATACCGTTTTCTATTTTCCCGGCCTGCTGCTGGCCAGCGCCTCCATGGCCGCCTACATCATCGGCGGACGGGGCGCCGTTCTGGCGCAGGACCGCACCTTTCTGATGACGGTCTCGCTCTCCATGCTGCTGGTGGCGGTGGTGCTGAACATCGTGGGGCTGAACATCGGCAAATGGCTACAGAATGCGGGCGGCGTGGGAACCTATGTGCCGCTGCTGATGCTGGCGGGGGTGGCCGCGGTGGTGGTTTGGAAGCACGGCTCGGTGACCCATTTCACGGTGGCCAACATGCTGCCCACATGGAACTGGGACACGGTGAACTTCTGGTCGCAGATTGCCTTCGCCTTTACCGGGCTGGAGCTGGTCTCGGCCATGAGCGAGGAGGTACGCGATCCTCGGCGCACGCTGCCCAGGGCCGTGTTTGGCGCCGGAGCGCTGATCGCCCTGATGTACATTGTGGGCACGTTCGCCATTCTGGCGCTGGTGCCCGCAGCCAATCTGGACCCGCAGAGCGGCGTGTTCAACGCCATCACGGTGGGGTCGATGGCTCTGAAGCTGGGCTTCCTGGGGGTCGTGGCGGCCATCCTGGTCACTGTGGGCAACGCCGGGGGCGTGGGCTCGACGGTGGCCGGCATTGCGCGTGTGCCCTTTGTGGTGGGCGTGGATCGCTACCTGCCGGCGGCCTTCGGCAAGATTCATCCGCGCTGGAAGACGCCGTATGTCTCGATCCTGGTGCAGGCCACCATCTCCGGGGCGATTCTGGTGGGCAGCCAGATCAACGAGACTACGCGCGGGGCCTATCAGTTTCTGATTGACGCGGCCATCATTCTCTACTTCATTCCCTTCCTCTACATGTTCGCGGCCGTGATCAAACTGGCGCGGCGCAAGGACCGCAAGGAGAATCCGCATGCTGTGCTGGTGCCGGGAGGCATTGCTGGCGTGTGGATTTGCGGGGGGCTGGGGTTCTTGGTTGTCCTCGTCGGCATTGCCGTTTCGCTGGTGCCGCCGGGCGACACATTGAACAAGATGGGATTTGAGCTGAAGCTGGTGGGGGGCACGGTGGCTTCGGTGCTCCTGGGGCTGATGCTCTATTGGCGCGGAGCGCGGGCCAAGCAGACTGAGATGTAAAGAAGCCGGCCCGGTTGAGCTTTGTGTTTTTCCACCCTGGCCTCAAACATTTCTCCCCGTAAGACACGCGGCGAGGGTGGGGCACCCGGCTTTATTGGCCCGGAGCAAGCGCGAAGCAGATCGCGGTAAGCGTCCGGAAAGGCGACTTCCATGACCTTTGTAACTCCGTCGTCCTCAAAGGATGGAAGTCCAGATGGCTCATCGCTCAAGTCATGCTCCCTCGTTTTGCGTGATATAAATCACACAACAAGGGGCTATTCATAGAATCGAGCCCGCTTCGGGTCGATAAGCGAAATACGATGGTCCACATAGCTCCGAAGAATTTGCTGGTCGATGGGACGGAGCCTGTTCCACCAGAGTTGCCCGGCGGAATGCGCTACCTGGCGCGGCAGCCGATCATGGATGCGCGCAGCCGGGTGCATGCCTACGAATTGCTCTTCCGCAGCGGGCCTGAGGCCTTCTTCAGCGGAGATGGCAACCTGGCAACCCGCACCATGCTCGACAATTCGGTGCTGTTCGGACTGCAGAATCTGACCGGCGGCGTGCCTGCATTTGTGAACTGCACCAACGAATCGTTGATCGAGCGCATGGTCGACATTCTTCCGCCCGCCATGACGGTGCTGGAAATTCTGGAAACCCTGGAGCCCACGCCCAACCTGGTGGCGGCCTGCCGCAAGCTGAAAGAATCCGGTTTCCGCATTGCGCTCGACGACTTTACCTGGAAGCCCAAATTCGAACCGCTGGTGCAGTTGGCCGACTACATCAAGGTGGATTTCACTTTGACCTGCCCCTCCAGCCGCGACGAACTGCGCAAGCAACTGGCCGGAGTCACCGTGGCCCTGGTTGCCGAGAAGGTTGAAACCCAAAAAGAGTACAGGCAGGCCTGCGAAGAGGGCTTCCTTTTCTTTCAGGGATACTACTTCTGCCGCCCGGCATTGCTGAAGAACCGCAAGGTTCCCTCCAACCGCATCTCGCAGATCGGGATTATCGAAGCTCTGCGCGGCGACACGATCAATCTGGACAAACTGAGCCAGCTGGTGAAGCGCGACGCCTCCCTGACCTATCGGCTGCTGCGGCTGGTCAATTCGCCGGTCTGCGCCATACGCCAGGAGGTCACTTCCATCGGGACGGCTCTGATGGTGGTGGGCGAGGATACATTTCGCCGCATGGCGATGCTGGCCATCACTTCCGAGTTAGCCGCCGATCAGCCCACGGAGATCTTGAGGATGGCCTTTCTTCGCGGAAGATTCTGCGAGCTGGCATCAGGGCTTTGCGGGTTGGACACCACCGAGCAATACCTGCTGGGGATGCTCAGCCTGCTGCCGACCATGCTGCGCATTCCCATGAAACAACTAACCCCCGAGTTGCCTCTTCGGGATGCAGTGCGCCAGGCGCTTGAAGGGACATTCAATTCCGAACGGGTTCTGCTGCAATGGATGGAGCAACATGAGAACGGCGACTGGGATGCCTGCGACAGGGTTGTGGACGCCTACGCGCTGAACGCGGACAAGCTGCTTGATTTCTATCGCCAGGCCGTGGTGTGGGCTGAAGCCGCGATCCAGTCCGCGGTTTGATTGGGCCCTTATACGATGAAAGCCCCCGGTGAGTACGCCGGGGGCTTTCATTTGGAGCTGGGTGTTTTTTGGGGTCCTGGGTGAATTCGGTGGACTCCCAGGTCCCAAACTCGGGACCTGGGGCGCCCAGTTCTGTTGGTGATCGCCGTCAGTTGCTGAAGAGCAGGATGCCGGCGGCCTTTTCGTCGCTCACCGTCTCGTCTGCGCTGACCGGACGATAGAAGAGCTGGTTGGCTTCAAGGTAGACCTCGAGGAAGGCGGGGCGGGCGGTGATGTGGCCGCCGATGAGGGCTTCGGACAAGGGGTCTTCAACGTAGCGCTGCAGGGCGCGGCGCAAGGGGCGCGCGCCGTAGCTGCGGTCGCTGAGGGTCTTGTCGAGAATCCACTTCTTGGCTTCCTCGGTGACGGAGATGGTGATGGCCTTCTGGGCCAGGTTGGCGTTCAACTGCTGGACCAGCAGTTCGACGATCTGGATCAGGTCCGCGTCCGACAGCGACTGGAAGAGGATGACTTCGTCCAGGCGGTTGAGGAACTCGGGGTTGAAGGTCTTCTTGACTTCCTGCTTGACCAGCTCCTCGACCTTGTCGTTGACCAGGTCTTCGCGATCGCTCTGGAAGCCCAAGCCCTGCTTTTTCATCAGGTGGCGGGCGCCGATGTTCGAGGTCATGATGAGGATGACGTTCTTGAAGTCGACGGTATTGCCCAGGCCGTCGGTCAACTGGCCGTCCTCAAAGACCTGCAACAAGATGTTGAAGACATCGGGGTGAGCCTTCTCGATTTCGTCGAGCAGGACCACGGAATACGGAGAACGCTTGACGCGCTCGGTGAGCTGGCCGCCCTCTTCGTAGCCCACATAGCCCGGAGGCGAGCCGATGAGCTTGGAGACCGAGTGCTTCTCCATGAACTCCGACATATCGAAGCGGATGAGGGCCTTGTCTGACCCGAAGAGGAACTGGGCCAGGGTGCGGGCCATCTCCGTTTTGCCGACGCCGGTGGGGCCGAGGAACAGGAAGCTGCCGATGGGCCGGGCGGGCGACTTGAGGCCGGCGCGGGAGCGGCGGATGGCGCGGGCCAGGGCGCTGATGGCCTTGTCCTGGGAGATGACACGCTTGTGCAGCTCTTCCTCGACGCGGAGGAGCTTCTGCGTCTCTTCTTCCTTGATGCTGGTGACGGGCACGCCGGTCCAGCGGCTGACCACATCTTCGATGTCCTCGCGGCTGACAATGCCGGAGGCTGAGTCGTCGAGGTGGTACTTGTCGCGCAGGCCGCGCAGGTTTTCGCGCTCCTTGCGCTCCTCGTCGGAGTAGAAGCGGGCCTTCTCGAACTCGTGGTTGGCGATGGCCGAGTCCATGCGGTGAACGATGAACTTGATGCGCTTCTGGACTTCCGTGATCTCCTCGGGCAGCGAAGTCTGGCGCAGCTTGACGCGGGCGCCAGCCTCGTCGATGAGGTCGATGGCCTTGTCGGGCAGGAAGCGGTCGGGGATGTAGCGGTTGGAGTGGGAGACCGCGAACTCGACGGCGTCGTCGGTGTAGCTGACAGCGTGGAACTTCTCGTAGCGGTCCTTGATGCCCATGATGATCTTGATGGCGTCTGCTTCGTTGGGCGGCGGCACCTTGACGGCCTGGAAGCGGCGCTCCAGGGAGCGGTCCTTCTCGATTGACTTGCGGTACTCGGCGGGGGTGGTGGCCCCGATGCACTGGATTTCGCCGCGGGAGAGCGCCGGCTTGAGGATGTTGGCCGCGTCCAGCGAGCCCTCGGCCGAGCCCGCACCCACCAGGGTGTGCAGCTCGTCGATGAAGACGATGGAGTTCTGGTTCTCCATCAGCTCTTTCATGATGGTCTTGAGGCGCTCCTCGAACTGGCCGCGGTACTTGGTGCCGGCCACGATCAGGGAGAGATCGAGGCCGAGGACGCGCTTGTCGGCCAGGAAGCTGGGCACTTCGCCATCGGCGATGCGCTGGGCCAGGCCTTCGACAATGGCCGTCTTGCCCACGCCGGGCTCGCCGATGAGCACCGGGTTGTTCTTGGTGCGGCGGCAGAGGATCTGCACCACGCGCTCCAATTCGCTATCGCGGCCCACCAGGGGATCGAGCTGGCCGTCCATGGCGGCCTGGGTGAGGTCGCGGCTGAACTCGGCCAGCAGGCTGGACTCGCGCTGACGCGGCTGCGTGGGAGCTTTCTCCTGGGTGACGCGGGCCAGCTCGTCGCGAATCTGGGCGAGCTTGAGGCCGCGCTCCTGCAGGATTTCCGCGGCGAAACACTTCTCTTCGCGCAGCAGGCCGAGCAATAGATGTTCTGTCCCGATGTGCTTGTGGCCCAGCCGCTCAGCCTCTTCCGCCGCATACGCCAGAACCCGCTTGCACTCGTTCGAGAGCGGCAGGTCCACAGAGGTGGAGACCTTTTCGCGAATGGTGGTGTGCGCTTCAATCTGCTTGCGGATCGACTCCACCGAGGCGTGCGAGCGCAGGAAGCGGTTGGTCAACGCCTTGTCCTCGCGCAACAGACCCAGCAGCAGGTGCTCGGTCTCGATATAGGGTGAGCCGAACTGGCTGGCCTCATACCGCGCGAAGAAGATCACGCGCCGTGCCTTCTCCGTATAGCGTTCGAACATGATGTTCTCCCTCTGCAGCAGGCTATCGGCTGGAGTGGCCGTCCGGTTCATCTTCCGGCTTCAGCCCAACCCGCGCGTGCCCTTCTTTGAACTGCGCCGCCGGGGTCCCTGGAATGCAGTTCTAGGCCCCGAACAGCCCCTGGATGGTTGCGAATCTCATCCACCTGTTTTTCCCCGGCGCTGGCGTTCGTCCGGGGACTTCCATCCTACCTCTGCCAACCGGAGATTGAGGGGAAAAACTCCATTCCCCGGCTGCTTATTGAATCAGACTCAAAAACCATGCGGATTGGTGCTTTTTTCCTCATGGACGGACGGCCGGCAGTGCCGTTTGGGGAGCGCCGGGCAAAGGGACCAGCCGGCCGCCCTCCAGGCGCAGCGCGCGGGTACATTGGGCCGCCAGATCGAGGTTGTGGGTGACCAGAATCGAGGTGAGGCCATGGCTCAAATGGAGCCGCTCGAGCAGATCGAAGACCATGCCGGCGGTCACCTCGTCCAGGTCGCCGGTGGGTTCGTCGGCCAGCAGCAGACGGGGATGGTTGACCAGCGCCCTGGCCAGCGCAATGCGCTGCTGTTCGCCGCCGGAAAGTTCGCCGGGGCGATGGTCGCCGCGATCTTCGAGGCCCACCTCGCGGAGCCAGTTGGCCGCCACCGGCAGAGCGTCCCGCCTGGTTACGCCACGCGCCAGCAGGGGCATGGCCACATTCTCCAGCGCGGTGAACTCCGGCAGCAGGTAGTGGAATTGCCAGACGTAGCCGATTTCGCGGTTGCGAAAGGCCGCGGCTGCGCGCTGGGAGAGAACAGCCACGTTGGTCGAGGCACAGATTACGGTTCCCGCGGTGGGCGCGTCCAAGGCGCCCAGAATGTGCAGCAGCGTGCTTTTGCCGGCGCCGGACTGGCCCACGATGGCCACCATCTCGCCTGTCCGAATCTCCAGATCGAGCCCCCGGAAGAGGGTGAGAGCGCCGCGCGCGGTGTGATAGGTCTTTTCCAGGCCGCTGACCTGGATGATGGGAGGAGCCGCGTCTCCGCCCTGCGCCCGCAACTCCGATTCCCGCGCGGAAAGGGAGGTGGGGGGAGCAGCCGCTGGAGTGGTTTCATTCATCCGGTTGCCCCTATTTTATCGTGCTGGGGCGGGAGGCTGCGGCGGCGGGGTTCCGTAGTATGGGCCGGCGCCTCGCGGTGTTCTGCAATGTGCCGGGCTTCAACCCATGCATAAGGAGATTGGAATCAATGGGCCTGACAGGCGGCGGAGGGACTTACGGGCTTTCCCAGGTCCCAAAATCGGGAACTCCACCCCAAGGACGAAGACCTGTCCGTGGGGACCCCGGGACCTGGGGCACCCAAGTTTGTACAACTTCAAGCGGTCAGAGAGCTAGCACTTCGGATGGGGGTTCTTGAACACAAGCTCAATCGGCAGCCAGTCTGACAGGCGCTTGGCGTCGACTTCGGCATCCAGGGCCTGGCTGGAAAGCGACGACCTGGCAAGCGCCACGGATAACTTGATTTTCCCCTTGGCGCAGTAGGTCCCGAGGAACGTCGACAGATCCTTGTCTGCCTCCCCCATGTAGGCCGCGGGAAGGGCGCCCTCCGCGCCGGAGATATCCAGCGGGGGCATGATCATCTTGTTCGTTCTCGGCACATATTTCGTAACTCCCAAATCGTCGAATCGAACCACGAGGATGGCTCTCGTCTCCAGGTCGTCAGGATTCGCCGTGAACTTGACGACCGGAATGGTGACACCGGCCTTGTTCGGTTTGGTTGCCTGCGTGTCAAACGCGATATGGTAAGGAGCCCCCTTCCATTTGGGCTCAACGGGAACTTTGGAAGCCTTGTCTCCCTGGTTTCCGCAGCCTGCCAAAAGCGCCAATCCCCCAATTGCCAAGATGATACCTTTTCTCAAGTTACCCTCCTCGTCCCTAGCAGACGACGTGCCAGAATACCACTCCTGTGTCTCACTGGAACATTGACCGCGAAGCGTTGCCGCTGTGCGGCCGGGACCAGCCGATTTGCCCGGTCGAGCCCTTTCAAGACAGATATCCCCGGCGGTGTTCTTGCCTACTTGCCGGGCAGCGCGACAGGGGTGAGCCGGGCGATACGGCCGTTGGGACCCACCACAAAGGGCAGGGAGAGCGCGTTCCAGTTGCCGTCGTCCAGCGGCTGCCAGGTTTTGCCGTCGTCGCGGCTTACGTCCGAGCCATTGGCGCCGACAGTGATCCAGAGCCGGAGCGCGTCGCTCCATTGGACTGCGGAGCGGTAGCCATGGGGCAGTTTGGCGGCGACGGTCCAGGTCCAGCCGCCATCGGTGGACGAGGCGGCGGTTCCGGCGCTTGCGTTGGGCTTGGAGTAGTCGCCGCCCACGGCGATGAAGCGGGAATTCTCTCCGAAGCCGCAGTCCTCGCAAATCCCGGTTGTGACCGGGTAACGGTAGCTGATGGAAAACGCTCCCGAGCTCTCGTTGCCCGCGGCCAGCGCAATGGGGCGCGTTTGCCAGACGGGCTTTTTGCGCACCAGGCGGACGAGGATGCCGCTGGTCTGTGCGTCGTCGGGATCGTTGAGGTGGCTGAAGAGGAAGGCGCCGTCCTTGCCTCCTGTGACGAAGCCGCGGGCGAAGAGCCGGTTGCCGCGGGGGATGCAACTGTTGCTGGCGGCAAAGGCGGCCAGCGAACGCCCCTTGAGCGCAAGGCCTTCCTGGGAGTCGCGCTTCCAGCTCTTGCCTCCGTTCATGGTCTTGAAGACCGCGAACTTCCCAGCCACCGGGTCGCCGAGCAGCATGCCGCGCGGGCCGGTGAGCCAGAAGCTGTCAAAAAAGCCGCCCGGCGCATCGGGATTCCGGAACAGCAGCGCCCAGGAGTTGCAGCCGTCAGTGGTCTTGTAAAGGCGGCTTTGCGCGCCGGGTCCGGAGGCCATCACCATGGCCGTTTTCGCGTCCCAGCCCTCGACGCCGCGCAAGTCGAGGGTCGCGCCATCGGTGGCCGCATCCGGGACCGCGCACTTTTGCCAGTGCGCGCCGCCGTCGGTGGTTCGGAGCACGGTTCCGCCGGTTCCGCTGGCCCAGGCGACCTTGCCGTCCACCGAGTCAATGCCGCGCAGGCTGGCGGTGGCGCCGGAGTCCTGCAACTGCCAGTGCAGGGGCGCAAGCGAAGTGGGAGCAGGCGATTGAGCGGCTGCAACCGCAGAGACGGCAAGGAGCAGGGAGAGGCGGATCACGCGCATGGCTGGGATTATATTGACTCCGCGCAGGAAGAGTCGTTCCGCTCGGGTCAAAGAGAGTTGTTTGCCAGCCCACCCTAGCCGCAAAGAGCCACCCCACGGACGAGGACCTGTCCGTGGGGGCCCCGGGACGCGGCGAGGGTGGGGCACCCGATTCATATCCACTCTATTGATCCAGCGCAGATGGAGTGACAGTTTTCCCACCCTTGCGACAGAACAAAGTCGCAAGGATGGGGCACGGAGCTTTTATGCGGCTTCAGGCACGGCGCTCATTTCTGCCGTTGGGGTGGGCGCCCCTTCTCCGCACAGGCGTGCCGCAGGTCACTGGGCGGCCATTGGAGGAGCGGGTATAAATTGTTTCAACCTGTGAACAGACTTCGCAATTTCTCCACTTGGGCTTTGTCGGCGGCCATGATGGCCAGCGCGTGTGCGGTCTCCTCGCAAGAGACCTCCTATGAGCAGTTCCGGGGTCACAACCAGGCGATGACGGCGCTGCAGCCGGCCTGGATGGGGCCTCTGATTCAGTCCGATTCGCGGCTGTCGCAAGCCGCTCGCATCTCGGTCTCCAACATGTACATTCCCACGCAGACGGTGAGCTACGGCAACAACCACGGCGTGAGCCTGATCGCGGCCAATCGCTTTCAGTTCGACTTCGACCCGCCGGCGTTCTTCCGCAACCACTGCGCCGCGCTGAAGGACGGATTTGGCAACGCCGCCGCGCAGGTGAAGTGGCGCCTTGCCTCGGGAAACGCCGAGCACGGCAACTTTACGCTGACGGCCATGCTGGCCCGCAGCTTCACGCCCGGCAGCCAGCAGAACGGGATGCTGACCGGCGCGTTTTTTCCCAAGCTCGCCGCCGGCCGCGCCTGGGGGCGCTTCAACGTGCAGACGGTGGTGGATGGCGTGCTGCCTACGGGCAAGGTCACGGCCCAGGGCCGGGCCGTGGAATGGAACCTGACCGCGCAGGCGCATCCCAACGCGCACTTGTGGTTCGACATTGAGAACAACGCCACCTTCAACCGCGGCGGTCCCTTCGACGGAAAGACCCAGAACTTCATCACCCCGGCGGCCTTCTACATGGTGCGGCGCAGGGGTTGGGAGCCCACCCATGCCGCGGTGGTGTTCGATACGGGCATGCAGATCGCGACCTCAGGGTTCCACCTCTACAATCACAACCTGATCTCCGAGATGCGGATCTTGTTCTAGTTTTTGTGCATACACTTGTGCTAACATGGATCCGGGAGTGAATATGGCTACGCTCAAGAGCAGGAAGCCGCCGGCGGCAGGCTCAGGCAGGGTTGCCGGAATGGCCTACCGGGGCAAGCAGACCAAGACGGGGAATTCCTCGGGGTTTCGCTTCGAGGGAGCCTTGTTCAAGAGCCACCCGGAGTTCAATGGCGAGGTGAAAGCGCACATCATCGCTCCTGGACGGATGCTGGTGACCGCGGAGACCGCAGACCGGAAGGGAGCGGACCCGGTGATGGCGGCGTTTCTGGCCTTTCTGGGTCAGGACATCGAGCGCTCTCCAGAGAATGTGCGACCGTTGGACGCTGCTCTGGCGCACCGCATGGATCGGTTGACAGAAGGAGTTGCCGTCGCACCGGAAGAAGACCTCGGCGACGAAGCAATTCTGTAAGGAGCGCTACGGTCCATGATCGCCAATGGTTGGAAGCTGTATGCGCACCCGCTCTTCGAACAGCAGTTGCTGCAATTGGTTGAACAAGTCGAGGCTCTGGCAACAAAAGACCCAGTTGGCTACAAAGAGCAGCCCGCGGCGAAACTGCTGGCCACCATCCGCCGCACGGTTTTCGAATTGATTCCTCGCGATCCGAATGCCGCGGAGTTCCGGCAGGGCAATACCCTTGGCGCGGATAACCGGCACTGGTTTCGGGCCAAGTTTCATCAGCGATACCGGCTCTTCTACCGTTTCTCGACCCAGGCAAAGGTCATCGTCTACGCGTGGGTCAACGACGAACGGACGCTGCGCAAGGCGGGCGCAAAGACAGACCCCTACCGCGTCTTCCGCGACCTGCTGGAAGCAGGCGATCCTCCCGGCACGATGGAGCAACTGCTGGCGCGAGCCAAAGAACTGAAGGACTGAACGGTTCCGCTGCTGAACAAGCGCACACATCTGTTCTACCCTGCGATTCGCCGGATTAGGTGTACGATCCCAGCTATTCCTGCAAACAGTGCACCGTAGAGGATCGCGTCGCTCAAGATCACGATGGCGATCAACTCGGGCCAGTTCTTTACCGAGTCGGAGAACCCAAGTATATAGAGCGGGCAAAGATTGAACGCCAAATGTTCAACCATGTCATTTAGAGGGACTGAAAACGGCCTTATTGTATCCAGCGCTATTAGGGAGCCTCTGATTAAGCCCATGTTTTGGAAGGGCATGCCTTTAGTCGTGCCGTAAGTGTTGCAAAATCAGCGTGGGCTTTAGCCCCTGAGGGAATGCTCGTCTGCGGAATCGACTTGTTCAGAGGTTCCTTAGAGCTACTGCCGTAGCCGATCCGCCGACTGCGCCTGCTCTTGCTCCTTTGCCAACGGACCTGATCAGCCCTTCGAGAATCTTCATGCCTGCGAGTCCCCTGGAAAGACTGTTGGAGTGTTCCGGCTCAATAGTCGATCCTGTTTGCCGAGGCGAGCCACGCCGCAAAGCTGGCCCAGGCCTCATCGCCAAGCAACTGCGTGGAGGGAAGCGACCGCGCCGCCTGCTGCTTGCGGAACTCCTCGTACAGGAACGCGTCGTCAAAACCGGCGCGGGCGGCATCGGCGGCGCTGGCGCCATAGTAGATGGCGTCGATCCGCGCCCAGTAGGCGGCCGCCAGGCACATGGGGCAGGGCTGGCAACTGGTATAGAGTTCGCAACCGGAAAGGGTGAAGGTGCCCAGAGCTTGCGAGGCCGCGCGGATGGCGTTGATTTCGCCGTGCGCGGTAGGGTCGTGGGAGGCCGTAACGGTGTTTGCGCCCTCGCCCACAATCTGGCCGTCGCGCACAATCAGGGCGGCAAACGGACCGCCGGTGCCGGAAACGACATTGCGGGTGGCCAGCGCAATGGCGCGACGCAGGAACTCCGGATTGGCCTGGGCCGGCATGGCCGCGATGGTCCCCCAAAATGATGCGAAAGCAAGCTTAGTATGGCACAGGCCGTATGGCCCCCAGCGCGTGTTGGCATGGCTTCGGGCGGCGCAAGGGGCGGCGGCGCAAGGAAGCACATCCGGCATACACCTGGCAATCGAAAATCCGTGAATTTCAGGTTGAGTTCTGCCCCGCAGACGTTATCCTGTAAATACCCCGAAGGTCAGAACAGAACCGCGCAAGTGAGCGCCACTCGTGTTGGTTCGCCAGCGTTCTCCTTTTTGATCGATCAAGAATGATTGATTTTCCATTTAATCCCCGTGTTTTTTGGACATTTCAAAGAACTTGACGGGAAATCCCTTTTTACCGAGGCCCTGCGACTTGAGGTATTCCATGCGTAGCTCTCATAGTCTGTTCCCCCGGCTGCTGGTGATGGTGGCAGCCGTAGCGCTGTGCTGCGTTCCCGTTTTTGCACAGCAGACGCTGGGCGGCATTACCGGCGACGTGACAGACGGCTCGGGAGGGGTGATCCCCAACGCCGCCGTCTCGTTGGTGGGCGAGCAAACTTCATTGACGCGCACCGCCAAGACCAACGGGTCGGGCACCTACCTGTTTGTGAACCTGCCCATTGGAACCTACACCCTCACCTACACGGCCGCGGGGTTCGAGGTGCAGAAGACGCAGCACATTGCGGTACAGGCCGATCGCACGGCCACCGTGAATGCCGCGCTGAAGGTGGGCCAGACGACGGAAACCATCGAGGTGGAGGCCTCGCCGCTGATGAACGCGGTGGACACCACCAACGGCTACGTTCTGGACAACGCGCAGATCGATCTGGCCCCGCTGCCGACGGGCAGCTTTACCGGGCTGGCGATTCTTTCCACCGGCGTGAGCGCGGAGCTGGCCGGGGGCACGGGCGTCAACTCCGGACTGGGCAATGCGCCGATCTGGGCCAACGGGCAGCGCGATACCTCGAACACTTTCCTTCTGAATGGCGTGGACGCCAGCAACCTGTTCAACGGCAAGAGCACCAGCCAGGTGGGTTCGGCGCGCATCACGGAGAACGCGGGCGGCGGCAACAACGGAGCGGGCGGAGTGATCCAGAGCAGCGCATCGGTGTATCTCTCCATCGGCAACGCCATCCCCAGCCCGGCTCCCGAGACCATTGAGGAAGTGCGGGTCAACGCTTCAATGTACGATGCGCAGCAGGGCTCGACGGCGGGCGCGCACCTGGACATGAGCACCAAGTCCGGCACCAACGCACTGCACGGCAACGCCTACATCCATCGCGGCACCGACTGGCTGAACGCGGCTCCCTTCTTCTTCAACCAGGACCCCGACATTCCCGCCAACCAGAAGGTTCCGCAACTGCACCGCTACACGGCCGGCGGCACGGTGGGCGGCCCGCTGCTGAAAGACAAACTGTTCGGCTTCATCGGCTACCAGCATCTGCACGTCTCCGACCAGGAGATCGGCTACTCCCGCTTTTCGGTCCCGGTGGGACTGAGCGACGACCGCAGCGCCAGCGGACTGGCCGCGGCGGCCAACGACGGCTGGGGGACGAACCTGACCGGCGCCGATCTCAATAACGACACGGTGAACCCGGGCAGCAGCGTGGCCTATAAGCTGTTCAATCAGCCCTCGCTTCCGGGTGAGGCGGGCAAGTGGCTGGTTCCCAACCCGACCGGCGTGGCCACCGTCAATCACCCGTATAACGTCTCCCTTCCCGGCACCGCCTACTTTATTGCCGACCAGTTGGTGAGCGATCTGGACTGGAACGCCAGCGCTAAAGACACCCTGGCGGTGAAGTACTACTACCAGCACGATCCCACCACCGCGCCCTACGCCTTCTCGAACGTGCCGGGCTTTGATCAGCACCTGGATGCGGGCAGCCAGGTCTTCTCCATCAACAACGTCAATCTGCTGCGCCAGAACCTCAGCGTGACCGAGACTCTGGGCGTGATCCGCGAGAAGATCTACTCCACCAACGATCAGCCTTTCGGCCCCTCCGCCGTGGGCGTGAACAACCTGGGGTCTCCCTACTACGCGGGCGTGTCGATCGTGGATATTCTGGGCTCCAATACCCCGGCTGGAATCCAGACGCTCAACATCGGTCCAGGATCGAGCCAAACTTCCTTGACCGGCGTGTTTCAGAATCGCCTGATGCCTTCGGGCAGCGCCATTTGGACCGTGGGCAATCACACGCTGGCCTTCGGCGGCAGCTGGTCGCACACGCAGTTGAATCCCCGCGACCGGCGTCCCGGCGTGGCGGGCACCACGGCTTCGGCGGACTTCGGGCAGTTTGTTCAGGGGCTCATCACCACCAACGAGGACTTCCAGACCAGCACCTTCCTGCAGGGCAATGGCGACCGCTACTATCGCGCCAACCAGACCGGTCTCTATCTGCAGGACAAGTACCAGATCCGTCCCAACCTCAGCCTCACGGCCGGCATCCGCTGGGACCTGAACGGCGGTCTGAGCGAGAAGTACGGCCACATCTACAACTTCGATCCCAAGCTCTTTGACGCCGGCACGGCCGCCGATCCCAACAATCCCGCGGGCACCTTCGCCAACAACGGATACGTGATTGCCAAGGACAACAACGACACCACGCTGACCGGGCGGCAGTGGGGCCTTGGCCCGCGCGTGGGCTTTGCCTGGTCGCCGGAGCGGTTCAACAACAAGGTGGTGGTGCGCGGCGGCAGCGGCTTCTACTACGACCGCGGCGAGCTGTTCACCTACTTCTCCCCCGGCTATGCGGCCGGCGAAGTGCACGGCGGGCCGTTCGGCGTGAGCCAGTCGCAGCCCTATGTGAATGCGCAGACCTGCAACACGGCCGACCTCACCTACTACGAAGGCTACATTCCCACCTGCGATCCGGCCGACGCCAACCTATCCGAACCCTGGGGCTCGACCCTGGGACCGGCGCCGACGGGCAAGGCCTCTGACATTACCCAGTACCTGCCCAACGCGGCCGCCGTTGCCGAGGGGGCGATTCCCTTCACCATGGGCGCCTACGACCCCAAGAACAAGCTGCCCTATTCCATCAACTACACGCTCGACGTGCAATGGCAGCCACGCAACGATCTGGCCATTGAAGTGGGCTATGTGGGCAACCTGGGCCGCCACCAGGTGATTCCGGTTCCCTTCAACCAGGCCAACATCGCCAACCCCGGCAGCCCCATCCGCGGCCAGAATTACACCTACGGGTACACGGTGGTGGACTCCGACTACAACCCGCAGCCGCTTGGGGATGGCACCAATTATCTGACCACCTACGAAGGCGGCAACGTGGATTTGCGCGTGCCTTATATCGGCTACTCGTCGGAGTCGATCGACTTCCGCGCGGCGGGCATTTCGATGTACAACGCGCTGCAAGTGCACGTGGACAAGCGCATGGCGCACGGCCTGCAAGTGGGCGCGAGCTACACCTTCTCCCATGCCACCGACGAGCAGAGCGCCATGGGCCTCTTCTACAACGGCGACAACCCGGACAACCTGCGCGGCGGCTACGGCCTGTCGGACTTCGACCGCAAGCATGTGCTCAACTTCACCTACACCTACCAGTTGCGCAGCTTCTACGCCGAGGATTCGCTGAAGGGCGCCTTCGCCAACGGCTGGAGCCTGAACGGCCTGACCGTGTTGCAGAGCGGCCAGCCGTTCAGCATGATCGACTACACGGGCGCGGTGGGCAGCATCTTCTACAGCGTCTTCGACGGCGTGAACAACCCGATTGTGCCGCTGGCCAAGGGCTGCACAGCCAAGAGCGCCACCACCGGCGCCTCCGGCGCCTTCAGCACGCCGGCGCTCAAAGCGTCGTGCTTCACTCTGCCCTTGCTGAATCCCGGCGACCTGAACGGCGCAATCCCCCTGAACGATCCGTATGAGACCACCTTTGTCTCCCACGGGCAGCGCAACATCTTCCGCCAGGCGGCGCAGAGGCGCGCGGATATGTCGCTGGTGAAACTGACGCCGATTGGAGAACACACCAAGCTGCGCTACACGCTGGATGTCTTCAACCTGACCAACACCACCAGCTTCGACGTGACCGGAGAGAACGTCTCGCAGAACGCGGATTACAACAACTTCCCCGTTCTGGGAACGCCGGCCTTGCCCACCAGTTGCGACAACACCAACCAGGGCCTGTATAGCTGCCCGGCGGGCCTGGGCATCACCCTGCACACCATCGGCAGCCCGCGCCAGGTGCAGATGTCTCTGCGGCTGGATTTCTAAAGCGGCTTCATCGCCACAACGCAAAAGGGCGGCCCATGGGCCGCCCTTTTGCTTGCGCCAGGCCGGGGTTTTCGGCTTCCTGCTGAGTCCAATCCATTCTGCCGCTCAGGACAACGTCGGGCTGCCACCCAGTACACAGGAATCCAGGCGGGTGCCCCAAGTCTCAGGATGCGGTATCCAGCACAGAAGATGGGTGCCCCAGGTCCCCCGATTTTGGGGACCTGGGAAACCACCGCAGCCGGCCAGACACAATCCGCGCTATCCTTACCCGTTATGACGCGTGGACTCAACCGTTACCAGCAAACCGGAGACTGCCACTTTCTTACCTTCAGTTGCTACCACCGCCTCGCCTATCTCGGTAGCGCGGAGGCCCGCGATCTCCTCGGCGGTGCGCTCGCTCAAGCTTTCCGTCTCGCTGCGCAGCGCCGAGAGGCCCTTTTGGCAGGCGCGCTACTACGACTTCAACCTTCGCACCGCGGATAAGTTCACCGAGAAGCTGCGCTACATTCACCGCAATCCTGTGGCTCGCGGCCTGGTGACGAGGCCCGAAGAGTGGCCCTGGTCGAGTTACTGTCATTACGCGACGGGCTTGCGGAGAGGCGTTGAAATTGAGTCCTTCTGGACCGCGGCGGAGAGAGGGTACGAGCTTCCCGAGGGCTTCGAGACGAAGAAACCGGTTGGCTGAGTGTTGTGGCCTCCCAGGTCCCCAAAATCGGGGGACCTGGGGCACCCGACGCAGAGGCGTTGAAGTTGAGTCCTTCTGGACCGCGGCGGAGAGAGGGTACGAGCTTCCCGAGGGCTTCGAGACGAAGAAACCGGTTGGCTGAGTGTTGTGGCCTCCCAGGTCCCCAAAATCGGGGGACCTGGGGCACCCGGCCAAGAGCCCAAACCGCTCATCGACAGGTCATTAACGCTGGGCCGTTGAATCGGTACCCGTAAGCGCCGCAGGGACCAGAATCGCTGTTGTGCCTGTATCGTCACCAAACCGGAGATCACTCTTTTGCAAATAACATTGGGGTGCGAGGAACCCTCTGTGCCGGCGGCCGGGCGGCAGTGTTCCTGGACGGGAGCAGGGGGCAGCATAGCGCGGAAAGGATGGGGCGCGGAGTGTCTGTGGCCTGTCTGGAACCGGTTTATTGCCAAAGCGGGGGCGCTTGACTTGGGGAGAGCCCGAAGTTGTACGGTGGACTGGAGAGGGAAGAACACCATGAAGATGCGCAGACTGGGCACGAACGGCCCCGAGGTTTCAGCCATTGGCCTCGGCTGCATGGGGATGAGCGATTTTTACGGCGCGCGCGACGAACAGGAGTCGCTGGCCACCATCGACCGGGCGCTGGAGCTAGGCATCAACCTGCTGGACACCTCCGACATCTATGGCCCGCACACCAACGAGGAGCTGGTGGGCCGGGCGCTGAAGGGGCGGCGCAACCAGTTTTTTGTGGCCACCAAGTTCGGCATTGTGCGCGATCCCGCCAACCCGGAGCGGCGCGGCCTGGACGGCAGCCCGGCCTATGTGCGCAGCTCGGTGGAGGGCAGTCTGCGGCGGCTGGGCATTGAGACCATCGATCTCTACTACCAGCACCGCGTGGACCCCAAAACGCCCATCGAAGAGACGGTAGGCGCCATGGCGCGGCTGGTGGAGGAGGGCAAGGTGCGATTCCTGGGCCTGTCTGAAGCCTCCCCGGCCACCCTGGAACGGGCCTGCAAGGTTCACCCCCTTGCGGCGCTGCAAAGCGAGTACTCGCTCTGGTCGCGCGATCCGGAGCCCGAGGTTCTGCCCGCCTGCCGCCGGCTGGGCGTGGCCTTTGTGGCCTACAGCCCGCTGGGGCGCGGCTTTTTGACCGGCGCCTTCAAAAGCCCCGACGACTTCGATGCCGACGACCACCGGCGCACAAGCCCGCGGTTCCAGGGCGAAAACTTCAGCCGCAATCTGCAACTGGTGGAGAAGGTGAAGCAACTGGCGGCAGAGGCCGGCGTAGCGGCAAGCCAATTGGCGCTGGCCTGGGTGCTGGCGCAGGGAGAGGATGTGGTGCCCATCCCCGGCACCAAGCACCGCAAGTACCTGGAGCAGAACGCCGCGGCCGTCGAGCTTTCCCTGGCGCCGGAGCTGGTGCGGAGCCTGGAGCAGATCTTTCCGCCGGAGGCGGCGGCCGGGGAGCGCTACAACCCGGCGATGAAGGCGTTGCTGAACGGGTGAGAGGCGAGCATGGCGATACCAGGCAGGAGCAACAAGGCGCTTAGGTGTATAGGGCCTTTTGCACCTCGGGCGGGCAGGAATCCTGGAATTTGCTCCAATGCTGAAGCGAGTCCTTGCGGAAGGCAAAGGCTTTGAACTCGGCCTGGAAGGTGCTGACCGCGCTATCGATCTGGGCCTGGCGGTCCGCCGGTTGCGCGCTCTTCGCTTTGAGGCAGTAGGCAATTCCCTGCCAGTCGTAGGCTTCGGTGGTGGGGTTGATTTTGAGCGATTGCCCGGCGGATTGCAGCGCATAGTCGAGGTCGATGGCGTCCTTGGGATTGCGCAGGAAGCTCGATGTCATGACCTCGGCCTTGTACCCCGGCAGAGTGGGATCCTGGGGAAAGAACGCCATGCATTTGTCCAAGGTCCGCACCGCTTCCGCCGGATCGTGGGCGGTGTCGTTCTGCACGGTTGCAAGCTGCACGCAGGATTCGGCGAGCTGGGCGCGGGTTTTGTCGATTTCCTGCTGCTGCTGAAGGACTTCCCTTCTCTGCTCCCTGAGCTGCGGAATGGTCGACCAATAGAGCCACAGGGTCACGCCGATGGCGGCGATCGCAGCCAGCGAAACAGCAATCAGCATGAGACGCATGGCGTTCAAAACATGCCGGGTTTGATCGCCGGCAGGCAAAGCCGCTTCAGATTCCATCCATTCCCCTTTTCAAATCGCCGCGAATATCAACTCTTGAGAAGGCCGAAAATGGCGCCCGCCGGACCGGTGGCGATGGCGGCGAGGATGATTTTATTCAGAAGTATGTTTGCCAGGGCGGCGCACCGGTCTTTGGTTGCCGGGAGCGCCTTGACGCACGCCATATAGGACACGCCCGCCCACAGCCAGAAGCCGAGCAGCACCGCGTACGCCAGGACAGCGACCAAGATGGCAATTTCCTGCCGCATAAACCCCCAGGCCTCCGCGGCCGGCGGAGGAGTGTGCACATTTTCCCATGCAGATTGGCCGTGCGCAAGGAGTTTTTCGCAGACGCCAGGCGATTGATGAACGGGGATGGCAGGGCTTTTTGCTTTCCCACGCTTGCGACAGGAAAAAGTCGCGAGGATGGGGCACGGAGCTCTTGTACAGGCTTTCGACTCGCTGCGCTCGCTCTGGATGACAGCGAGGGTGGGGCACCCAGAGGACTGGAGGCGCTTCGCCTAGAATTTGTATCCGCGGTTGGGAATGTACTCGAACTTGAGCAGTCCGTCGCGGTAGTCGGCGTGCATGATGAGCTTGTCCAGGGTGTTTTCGCCGAGGAAGCCGGATATCTCCATGCCCAGAGCCCTCGAAATGCCGGAGGTGTCGGAGGAGACGACGCCATTCACCTTCTGCGCCATATGGGCAAAGTCGAAGGTGATTTCATCGGCGACGAATGCCTTTTGCGAGTGCCCCGGCGGCCCGATTTCCTCCTCGCGCCCCTTGGACGCTTGTTTGGCGACTTCCGGCGCAACGCTGGTGGGGGCCCCGCTCAAGTCGAGGATGAAGAGCTTAACCGCCGTGCCGTTGAGGGCCGCGGGCACAATGAGGTAGTCGCCGGCGCGATAGATGGGCGTGTAGTCCTTCATCTCCGGGGCGATGAAGCGGTCAACCGGGGCTGCCTGATCGGCGGCGATTTCGCTGGCGTCCGCGCTGGTGGTCTTGAGACTGGGGGTCGCGGGCTGCACGCCGGGCCGCACCGGCAGGGGCCCCAACTGCACCTTGTGCATGGGGTAATCCAGGGTGAGCAGAAAGTTGGAAAACACATCCATGCCGATGGTGCCGTCGCCGTCGTCAAAGGGACTGGCGCTGTCGATCACCTTTACCGTGCAGTCCTTGAACTCCAGGCCCCCTAGCTTGATGGAATCCGCATAGGCCAGATAGCTTGGCTTGCCGGACGCAGAGATCTCTGGCGCCGACTGGGCGAGCTGCTTGAGTCCGGCGTGCTCGGCCACGGACCGGTATACCACCAGTCCTTCTTCTCCGGCGCCCAACTGCAGCCGGGTGGGAGTGCCGTTCAAGCCCACTTCCAGCCCGAAGGCGCGTAGGTGTTGCCGGGCCATGAGGTTGATAAAGGGGAGGTCCGCGGCGGCGGTGGTGGAAACCAGCTGGCAAGCTCTGGCCGGCTCGGTCGATGGCTTCTTGAGGTGGTCCAGTTCAACGTGGAGCTGCCGCAGGGTTTCCGCATCGTCCCCGCTGGGTGCGGCCAGGTAGGACTCGAGCTCCGTGGTCCGCTGCGGCACGGGCAGAGTCTCGATCCAGGCCAGGCGAATCTCCGGGTCCAGGGGATCGAACTGATGGGCGAGCAGAATCTGCTGGCGGGCAGTGGCGTAGCGCGAGTTGATCTGGGAGATATGGGCAAAGAGCAGGCGGGTACGTGGATTGCAGGGGTCCAGCTTGTAGGAGGTCATCACCGAGGCCTCTGCGGCCCAGGGCGCGCCCTGGCGGAACTCCACCTCGCCGCGCAGGGTGACCAGAACGCCCGAGGGTGCCGTGCCCACGGTGGCGGGGACCATGGTGCTTCCACCGCCCGCGGCCTGGGTCGTCCCTGCCGAATTGGGCGTGTCGTTGGAGACTTTCTTGAGGAAGTCGGAGGCTTCCTGGGTCTTTTGCTGGCGGAGAAGGGAGTGCACCAGACCCGCGATCAGCTCGGGATCGGCACGGTGCGAGGCGAGGCCGGCCTGATAGAGGCTCTCGGCCTTGGCGAAATCGCCGGCCAGGTAAGCCGTGTCTGCCTCGGAGGGCGGACTATGCCTGACCACGGGGCAACTGACCGCAAACAAGCACTGCGCCGGAAGCACCAGCGCCAAAACTCCAAAAACCAGCCGCACAAAGAACCGCTCCGCGGCCAGCGCCGCAAGGAATCTTCCCGTCACAAATCACCTCCGAGGCTGCCGAGGCCGGCAACCAAAACCCGAGTCCATTCTCCCACCCGGAATCCGGGCAGGAGGCGTTTATTCTTCTGCTTGATCCATTCAGACAGACGTCGCTCGCGCCTCCGAAGCCGCAAGAGGCGCCTCAAGCATCCAGAGAAAACGCGCCAGCCTGGCGGGACGAGCTGCCTTGTGCCTCTCTCTTCGGGCAAGTCGAGCCGGAGCCTCAACGCGGTACAAACTGCAGCGAGGATATTCCCCAACCGGCGCTGAAGGTGTGCAGCGGCAGGTGAGCGCCAGCATCAAGCTGATGGGCGGATACAACTTCTCGCAGGATCCGGTGCCCGCGAAGTACGCGTTCCTGAACATGCCGGCTCCCGCCATTGTGCAGCACCGTGTGTCGGGCGGAGTGGTGAAGACGCTGCCCTGCGGATGGGACCTGGACGCCACTTACTATCATGCCTTCCGCAACACGCTGACCGGTCCGTGGCTCTCGCCGCAGGGCGCGGTTCCCGGCACCTCGGTAACCAGCAGGATGTCGGATAAGTCGCTGACCATCGGCATGGCGAAGAGTTTTTAGGGCCTGGGGGGAGGCTCTGACCGCTCCGTTCGTGACCGCCGTCACAGCCGGGCCAGTTGGACCGGCCTAGACTTGCCTCATATCGTAATTGCGTATATACGCAATTACGATATGAGGAGAGCGGCACATGAATCGTACGATGAGCGATGCTTCATGCGAGTTGCTAGGCGACTTCTTTACGATCTTTGCCCATGCCACGCGCATGCGCATCCTCTGCGCGCTTCAGCAGGAACCGCGGACGGTTACCGCCATCGCCAACCATGCCGGGCTGACCGTCACCAATACCTCGCAGCATCTGCGGCTGATGCGGGACCGGGGCGCGGTGATCGCGGAAAAGCGCGCGCAAAGCGTCTATTACCGGATTGCCGATCCCCGCTTTGCGCAGGCCATGCTGCTGATTCGCGAGGCGCTGCTGGAGCGGATGCACCAGGAGACAAAGGGTGTGTCGGCATCCGCGCCACGCGGCAAACGGAGCAAAGCTCTTCAACCCGCCTGATGCCGGAAGCCCGGCACGGGCAAGTTCATCCAGGAGTTTTTATGACAGAAGCACTTGAAACCTTGATCGCCGACAAAGTCATCGACGCACGTGGAACCGCCTGCCCCGGACCGCTGTTGGAAGCCAAGAAGGGCATGGGCACGGTGAAGGTGGGTCAGATCGTCGAGATCAAATCCAACGACAAGGGCTCGCGCAAGGACATCGCCGCCTGGTCGGCAAAAATGGGCCACGACTTTCTTGGCATCATTGAGGCCGAGGGCCACGATCGCCTGCTGGTGCGCCGCAAGAAGTAGTTTCCTTCGCGCAGTGTGAGCAAGAGAATGCCAGGCCCCATGGTCCGGCCGGAATTCCATTGCCTTGACCCCAGCGGGAGGGCGGTGCGAGGTGCGGTATGAGTGAGCCGTTTGTTCCAAAGATCCTGGTTCTGGCCACGGAGAAGTGCGCTTATCCGGGAGCCGATGCGGTGGGCAAGGCACACCAGGAGTATCCCTCCAATGTGTACATTCTGCGGGTGCTTTCGCCGGTACTGTTTCCCGAGGATTTCTATTTCAAATCCTATGCCAGGGGGATCGACGGAATTGTGATTGCCGCCTGCGGCTCCGACTGCCCCTACCACGGCGCCTATGACCGCCTGGCGGCGCGCATCGATCAACTGACTTCGCGGATGAGCGCGGGCGGCCTGGGCATTGAGCGCATTCGTCTGACCGCCATCTGCACGGTGTGTATCAAGGCATTCCTGAAGGAAATCGCGCTGATGACCGACCATCTGAACCGGCTTGGCCCGGTGGACAGGCAACTGGCCGAGCGCTTGCGGCTGGAGTCGGTGCATCGCCTGCAAGCTTCGGCGCGCTTTCCACGCACGGCGGCGGCGATCGCGGGAGGCCTGCAATGAATACCCAGATCAATTCGGACTTCGCGCCGGATGCGCTCGTTGTTGGCGGCGGCATCGCCGGCCTGCAATCGGCGCTCGATCTCGCCGACCAGGGCCTGAAGGTGCTGGTCGTGGAGCGCAAGTCCAGCATTGGCGGGCACATGATTGCGCTCAGCAAAGTCTTCCCCACACTGGATTGCGCCAGTTGCATCACCGCGCCCAAGATGTCCGCGGCGGCGCACCATGCCAACATCACCATCCTCACCAACACCGAGGTGGAGGCGATCGATTCCGCGAACGGATCGCATCGCGTGCGGCTGCAGCAAAAACCCACGTATGTGAACTTCGACAAGTGCATTGGATGCCGGCTGTGCGAGTATGCCTGCGACACGGAATATCCCGATCCCTTCGAGGAGGGGCTGGGAACGGTGCGAGCCATCGCAGTTCCCTTCACCAACGCGATTCCGCAGAAGGCTGTGCTCGATGCCGAACATTGCGGCACCTGCGGCACATGCGCCCGCGTCTGTCCCACCGACGCCATTGAATTCGACCAGCAGCCGCGCTGGCTGACGATCAGCACCGACGCGGTAATCGTGGCATCGGGCTTCCAGTTGAACGCCTTGACCGTGAAGCCGCAGTACAACGCCGCGCGCAGCAAAAACATTGTCTCTCCTCTCACGCTGGAGCGCCTGCTGGCGCCGCACGGCCCCTACGGCCGCGTGCTCCGGCCCTCCGACGGCAAGATTCCTGGCTCGGTAGCGTTTGTGCAGTGCGCCGGCTCGCGCGACGAATCGATTGGCGTGCCCTACTGCTCGCGGGTTTGCTGCATGTACGCCATCAAGCAGGCCATGCTGCTTTCCGGCTCGCTGCCCCTGGCGGACATCACGGTTTATTACATGGATATTCGCGCCTTCGGCAAAGGCTACGAGCAGTTCTTTCAGAACGCCAAGGCCATGGGCATCAGTTTTGTGCGCGGCAAGGTGGCGCGCATTGAGCCGGTGGACGGCGGCGATCTTTCGCTGCATGTGGAGAGCACGGAGGACGCCGAGAATCCGTTGCAAGAGCATCGCCACGATCTGGTGGTGCTGGCGCAGGGCATGGTTCCTGGATGGAAGCCTGCCGGCTCCACGCCGGTTGCCTGCGCGAGCGATGGATTTGTGGCTACGCCCATGCTGACCGCTCCCACGGTCACCACGGAGCCGGGAATTTTTGTTGCCGGTACGGCGGCAGGACCGAAGGACATTGTGGACACCATTGCGGAGGCTGGCGCCGCGGCCATGCAGGCCAGCCAATACCTTTACCAGAAGCGATTCGCGGTGCTGGTGGGCTGACTATCGATTGCTTGAGTGCAGCATGGGTGAAGGCAAATCCCAGCAACGACTCCGACGAGGGAAGCAATGAGTAATAAAGACGATTACCGCAAAGAGCACGGCGCAGAGCAAGCGGAACTGGAGTGCGGCGAGCCGGGACGCGATGAAGAGGCTCACGTGCAGCAACAGATGGACGCGGCGCAACGGCAGACCAGCGCCGCGCAGCTCCATGTGGAAGCTGCGCACCAGCACGACGGGCAGCTCGCCCTGCCGAGAGTCGGCGTGTACATTTGCCGCTGCGGCGGAAACATCTCCGATGTGGTGGATGTGGAGCGCGTGGCGGAGACGGTGCGGCTGATTCCGGGGGTTGCGCTGGCCAAGGTGCACACCTTTGTGTGCTCCGATCCCGGCCAGCACATGATCAGCAACGACATCATGCAGGAGGATCTGGACCGCGTGGTGGTGGCCTCGTGCTCGCCGTTTCTGCATGAGCTGACATTCCGCGGAGCGGTTTCGCGCGGGGGCATGAATCCCTACCTCTATGAGCATGTGAATATCCGCGAACAGGCGTCCTGGGCGCACAAGCACGATCCGGCGGGCGCCACATCGAAGGCGATTCGCATGATTGCTGCGGCGGTGGGCAAGTTGCGCTATGCCACGCCTCTCGAACAAATCAAGCTGCCCAATCACCGCCGCGCACTGGTGATTGGCGCAGGCATCGCCGGCATGAAGGCGGCCGCCGACCTTGCGGGCCGCGGGATTCAAGTGCTGCTTGTGGAAATGGCGGAACGGCTCGGCGGGCATTTGAATGAGCGCGGGCACGTGTATCCCAGCGAGCATGAAGCCGCGGAGTTGGTCGCTGAATTATCGCGGCAAGTGCTCGGCAATCCCAACATTGAGCTTCTGCTGGGCAGCAAGGTGACGGCCATCAACGGCTTCATCGGAAACTTCCGCATCGAGGTTGAGCCGCTGAACCCCGCTCAGGCCGCTGCTCCCAAGGTAGAGGCCGTGGTCGGCGCCATCGTGATGGCCACCGGCTTTCGTCCCTATGTGCCGCAGGACGGCGAATTCCTCTACCGCACCGAACCCTGTGTGGTGACGATGCCGGAGTTCATTCAACTGATGCGCGCGGTGAGCCCGCAGGCGAAGCGGCTGACGCACCAGAATCGGACGATCCGCAACATCGCATTTCTGCACTGCGTGGGCAGCCGGCAACTGGAGGGTGTCCATGAGCCGCCGGCAAGCGGAAAACTGAACACCTACTGTTCGCGCACCTGTTGCACGACGATTCTTCAGCAGGCGCTGGCCGTGCAGAAGCGCTTTCCCGAGATCGGCGTCTTCGATTTCAATCAAGACATTCGCACCTACGGACGCGGCGAAGAAAACTACTATTCCGAAGCCAGCAAGGCCGGCGTCGTTTTCTTCCGCTACAACGGGGAAGAACCGCCGCGCGTGGAAGTCGCCTCTGCGAGCCGCAGCAAGGGCGGCGCGCCGCTGGTCACCGTAAAGGACGCGCTGACCTGGGGCGAGGAGCTGACAATCGGCGTGGACATGGTGGTGCTGGGCACAGGCATGGTGGCGGGACAGATCGGCGACCTGATCGAACAGATGAAACTCTCGACCGGGGAGGACGGCTTTCTGCAGGAGGTACACCCCAAGCTTCGCCCCGTGGAAGTTGCCGTCAACGGAGTGCTGCTGGCGGGCACGGCGCAAGGGCCGATGAACATTCAGGAAACGCTGGCCGCCGCGGGAGCGGCAGCGGTAAAGGCCGCGGCGATGTTTGCCAAGGAAGATGTCGAGCTGAATCCGTATGTGGCCGCGGTGGACCGCGCGCTCTGTTGCGGAGAGGCGCAGTGCATTACGCAATGCGACTACGAAGGCGCGCTGCGCATGGTGCAGGTGGAAGTGGATGGGGCAATGGTGGAGCGCGCAGAGGTGAATGCCGGATTGTGCGTCGGCTGCGGCTCCTGCGTTGCTGTCTGTCCGCATCGGGCCATCGACCTGAACGGGTGGCGGCTGGATCAGTTCGAGGCCATGGTGGAAGGCTTGGCGGCAGAGATTCCAGGGCACGCATGCCCGGCGGAGCTGGTCAACATTCAATAGCGGCAGAGAGGAAGCGCACCAAGGCGATGAAGACACTCACATCCGAGCAAAAGCAGGCGCTGGCAGAGCTGCGCATGGGCCTGGGCGGCATCAGCGAAGAGAAGCGGAAAGCACAGAAGCATCTGCTCGCCGCGCGCAAGGCGATTCAGAAACTTCTCGAAGCGCAGCCTGCCACGGTTCCGCAGATTGCCGAGGCCTTGCACATGCCCACCGACGAAGCGCTTTGGCATGTGACGGGAATGCGCAAGTACGGCAAGGTCGCCGAAGCCGGCGAGGACGGCGACTATCCGCTCTACGCGCTGGTTGCCTATGAAGAACCGGCGCCAGCCGCTCACTAGCATCTGGAAAGGTATCTGTATGGCACGCATTGTGGATGTATCGCTGTTGCGAAAGATCAAGCGGCGCGGAGCGGGCAAGACTCTGGATGTGAGCGCCTGTTTCAACTGCGGCAACTGCACCGCCGTGTGCCCCTTGGCGCAGGACTCGGCCGGCTTTCCGCGGCGCACGATCCGCATGGCCCAGGTGGGCATGGAGCGGGAGCTGCTGGCCAGCGTGGACCTTTGGCGCTGCTATGCCTGCGGCGAGTGCACGCAAACCTGTCCGCGCAAGGCCGACCCCGCCGCCTTCATGGCGGCCGCGCGCAGCTATGCCGTGGCGCGCTACGACTTTACCGGGCTTGCCGGGCTGGCCAATCGTTCGGCGTGGGGCAACCTGCTGGTCTTCGCGGCTTTCTCCGCCGTCTTCAGCTTGCTGCTGCTGAGCAAGATGAACCCCGGCGGACCGGCACTGCCATTGTTCGACTTTCTTCCCGGCGAGTGGATTCACACGATTGGAGTCGTGCTGTTCACGGTGGTCGGCCTTAGCGCTTTCTTCGGAGTCGCCTCCATGGCTGTGCGTTCTTTGCAGCAGCGCCGCGGCGAGGGAGTGGCGTTGAGCCTTGCAGCTCTGCCGGGCGCAATCTACTCCGCGCTCTCCGATGCTCTGCTGCATCGCCGCTTTCAGGAGTGCGACGCGGAGCCAGACAATTCCGCTTCCGCTTTGCAGCCCTGGTACCTGCGGGCCTGGGTGGTTCATGCCGCGGTGATGGGCGGATTCCTGTCCATGCTGCTGGCCACCACGCTCGACTTCCTGCTCAAGCCCATCGGCTCAGAGGTGGCGCCGTGGTACCCGATGCGCATCCTCGGCGCCGTGGGCGGGCTGGTTTGCCTCTACGGCCTCGCCATCGTGCTGACCCGGCGCGCCCAGGGCAAGGAGACTCCTTATACAAAGAGCAGCTTTGCCGACTGGTTCTTTCCCGTGCTGCTCGCGCTGACGGTTCTTACCGGCCTGATCAGCGAGGTCGTCGTCTATCTGCCCGCGCCCACATCGTTCGGCCACTGGGTGTTCTTTACGCATGTTGTGCTAGCCATGGACCTGGTGGCCCTGCTGCCGCTCACCAAATTCGCTCATGTTCTCTATCGGACGCTGGCCCTGGTTCTGTTTGCCTGGCGTCATGCCCCTGCAAAAGTCACCGCCTCGGTTGGGGCGGAGATCTAGCAGGACAACTGTAGCCGCGAAAGGAAATTCAACCATGACCACCACACCGGCGGAACTCGAACTTCAAGAAACCATCAAGCAGTTGACTGCGCGCATGGACGCCCTGGAACAATCCGCGGGCAACAACCGGCTGTCGATCGGCGTGATGGCCGGCAACCTGGACACCACCATCGCCGCCTTCATCATCGCGCTGGGGGCCGTGGCCTACGACGTGGAGGTTGATATGTTCTTCACCTTCTGGGCGACCGCGGCTTTGCGCGACCCCAGGAAGGCCGCGCGCAAGGGGTTCCTGGACACGATGTTCGGCTGGATGCTGCCGCGCGGCTCGCAGGCGCTGCCGCTCTCCAAGATGCAGATGGCCGGCATCGGCCCCAGGATGATCCGCTCCGTGATGAAGTCGCACGGCGTCAAGTCGCTGGAGCAACTGATGAAGGAAGCAGGGGAGTTCGGCGTGCGCATCCATGTCTGCGAAATGTCGATGGGGGTAATGGGACTGAAGGAAGAAGAGATGATCGATTATCCCGGCATTGACTATGTGGGCGTGGGCTCGTTCATCCAGATGATTGGCGAATCAAAGCAGGTCATCTTCCTGTAGTCCTCCGAAGGACCAAGGTTTCGTCTTTCTGACTGAAAATATGGGGAAGCGGCGCGGGCTTCCGCTTCTCCCGTTTCTGGTTCGAATTGCCATTTTCCTTTGATCGGGCGATACTGTTGGAGGTTGGCTCTGCGGCCACTCGCTTTACCATCGAAGGCTTCAGGACTTGTAGGGTCCGGGATGTCGATGGTAGCGATCAAAGCAGAGAATGGCCGCTTTTTGCAGCGGTTTTCTGCGGGTATTGCGACAATTTGCACGGCAAATTGGAGAGCAGGCCCCGGTCAGCGGCGCAAGCAAGCGACTTTAAAGGGCGGGAGTAGTTCAGTGGCAGAACGTCAGCTTCCCAAGCTGAATGTCGCCGGTTCGATCCCGGTCTCCCGCTCCATATAATCAATTACTTACAGCGACACCTACCGATCTCGCCGCCCGCGGCGCAATCCATGCAATTGATCCGGCTCGATGCGCCGGCCATCCCCTCTTCTTCCCGCCAGCATGCGTGAATCTGATCACATTCGGGCTTCGATTTGGGGGATACAATTGCAGCGGTGAAGACGGGGACAGGTATGCCCTCTCCCCGCAGTTGATGGCCGATTTCTTCGCGCGATGCGCCCAGGGCAGCAGGATTCCGGACAGGTATCTGTCTGGTTGGACACCGGGCCCGAATTCTGCGATGGCGGTAAGTCGCGGGTAAGTATCGTGCGCGACAGTGATCTATATCACAAAGATTGAAAGCCAGGAGTACCGAAAAGCCGTGGCTGCACAGTAACAGGGAAAGATGCATATCGAGACCGGCTGGCCCAGGAGCAGGGATGACCAAGGAAGCAGAGAGTCCGAAGAGGAAGACAATTGCCGACGAGGTCAATGACCTTCGCGCAAAGCGCGCCGAAATCGAACTCGGCGGCGGCAAGGAGCGGATCGAGAAACAGCACGCCTCCGGCAAGCTGACCGCGCGGGAACGCATCGAAAGGCTGGTAGACAAGGGCAGCTTTCAGGAGATCGGGCTGTTCGCCCAGCATCGCGCCACCTACTTTGGAATGGCCGACAAGAAGATGCCTGCCGACGGGGTGGTGACCGGATGCGCAACCGTCGATGGACGCCTGGTACACATGGCCAGCCAGGACTTCACGGTTGCGGGCGGAGCTGCCGGCGAGGTCCACAGCGACAAGGTTGCCGACATGATGAACCTTTCGCTCAAGACGGGGAGCCCCTTCGTCTTTATCAACGACTCCGGCGGCGCGCGCGTGCAGGAAGGCATCGACAGCCTGGCCGGCTATTCCCGCGTCTTCTACAACAATGTGATGCTTTCCGGAACGGTGCCGCAGATTTCGCTAATTTGCGGACCGTGCGCGGGAGGCGCGGCCTACAGCCCGGCGCTGACCGACTTCGTGATCCAGACCCAGCAGGGCCGGATGTTCATCACTGGGCCGCAGGTAATCAAGCAGGTCACCGGCGAAATGGTGAGCGCGGAGGAACTGGGCGGCCCACAGTCGCAGATGAACAACGCGGGCGTGGTGCACCTTATCGCCCAGAACGACGACGAGGCGCTGCAACTTTGCCGGCGGCTGCTCAGCTTCATGCCTTCCAACAACCTTGAGGACCCGCCCCGCATGCCGTTCAATGGGCGGATCAAGGCCGATTCCGGAATGAACGCGGTAGTCCCCGTCGATCCCAAGGTTGCCTACGACATTCGCGGCGTGATTACGCGGGTGGTGGACGCGGAGGATTTTCTCGAGATCCAGCCGGGCTTTGCTCCCAACATCGTCATCGGCTTTGGCCGCCTGCAAGGCCGGCCGGTGGGCATTGTCGCCAACCAGCCGTGCGTGCTGGCCGGCGCTCTGGATATCAACGCCTCAGACAAATCGGCGCGATTTGTGCGCTTCTGCAACGCCTTCAATATCCCGCTGCTTACTTTTGTCGATGTGCCGGGCTTTTTGCCCGGAGTGGAGCAGGAACGCGGCGGCATTATCCGCCACGGCGCCAAGCTGCTGTTCGCCTACTCGGCAGCCACGGTCCCCAAGCTCACGGTGGTATTGCGCAAGGCCTATGGCGGCGCGTATATCGCCATGTGCAGCAAGGGGCTGGGCGCGGACCGGGTGGTGGCGTGGCCCACGGCTGAAATCGCAGTGATGGGCGCCGAGGGCGCCGCCGAGATTGTCTTCCGGCGCGAGATCGATGCGGCCGAAGATAAGGTTGCCCGCCGCCAGGAACTGGTGGACGCCTATCGCGAGACCTTCGCCAATCCCTCCGTGGCCGCTGGCCGGCGGCTGGTGGATGACATCATCGAACCCGCCGACACCAGAAGGTATCTGGCTCAGGCTCTTGAGTCCCTGCATGCCAAGCGCGAGTTGCGCCCGCAAAAGAAACATGGCTTGATCCCGCTCTAAGGAGGAACTGCGCATGGCTTTGAATATGGCAAATTGGGCGGTAGTGGCGGGGTTGATTGCGGCCGGCTGCGGGTTGACCTACGCCGGGATGCGGCGCGCGCTGCGACGGACCGATGCGGAGCGGCAACAGGAAACGGAACGGCAACTGAAACAGCTTGCCGATGCCATCAAGGTCCTTGAAGCGCAACTGGACCTGCAAAGCCAGCAGGCGGAGCTGTTGCCGGCGGCCGCTCCGGCCATCGATCTGCACGCAGCTGCTTCCACCACGGACGAAACCGTGTTCCGCGGAAGCGAGGAGATCGCGCCTGAAATCCTGGTGGTGATTGCCGCGGCCGCGACCGCATTTCTGCGCTCGAATGTGCGCATCCGCTCGGCAAAGATGCTGCCCTCACCCTATGGAGGTCCGAGCCCGTGGTCGCAACAGGGACGGGTCTTCGTTCAATCCTCCCATAATCTGCGCTCGAGGGGTTGAGCTCTGCCCATAGCCTCCTCGAAGAAAGGAACCTGTAACTTGAAGCTACAGATCACCATTGACGGAAAAGCCTACGAGGTCGAGGTCGAAGTCCTGGAAGATGACGCCAGCCCGCGCCCGCAGAGCTATGCGCAGTATCAACCCGTTCCCGCCGGACAGACTCAGGCCCAGGGGATCGCGGATGATTTCGACAATGACAAGGTGTGCCGCAGTCCGGCCACCGGCCTGGTCATCAAAGCGAACGTTGAGGCGGGACAGGCTGTCGAGGCGAACCAGGTGGTCATGGTTGTCGAGGCCATGAAGATGGAAACTCTCGTAACCGCCCCGCATGCGGCCACGGTGAAGAGCGTGAATGCCGCGCCGGGCGACTCGGTGAAAATGGGCCAGGTCCTCGTCGAGTTTGAATAACAAGGAAATCCAGACCCGAGGGAGCCGTGGCGGCCTCGATGGAAAGGGCAATATATGGGCACTGTCAATGAGGACATGAAGCATGTTCCGGGGATCAAGTTCGTAGACCACGTCGCCATCGCGGTGCGGCAGGGCGACCTGGAAGGCCAGGTTCAGGCTTATCAGTTGCTGGGCTTTGATGTGGTTCACCGCGAAGAGGTGCTGGGCGGCGATCAGGTGCGCGAAGTGCTGCTGCAGATCGGCGACGGCCCCAACCTGGTTCAGTTGCTTGAGCCGCTGACTCAGGACTCTCCCGTGCAAAAGCTGATCGAGAGAAATGGCGGCCGTGGCGGCCTGGCTCATGTTGCCTTCCGCGTAGAGAACGCGCAGCAGGCTTTTGAGGCGATGCAGGCCAGCGGGTTCCAAATCATCGACAAGGCGCCGCGCAAAGGTTCGCGAGGAACCACGGTCTTCTTCGTTCATCCCAAATCCAGGACTGACAGTCCCTTTGGCATTCTTATCGAGATTGTCGAAGCCCCTGAAAGCAAGTGAAGAAACATGGCTACTGAGAACCTGCTCCAGGAGTTTCCTCCGGTCAGCACGCAGTCGTGGGAAGACGCCATTCGCAAGGATTTGAAGGGCGCCGACTACTCCAAGAGACTGATTTGGCAGACTGCGGAAGGCCTTGCGGTCAAGCCCTATTACCGGGCAGAAGACATTGCCGGACTGGACTATCTGCAGGCTGCGCCTGCCAGCTTTCCTTTTGTGCGCGGCGCTCGCCTGACGGGCGACTGGCGCATCCGCGAAGAGATCGACGCGACTGATCGCGAGCAGGCGAATTGTGCGGCCTGCAGCGCGGTGGCCGCCGGCGCAGAAGAGATCGCGTTTCTCAATGCAGAGATCGGGAATTCCTCCGACCTGGCAATGCTTCTGGCCAACCTGCAAGAGATTCCGGTGCATTTTGAGAATGCCGGCGAGCCCCTCGTTCGTCTGCTGATTGAACGGCAACGGCACTCGCCTGTATCGACTGGGTTCGATCCGCTGAGCAATCTGGACTTTGCCGCGGAAGTGATTGCGAGCGCTCCGTCTTCATTCGTGCCCTTCACCATGCACGGCGCGAAGTTTGAAGAAGCCGGAGCGACCGCCGTCGAAGAAGTTGGATTCACTCTCGCGGCCGCCGTCGATTTTCTGGCAGAGATGCAGTCGCGCAAAGTGGAAGTCGATCGCGCCACTGCTTCCATCGGATTTTCTTTTGCGATTGGCGCAAACTATTTCTTTCAGATTGCCAAGCTGCGCGCCTTCCGCATGGTTTGGGCAAGAGTCGTGGAGAGCTTTGGCGGATCTCATGCGAGCGCCGCGGCCCGCATTCATGCCCGCACTTCGCGCTGGAACAAGACCGTCTACGACCCCCACGTCAACATTCTTCGCGCCACCACCGAAGCCATGTCCGCGGTGCTCGGCGGCGCTGACTCGGTGTCCGTGGCGCCCTTCGATGAGTGCTACAAGACGCCGGATGAGGCCAGCCGGCGGCTTGCGCGGAATACGCAAATCCTGCTCAAGCAGGAGGCGCTCTTATCTCGCGTCGCCGATCCCGGAGCCGGCTCCTACTACCTTGAGACCGTCACCGATTTCATTGCGCGTGAAGCGTGGAAGCTGATGCAAGGAATCGAGGCCGATGGCGGCTATCGCAAGGCGCAGGCAGAGGGGAGGATTGCGCAGGCGCTGAAACAATCGCTGGCCGCGCGGGAGAAAGCCGTCGCTTCCCGCCGCCGCGTCTTTACCGGCACCAATCAATACGCCAACCTCTCTGAAAAGGCATTGAGCCGCATCGATCTTGCACGCCAGTCCGCCGATCGGCGCGCCACGCAGATGTATGAGCAGCTTCGCCTGCGCACCGAACGGCACGCGGCCAAAACCGGCAGCGCGCCGCGCGTTCTGCTTGCCGAAATCGGAGATGTGAAGATGCGCGCGGCCCGCTCCAGCTTTGCCGCCAACTTCTTTGGCTGCGCGGGCTTCGACATTGTTACTCAGCGGTTTGCAAGTCCCGGTGAGATCGCAGCTGCCGATGCTGAATTGATCGTGATGTGCAGCTCCGATCCGGAGTATGTTGCGCTGGCCACGGGAGTGATCGCCAGGTTGAAGCAACTGGGGCGCGAGACTCCCGTTCTGATCGCGGGCAATCCCGAGTCCGCGGAGGAGCTGCGCGCCGCCGGCGTTGCGAATTTCGTTCATATCCGAAGCAATCCCATCGAGCTTCTTGCGGCATGGCAACAGCGGTTGGGGATCGAGGACTAATGATGCGTCCAGACTTTGCAAAGATCGGCTACAAGCCCTCGGTGGATGGCGCCACGACGCCTGAGAACAGCGAATGGCTTTCGCCCGAGCACATCGCGGTGAAGAGCTTCTATACGCCTGACGATCTCGAAGGGCTCGAACATCTGGAATATGCCGCGGGAATTCCGCCATATTTGCGCGGACCGTACAGCGCCATGTATGCCATGCAGCCGTGGACGATTCGGCAATACGCGGGCTTCTCGACCGCCGAAGAGTCCAACGCGTTCTATCGCCGCAACCTGGCCGCCGGACAGCGCGGGCTTTCGGTGGCGTTCGATCTGGCTACGCATCGCGGCTACGACTCCGACCACGAGCGCGTCACAGGCGATGTGGGCAAGGCCGGCGTAGCCATCGACTCGATCCTGGACATGAAGATTCTGTTCGACCAGATTCCTCTGGGCCAGATGTCCGTTTCCATGACCATGAACGGGGCCGTGCTGCCCATCATGGCCTTCTATATTGTTGCCGCCGAAGAGCAGGGCGTGACAACGCAGCAGTTGAGCGGGACCATCCAGAACGACATTCTGAAAGAGTTCATGGTCCGCAACACCTATATCTATCCGCCCGAAGGGTCCATGCGGATCATCGGCGACATCTTCCGCTACTGCGCGGCAAACATGCCGCGCTTCAACTGCATCAGCGTGAGCGGTTATCACATGCAGGAAGCCGGCGCCACGGCGGATATCGAACTGGCTTACACGCTGGCCGACGGCCTGGAGTACCTGCGCACCGGCGTGAAGGCGGGGCTGGACATCGACGACTTTGCGCCACGCATCTCCTTCTTCTGGGGCATCGGCATGAACCACTTCATGGAGATTGCCAAGATGCGCGCGGCGCGCATGTTGTGGGCCAAGCTGGTGAAGACCTTCAATCCCAGGAATCCGAAATCGCTGGCCCTGCGGACGCACTCGCAAACTTCAGGCTGGAGCCTGACGGCGCAGGACCCTTTCAACAATGTGCCGCGCACCTGCATTGAGGCTCTGGCCGCGGCGCTGGGGCACACGCAGTCTCTGCATACCAATGCCCTGGACGAAGCGCTGGCGCTGCCCACCGACTTCTCCGCACGCATCGCACGCAATACGCAAATCTATCTGCAGGAAGAAACCGGCATCACGCGCAGCGTGGATCCCTGGGCCGGCTCCTACTATGTGGAGCGGCTCACGCACGAGCTGATGCATGGAGCCTGGGCGCTGATTGAAGAGGTCGAGGGACTGGGCGGCATGGCCAAGGCCATCGAGACCGGCGTTCCCAAGATGCGCATTGAAGAAGCCGCGGCGCGCCGGCAGGCATGCATCGACTCCGGCAGAGATGTGATTGTGGGCGTCAATGCCTACCCATCGCCCGAGGAGCCGCTGATCCCTGTCCTCGATATTGATAATGCCGCGGTGCGCGAGTCGCAACTGAAACGGCTTGCCCAGTTGAAGCGCGAGCGCGACAACGACGCCGTGCGCACATCGCTCGAACAACTGGAGCAATGCGCCATCACCGGCCAGGGCAATCTGCTGGAGTGCGCGGTGGATGCGGCGCGCAAGCGCGCCACCCTGGGCGAGATCTCCTCGGCTCTCGAAAAAGTCTGGGGCCGCTACCAGGCCACCACGCGCACCATCGCCGGCGTCTACTCCGCGGAGAGCGGCAACGCCGCGGAGTTCAGGAAAGCGCAGCAGATGGCGGCGGAGTTTGAAAAGGAAGAAGGCCGCCGCCCGCGCATTCTGGTGGCCAAGATGGGCCAGGACGGCCACGATCGCGGCGCCAAAGTCATCGCCACCGCTTTTGCGGACATCGGCTTCGATGTGGACATTGGTGCGCTGTTCCAGACTCCGCGCGAAGTGGCGCGCCATGCGGTCGAGAACGATGTTCACGTGGTGGGTGTCTCCTCGCTGGCCGCCGGCCACAAGACCCTGGTTCCGCAACTGATCAATGAGTTGCGCGCGCTGGAGCGCGAAGACATCCTGGTGGTGGTGGGCGGCGTCATTCCGCCGCAGGACTACGAATTTCTTTATCAGGCCGGCGTGGCCGGCATCTACGGGCCGGGCACGGTGATTCCGGTAACGGCACAGCGGATTATCGAGATACTGAGCGCCAGTCTGGTTGGGGGAGCTTCCTGATTGATGGACCCGGATGAGAGCGCGTTGCGTGTTCGTCCCGGATGCCCGGCGCCGGAACCGCCGCGCGACCTGGCGGCGCGCGCGACGAGCCGCCGCCGCTCCCTTTCACGCCAGCAGTTCGTCGAAGGCATCCTGCGCGGGCAGCGGTCCATCCTCGCGCAGGCCATCACGCTGATCGAAAGCTCGCGCGCGGCTGACCGGGAATTGGCCGAGCAGATCGTTGAAGACTGCCTTCCGCACAGCGGCAACTCCATTCGCGTGGGCATCACGGGCGTTCCCGGAGCGGGCAAAAGCAGCGTGATTGAAGTGCTGGGCACATCGCTGATTGCCGAGCGCGGACAAAAGATCGCCGTGCTGGCGATCGATCCCAGCAGCCAGCTCTCCGGCGGCAGCATCCTGGGCGACAAGACCCGCATGGAATCTCTGGCCTGCAACGAGTTGGCGTTCATCCGTCCCTCTCCATCCCGCGGCACGTTGGGCGGCGTGGCGCAGCGCACGCGCGAGGCCATGCTGCTGTGCGAGGCGGCGGGCTACAAGAACATTCTGGTCGAGACGGTGGGAGTGGGTCAGTCTGAAACCGCGGTGCACGACATGGTGGATTTCTTTCTGCTCATCCTGCTGGCGGGAGCGGGAGACGAACTGCAGGGCATCAAGCGCGGCGTGATGGAACTGGCGGATGTCGTGGTCATCAACAAGGCCGACGGATCGAATCTGCGCGCCGCGGAGAGAGCCCGGAGCGAGGCGCAGAATGCCTTGCACTATCTGCCCGCTTCGCTCTCCGGATGGACCCCGCGCGCCCTCACCTGCTCGGCCCAGACCGGCAGCGGCATCGCCGAGCTGTGGAACTGCGTTCTGGAGTACACCGGACTGACCCAAGCCAATGGCTGGTTCAGCCGCGTGCGCCAGAGCCAGACGCAGAAGTGGATGCACGAGATCATCCAGCAGGGATTGCTGCAACACTTCGAGTCTCATCCCGCCATCCGCAGGCGCATGGAGGCGCTGGAGCAGGAGGTGCTGGAAGGGCGCACCACATCGTTCCGCGCCGCGCGCACGCTGCTGGAAATGTACTCCGATCCGAAGGCACCCTGACTGACCGGCTCGCGTCGCGAGTCACGGCAGAAATGAGCTTCGCGTAGGAAGCGGCACAATAACTCCGTGCCCCATCCTTGCGACTTTTTTCTGTCGCAAGGGTGGGAAAACAGGAAGCCTTATCGGCCCGTTTGATTAGAGCGCTTCTCCTGAAGGTGTAGAGCTTTGGGTGCCCCACCCAGGAGCGTGCGCTTTCATGAAGATGCCTGAGCAGTGACCTGCGCCCGCTACTGAATCTCCGGAATCTTGACCACGAAGCAGGTGATGGTCTTGTCGCCGGCCACCAGCATCTGATGGGGCAGGCAGGCGGGGACATGCACCAGATCGCCCGCCTTCATCTCCTGGCGCGCGCCGCCTTCGATGGAGGCGCCGCGCATCTCGCCCGGCGCAACGGTCCGCGCGCCCGTTACCGTGCCGCCGGTCACCATGGTCGCGCGGCCATCCAGAACGTAAAACATATCGGCGAAGTTCTGATGCACCTCGGCCTCGCCGTCGCGGCTGCGGAACGACAGCATGGCGCAGTGGCCGGGATACTCCTTCAACGTCTCGCTGGCCGAGCCGTCGCCGTAGGCGGCCATCTTGCGCAGGTAATGGGCGCGCTCCAGCAGGACGGCCGGCGACCAATGATCGATGGGACTGCGGCGCGGAGCCTTGGCGCTGGCCGGCGGGGGAACCACTTCCTTCTCAACCGGTAGAAGTTCCTTGAGTATTTCCTGCGATATCTTGTCCATCTGCTTTTCTCAATCTCCTCGGGTTCCGGCCGGATGCCGGCAAATGTCTTTCTCCTGTTGCGTTTTCTTGTCACGTTTTCTTGTTACGGCAATTCCGCCAGCTCGCGCGCGCGGGTGAAGATGGCCAGCAGCATGGGCCGGGTCAGCTTGCCGGTGTTGGTGTTCTGCAACGAAGGATGATAGCTGGCCATCAGGATAAACCCGCCGGGCAGGCCATACTCCGCGCCGTGGCGAAAGGCAAAGCCGGTGCGCGCCGGGATCTGACCGGCCCGCAACTGGTGGCCAAGGAAGCCATCAAAGGCGATTTTGCCCAGACAGACAACGACCCGCAGGTTGCCCAGCAGGCGAATCTCCTCGTCCAGCCAGGGCTCGCAGTTGCTCAGTTCCTGGGGAGTGGGCTTGTTGGCCGGCGGGGCGCAGCGGGCGACGGAGCTGATCGACAAATCGGTGAGGGTCATGCCGTCGTCGCGCGAAACCGCCTTGGGTTGCGAGGCGAAACCCGTCTCATGGAGTGCCGGGAAGAGGAAGTCCCCTGAGCCATCGCCGGTAAAAGGCCGCCCGGTGCGGTTGGAGCCGTGGGCTCCAGGAGCCAGTCCCAGAACCAGCACGCGCGCGAGTGGATCGCCGAAGGAAGGCACGGGCCGGCCCCAGTACTCCGCGTCGGCGTAAGCCTTGCGGCGCACCCGCGCCACCTCCGCGCAGTAGGTACGCAGCCGCGCACAGCGGTCGCAGGCCACAATGGCGGCGTTCAAGGCCGGCAAGGATGCAAGGGAAGCGGGCATGACGACATTCTATTGATCCGGCCCTGTGGAGTAGCAACTGGGGGAAGGTGAAACGAAAGCAACTGTTCGACGGGGCCTCTTGATTGGGGCTGATCGGGCTGCTTGTTTCCCCACCCTTGCGACAAGAAGAAAGTAGCAAGGATGGGGCACGGAGTATTCCGGGCACTCCAGGCTGGGAGTTCATGGCTGTCTTGACTCGTTGATTGCTGCACCCGCGGGGCGGGTTGGGGTAGAATGGCACCGCTGCCGGAATACGCTTTCTCACGCCGGGAACCGGGCGGGGGCAAGCCAATCCGGGCAATTCAATTGCACCTGCAGGGATGGATTGAAATGAAGCTATTTGTTTGCGCAGTTGCTCTGCTTCCGTTTGTGGCGGGCTCCGCGGCCGTCACCAGCCACGCCCAGGCCGCTACCGAGATCGGCGGCCAGAAGGTCGTCACTCTGACCCGCACCGCGGTCAGCACCACCAAGCCGGAGTTCACCAGCGTCACTCTCGCTCCCGGCCGCGGCATGGAGGTTCTGCAGATCACCGCCAACTTCCCCGGCAAGGGCAGCGTGGACGTGCTGGCCTCGCCCGACCTGGCCGGCGCCAAAAAAATGCTGGATGTGGACGACGACGCCAACGGCGATCTGGGCTACCGGCTGGGCGCGGCCTTCTTGGTTCCCTACCCCAACCGGATTCGGGGCAAGCTCTCGGCCGACGGCAAGACCCTGACCGCCGAGTGGGAGGGCCACACGGTCACCCTGCCGGCCAACAGCATGGGCCCTCAGCCGGGCGCCGAGCGCCACGCCATGCACGGGCTCATCCTCAAGGCCAAGACCGACAACGTCGAAGTTGAAAAGATCCCCGGCGGGGAAGGGGTCTCCGGCGTCATTCACGCCGGCGACTTTGGCGGCCACTGGCTCTCCAAGACGCAGCTGGTAATCACCGTACGGATGACCGCCGAGGCCGTGGACGCCACCATCGAGGCGCGCAACGTGGGCACCGAGAACGAGCCCATGGCCATCGCCTGGCATCCCTACTTCAACCTGCCTTCCGGCGACCGCACCCAGGCCCGGGTGCGCATTCCGGCATCGACGGTGGCCGAGGTGGACAACTACGGCAACGTCTTCCCCACCGGCAAAGTGCTGCCCGTAAAGGGCACCAAGTTCGACCTGGCCGGCGCCGGCGGAACGCCGCTGGGAACCAACTTCTACGACGACAACTGGAACCACCTGGAATGGGCGAACAAGGCCGTCACGGTGCAGGTAATCGATCCGGCCGCGCGCTATGGCGTGGAGATCGCGGGTCTTTCGCCGGAGATCAAGGCCATCCAGATGTATGCACCGCCCGCCATGCATTTCGTGGCCATCGAGCACCAGTTCAACTTTGGCGACCCCTTCGGCAAGGAGTGGGGCTCAACCGATACCGGCATGGTCACTCTGAAGCCCGGACAGACCACCAAGTGGCACGTGCGCCTGCATGTGTTTGTGCCGTAAACCCTCTTCCAATCGCACAACAGAACGGGCCGGAGCGCATGCTCCGGCCCGTTCTGTTGTGTAGCCTGTCCAACTCAAAAGTGGGCGCCCCACCCACGCCGTGCAATATGGGACAGCGCTTGGTGGCGCCACGCCGGTAGTGTCCACAATCAGGACGATGGGCTGCGAAAGCGGCATTCAAGGTTCAACAGAATCGAAGAGGAGAATTGAATGAAAGCAATACTGTGTATTGGTATCGGTTTAACCTCGGTCATGTTGTTCTGTGGCGGTTGCCAGACAGCGCCACCGCAGGCAGCACCGGCAGCGCAGGGACAGCCTGGACCGCCCGGACAGCCTGGCGCGCAAGGGCAGCCCGGACAACAGGGACCGCAAGGGCAAGCGGGGGATACAGGCCAGGTAGGTAACCGGGGGCGCGCAGGCGACACCGGACGGCCGGGTGACAAGGGTTATATGCGAGACACGGGACAAAAGGGCGACACCGGACGACCAGGTGACAAGGGTTATATGGGAGATACGGGACGAAAGGGCGACACCGGCGATCGCGGCAAGCCCGCCCCATGCCCTGAAGGACAGCATCGCTATACCGATCCTGACAACGGAAGGATAAGATGCGTGGAGAACTAAGCAGTAAAACAGCAAGCTAATCATGCCGGGGGGCGCAAAACAGCGCAGTTCTGCGCTCCCAAGGGCAGAAATTCGCAACCGAGTCGGTGGAGTGTGTCGCGGACGCCGCGAACTTCCGCCGCCGATGTTGAAAGGGCGCGGCTTGAGCCGCGCCCTTTCAATTGTCAACAGATATTGCGACGTGCCTGCCCCGCGATTCAGTTGACGCAGCTTTGATCGGAGCAATCGAGCGAGGTCTTGAGCAGGCTGGCCAGCCGCGCACCCGCCAAGGCAATCCTCTCCCTGGCAAGCTGCTGCGCGTTGGTGGTGTACTCCCCGGCCAGGTCATAAGGCCCAAGCCCGGCGCCGACCGGCGTCACGTACACATTGCTCTTGGCCAGCGCAAAGCTCTCGCCGGCCCAGTCGCCTTCCTTGCTGTCGGCAGACAGGGCAGCGTCGGCCGGCGGCAGCGCCTGGCCCACCTTCACCGCCGTCATGAAGTTCTTGGTATCGCCCAGGCCGACGGCATCGTCCCAGAAGGCGTGCAGTTCCTTGGCCGGCCCCTGCACCACCACCAGATTCCCGCCCTCGTCTCCGTGGGGCTTGGCCTTGGAAACCCTGGTCGCGCAATGCAAGGGTTGATGCACATCGCCCACCAGGTGCTCCAGCCAGACCAGATCGTAGGACTTGAGCGCATCCGCCTCGTTGCTGGCCAGCGCGGCGCGGAAGGCGGTGATCTTCTCGACCGCGGTGGGGCCAGGAAATGCCGGTAAGGCCGTGCCATCCGTGCTGAATGGGGTATCGACGAAGTGCCAGTACTTGTGCGCCTGCTTGTCTCCATATCCGCCATTCAGCCCCGGAGCCTCGCCGCGCGGAGGGTTGTCGTTGCCCGTGTAGCCGCTCCCCATCGCCTTGATCTCGTCAGGCCAGGTGGCCGCCATCATGAAGACATACATATCCCGGTCGGCCTCGGAGGCGCCGGCAGGAATATAGGTGAGCCATTGGGCATAGTAAGGGTTGAGCTTCAGCAGAACGCCGACCCTGGCCTTCTCCGCCGGAGTCAGTTGCTGATAGGCGGCATAGGCCACTGTCATGTGACCCACGCTGTTCCACGCAAGCGCCTGTCCGCTGGCAAACACCAGCAATAGCGCCACAACGGCAAGAAGACTTTTTCTGCGAATCATTCGGAACCTCACTTCGGGGGATATGCGCCCAATGCGCGCGGAGCTGGGATCTTCCGAGGAGACCGGGATGGGAACAGACCATGGGTGGCCTCCCGGCAACTGGGCGCAAGCATAGCTCATGGCGAAGCCGGGAGGCCACTCAATTCTTGAGGACGGAAGGTCTGGGATGCATGTTAAGGAGCCACTGATTAAGCCCTTGCCTTGAAAGGGCACGACTTTAGTCGTGCCGAAAGTGTTGCAATATCAGCGGGGGCTTTAGCCCCTGAGGGAATGTTCGTCCGCAGAATCGACTTGTTCAGAGCTTCCCTTGCCCACCCTGGCCGCAAGAACAAAGGCGCGGGGCTCAGAGGGCACCCAGGTGGGGCGCCCATGACTTTGCTCTTTGTGGAAATGCCCAGTGGGAATTACTCCTCCAGGTTGGTCAGCCGGATACTTCTGCCCGTCCGCGCCGACTCCCTTGCCGCGTCCAGAATCTGCATCACCACCACGTTGGTATCCAGGGCCGTCAGATCGCCTTTGGGCTCCAATTGGCCGCGCAGCACGGCGGCCAGGTAACTGAGCGAGTCCTGCTGCGGCGGAGTGAGCGGGGCGGCTGTGAGCAAATGCTCCTGGGCGTCGTGCTCGTGGCGCAGGCGCAACTGGTCCGGCCCCACGGTGATGGCGTAACCGGTTGCGCCGTAGACCTCCATGTCCTTGCGCGCGAAGGGCCAGTTCCACGAAGCCATGATCACGGCCTGGGCATGGGGATAGGCCAGCACGATGGTGGCGTCGTCGTCCACCATCGGGTAGAGCGCGGGCTTGTCGTGGTTGACCACCGCGGTCACGGTGAGCGGAGCCTCGCCGTGCATCAGCCAGGTCATCAGGTCCACGCCGTAGCAGCCAAAGTCGTAGAGGGCGCCGGCACCATTCTGGGCCGGGTCGGTGAGCCAGCGCAGGAACTCCGGCGGCACGCCGATCTCGGCGGGTCCCTGATGGCCGTCGTGCACCACCACGCGGCGCAGCGCGCCCAGGCGGCCGCTCTCGGCCTCGTCGTAGGCGGCCTTGTTGCTTGCATACCAGGTGGTCTCGTAGTTCACCAGCACATGAATATGGTGTTCGCGGGCCACGCGGCGGATGGCCAGCGCATCGTCCAGAGAAAGCGTCAGGGGCTTTTCCACCATGACCGAGACGCCATGGCGCGCGGCGATTTCAATCACCTTGCGGTGGTCGCCGATGGAGGTGTAGACCAGCACGGCCTCAGGATGGCGGGCCTGGATCATCTCCTCAGTGCCGGTAAAGAACAGACTGGGGGGCAGCGCGTATTTCTTTTCATATTTGGCGGCCAGCGCCGGGTCGGGATCGGCAATGCCCACCAGTTCCACGTCGCGGTGTTGCGGCAAGGCGGAAAGAAAGCCCTCGACATGGCCATGGACCAGGCCCACGATGGCCACCCGCAGGGGCGCCGGCTGGGCGACGATCGCCCCCGGAAGACTGAAAAGCAGGCTCAACACGATCAAACGGCTCCAGCGAGAAGCGAAACAGGCACTCGAACCCAGCATATTTTATGTCTACCCCCCTGGCCCGCGATTTTACTCCCTGCTGGCTGCCCTGCCACACTCTGCCGAGCGCCCGGCATCCCGGCCGAACCCCACAGAAGAACCAGCCTGCCAAAAGCCTGAAAATCCAACTGAAAGCTGACAACTGACGGCTGAAAGCTGCCTTTCGTGTAACCCTGCGGCCCTCCGTTCTCGTCCATTCACGCGGGGACACTATTGGAGACTCTTGGCAAGGTACGTTTTCGCTGCCCATGCTGCGGGTGCAGGACGCTGGAAAATCCCGGTGCTCTGGGTCTGTGCCCGGTCTGCTGGTGGGAAGACGACGGCCAGGAGGACACCGATGCGGCCGAAGTGCGCCTGACGGTGAACGGCCAACTGAGCCTGAACCAGGCCCGCGAGCACTATGCACAGTGCGGCGCGGCTCACCCCCGCTTTCTGAAGTACGTTCGTAAGGCCCAGGTCACTGAGCAGTAACGTGCCTTTCGCGGTGCTCTCCGGCGCCGAAACCAGGGCGGGCGGTTTGACCCTGCCAGCAATCCCTCTTACCATGAGATGAGGTATCTCCCCGGCCAAAGGGGGCTGGTTTTCCCCTGCACCGCAGCCAGAACATCGGTCTGCGGCAGAAACAGGCGATTTCCAGTCCGGATTGGCAGTTTGTTCGGCGCGCAGTGCGCCTGGAAGGCACAACGTTGAGTTCTACCGACACCCTCGAAAACAACCCCCAACCTGAGACGGCCGAGTCTGCGCCCTCCCTCGACCATGCACATGACGAACACGATCATGACCACGAGCAGAACCACGACCACCAGCATGGCCCCATCCTGAACCCGGAGTGCACCCGCGAGCTGGTGCTGGATATTCCCGCCGAGGAAGTCTCCAAGGCCTACACCACTGTGGTCAAGAACTATCGGAAATATGCCAAGATTCCCGGTTTCCGCGCCGGCAAGGTGCCGGAGTCGGTGATCAAGCGGCGTTTTGCCGCGGAAATCCGCAAGGAAGTGGTCGACGGCCTGTTGCCCAAGCGCTTCAACCAGGCGGTTGTCGATCTGGGCGTCAAGCCGGTGGGTCAGCCGCAGGTGACCGAACTGACCGTGGAAGACGGCGAGCCGCTGCATGTGAAGGCGGTCTTCGAGTTCATTCCCGATTTCTCCATCGACGGCTACCAGAGCGTGACCGTGGAGAAGCCCGCGGTCGAGATCACCGAGGAAGAGTTCCAGAACGAGCTGGCGCAGTTGCGCGAGTCGCGCGCCTCCATTGAGCCGGAGGAAGAAGACCGGGCCCTGGTGGATGGCGACTGGGCGCAGATCACCTACAAGGGACTGGTCGACGGCGACGCCGAAGCCGCACCCATTGCGGGCGAAGACACGCTGGTGGAAATTGGCGGCAAAGACACGGTGGAGGCCTTTACCACCGCTCTGCGCGGCGCCAAGCCGGGCCAGGAACTGAAGGCCGAAGTGATCTATCCGGCCGATTATGCCGAAAGTAAGCTGGCGGGGAAGACGGTGGCCTACGACGTGGAAGTGAAAGCCATCAAGAAGCGCATCCTGCCCGAGCTGAACGACGACTTCGCCAAGGAACTGGGCGACTATGACAGCTTTGCCGACCTGGAAGCCAGGGTCCGCGAGCACATGGCCAGCCGCAAACGGCAAAGCGTGGAAGGGGAGACCAAGGACCGGCTGTTCGCGGTGCTCACCGAGCGCTATCCGTTCGCGGTGCCCGAGTCGCTGGTGCAGGAGCAGATTGACGCACGGCTGGAACGCGGCCTGCGCGCCCTGGCTGCCCAGGGCATGAACACTGAGCAGATGCGGAAGCTGGACTTTGTCCGCCTGCGCACCGCCCAGCGCGACAGCGCCATCGCCGAAGTAAAAGCATCCATTCTGCTGGACCGCATCTCTCATGAAGAGAATGTCACGGTCAGCGACGAGGAACTGGACCGCGAGGTGCAAATTGCGGCTTTGCAATCCAGGGAGCCGGAAGAGACGCTGCGCAAGCGTTTGACGGAAGACGGCGGTCTGGCTAGAATCCGTGAACAACTGCGGCGCGAGAAAACCGCGAACCTGCTGTACGAACGGCTGCCCGCCTAAGACGGCGGAAGGCTCCGCGCGGCCGGGAAAACAGGCCGCGCGGCCACCAAAAAACGGGGAACAAGAGCCCCCAACGGAAAAAGCGAGAAGAAGAACCCAATGGCATTGGTTCCCATGGTGGTTGAACAGACGAGCCGAGGCGAGCGCGCCTACGACATTTACTCCCGTCTGCTTCGCGACAACATCATCTTTCTTGGCACCCCCATCGACGACCAGGTGGCCAACCTCATTGTGGCGCAGATGCTGTTTCTCTCCGGCGAAGACCCGGAGAAGGACGTGCAGCTTTACATCAACTCGCCGGGCGGTTCCATCACCGCCGGTCTGGCCATTTATGACACCATGCAGTTCATCAAGAACAATGTGGTGACCTATTGCATCGGCCAGGCGGCCAGCATGGGAGCGTTTCTGCTGCTGGCCGGCACCAAGGGCAAGCGCTTTGCCCTGCCCAACTCGCGTATTCTCATTCATCAGCCGTCCATGGGCGGGCTGAGCGGCCAGGCCACCGACATCGACATTCACGCGCGCGAGATTCTGCGCATCCGCGAAATCACCAACACCCTCATGGCGAAGCACACCGGGCAGTCGCTCGATCAGATCGAGCACGACGTCGAGCGGGATTTCATCATGAATGCGCAGCAAGCCAAGGAATACGGCATTGTTGACGAAATCATCGACCGGCCCCGCACCTAACTCACCGGCCGCATTAGGCGGAATTGAACCAGCTCGTCCAAAGGGAGTAGAAACATGAAAACGCGCACGGGACCCGAAGAAGCACTGCGCTGCTCGTTCTGCCATAAGTCGCAGGACGCCGTGGCCAAGCTGATCTCGTCGCCCAGCGACTACCCTCGCGCCTATATCTGCGACGAGTGCGTAGCCGTCTGCAACTCGATTCTCGAGGACGACCGCGGCGAGGCCAATCCCGCCACACCCTCCGCCCACCTGCCCAAGCCGCAGGAGGTGAAGAGCTTCCTTGACGACTTCGTGATCGGCCAGGACCAGACCAAGAAGAAGCTGGCGGTGGCCGTCTACAACCACTACAAGCGCATCCAGATGAACAAGGTGCGCAACAACGAGGTCGAACTGGCCAAGAGCAATATCCTGCTGATCGGGCCCACCGGCTCCGGCAAGACGCTGCTGGCCCAGACCCTGGCCAAGATGCTCGACGTGCCCTTCGCCATTGTGGACGCTACCACCCTGACCGAGGCCGGCTATGTGGGCGAGGATGTGGAGAACATCATCCTCAAGCTGCTGCAGGCCGCCGACGGCGACGTGACCCGCGCCCAGCAGGGCATCATTTACATCGACGAAATCGACAAGATCGGCCGCAAGGACGAGAACCCCTCGATCACCCGCGACGTCAGTGGCGAGGGCGTGCAGCAAGCGCTGCTCAAGATCCTCGAAGGCACCGTAGCCAACGTTCCCCCGCAGGGCGGACGCAAGCACCCCCACCAGGAGTTCACCGCCATCGACACCACCAACATCCTGTTCATCTGCGGCGGGGCGTTTGTGGGCCTGGAGCGCGTGGTGGGCCGGCGCGTGGGCAAGAAGGCCCTGGGCTTCAAGATTGCCGACGTCGAAGCCGAGTCCACGGTCCATTCCCATCGCGATACGGAATTGCTGCGCAAGACCGAACCGCAGGACCTCATCAAGTACGGCCTGATTCCCGAGTTTGTGGGCCGCCTGCCGGTCATGGGCATCCTGGACGAACTGGACGAGGAGGCGCTGATCGAGATTCTGACCAAGCCGCGCAACGCCATTCTCAAGCAGTACCAGCGCCTGCTGGAGTACGAGAACGTCCGCCTCCACTTCACCCCGGACGCCATCTGCTCCGTGGCCCGCGAGGCCCTGGCCCGCAAGGTGGGCGCCCGCGGCTTGCGCATGATCCTCGAGGAACTGATGCTGGACCTGATGTACAACCTGCCCAACAACAAGCGCGTCCGCGATCTGGAAATCACCCGCGAAATGGTCGAGCGCCGCGACCTGACCCCCTGCCTGCTGGAAAAAGCCGGCTGATTTCAGGCAGTCGATTGCAAACCGCCAAGAGCCCTCACGCTGCACTTTCAGCGTGGGGGTTCTTTCTTTGTATGGAGCCCACTCACGAACGGCAGGAAGTCCTGGGTGCCCCACCTTCGGCGCGCCTCTGTTCTTGCGGAGCGTTTTCGATGCGAGTCCGAACAATAACTTGGGTGCCCCATCCTTGAATCGTTCTCTGATTCAAGGGGGGGAGAGCATGAATTCAGATCTCCACTATTGATCCGGCAAGAAAAGAGTGACATTCCTTCCCACCCTTTCCCGCACAAAACGCGGGAAAGGATGGGGCACCCACGCAGTATTTAGTTGCCGGATCAGTAGATACACTTGAACAGAAAACGCTCTGGGTAGGAAAGCCATCACTCTTTGGGCCGGATCGGCAAGGGCCGGCTCCCTGCCTTGCACTGCTCAGAATCCCGGGTGCACCCGCTGAAAGCGCACCTGGATTTGCGCGCCGCCCGGCACCCGCTGCAGCCAGAACTCCCAGTCGCCGGCCCGGTTGGTCACCGTAGAGGTCAGAAAGGGCTTGTTCTGCCACTCCTTCCCGCCGCATTTTGAAGCACTGTAGCCGGCGCCTGCCTGCAGGCGCGGCCGCAGGGCGTACTCCAGCTTGGCGCGATCCACGTCAAAGCCCCACCGCGCCGCCCGGTCCAGCGGCACGGTGGGATAGGCCACCGCCTGGGCGGTCAGCCGCGGCCTGAGGCGCATGTCCAGCACCGGCCATATCCACAGCGAACGCTGGTTGCGCGCGGCCGCACCTTCCTCCTGCGACACATACACTTCCTGGGTAAAGGTCACCCGCTCGCCGTGATACACCTCGGCGCCCGCGCCCGCAAACCACAGGGCATCGTCGGCGTGGCCGCCATCGTAGTAGCCCACATCGGGAACGATCCATCGGCCGCGCATCTGGGCGTACTCGACCATGCGGTAGGAGAGCGCAAACGGCGCCTGCAACGGTTCCCCGGTGCGCACGATGTAGAGGGACAAAGGCCGCCCGGAGACGGCCGGCTCGGCAAAACTGCTCTGCAAACAGGCAAATACAATTAAAAAGCTGAATATACGGCGCTGCATCGAAAGCTCTTCAACCACTCAGTCCAGCGTGAAATCCTTATCGATTGTATGCTTCATGCGCGCAAAAAACACCTCGCTCCTGGGGTTTTCTTGCGCCCGTTTCAAACAACGCGCATAAAGAATGCCCATTTTGGGCCGCCTTCGCAGAGATTCGGCGGGAAGACTACCCTTCGGTTCCTCGCAAAGGTGTGGGTGCCCCATACTTCCGCAGTTTCATCGCGGAAGGGCGGGTGAGCCCGGAACTATTCCCGGAGGGGCGCCGGCTTCGCCAGCAGGACGCCGAGAGCGCAGCTTGCCATTCGAGCCAGTTCTCCGTCGGCGCGACTGGTAAGAACGATGGGAACCTTGGCTCCAACCACAACACCCGCTGCCAGGGCTCCTGCCAGGTATTGAAGTTCCTTGAAGAGGATGTTTCCAGCCTCCAGGTTGGGGACCATCAGAAGATCCGGATCTCCTGCGACCGGCGATTTGATCTTCTTGATCCGTGCAGCCTCGCTCGAAATGGCATTGTCGAACGCCAGCGGACCATCGACGATGGCGCCGGTAATCTGTCCGCGATCGGCCATCTTGCACAGGGCGGCGGCATCGAGCGTAGAGGGTATGGCAGGGTTGACGGACTCGACCGCCGACAGGATTGCCACCTTGGGGTTCGCGACCTCGAGCGTACGCATCATGTCGATGGCATTCTGCAAAATGTCGATCTTGGTTTCCAGGTCCGGCTGGATGTTGACGGCCGCATCGGTAACGAAAAGCGTCTTGTGATAGGACGGTACATCCAAAGCGAATACGTGGCTGATGCGCCGCCCGGTGCGCATTCCTCCCTCGCGGGAGACCACGGCGCTCATGAGTTCGTCGGTGTGCAGGGAACCCTTCATGAGCATCTGGACCTCGCCCTTACGGGCCATCTCTACGGCCCGCAGCGCGGCTGTACGGCTCTCGTCGGTATCGACAATCTGGATGGTTTCCAGATCGAGTTGCAAAGCTTTCGCGAGGCTGCGGATCTTTGCCTCAGAACCCACAAGGACGGGAACAATCAGCTTGTCTTTGAAAGCCTGGATGGCGCCCCCGAGAGATACTTCGTCGCACGGCCAGGCAATCGCGGTCCTGACGGCCGGTTTGGAGGTCGCCCGCGCAATCAGGCCATGGTAGCGCCGATAAGGATCGTTCACAATGAGCTGAGGCACGGGCAGGGTGGACCAGCGCAGTTTTACCGGGGGCGCAAGAAGCCGGGCGGTACCG
>Ga0302279_10000670_pt1 | contig 50537 bp, 41 predicted proteins | sample III_Bog_N3_3_FD_194541 | JGI IMG/M metagenome (GOLD analysis project Ga0302279, IMG submission 194541) | Peat permafrost microbial communities from Stordalen Mire near Abisko, Sweden - III_Bog_N3_3 | ecosystem: Environmental > Terrestrial > Soil > Wetlands > Peat | place: Sweden: Abisko... | reverse complement strand
CCGGGGCGCCGCCACCGCCCCGGCGGTCCACCTCGGGCGGGTCGCCGAGGTCTCACGCCTGCGCCTCACCCTGGCGCGCCGGCTCGACGACCGCGGCCTGGCGGTCGCCGCCTATTCGACGTCGTCGGGGGACGTGGTCGCCGGCGGCCTCGATCTGGGCCGCGCCGAGGTCGGACCCCTCGTTGCTCTGGGCCGGCTGGAAGGGATGGCGGGGGCCGGTGCCTGTCCCGGCGCTACCCACCGGCTGGTCGTCGAGCTGCCGCTGCGCCTGCGCCTGGTGCGGTCAGCGGGAGAGGCGCCAACGGAGCAGCAGGTGACCGCCTCGGCCGTGATCGTCGCCGGCGGCGGTCGCGTCTGCGTGGAGGCCATCGAGGCCGAGGTCGGCCGCCTCTCGCCCGGGGTGCTACGCGCCGCGCTCGGAGCGGGCGGGAGCGCGTCGCTGTGGAGCGGCGGAGGGATGGCGAGTGGCGCCTGCTCGATCGAGCCGCGCTGACCCCCTGTGCCACCTGGCTCTACGAGGCGACGAGCGGCGAGCAACACCCGCCCGATACGCCACAGTCGGCGGTCGTACTGCAACACATCGAGCAGGTCCCCAATCCGCTCATCACGAAGCACGCTTGCTGGACGGAGGTTTGACAGCAGTCGGTGTCCGACCGGCAGCCGGTGATGCCCAGTGCACCGCACTCCGACTGACATTGGTCGTCGGTGCCGGGGTGGACCTGGCACCAGCTCTGGCACTTCTGGACCACCGACGGCGCGTCGTCGAGGCACACGTACAGCGTCCCGGGATCGCCGGTCACCCCAGGCTCACCCCCGCAGGCGTTGCCGGTGAAGCTGCACGAAACGGGTGCGCCGCTGCTCGAGGAGGCGCTGCTCGAGGAGCCGGTGCTCGACGATGAGGTGCCGACGCCGCCCCCCGCGCCCACGAGCGTGTACGCGGGATCGACCGTCACGGCGCACGCGGCGACGCCGAGCACGAGCGCGCCGAAGGCCAGGAGCTTCACCATGACGTCGCCAGTCGCCACGAGGCGCCTCCCGCGGTTGGAGCGACGCCGAGCCTCACGCTCGGCGCGCGCCGCACGCCCATCCAGACCCCGCCGGTAGCGACGCCTGCGGCGCCGGCGACCAAGGCAGCGGTGGTCACCGGCCCGAGCGTCCGCACGGCGCTGGCGGCGGTGATCCCGCTCTGGGTCGTGCACGTGGCAGCGGCGTCGCTGCAGTCGGCGCTGACGGTGCTCCGGTTCACCATCACCAGCGCGCCCGTCACGCCGCCGGCGACGAGCGCCGCGAGGCCGATTCCGCCGACGATCCAGGGGCCGGGGCTCGGGGAGTCGTTGGGTGGGGGCTCCGATCGGGAGGGAGGTCCGGGTGGCCTGTCGGGCTTCGGCGCCGGGGCCGCCACGGGGCCGGGAGCGACCTCGACCGCCTCCGTGGCGCCCTCGGCGAGCGTGACGTCGACCGTCTTCGCGGCGCGCCCCGGCGCCGTCACCACGAGGTGGTGGACGCCGGGGTCGAGCGGGAGGGCGACACCGTAGGTGTCCGCGCTGCCGAGCAGCACCGTCCCTTCGCGCACCGTCGTCTCCCCGTCGGCCCCCTCCGCGAGCTTGAGCAACAGCCTGGGCAGCCGCGCCTCGAGCTTCTGGATCCGCAACTTGAGGATCGCCGCGCGGGGGTCGCCTGCCGGCAGCTTGCCCAGCGCGGTCCGGTTCAGCTCCCACGCCGTCGCCACCTTGCCCCGCTTCTCCTCGCACTCGGCGAGGTTGGCCGTGGTGCCGGGCTCGGGCTCGATCCGGTCGCTCGCGCGGAAGCGCGCGCACGCGGTGTCGAGATCCCCGGCCGCGAGCGCCTTGCGGCCCTCCTCGAAGAGGGCCTCGGCCGCGGATCCCTGCGCGCGCGCCGTCTGCGCCCCACCCAGCGTCGAGGCGATGAACATTCCCAGGCAGACCGCGCGTCGCATGACCGTCACTTTCGCACGGAGAAGGGATCGGGAGCCGCCGGCTTGGCGGCCCCGTCGGAGGTGCCCGCCGGTCGCACCCGCGGGCGCGCCGTCGTCGCCGCGATGGAGGGGGCGGTCGCGTCCGGCACATCGACGGTCGACACCGCAGGGGGAGTCGGCCCGGGCGACTCGGGGGGCGACGCGGCGAGCGTCACGGCTGGCGGGACGGGTACGGTGGCGGAGGGACTGGCGACCGCGGGCGCGGCGACGGCGGGAGAGGAGCGCGGCGACCGGGCCCGTCCGATACCCCATGCGATGCCGGCCAGCGCGACGACCGCCGCGAGGGCGAGACCGAGCCGGTTGCGGCCGGGCGAGGCGGCCGGGGGCACCGTCGTCGCCGCGCTCGCGGTGCGGTGCGTCGTGGTGGCCCCGTCGCGCCGCGCGCCCGCGATCGGAGCGGCCCCCAGGCACGGCATCGGCGGGAGGCGCTCGGCGACCCCGGGGCAGGCTCGCGCCAGCGCGTCGCGCATCGCGGAGGCGTCCGGCCAGCGCGCGTCGCGGGAGATCTGGAGGGCCCGATCGACCACCGCGGCGACGGCCGCCGGCACCTCGCGCACGACCGAGCGCAGGGGCGGCGCGGGCTTGGTCATCGCCGCGAGCATCAGCAGGTTGACGTTCTCCGCCTCGTGGACGCAGCGACCGGACAGCAGGGAGAACATCGTCGCGCCGATGGCCCAGAGATCGGTGCGCGCGTCGACCTCGTTCCACGACCCGAGGGCCTGCTCCGGCGGCAGGTACGCGGGCGTCCCCATCGCCGTGCCGGTCGCCGTCGCGCTCTTCGAGGCGGTGCCCTCCCGGAGCCGAGCGATGCCGAAGTCGAGGATCCGCACCGCGCCGTCGGTGGTGACGAACAGGTTCTCGGGCTTCAGGTCCCGGTGGACCATGCCCTGCGCATGCGCGACCGCGAGCGTCGCGAGCACCTGGCCCATCGCCGCAGCCACCTCGGCGACGGGCAGGCGCCCGTCCGGCGATCGCTCGCGCCGCGCTTCGAGGGTCTCCCCTTCGAGCAGCTCCATCACCAGGAACACCGCGCCGTCGTCGGTCACGTCGTCGTCGTCGACGGTCACCGCGCCGTGGCCGACCTTGTTGGCGAGGTAGCCCTCCCGCACGAAGCGCTCGCGGACCGCGGCCTGCCGGCCCAGCTCGGGGTGGAGCAGCTTGATGGCGACGCGCTTTCCGTTGCGGTGGGTGGCGGCGTAGACCGTCGCCATGCCGCCCACGCCGAGCAGGGCGTCGATGCGCCACTTGTCCCTCAGCGTGGTGCCGAGGCGCGGGTCGACCTCCGTCATGCCCGCTCCGCCGCCGGAGCTCGTTCGCCGCCGTTGTGCACTGCGTTGCATGGTCGCACCAACCGCGCGGCGGGCGCAACCGTGTCCGCGGAGGGCGGGCGTGCCCCGCCGCGCTGGACGCCCCCCCGCCTCGTCACTAAAGCCGCGCCATGGCCACCGTCCCCGTCGATCTCGCCGCCGTCGATGCCTGCCGCGCCTCCGCTGCCGAGATCGCCGACGACGTGCAGCGCTTCATCGATCGCCACACCACCGTCGGCGTGGAGCGCACCGTGGCGCGGGCCTACGGCGTGGTCGGCGCCGACGCCGAAGGCACGCCGCTCGCCAACAAGCTGGTGGATCGCCTCCACGCGGAGGGGCTCGTCGGGCGCGGGGTCGCCTACTTCCTCGGCCGGGCGCTCCTCGACGGGGCGAGCTCGGTGCAGGAGGCGGCCGAGACGCTCGCCTACGGCAGCGCGCCGCTCGCCGGCGACGACGCGCCCTGGATCGCCGGCGCGGCTGCCCGCGGCGCGCTCGAGCAGGCCACAGCAGACGCGCTCGCTCGCATCGACGCGGCCCGCGTCGCGCGCGAGGCGTTCAAGGGCCGCTTCCCGGCGGCGCCGATCCCGCTCAAGTACGTGATCGTCGCCACCGGCAACATCTACGACGACGCCACCCAGGCCAAGGCCGCCCGCTTCGCCGGGGCGGACATCGTCGCGGTCATCCGCGCCACGGCCCAGTCGCTCCTCGACTACGTGCCGGAGGGCGCCACCACCGAGGGCTACGGCGGCACCTTCGCCACGCAGGAGAACTTCAAGATCATCCGCCGCGCCTGCGACGAGGGCAGCGAGGAGTCGGGCCAGTACTGCGCCCAGACCAACTACTCGTCCGGCCTGTGCATGAGCGAGATCGCCTGGATGGCGGCGGTGGAGCGGCTCGACATGCTCCTCAACGACGCCATGTACGGCATCCTCTTCCGCGACATCAACATGCGCCGCACCTTCGTCGATCAGTACTTCTCCCGGCGGATCATCGCCCGCAGCGGCATCGTCATCAACACCGGCGAGGACAACTACCTGACCACCGCCGACGCCGTCGAGAAGGCGCACACCGTGCTCGCCTCGCAGTTCATCAACGAGGCCTTCGCCAAGCGGGCGGGGCTGAAGGAAGAGCAGCTCGGGCTCGGCCACGCGTTCGAGATCAACCCCTGGCTGGAGGACAGCTTCCTCTTCGAGATGGCCCAGGCGCAGCTGATCCGGCAGATCTTCGACCGGCACCCCATCAAGTGGATGCCGCCCACCAAGTTCAAGACCGGCGACATCTTCCACAGCCACGTCCACGACGCGATGTTCAACCTGGTCGGCGTCGCCACCGGCCAGTCGATCGAGCTGCTCGGCATGTTCAGCGAGGCGGTGCACACTCCGCTGCTCATGGACCGCTACCTGTCCCTGAAGAGCGCGCGCTACGTGTTCGGCACGGCGCGGCACCTGGGCGAGGAGATCCACCAGTGGAAGCCCGGCGGCCTGGTCGAGACCCGCGCCCGCGAGGTGCTCGCCAGCGCCCGCAAGCTCCTCGACGAGGTGCGCGCCGACACCATCTGGGACGCCATCGGGCGCGGCGCCTTCGCGGACGTGAAGCGCACGCGGACCGGTGGCAAGGGGCACGCCGGGGTGGTGGAGAGGCACGCGGACTACGTGAATCCGATCCTGGACGTGCTCGAGAAGGGGTGAGTCTCACGGAGCGCCCGGGCCGCGCGCGTCGAGCCGCTCAGCGGTACATCCGGTCGATGCGCGCCTCGGGGTCGCCCCGGTCGAGGAGGAGCAGCACGGCGTAGAAGCCCCACTCCGCGGGCTTCATCGCCAGGTAGACGAGATCGGCGAGGAGCGGCCGGCGCAGGTACCGGCTGACGGGCAGGCCGACGCGATCGTAGGCGCGGCGGGCCAGCCTGCCGGTGCGGGGCCAGCGCTCGTGGATCAGATCCTCGAAGGCGTTGGCGAGCGCGAGCTGCCGGTTGACGACGACGGGGACGCCGCCGCGGCGACCGAGCCGCTCCGGCTTCACCAGCCAGGAGTGCCCCCGCGCGGCGACCGTGCAGAGGTAATGGCCGTGGCAGGGGAGCTCCTCGATGGGGATCGCCGAGAGCACGTGACCGCAGGTGCGCGTGACCACGGCGAAGGCGCCGTCGGCGCGGCCGAGCCACAGGGCATGAACGACGGCGTACGCCCCGAGCAACACGGGCGTGAGCGCGAGCGCACCCGCAAGGCGGGCCGCGGCCTCGGTGCCGCGGCGGCGCAGCCGGGCGTGGAGCTCGGTCCCGTAGAGGACGACCGTGAGCAGCGGCGCGGCGCAGGGGAGGAAGACGGGCGGAAAGAGCGCGGCGGCCGGGAGAAAGCGGGCGATGTGCACGGCGACGACGGCGTGGACGACGATGCCGGCGAAGAGCGCCGCGTGCACGAGGGCCTCGGTCGCGGGGCGGAGCGTATCGCGCCGCCTCCGCGAGATCGCGTAGGCCAGCACCGTGAGAAGGTGGACGACCACGAGGCCGTACACCTCCGGCTCGGCGAGGGGGCGGAAAAGGGTGTCGTCGAGCTCGCACCCTGAAACGCGGCACTCGGCCCGCTCCAGGTGGCTGAAGACGAGCCCGCAGGCGGGCAGGGCGAGCAGCACCAGGGCAGGGATGGCCACCGCGCCCGTGACCCGGCTCAGCCGGAAGAGCAGATCGACGAGCACCACCGCGGCCAGGGCCACCGCCGCGACCATCGCCACGGTGGCATTCGTCGACGTCCAGCCGAAGGTGGCGACGGCGAGCGCCGCATATGCCACGAGGAGGGGCCACACGCGGCGGTCGAGCGGGATCTCGGGCAGCTCGTCGTCGCTCATGACGGGAGTATGCGGCAGAGAGCGGCGTGCGTGCAGGGAGGTTCCGGGGAGGAGCGGGGGAGCCTGCCTGCGTGACCGGCTTCCAGGTGTCCGCGGACGTCCGGCGGACGTCTCCGGAGCGCGAGGCGTCGCATCGGCAGGAGCGGGCCGCGAGCGGTCCAAGCCCGGGCGCGTCGCGGGGTCTGAGGCGCTACCCTGGGTGCGATCCCCGAAGGAAGGAAAGCTCATGCGCGTACGATCGACGCTCTCGTGCGGGTGCCTGGCGGCGGTGCTGGTGACCCCTGTCCCTGCTCTGGCGGATCCGGCCAGCGGGGAGGCCGCGGTCGTCCTGGATGAGGGCCGAGCCAAGCAAAAGGTGGCGCTCTACGACGACGCGGCGGCGCGCTACGAGACCTTTGCCCGGATGAGCCCGACTGCGGACGAGGCGCCGCAGGCGTTGCAGGATGCGGTCGTCCTCCGCCTCGGCCTCGGCCAGATCGAGCTGGCGAGCAAGGACGCGGAGCTCTTCGCGCGGGTCCACGGCTCCGCGCACCCGGAGCGGGCGGCGCGGGTGAGCCTGGCGGTGGGTACCACGCTCCTGGAGAAGGAGGACTGGGCCGCCGCCCGGAAGCCGCTCCAGGCCTGGGTGGTCGCCTTCGATGGCCACGCGCCCCTCGACGCGCGCATCGTCGCTCACGCCGGGCTCGCGCGTGCCCTGGTGAAGCTCCGCGCGCCGGGCGCCAGGCCTCAGGCGGACTACGGGGTGGTCCGCGACCTGTGGAAGGATCCCCTCGCCGCGGTGGCCTCCGTGAGAGCCGCTTCACCACCGGGCGAGGAGGACCGCCACCTCGCCCGCGCGATCACCGGAGTGGGTGAGGCGCTGTTCTACTTCGCCGAGCAGAAGCGCAACGAGGCAGACAAGATCCGCATGCCGGCGTTCCGCGGCCGCTCGAACCGGGACGAGATCCTCAGGTTCGTCAGCACCCAGGTGCCGGTGTGGGTACGCGAGAAGCGGAGCGCGATCGAGGCGGCGGAGCAGGAGTACCTGAAGGTGGTCGAGATCCAGCCGGTTCCCCCGCCGCGCTGGGTGGTCGCGTCCGCCAGCCGGGTCGGCGCCTTGTGGGGAAAGTTCGTCGCCGAGTTCCGCGCCGCCCCCGTCCCCAGGGAGTGGAGGCAGCACACGATCGTCCCTGGCACCACCATCACCTACGACGAGCTGCGCAACATCTACTACGGCGCGCTCGACAGCGCGACCGAGCCCCTGCTGGCGAGGGCGACGGCCGCCTTCAAGACCTGCGCCAATTATGCGGTGAAGTACCAGTTCGAGAGCGAGTACACGCGCCGGTGCTTCGACTGGCTGGAGAAGCACCACACCGCGCACTACCTGCGGATCGACGAGCTGGTACCGCAGCCGGTGTGGCTCGGCGCCGCCTCGACGCCGCCGAGCGATCCTGACCGGTCGCCGCGGGAGCGCGAGAGGATGGCCCTGATGGGCTTCTGAGAGTGCCCGGGTCGAGGTCGAAGCCGTGGGGGAGCGCTCACGGTCGGATGGCGAGCAACGCCGCGGTCTTCCCCGGCGCGGCAGTCGTCATCATGTCGATCAACATGCGGGCCTCGGTGGGTCCGAGCCGGCCGAGGTCACGCAGCGTCGTCGTCCGGCTCATCGCCCACAGCAGCGCCTTCACGAGCGCCTGGGGCAGGCGGCTCACGGTCAGCACCATCGAGGGGGTGATGGCGTTGCCGAGCTCGCGTACGATGCGGAACGCGGTGTCCATCGCCGCGGCATACGCGCCCGCCTCGCGCCACGAGATGCCCGCGCCGCGCCGGACGACGACCGTGCCGATCGCCATCAGCGGGATCACCAGCGCGGCATGGGAGCGGAGCCAGCTGTGCATGTCGCGCTCGACCACGGTGGGGATACCCGCGTCCGTGAACGTCCTCGCCCACGCCGCGTCTCCGGCCGTCGTGCCGCTCCGGATCTGCGTCTTCAGCTTGCCGTCGAGGAGCAGAGCAAAGACGCCGCCCGGAAAGCCGAACGCGAAGCGCTGGGCGCCGACCGCGTCGCGCAAGGGGTCGAGGGCCTCGAAGGTGTTGAACATGAACATCACCGTCCTGGCGGCGCTCGCTCCCAAGGCGGGCAGCACCGACCCGACCTGGGACGCGAGCACCGTCACCAGCACCAGGTCGTAAGGGGTGCGGTCGTCGAGCGCGGCGCTCACCTGCACCGCCGCCCGCTCGCCCGAAAACAGGACGATCGCGCCGTCGCGCCGGAGCTGCTCGAGCCGCGCCCCGCGCGCGATCACGGTGACCGTGTGGCCGGCCCTGGCGAGCTGGTAGGCGAACGAGCTCCCGATGGCGCCGGTACCGAGGATGGCGATCTGCATGCGAGACACCATGGCTCCCGGGCGCCGGCGTGGTCAATTTGCAGAAACGCGAAGCCGCTTCGCATCCGTGGCAGGATGCTCATCCATGCAAACCGCGTCGCCGCCCTGGGACGACCTGCGCGTCCTGCTCGCCGTGCATCGCCAGCGCAGCTTTCTCGCGGCGGCCAAGTCGCTCGGCGTCGCCACCTCCACCGTCGCGCGCCGCGTCGAGGCGCTGGAGCGCTCCCTGGGGCGCGCGCTGGTGCACCGGGGCAACGCGGGCACCGAGCTGGACCCCGGCGCGCACGAGCTGGTGTCGCTCGCCGAGCAGATGGAGCACGGGCTCGCGGCGATGCGCCGCAGCCAGACCAGCGCGCCCCTGTCCGGGACCGTGCGCATCTCCGCCAGCGAGGGCCTGATGCGCGGGGTGACCCGCCTGCTCGGCGCGCTCCGGGTCGAGCACCCGGGGCTCGAGTTCGAGCTCGTCTCCGAGGCCCGCCTCGCGGACATCGCGCGCCGCGAGGCGGACGTCGGCATCCGCACGGCGCGCTCGGCGTCGCCGGCGCTGATCGAGAAATCGATGGGCCGCGCGCGCGTCGCGCTCTTCGCGTCGCGCGGCTACGTCGAGCGTCGCCTGCCAGGCAAGCGCCTGCGCCGCACCACGGCCGAGCGCCACGACTACGTCGGCTTCGACGGCTCGCTGAGCCACCTGGCCCCGGAGCACTGGCTGCGCGACTACGGAGCGCGCCGCTTCGTCTTCCGCTCCAACTCGAGCACCGCGATCGAGGAGGCCGTGATCGCCGGGCTGGGCATCGGTAGCCTGGGCGAGGCCCAGGGCAACGCGCTCGAGGGGCTGGTCCGCATCGACGTCGACGAGCCGCTCCCCTCGATGCCGGTGTTCCTCGTCTTCCACCGAGAGGCCCGGAACACGCCGCGCATCCGGATCGTCGTGCGCGAGCTCGAGGCGGCGCTGCGGCCTCTCCTCGGCTCACCGCCGGCCCGGTAGCCGGGGTCGCGCATGCTGCCGGCTCCCTGACCGGGCCCCGAGCCGCCCCAGGAGCGTCCGCTGGGCACGCCCGCCGAGGATACGCTGCCCCGCGTCAGCCGGGCGGCGCGCCCGCCGATGGCTCTTTGGGCGCCGGTTTGGTAGATCACCGCCGCATGGCCGAGAAGAAGCTCCTCCGCGCGTACGGCGACCGTGAAGGCGACGGGATGGTCCAGCTCTCGTTCACCCTCGGCGTCCTGCCGAGCGACCGCGCGCGAGAGGCGGCCAAGCGCTTCGCGGAGGCCCACGGGCTGCGCGATCCGCTGGTGACCGCGATGGAGCAGTGCGCCAAGGAGCACACCTACTTCGTGGTCTATGGCCACTCGCAGCACAGCGTCGACTTCGCCGCCATCCACGTCGAGGAGCTGGGGGCGCGCCCCCTCACCCACGACGAGATCGACGCCAAGGCCAAGCCCCTGGGGCGCAAGATCGTGGTGGTGGGCGCCTGCACCGGCGCCGACGCGCACACGGTCGGCATCGACGCCATCCTCAACTACAAGGGCTTCGCCGGGGAGAAGGGGCTGGAGAGCTACAAGTGCTTCGACGCCCACAACCTCGGCGCCCAGGTGGAGAACCACGAGCTCGCCGAGCGCGCCAAGGCGCTGGGCGCCGACGCCATCCTGGTGAGCCAGGTGATCACCCAGCGCAACTGCCACAAGGAGAACGCGGCGGCCCTGGTCGAGCTGCTCCGCAAGCAGGGCGTGCGCGAGCGCTTCATCCTGCTCCTGGGCGGCCCGCGCATCGATCACCAGCTCGCGGTCGATCTCGGCTTCGACGCCGGCTTCGGGCCCGGGACCAAGCCGGCGGTGGTCGCTTCGTACCTGGTGGAGCGGCTCACCGCGTAGGGGAGCCGGCTTTGCCCCTCCTGGGGAGCTCCCGGCCGGTGACGCGCGCCTCCCCGGCCCGAGCGGCGTCGGTCAGGTCATCGCGGAGGGTGATCGCCCCCTCGAGCTGCTGGAGGGCGCGCAGGGCCCGCTCGGCGCCGGCGCGGTGCGCCGCGGATCCCGCCGGCGCGCGCGCGCCCGAGAGCGCCGCGGCGAGCTCGCGTCCCACGACCACGAGCGGATCGGAGGCCGGCGGCGAGGCGGTGTGCCCGTGCGCCTTGCGGGCGACGTAGAGCAAGCGCACCAGCCCGAGCGCGTCGCGGATTTCATCGAGAGGGAAGGAGCGCTCCGGCGTCATGCGCGGTCGAACGTACCCTCGCAGAGGTCGGTCGGCGCGCCCTGCGCTCGGTCGGGGTAGGTCCGGCCCGGGGGCGGAGACGGCTTGACGGAGGCGATGGTAAGGTGCCCCCCGTGAGCGCGAGGTCTCCCGTCCGTCTGGTCGATCTGGCCGAGCAGCACCGCCGCCTTCAGGCCGAGATCGAGGAGGCGGTCCTACGGGTCCTGCGCTCGGGGGTCTACGTGCTCGGCCCCGAAGTCGCGGCCTTCGAGGCCGAGCTCGCCGCGAGCTGCGGGGTCCGCCACGCCGTCGCCTGCGCCTCCGGCACCGACGCCCTGGTGCTCGCCCTGCTGGCGCTCGGCCTCCGCCCCGGGGAGGAGGTCATCGTCCCGGCGTTCACCATCTACATCGACGCCGAGGTGGTCTCCCTCCTCGGCGGGGTACCGCGCTTCGCCGAGATCGACCCGCTCACCTTCACCCTCGATCCCGCCCGCCTCTCCGAGCAGGTGACCTCGCGCACCCGCGCCGTCATCGTCACCCACCTCTACGGCATGCCCGCGGACATGGACGCCCTGCGCGCCGTCGCCTCTCGCCACGGGATCGCGATCATCGAGGACGCCTGTCAGGCCGTGGGCAGCCGCTACCGGGGCAGGCGAGCGGGCGGGCTGGGCGACGTCGGGTGCTTCAGCTTCTTCCCCACCAAGAACCTGGGCGCGTGCGGCGACGGCGGCGCGCTCACCACGGACGACCCCGAGCGCGCGGCCACGCTCCGCCGCCTCCGCAACCACGGCGCCCGCGTCAAATACGTCCACGAGGCGGTGGGCCTCAACAGCCGCCTCGACGAGGTCCAGGCCGCCGTCCTGCGGGTCAAGCTCCGCCACCTCGAGCCCTGGCTCGCGCGGCGCCGGGAGCTGGCCGTGCTCTACGACGCGGGCCTCGGTCCCACGGGCGTGACGCTGCCGGTGCGGCTGCCCGAGCGCGAGGGCAACCATCACCAGTACACGATCCGATCCCCCCGGCGCGACGCGCTGCGGGCCGCCCTCGCGGCCGACGGCATCGAGAGCGCGGTGCACTACCCGCTCGCCTGCTTCCAGCAGCCGGTCTACGCGGGCCTCTACCCGCCCGACGGCTGGCCACACGCCGCTGCGGCGGCGGCCGAGGTGCTCTCGTTGCCCCTCTACCCCGAGCTCGAGGCCGCCGACGTCGCCCGTGTCGTGGTGGCGGTCGAGCAGTTCCAGCGCGGGTAGCTCCGGCGTCGATCCGGGGCAGGTCGGCCTCGCCCGAGCCCGCTCCGGACCTCGGCAAAATCCGCGGAGCTGACAGCTCTGCTACGGTCAGGGGTTACGCCGCGGGGCGATCGAGGGATGGATGGCAGCAAAGACGATGGGCCTGCAGGGCGGACGTAGACCCACGGTGGGGTTCCTCGTCGACTGGCTCCAGGACAGCTACCAGTGGTCGATCCTCGGCGGCGCCCTCGACGGGGCGCGCGATCGAGGGGCCGACCTCCTCTGCTTCGCCGGCGGCATCATCGGCGCCCCGGCCCATCGCGATCGCGTCTTCGACCTGATCTCGAAGGAGAACGTGGACGCGCTGGTCATCCTCTCCGGCAGCGTGGGCAACCACATCGGAGCCGAGAGCCTGCGCGCGTACTGCGAGCGCTTCCGGCCCCTCCCCATGTGCAGCATCGCCCTCGAGCTCGAGGGGATCTCCAGCGTCTGCGTCGACAACGAGGTCGGCATGCGCAAGGTGCTGGGCCACCTCTTCCACCACCACGCGATGAAGCGCGTCGCCTTCGTCCGCGGCCCCGAGGCCAACCCGGAGGCGGAGCGCCGCTTCGCGGTCTACCGGGAGTCCCTGGCGGAGGCGGGGATCGCCTTCGACCCGCAGCTGGTCGCGCCCGGCGACTTCCAGGCTGCGAGCGGGGAGAGCGCCGTCGCCCTCCTCCTCCAGGAGCGCCGGCTGCGGGTGGACGACATCGACGCCATCGCCTGCGCCAACGACTCGATGGCCCTCGGCGTGCTCGACGCCCTGGAGCAGCGCGGGGTTCGTGTGCCCGACAAGATCGCGCTGGTCGGCTTCGACGACGTCGAGGAGGTGCGCTTCACCACTCCGCCGCTGACCACGGTGCGCCAGCCTCTCCACAAGCAGGGGCGCGAGGCCGTCGGGATGGTGCTCGATCAGCTCCGCGACGGCGCGCGCGTGCAGAGGCTGGTGCTCAGCACCGAGCTGGTCACCCGTCGCTCCTGCCGGTGCTTCGCCCGGCGCGGCGCGCTGGCGGGGTCCTCCGCCCTCGCGGCCTCCACCAAGCTCGGGTTCGAGGCCCTCCTCGTGGGGCGGCGGCAGCTCATCCTCGCCGACCTCGCCCGGGCCGCCCGCGGCGCCTTCAGCCCGGCCGGAGCCGGCTGGGAGCAGCGTCTCCTCAATGCCCTGACCGACCAGCTCCACGGGGATCCCGCGGCCCGGTTCGTCGAGACCTACGAGGACATCCTGCGGCGCCTCTCCGCGAGCGGGGTGGACGTCTCCATCTGCTTCGAGGTCGCGGCGACGCTGCGCCGGCACCTGATGTCGTGCGTCGCCAACGAGCGCCACCTCCGCGCCCTCGCCGAGGAGCTGCTCGACGACATCGGCGAGCTCACCGGCAACTTCATGGAGCGCGCCCAGGCGTGGCACCGCATCCACGTGCAGCGGCGGGCCTCCGCGCTGGGCCGCGCGGGCTCGGCCCTGCTCACCACCTTCGATCTCGACGATCTCGTCCGCGCCGTGGAAGAGAGCCTCCCCATCCTCGGGATCGAGAGCTGTTACGTCTCCGTCTTCGAGCCGGGGAGGGGCCCCCAGCGGCGCTCGCGCCTGATCCTGGCCTACGACTCCGGCGCCCGCGGCGCCCGACGGCCGGACGGGCTCGTCTACCGGTCCGACGAGATCGTGCCGTGGGATCTGGTGCCCGCCGGCGGCGAGCGCTCGTTCGCGGTGGCCCCGCTCCTCTTCCGCGACGAGGAGCTGGGGCTCCTGGTGCTCCAGCTCGGCGCCGCGGACGGCTACGTCTACGAGGCGCTGCGCGACCTGTTCGCCGCGGCGATCAAGGGGGCGCGCCTCCTCGAGGACCAGCAGCGCCGCGCCGGCGAGGTCGAGGAGACCAGGACCCGGATGGCGGCCGTGCACGAGATGCTGGCCGCGGCGATCCGCCGGCGCGAGGCGGGTCATGACGCGGGGGACGTCGAGGGCACCCCTTCGATCGATACAGATCTGGAGAAGGCGCGTCTGGAGATCGAGCAGATCCTCGCCGCGACCGCGCTGCGGCCCTCGAGTCCCCCGTCCGCAACTCCCCCGCCGCGGAGCTCGGTGCCCGCTTCTTCCTCGCGCGAGGGCCCCCCCTCCGGCGCCGCGCCGCTCTCGACGCGGCAGTCTCTCTACAGCCCGCGCTCGGGTCCTGGCAGCGTCAAGCGCTGAAGGTCTGACGACAAAAAGGATTCTGTCGCTGGGCCGGGGCCGCGGGTGAGGGCCTGCCCAAGCTCGCGGAGCGAGGCCCGCACCCCATCGCTGCGGTGCGTGGGGAGAAGGAGTTGCCCACCCCCGGTCGGTGCTCGCGGACACGCAGAAGGACGTGGAGACCTTCAAGGCCAACAAGAAGCTCGACGAGGGCGCCTGCCCCAAGGTCACCTACGGAGCGTCCGCTCGAAGAACGCGCCACCCAGGGCGGTGTGATTGGGCCGATCACCTGATGTGATCGGGTAGATCACCCTGCCCGCAGCCGGAGCCGTAATCCTCGCGGTGCGCGCATGTAGGTGCCCTGGCTCCCCGCTTGCTAGAGCCCTGGGCAGCTCCCACCCCCCACGAGGCTCCATGAACCGGTCACCCATCCTCGCCCTCACGGCGCTGGCGCTTGCGGCATGTAACGCGGGCTCCGAAGACGGCGCGAGCCCCCGAGAAAACGCGAGCACGCTGGCCTCCGCCTCGACGACCACCACGGTCTACAACTACGGCACGCTCGCCCATCCCGGCTCCTGCCTCGACGCCTACGGCGCCGGGACGGGCGACGGCACGCAGCTCGACGAGTGGGCGTGCAACGGCACCGTCGCGCAGGCGTTCTCCGTGGTCGATCTCGGCAATGGCACGGTGAACATCGTCAATCCGAACAGCAACAAGTGCCTGGACGTCTATGGAGCCGGGACCGGGAACGGCAACAAGATCGATCTCTGGGACTGCAACGGCACCGTCGCGCAGACCTGGGTCCTCCAGCCCGCGGCGAACGGCTTCATCAACATCGTCAATCCGAACAGCAACAAGTGCCTCGACGTGGCGGGCGACAACCCGGCCAATGGCACGCTCGTGCAGCTCTACCAGTGCAACGGGACCAGCGCGCAGCTCTGGAACCCCGCGGCCGTCGGCACCAGCACCACCTCGACGGGCGGCGGCACGACGACCGGCGGTGGCACCGGCTCCTCTTGCAACCCGAACGCGTGGGTCTACCTGGGGAGCAACTCCAACGCGTGCGACGGGAACGTCGGCGAGTCGTGCGGCTGGACGACGAGCAACGAAGGCCAGGGCTACACCTGCCAGACCGTGAGCTGGGGCACCGGCTGCGAGCCCGGAGGGACCGTCTGCCCGGGAGGGACCGGCAGCTCCTCCGGCGGCGGGTCGTCGTCCGGCTCCACGGCGGGTGGCCTCGCGGGCATCCTGAGCGAGGCGCAGTTCGACGCCTTCTTCCCGAACCGCAACGGGTTCTACACCTACCAGGGCTTCGTCGCCGCGGCGGCCTCGTTCCCGTCCTTCGCCACCGCGGGGAGCGGGACTGCCAACAAGCAGGAGGTCGCGGCCTTCCTCGCCAACGTGGCGCACGAGACGGGCTCGCTCGTGTACATCGACGAGATCGCCCAGGGCCCTTACTGCATGGCGGAGTCGGGCTGCGGCTGCGGCGGCGGCGAGTACTTCGGCCGCGGGCCGCTGCAGATTAGCTGGAACTACAACTACTGCGCGGCCGGCAGTGCGCTCGGCATCGACCTGGTCGACAACCCGGATCTGGTCTCCACCAACGCGACCGTCGCCTGGCAGACGGCGATCTGGTTCTGGATGACCAGCACCGGCGCCACCTCCACCACGTGCCACTCGGCCATCGACAACGGCACGGGCTTCGGGGAGACGATTCAGATCATCAACGGCGGCCTCGAGTGCAACGGTGGCAACCCCGCCGACGTGCAGGACCGGGTCAACTTCTACAACCAGTTCTGCGGCACGCTGGGCGTCTCGCCTGGCAACAACCTCGGCTGCTGATCGTCGGCCTCCCCGCCGGGGAGGCCCAGGCTCGGCGCGTCAGCTCGCTTCGCGCATGTGGCTCCGCGAGAAATCAGCCGTCTGATCGCCCGCCTGGCCGAAGAGGGACCGCGCGAAGCCGCGGATGCTCGCGCGCGCGCTGAGGTACGAGTTCGCCGTGATGATCCCGCCGGTCAGCAGGATCAGGAGCGGCAGGGCCACCACCAAGCTCACCCGATACGAGACGGAACCGTGACCCACCGGGGCAAGCTCGGCAATCTCTCCGCGCGTGTCAAGCGTGTCGCCATTCGCAGATCGCAAGAGCGGCTGTCGGGGCGCAATCGCGGCCTGCTACCGTGGGCGCGATGAGCGACGCAGACGACCTCCCCCCGCCGCCGAGCGCGCTCCAGTACGTCGCCGCGTTCGTCTCCGCCTGGCTCTGGCGATCCCTCCTGCCAGGTGCCGTCCTCATGCCCATCGCCTCGTGGGTGGAGCGCTGGTTTTTCTGGCAGCCGCCCGTCAACACCGTCGCGGCGAGCGTCGCGTATTACGCGCGGCCCTACCTCGTCGCCGGCGTCGCGTGCGCGGTCGTCGGGCTCGTCCTCGTGTGCAGCACGGCCTCGGGGCGGGCCGCGCTGCGCCCGTTTTCGTTCCGCCAGTGGGTCGCCGGGCACCGCGAGCTCCACCGCGGGCCCGCCGCAACGTGCATGGAGCAAGGCGAGCAGTTCGCCTCGGGCGAGGGCCGCGACAGGGACCTGCGCGAGGCCGTGCGGATGTTCAACGAGGCGGCGACCCTGGGGGAGCCACGCGGCTTCGCGCGGGCGAACGACTGTCGCTACCAGCTCGGGATCGCGTTCGAGACCGGGGACGGCGTGGAGCCGGACCCCGCGCGCGCGGCCATCTACTACGACAAGGCGGCGGGTCGAGGCCACCCGGGCGCGATGGTCCGCCTCGCGCGCCTCCACATCGAAGGGCGCGGCGTCCCGAGCGACGCCTCCAAGGGCGCCTACCTGCTCCACGTCGCCGCCCGGCTCCACGACGCCGGTGCAGCGCGCGAGCTCGGCCGCGCCTACGCCGAGGGCACCGGCGTCTTCCGGAACCCGCTCGCCGCGTGGCTCTGGCGACGCCGTGCCGAGCGCTGGGCGGCGGCGGGGGGGTAGCGAGTCCAAACGCCTTTGCGAAGGCAAGTGCCATCTCGCCACGACGTTCGGTTGACATGATCGTACAACCACGACGTGGTCGTTCCATCCAGAAAACTCTAACGAGCTTCGACCAAGGGCTGGACTCTGCTCCGGGGTTCAAAAGGATCACGTAGCTCGCCCTCACGGGGGGGCGGACGGCGCGCAGGCACTCCGCGCCGAGCACCGGCCGGGGGTGGGCAGCTTCTCCTCCTTCTGCCCGTCTTCATCCGGCCGGAGGTATTTACCGTCAGACCTTTGAGCCGCCGCAGCCCGCTGGGCTCGCCCCCCGATCGGGCGCGTGGTAGGGCGGCCCCGTGTCGGGCCCCGACGACAGACCGTACCTGGTGCCCGAGAGCCTGACCGCGTTCGGCGAGAGCGCGCGCCGCGCCGTCTACGAGGTCATCGCCCTGCGTCGGGACGTGCGCCACTTCGAGCCCGGGCGCCCTCTCGACGCCGAGGTCCTCCGGCGCATCCTCGGCGCTGCGCACCAGGCGCCCAGCGTGGGGTTCTCCCAGCCGTGGGGCTTCGTCCTCGTGAGCGACCAGGAGCAGCGCGGCCGCATCCGCGACAGCTTCCTCCGCTGCCGCGCGGCCGAGGCGGCGCGCTTCCCGGAGGCCCGGCGCGAGCAGTATCTGCAGAACCGCCTCGAGGGCATCCTCGAAGCCTCGATCAACGTCTGCGTGGCGGTCGACCTGCGCCTGCGCGGCGAGGCGATCCTCGGCACCACCATCCAGCCCGAGGCGGTCCGCGCCAGCGCCTCCTGCGCCGTGCAGAACCTCTGGCTCGCGGCCCGCGCCGAGGGCATCGGGGTCGGGTGGGTGAGCCTCGTCGAGCCGGCCGTCCTGCGTGCGGAGCTGGGGCTGCCGCCCGGCGTCGAGCCGGTCGCCTATCTCTGCCTGGGTCACCCGGTCGCCTTCCGCGCGCGGCCGCTGCTCGAGGAGACCGGGTGGCGAGCGCGGGTGCCGCTCGACGACGCCATCCACGAGGCCGGGGCCTGGCACGACCGCGCCGCACCGCCCGCGCCAGCGGTGCCGCAGGCGCCCCGGAGCGGAGGCCGCGCGCGCATCGCTCCGCTCGACCAGGCCGCGATCACCGCGTCGCGCGAGCACCAGCGCACGCTCACCAAGCCGGTCGGGAGCCTCGGCCGACTGGAGGATCTGGCCGCCTGGTGGGCCGGCGTGCGCGGCGTCTTCCCGGCGCCCGTGCCCAGCCCCGGCCTCGCGGTGTTCTGCGCCGATCACGGCGTCGTGCGTGAAGGGGTGAGCGCGTATCCCTCCTCCGTGACGGCCGGCATGGTGGCCAACGTGATGGCGGGGGGCGCCGCCGTCTCGGTGCTGGCAGCGCGACACGGCGTGCGGCTCGAGGTCGTCGACGTCGGCGTGGCGGGCGATCTCTCGGCACTGCCGCTGGCGCCGGTCGTCCCGCTGCGGCGGCACGCGGTGCGCCGTGGCACCGGCAACCTCCGCGTCGAGCCCGCGCTGACGCGGGACGAGGCGACGCGCGCGCTGGCGGTCGGCGCCGAGGTCGCGCGCGCGCTCGCGGCCGAGGGCGTGACGCTGGTGGGGCTCGGCGAGATCGGCATCGGCAACACCACCGCCGCGACGGCCATCGTCTGCGCGCTGACGGGCGCTTCTCCTACCGGCCTGGTGGGCCGCGGAGCGGGGCTCGACGCGGAGGGCGTGCGGCGGAAGACCACCGTCCTCGCCGACGCGCTGGCGCTCCATGCGCCCGATCGCGCGGATCCGCTCGGCGTGCTCGCGGCCGTGGGTGGGCTGGAGATCGCCGCGATGGCAGGCTTCGCGCTCGAGGCAGCGCGCCTCGGCCTGGGCGTCGTCCTCGACGGGCTCATTGCCGGCGCGGCGGCGCTCGTGGCGGTGGGGCTCGAGCCCGCCCTCGGTCCTCGCCTGCTGGCGGCGCACCGCTCCGCGGAGCCGGCGGCGTCGCTGGCGCTGACGTCGCTGGGGCTCGAGCCGCTCTTCGATCTCGGCCTCCGCCTCGGCGAGGGCACGGGCGCCGTGCTCGGGCTGCACCTCGTCACGACCGCGGTGACCACCCAGCTCTCGATGGCGACCTTCGCTACCGCCGGGATCGTGGGCCGCGCGGGCATGGCCCCCACATGACCGCCCCCCCGCCTCTCCGCAGCGCGCGCGCCGCGTTCGTCTTCCTGACTCGCCTCCCGGTCGGCGGCTTCCCCTACCGGCCCGAGGATTGGGCCTGGTCGTCGGCGCACTTTCCTCTGGTGGGCTTGGTGCTGGGGGCGATCCTTGCCGGACTTCAGGCGGTCCTGGCGCGCGGCCTCGACGGGCTCTCGACGGGCTTCCTCGTGGTCGGCGCGTCGCTGCTGATCACCGGCGCCTTCCACGAGGACGGCCTCGCGGACACCAGCGACGCGCTCGGCGGCGCCTACGATCGCGACAAGCTCTTCGCCATCCTCAAGGACAGCCGGGTCGGCACCTTCGGCGCCGCGGCGCTGGTGATCTCCATCGGCGCGCGGGCGGCGCTCTACGCGCGGCTCGGGCCCGCGTGCGCGTGGGCGCTGCCCCTGGTCGGGTGTGCCGCGCGCGTCGGGCCCGTGTGGCTCATGACGGCGCTGCCGTACGCGACCCCGGAGGGATCGCGGAGCCGCGACGTCGTGCGGGGCCGGGCGCCGCAAGCGGTCGTGGCGACGGCGTGGCTCGCCCTCGCATCGATCGCGTGCGCGCGGTGCGTGGGGCTCGCGCCGGCGCGGCTCGCGGCGATGATGGTCGCTCTGGCCGCCGTCACGGTGATCAGCGGCGCTCGCTACCGTGCGCGCGCCGGCGGCATCACCGGCGACTTCCTCGGCGCCACCGAACAGCTCGGCGAGATCGCCGCGCTGGCCTCGCTCGCCTGGAGCTCCGGATGAGCCCCGCGCCGCCCGGTTTGCGCTTGCCAGCCCCCTCGCCGCGGGTGTAAGCCGCCCTGGCAATCGGTCTCTCCCCACGCGGGGAGGGTGAAAAGGGAACCCGGTGAGATTCCGGGACTGTCCCGCAGCGGTGTGCAGGAACGAACGTCGTCATCGAGCACTGGTCGCGAGACCGGGAAGCGACGGCTACTAGAGACCCCGACCTGAAAGGGCCGGGAGTGCCTGCGAGTCCGAAGACCTGCCGAGTGCCCGTGCGCCCGCCTCCATCGGACGCCCGGTTCTGGCTGAACCTCCGCAGGAAAGAGGCAGACCATTCCCCCGCCGTCGTCCGCGGCGCTCCTCGCGCTCGCCTTCTCGATCCCGTGCGTCTCGTACGGCGCGCTCGCTCGCGCCGAGCCGCCGCTCGAGGTCGAGGTCCACGGCGATCCGCTCGCGCCACCCCCCAAGGATCCGTCGGCGGCCGGCAGCGTCATCCGGGAGGACCGGCTGCGCGCGCCGGGCCTCTCCGCGGGCGACGTGCTGCGCACCCAGCCCGGCGTCGCCGTGCTCGACACCGGCGGGTACGGGGCGCTCTCGACGGCGAGCATCCGCGGCGCGACGGCGGCCCAGACGCCCGTCTACCTGGCCGGGGTCCGCCTCAACGACGACGTCGCCGGCTCCGCCGACCTCTCGTCGGTGCCGCTCTGGCTCCTCCACCGCGTCGAGATCTACCGCTCGAACGCGCCGCTCGAGGGGGACCAGCTCGGCATCGGCGGCGCCATCTTCTTCGAGCCGCGCCGCCCTCGCGACACGGAGGCCAGCGTGGGGGAGATGGTCGGGAGCTTCGGCGCGCGCAGCTACTTCGCCCACGTCGGCGTCGGGGGGGAGCGGGGCGCCGCGCTCGTCGGCGTCCGCTACCAGGGCGCGACCAACGACTACTCCTTCGTCGACGATGGCGGCACGCGCTTCAACCCCGGCCAGAGCCGCATCGCGCAGCTCACCAACGCCGACGCCCACACGCTCGACGTCTGGGCGCTGGGGACGCTGGCGCTCGGGGCCGAGGGGCGCGCGGACCTCGTGTTCAACGCCGTCGCGCGCGGCCAGGGCCTCCCGCTGGCGCTCTTTCCCAGCCGAGAGGCGCGCGTCGCGCTGTCGCGCCAGCTCGCCGCGGTGACGACGCGCCTGCCGTGCGGCAAGAGCGGCTGCCAGATCACCACGACCACGAGCGTGCTCTTCTCCCAGGCCGACTACGACGACCCGCTCCGCGAGGTGGCGCTGGGCACCACCCACCTCGCCGTCGCCGGCAGCCGCGTCGAGGAGGCGTTGCTGGCGCGCTGGCCCCTCACGCCGAGCCTGCGCCTGGTCCCCTCGGCGCGCGTCGCGGTGGAGGAGCTCGCCCTCGTCCCGCTGGCGGCGCCCTCGCTCCACGCCGCGCGCGCCTCCGGCCGCGTCGCCCTCGGCGGCGAGTGGGACGTCACCTCCCGGGTCACCGTCCGCGCCACCGGCAGCGGCGAGTGCGACGGGACCAAGGTCAGCGGTGGCGTGCCCTGGGGCCTCGGCGGCGGCACGGCGACGGAGGGCGCTGCGCAACGGCTCTGTGCTTCCCTCGAGCCCTCGGCGCGGCTCGGCCTGACCGTCGGTCGACGGCCGCTGACCTTCCTCGTCAACGCCGGCCGCTACGCCCGCGTCCCCACGCTGGGCGAGCTCTACGGGCTCTCCGGGGCCGTCCGTGGCAACGCCGCGCTCACCCCGGAGCACGGGATCTCCGCCGACGCCGGCGTGCGCGCCGCCGCCCCGGCCTCGTGGCACCTCGGCGACGCCGCGGTGGATCTGTTCGCCTTCGCCCGCTTTGCAGACGATCTCATCGCCTACCAGACCTCGTCGCTCGGCTACGTGCGCCCCTACAACGTGGGCGCCGCGCGGGTCCTCGGGGCGGAGCTCGCGGCGACGGCCAGCCCGATCCGGTTCGTGCGCCTCGACCTCTCCGCCACGGTCCTCGACCCGCGGGACGTCTCTCCCGCTCGGACCACCGTGAGCGATCTGCTCCCCTACCAGCCGCGCCTCATCCTCACGCCGCGGGTGGAGATCCGGGTGCCCGTGCCGGCTCGCCTCGTCCGCTCGGTGAAGATCGCGGCCGCCTACTTCTACGAGTCGGCCCGCTACGCCGACCCGGCCGGCACCGTGGTGCTGCCGGCGCAGGGGTCGCTGGACCTGGACGGTGAGCTGGAGCTGCTCGCCTCGCGCCTCGCGCTCCGCGGCCGCCTCGCCAACCTGCTCGATCAGCCCCGCTTCGATTTCATCGGATACCCCCTGCCCGGACGGGCAGGGTACCTGACCCTGGAGGCTCGATGGTGACTCGCCGCTCGCTCCCGTTGCTCGCCCCGCTCGCTCTCGTCGCGTGCGGTCTGTCCCCGGTTGCCCAGCCCACCGGCGGCGTCGACGCCGGCGACGCCGGAGCCGGTTGCCCCCAGGCTCTGGTGGTCGTCGACAGCGACTACAGCTCCACCAACGTCTCCGTGGTGTCCCCTTCCGGCAGCGTGCTGTCGGCGTCGATCCTCTCGAGCGGGTCCGTGCCGCCGGGGCTCAGCGCGGCTCTCTCGGGCGATGTCGTGGCGCCGCAGGTGCGGCCGCCCTCGGGGCGGCTGGTGCTCCTCGATCGCACCAACGCCGCGGTCGTCTGGGTCGATCCGGCCACGGCCAAGGTCGAGAGCCAGCTCTCGGTCGCGACGGGCTTCGCCTCCAACCCGCACGACTACCTCGAGGTCGCTCCCGGCAAGGCCTACGTCACCCGCTACGCGACCAACGCCGCGCCGGGCAAGCAGCCCTTCGACGGCGGCGGCGATCTGCTCATCCTCGACACCGACGCGTTCACCGTCACCGGGCGCATCGCCCTCGCCGCCGCGGGCGACGGGGCCCTGCAGCCGCGCGCTGACCGGATGCTCCTGGTCGGGTCCCAGGCGTGGGTGTCGCTCGAGCGCCTCAGCGCGGACTACTCGATGGCCGGCGACGAGCACCTCGTCGTCGTCGACCCCGCCACCGACAGCCTCGCCTTCACGCTCGACCTGCCGGACGCGGAGAACTGCGGCGGCCTCGCCCTCTCTCCCTCGGGCAGCGTGGTCGCCGTGGCGTGCTCCGGCGTGCTGGGCGCCACCACGTCGTCCACCGTCGACAGCACGGTGATCCTCCTCGATGCGACCAAGAGCCCGCCCGTCGAGCTCCAGCGCTTCCCCGTCGCCGTCACCCTGGGCGCGCCGGTCGGCCCGGCGCTCGCGTTCGCCAGCGAGACCTCGCTGGTCGGCTTCGTCTACGGTGACATGACGGTGATGCGCAACGACGTCGTCTTCTCGCTCGACACCGCCACGGGCGCGGTCACCAAGCTCCTCGATGCGGGCGCGGCGTTCGTGCTGGGCGACGTGCGCTGCTTCCCCGGGTGCGGTGGGGAGTGCGCGATGGCGGACGCGCACGCGAACGCGCTCGACCTCTGGCAGGTCTCCGGGACCACCTTCGCCAAGCTCGCGCCGGTGAGCCCCGACCAGGCCGTCGGGCTCCCGCCGCGGGGGCTGGGGGAGTTTTGATGGCGCAGGCCTGGTGCGTCGCCGCGTTCGTCCTGCTCGGGGCGCTCGGCGGCTGTCGCGGCGACGGCGGTACCTCGGGCCGAGCCCCCGGGCCGGACGCAGGATCGGCCTCCGCCGGCTTCCCGCTCGTGGCAACCGACGATCTCGGCCACCGGGTCGAGCTCCTGGCGGAGCCGCACCGCATCGTGGCCCTGCTCCCGTCGCACACCGAGACGCTGTTCGCGCTGGGGATCGGTGATCGCGTCGTCGGCGTCGACGACTTCAGCGACTTCCCCTCCGAGGCCGGGCGCCTGCCCCGGTGCGGTGGGCTCTACGACGCGCACGTCGAGCAGATCGTCGCGCTCGCCCCCGACCTCGTCCTCACGTCGGAGTTCGGTCCCGCCGCCGAGCGCCTGACGGCCCTCGGGCTCCACGTCTGGGCGGGCGGCGCGAGCAAGCTGGGGGACGTGTTCCGCATCGTCGCCGTGGTCGGGCACCTCACCGGCCGCGACGCTGCCGCCGAGGCGCTGGCCGTGCGGATGCACGCCGAGATGGACGCCGTGGAGATCCCCCTGCGCGACCTGCCCCGCGTGCGGGTGTACTACGAGATCGACGCTACGCCGTACTCGGTGGGGCCGGACTCGTTCATCGGCGCGATGCTGGCCAGGGCCGGGGGGGAAGACATCATCCCGGCCGCCCTCGGCGACTTTCCTCGCATCAGCCCCGAGCTGGTCATCGAGCGCGATCCCCAGGTCATCCTCGGGGTGACCCGCGAGGAGGCGGCGCGCCGGCCCGGGTGGGCACCGATCTCCGCGGTGCGCGCCGGTCGCGTCGACATGCTCACCCCCGCCGAGCGCGACCTCGTCACCCGCCCCGGGCCCCGCCTCGCGCAGGGGCTCCGGGTGCTGGCGCGGCGCCTCCATCCGGAGGTCGCGCCGTGAGCGCCGCGGGCGGTAGCCGACGCAGCCGGCGGATCCGGGTCCTCGTGGTCGCCTCCGTGCTGCTGCTGGCGGGGATGATCCTCTCGGCCGGGAGCGGTGCGCTGGCGATCGATTCCTGGACCACCCTCGGCGCCCTCGGCGCGGGGCTGCGCGGGCGGGCGGGCGAGCTGCAAGGGCCGGCGGCCATCGTCTGGGCGCTGCGTGTGCCGCGCGTCCTCATGGCGGCGCTGGTCGGCGCGTGCCTGGGGAGCTCGGGCGCGGCGATGCAGGGGCTCTTCCGCAACCCGCTCGCGGATCCCTACCTGCTGGGCATCGCCAGCGGCGCCGCGCTGGGCGCGACGGTGGCGCTCTCGGTGACCGGTCGTCTCGCCCCGGCCTTCGCCGACGAGGCCTTCCTCCACTCCGGACCGGGGAGCCTGGTGCCTGTCGCCGCCTTCGCCGGCGCCCTCGGCGCGGTCCTGCTCACCCTGGCGCTCGCGCGACGGCGCGGGCCCGCGCAGGCGACCGCACTGCTGCTCGCGGGCGTCGTGGTCGGCAGCGTGCTCATCGCGCTCACCACCTACCTGATGCTCCGTGACGCCGACCGCCTCCGCGCCGTGATGGCGTGGACGCTGGGGAGCCTCGCCTGGTCGAGCTGGGCCGAGCTCCGCGCCATCGTCCCCTATGCCACCCTCGCGCTCTTCGCGCTCTTCGCGCAGGCCCGCGGCCTCGACGTGCTCCAGCTCGGGGACGACACGGCGCGCACGTTGACCCCGCGCCTCGGCTGGGTGCGGTTCGGGGTCATCGCCGCGGCCAGCCTCGCCACGGCGGCGGCGGTCGCCTGCGTCGGGATCATCGGGTTCGTCGGCCTCATCGCTCCCCACGTGATGCGACGCCTCGGCACGCCCGATCACCGCACCCTCTTGCCGGCCTCCGCGCTCGGAGGCGCTGTGCTTCTCATCTTCGCCGACCTGGCGGCGCGCACGCTCACCCGTCCGGCCGAGCTGCCCGTGGGCGTGGTGACGAGCCTCCTCGGCGGGCCCTTCTTTCTGTGGCTGCTGCGGAGGGACGCGTGACCGCCGAGCTCGAGGTGCGCGAGGTCTCGTTCTCCTACGGCCGCGCGTCCGTCTTCGCGGGGGTGAGCATGCGCGTCGCCGCGGGCGAGATCGTCGCCTTGATCGGCCCCAACGGGGCGGGCAAGACCACGCTCCTCAAGATCGCCGCCGGCCTCCTCCGCCCCGACGCGGGGCGCGTCGCGGTCGCTGCGAGCCGGCGCCACGCGGTCGCCTACCTGGCCCAGGTCGAGCCGCTCCCCGGCGACTGGACGGCGCGCGAGATCATCGAGCTCGGCCGCCTCCCCCACGCCGGCCTGTTCCGGGCGCTCGCGCCGCACGATCACGCCGCCGTCCGCTCCGCGATGGATCGCACGGGGCTCGCCGCGCTCGGCGAGCGGACCCTGGACACCCTCTCCGGCGGCGAGCGGCAGCGGGTGGCGCTGGCGAGGGCGCTCGCGCAGGAGCCGGCCGTTCTGCTGCTGGACGAGCCGACCAACCACCTCGACCCGCGTCGCCAGGTCGAGCTCTTCGCCACGCTCCGCGCCGCGGCGAACGACGGCATGGGCGTGGTGGCGGTCGTGCACGATCTCGTCTTCGCCTCGCACGCCGATCGCTGCCTCCTGCTCGCCGGAGGCGGCATCCTCGCGAGCGGGCCCCCGAGCGCCGTGCTCTGCGCCGAGACGCTGACCGCGGCCTACGGGACCGCCATGGATGTGCTGCGCACGGAGGACGGGCGGCTCATCGCCCTGCCCGCGCTCGCGGCGACGGAGGGCAAGTAGACATGGAGCACCGAGGTACCATCTCCCTGATCGGCGGCGGCGTCCGCTCCGGCAAGAGCACGTTCGCCGTCGAGCTCGGGGAGTCGCTCGGCGAGCGGCGCGCCTTCCTCGCCACCGCGCGCCCCTCCGACGACGAGATGAAGGCGCGCATCGATCGCCACCAGCAGGACCGCCGCGGCGCCTTCACCACCATCGAAGCGCCGCTCGCCCTGGCCGAGACGCTCGCCTCGCTCGAGGGCTTCGACGTGGTCGTCGTCGACTGCCTGACGCTGTGGCTCTCCAACCTGCTCCTCGCCCCCCTGCCGGTGGATGCGATCCTCGCGCGGGTCGACGCGGTCGTGGAGGCGCTCGCTGCCCGCCGCTTCCACGCCGTCCTGGTGACCAACGAGGTCGGCATGAGCGTCCACCCCCCGACGCCGCTCGGCCGCGCCTTCGTGGAGGTGTGCGGCTTCGCCCACCAGCGTTTCGCGCGCGCGGCCGATGACGTCTACCTGGCCGTCCTCGGCACCGTCATCAGGCTCGATCCGGTGCGGCGCGCCCCCCGCCGCGGGGCCCCCTGATGGCCCGCCCCCGAGCGCTCCTCTCGTGGAGCAGCGGCAAGGACAGCGCCTGGTCCCTCGCGGTCCTCCGAGCCCGCGGCGAGGTCGAGGTCGTGGGCCTGGTGACCACCCTGAACGAGGCCTTCGACCGCGTCGCCATGCACGGCGTCCGCGCCGAGCTCCTCCGCGCCCAGGCCGACGCTGCCGGGCTGCCGCTGTGGCCGGTGCCCCTGCCCTGGCCGTGCAGCAACGAGCGCTACGAGGAGCTGATGGGGGCGGTGATCGTGCGGGCCCGCGAGGCGGGGGTCACCGTGATGGCGTTCGGGGACCTGTTCCTCGAGGACATCCGGCGCTACCGGGAGACGCAGCTCGACGGGACGGGCCTCACGCCGGTGTTTCCGCTGTGGGGGACGCCGACCGACGAGCTCGCCCGCGAGATGATCGCCGGCGGCCTCAAGGCGCGGCTCACCTGCGTCGACCCGCGCCACCTCGGGGCCGAGCTCGCAGGGCGAGAGTTCGATGCGGCGCTGCTCGCCGAGCTGCCGGCGGCGGTCGACCCCTGCGGGGAGCGGGGGGAGTTCCACTCGTTCGCGTACGACGGGCCGATGTTCGGGCGGCCGGTGCCGATCGAGGGCGGGGAGCTGGTGACGCGGGACGGGTTCGTGTTCGCGGATCTGCTTCTGGCGACGGCGCCCACCCCGCGCTAGAGCCGCCGGCCATGAACCTCGACAGCTCTTGCACCGCGCTCGTGACGGGCGCCAACGGCGGCATCGGGCAGGCGATCGCCCGGGCGCTCGCCCGCGCGGGGGCGAGCGTCATCATCAGCGGGCGCAGGGCTGGCGCGCTCGAGGGCCTCGCCGCCGAGATCGGAGCGCGGGTCATCGTCGCCGATCTGGAGAAGCGCGAGGACGTCGGCCGTCTCGCCGACGAGGCTGGCGACGTCGACGTGCTGGTCGCCAACGCCGCCCTCCCCGCCAGCGGGCCCCTGCTCGACTTCACCGAGGAGCAGATCGACCGCGCCCTCGACGTCAACCTGCGTGCCCCCATCACCCTGGTCCGGCGCCTCGTGCCCGGCATGGTCGCGCGGGGCAGGGGACAGCTCGTGCTCATCTCGTCGATCGCGGGCAAGGCTGCGTCGCCGGGGACCTCCGTCTACTCCGCCACCAAGTTCGGCCTGCGCGGCTTCGGCCTCGCGCTCCGGGCCGACCTCCGCGGGACGGGCGTGGGCGTGACGGGCGTGTTCCCGGGCTTCATCCGCGACGCCGGGATGTTCGCCGACACGGGGGTGAAGCTGCCCGCCGGGGTGGGGACCCGGACCCCGCGGGACGTCGCCGACGCGGTGCTCCTGGCGGTGCGCGACGACCCCGCCGAGATCGACGTGGCCGCCCTCGAGCAACGCCTCGGGGGGATCCTTGCCGGCCTCAGCCCCGCCCTTTCGGAGGCGGTGCAGAGCGCGTTCGGCGCCGCCGCGCTGAGCCGCGCGGTGGGCGAGGGACAGCGCGGCAAGCGGTGACTAGCGGGCGTTGCCCCACGAGAACGACGCCAGGGTGTCGTTCGCGATCGTGGCGCGCGTCTCGCTGACGGGGGCCTCCGCGCGGCCGTGGCGGTGGAGCTCGAACACCAGGCACCGCGCCTCGGGCTCCCAGTCCACGGCGCGGGCGCGGCAGATCGTGGCCCCGAGCGCGAGCTGGGCGACCCCGTGCTGCGCGACGGCCTCGAAGAGTCGCACGAGGGCGGTGCCGTCGAGGGCGGCGTCGGCCTCGACCAGCACGGTCTCGTCGATGCGGCGGATGGCGCGCCGGAACGCGAAGGTGACGCCGCCGAACGAGCCCGCGCCACCGGCGACGCGGCGCGGCAGGTTGGCCCTCGGGCGCACCCGCGGACCGAGGGGGAGGACGTCGGCCGGCACGCTGGTGCCAGTGAGGAGCAGGCTCTCTCGCAGGTCGAACATGAAACGCAGTGTGACCGCTCTCGGCGTCAGGACGTTGGCACGAGCGGCAAGACGGGGTGAAGCTTCCAAGCCTCACGGGCGGTTTGCCGCGCGCACCGGGATAGACGGGCGACCGCGCGAAAAAGTCCCTCCCGACGGAGCGCTGGCAAGCTCGCCCGTCCACAGCGGGCCTCCGCGACGAATTTCCGCCCGGCTTTCAGGTGCCCCATCGTAATATTCCGTCATGCGTTCTGTCAGAGCAAACGGTATCGCGACGGTCCTCCTCGGGGCAGCCGCGCTGGCAACGGCCGGGATGGGCTGCGAGATCATCGCGTCGGTGGACCGGAGCCTCATCCCCTCCGGGACGGGCGGTCTGGGGGGCAGTGCGTCCACGACCAGCACCGGCGGGGCCGGCGGAGCCGGTGGGATGAAGACGACGAGCAGCTCGTCCACGTCGAGCAGCAGCTCGACCACGACGAGCAGCTCGTCCACGACGAGCACCAGCTCCTCGGGCACCGGCGGCACCGGCACCGGCGGCACCGGCGGCACCGGCACCGGCGGCGCCGAGCCTGACGCTGGCACCGACAGCGGCCTCGACAGCGGGGCGGACGGGGGCACCGACAGCGGGAGCGACGCCGCGGCGTGCACCGCGACCGAGAAGATGTGCAACGGCGCGTGCGTCGCGATCGACGATCCCAGCTTCGGCTGCGGGACGACGACCTGCTCGGCGTGCGCTGCGCCCGGTCAGTGCCAGGCGGCGGCGGCCTGCGACACGACGACCAACGCGTGTACCTACCCGGCGGTGTCCGACGGCACGGCCTGCAACGACGGCAACGCCTGCACCCAGACGGACACCTGCGTGGGCGGCGTGTGCATGGGGATGAGCCCCGTCACCTGCGCGGCGTCGGACCAGTGCCACACGGCGGGCACCTGCAACACCGCGACCGGCGTGTGCTCCAACCCCCCCGCGTCGAACGGCACCGCCTGCAACGACGGCGACGCCTGCACGCTGACGGACACCTGTCAGAGCGGCACCTGCACCGGGTCGAACCCCGTCACCTGCGCCGCCGCGGACCAGTGCCACGTGGCCGGCACCTGCAACGGCGCGACGGGCGTGTGCTCGAACCCCCCCGTGGCGGACAACACCACCTGCAACGACGGCAACGCGTGCACGGACAACGACGTGTGCACGAGCGGGACGTGCGCGGGGACGTCCTACGCCTGCGCGGCGCCGGGCCAGTGCCAGCAGGCGGGGACGTGCAACGGCGACGGGACGTGTTCGTTCGCCAGCAAGGCGGACAACACCACCTGCAACGACGGCAACGCGTGCACGGACAATGACGTGTGCACGAGCGGGACCTGCGCGGGGACGTCCTACGCCTGCGCGGCGCCGGGCCAGTGCCAGGAGGCAGGGACGTGCAACGGCGACGGGACGTGCTCGTTCGCCAACCTGGCGGACAACACCACCTGCAACGACGGCAACGCGTGCACGAACAACGACGTGTGCACGAGCGGGACCTGCGCGGGGACGTCCTACGCCTGCGCGGCGCCGGGCCAGTGCCAGCAGGCGGGGACGTGCAACGGCGACGGGACCTGCTCGTTCGCCAACCTGGCGGACAACACCACCTGCACCGCCGCCGCCCAGTGTGGGCTCATCGGCGCGTGCCAGGCGGGCGCGTGCACCGGCCCCTGCTCGTCCGGGCTCTGCGGGACCAGCCTCAGCGCCTTCACCGGCGCCCAGACGACGGGGTGGAACTTCAACGGCAACGCGTTCTACGACGGCACCAAGAACACCGCGGTGCTCGTGGACGGGACCGTCACCAGCGGGCAGGCCGGGACGCTCATCTACAAGGATCCGATCACCGTCGACGCCTTCACGGTCTCGTTCGACTTCCTCATGACCACGTCTTCCCCGTATAGCCGCGCCGACGGGATCGCGTTCATGATCGAGACCAACGGCAGCACCGCGGTTGGGAGCGGCTACGGCGGGTTCGGCGTCCTCGGCCTCAGCGGGTATGCCGCCGAGCTCGACATCTTCGACAGCGGTCCCTGCGATCCGGGCAACGGCAACCACGCCGGCATCGATCTGCTCTCGGCGTGCAGCAACAACAGCGGCATCCCCAGCGCGATCGCCACCAGCGGCGATCTCTACGCTCCGGTGGACGCCGGTGACAACGGCATCGGCGACATCGGCGACGGCACCTGGCGCACCGCCACGGTGACGCTGGCGAGCGGGCAGCTCAGCATGAGCATCACCGACCCGTCCACCGGCAGCCCGGTCGCCGTGCCCAACCTCCAGAACGTGGCGCTCCCGGGCTTCGTCTCCGGTACGCCGTACTACTTCGGCTTCGGCGCCGGCAGCGGCTCCAACAGCCAGGCCTCGCGGCAGGAGATCCGCAACGTGGCGGTGACGTTCGGCACCAACCGCTGCCTGTGAGGCGCGGCGGACCCCACCCCTCTGTCGCGCGGAGAGCGCGGAGAGGGGTGGCTCGCGGTTCGCGTCTCAGTTGGTCGGAGGCGGCACTACCGGGGCCAGCGTGCTGATGGCGGCGCCGGCCCAGGTGTCGCTGGGCGTGGAGAGCACCAGGCAGGCGGTGCCGTCGTTGTTGTTGATCTCGACGATCGAGCCCTCGTGGGAGAAGCCGTAGACGTTGGAGCCGTAGGCGGCGATGCCGTACATGCTGCCGTAGCCCGAGGCGGTGTCGGTACACGTCGACGACTTGACGACCTGGCCGCGCACGGACTTGGTGACCACCTGGGCGCCCACCGTCGCGAGCAGGGTGGTGTCGATCTCGATGAGGGTGTCCGTCGTGTTGCAGCCCGTGCTGCTGGGCGGGTTCGGGCAGTCGCGCACGGTGGCGAAGCCGAGGGCGCTGCCGTTGTTGGCGAGGAAGACGATGTCCCCGGAGAGCTCCCACGCCTTGCCCACGTTCTTGGAGCTGTAGGTGTGGCCGTGGCCGTCGTTGGCCGGCACCAGGCCGAACGTGCCGTGCTGGGTGAGGGCGCCGTTGCTGGTGTCGATAGCGTACAGCTCGCCCGCGGTGTTGGAGGCGACGAGCACCTCGGCGGTGTTGTTGATGGTGCCCACCGGCGCGAAGGTGAGGCCGTAGAAGGACACGCCGGAGGCGCTGGCGAGCGCCGTGGTGCTCGCGCAGTGCACCGTGCCGGTCGTGGCGGGGAGGTCGAGCTTGTAGAAGTTGTGCGAGCTGACGGCCCACAGGTCGCCGGTGTCGTTGACGGCGAGGTCGGTCATCGAGCTGTCCTGCCCGGTGCCGCCGATGCAGTCGAAGGCGCCGATCTGAGTGAGCCCGAGGTTGGCCGCGGTGGGGTCGAGCTTGAAGAGCTCGGTGTTGGTGTGGGCGTAGGCGTTGATCATCGTCGACGTGCCGGTGCCGGAGCTGGTGACCATGCCGGCGTCGATGTTGATGCCGGTGCTGGTGCTGTCGCCGTTGCCCTGGGTGCCGCCGACGCCCTCCGTGCCCGAGGAGGCGCCGCCGTTCCCCGAGGTGGTGCCCGTGAAGCCGGTGGTGTTGGTCGCCGAGCACGCTCCGAGCGAGCACGCACAGACCACGGCGACGACGGACGAGGGACCAAGCCAAGATGCTCTCATCGGATACTCCAGGGCTAGAACCACGGCGAGACGCCGTGGATTCGCAGGGGCCTACGTTAGTTCATAGCTCATGACAAGGCGGTCTCGGACGCGCCACGAGCCTGTGCTGGGGCCGAGACAATGCTTTTCGATAGTTCCGGTTCAGCACAGGGGCGGGTTGCCCCTCGGGGCGCCTGCTTGTTCGGGGGAGGCGCCTTCCCTAGGATGCGCGACATGAGCCTCGACGAGAGCCTGCGTGGTCGCCTGGACGGTCTGGTGAAGAAGAGCCGTGTCGTCCTCTTCATGAAGGGGACGCGGAGGGCCCCCGCCTGCGGCTTCTCGGCCCAGGTGGTCGGCATCCTCGACGAGCTGGTGCCGGCGTACGAGACCGTGGACGTGCTCGCCAGCGCGGAGGTCCGCGACGGCATCAAGGAGTACAGCCAGTGGCCGACGATCCCCCAGCTCTACATCGACGGGCGCTTCGTGGGCGGCTGCGACATCGTTCGCGAGATGCACGCCGCGGGCGAGCTCGGCGCGCTCCTCGGCGTCACCCCCGAGGCGACGCCGGCGCCGGTCATCACCCTGGCGCCCGCCGCGGTCGCCGCCCTCCGCACCGCGCGCGAGTCCGACGACGACGAGGTCCACCTCGAGATCGACGCGAGCTTCCAGTACGGGCTCTTCTTCGGCCCGCAGCAGAAGGGGGAGATCGCGGTCCAGGCCGGCGGCCTCACCGTGCTCATGGACCGAGCCACGGCGCGGCGGGCCGACGGGCTCTCTATCGACTACGTCACCGGCGCGGAGGGCGCCGGCTTCAAGATCAGCAGCCCGCACGAGCCGCCCAAGGTGAAGCAGCTCTCCCCCGCCGAGCTCAAGGCCATGATCGACGGCGGCGAGCGCTTCGAGCTCATCGACGTGCGCACGCCGCCCGAGCGCGCCATCGCCGCCCTGGCCGGCGCGCGCCTCCTCGACGCCGGGCTGATGCGCGAGCTCGGCGAGCTCCCGCGGGAGACGCCGCTCGTCTTCCACTGCCACCACGGCGGCCGCAGCCAGGCCGCGGCCGAGCGCTTCCTCGCGCAGGGTTTCCAGAAGGTCTACAACGTGCGCGGCGGGATCGACGCCTGGTCGCTCACGGTCGACCCGTCCGTCCCCCGCTACTGAAGAGCGACCGCCGTCAGGGGTGGCGGTGGGCGTGCTCCCCGCCGGGAGCGCAGCGCGCGTCTTCCCATCCCACCCAGTGAGGCCCGTCCGGCCCGTGCTCCCGCTTCCAGATGGGGAGGCGGGCCTTGATGCGATCGATGAGCTCCCGGCAGGCGTGGAACGCCTCGCCTCGGTGCGGGGCGCTGGCGGCGCAGGCGACCGCTGCGTCCCCGACCTGGAGTGACCCGACACGGTGCGAGGCGGCGACGCAGACGCCGGGGATCTCGGCGGCGATCTCGTCGAGGATGCGGCCGAGCTCGGCCTCGGCCATCGAGCCATACGCCTCGTACTCGAGCCGCGTCACGGCGCGCCCGTCGTTCACGTCGCGCACGACCCCGAGGAAGGTGACGAGGCCGCCGGCGCCGCCGTGGCTCACCGCGGCGACCAGCTCGTCGAGGCCGATGGGGCCGGTGCGGATACGGCTCACGACCGGTCGTCCGCGCGCTGGTAGTGACCGGAGCGTCCGCCGCTCTTCTCCAGCAGCCGGACGTCGGTGATGACGATGGCGCGATCGATGCCCTTGAGCATGTCGTAGATGGTGAGGCAGGCGGTGGTCACCGCGACCATCGCTTCCATCTCGCAGCCGGTTCGATCGTGGGCCTCGGCGACCGCGGTCACGTGGACGGTAGAGCCGGCCGGATCGACGTCGATGTTCACCTCGAGGTGGGTGAGCGCTACGGCGTGGCAGAGGGGGATCAGCTCGTGCGTGCGCTTGGCGGCCATGATGGCGGCGATGCGCGCGGTCGCCAGCACCTCGCCCTTGGGGGCGTCGCGGCCCACGAGGCGCGCCACGGTCTCCGGGCGCATCCGCACCGAGCCGCCGGCGACCGCCCGCCGCTCCGTCTGGGGTTTGCGGGCGACGTCGACCATGTGGACCTCGCCGGCGGCGGTGAGGTGGTTGGAGAAGGTGATCGGCGGCGGAGGCAAGGTGGCGGGGCCGCGGCTCTCGGCCCGGGGATTCACGGGCGGGGTGGACGACGAGCCCCCATCGTGGCCGCCGGGCGCGTCGCTCCGCGGCGGTGGGGGGCGGCTCGAGGACCGGTCGCGGGGCAGGGCCTCCCGCGGCTCGGGCGGGGTGATCGTGGAGTAGTAGCCGGCGGGCTGGTAGGCGCTGGGCGGACGCGAGGCCCCATTGGCCGCGGGCTCCGAAGCCGCCCGCGGTCTGGCGCCCGCCGCGGGGCCCTCGAAGCCCGGCTGGGACATGGGCGGCAGCGACGGGGAATACGCGTGCGTGCGCCGGCCGGTGATGGGAGCCGCGTCGGAGGTTGCAGCGGCCGCGACGACGGCATCGAGGGCCTCACCGAGGAGGGAGAACGCGCTCCGCGCCACGGCGCGGCGGTAGGTGTGCGCCAGCGCGTAGCGGTCGACGGCGCGCAGCCGGCTCCAGCGCCTGGCGTCGAGGGTGCGGCCGGGCTCGAGCGCGCGAGAGAGGGCCTCGGGCGGGCTCGACGGGTCGGGGTCGACGACGGGGTTGACGCGTTGCGGACCGGGGCTGGCGCGGCGGAGCAGGCCAGGCACGCTCTCGACATCGATGCGGTCGGGGACCCCCGCGAGGGTTACCCGCTCCCGTTCGTCCGTCGAGAGTGAGCGCCAGCCCTCGACCGAGAGACGAAGCCCGGCGTGATCGAGCGCTCGCCGCGCCGCGATGGGCGGCGACTCGAGGTCCGGGAGGAGGCCTTCGAACGAGTAAACGGCGGACTCGATGGACGGGATAGCCACGGGCGCCCACTTTCGCACACAGGCCCCACCATTGCCACGCCAGCGGTTAGCCAGCACCCCCGGCGCGGGGAAACCCCGTGACTTTCCCGTGCCCCGATGGTACAAGGCCGGTGTCGCTTCGGAGAGCGCGCGAGATCGAACCCCGGCAGTCCTCACCCTACCGGAGTCGAGTCGACCCTTCAAGTGCGTCGCTCATCCGGGCTGGGAACTGCCTGAGAGCAAGGCCCAGGTCATCGCGGAAGCCGCCTGAGAGCGGTTCCCGACGAGGCCGACTGTCTGTGCGGGGACCGCCCGATGGCGGAGTCCGATCGTTCATCCTGGGGGCGCCCGAGAGGGGGCTCCGACCATCACGTGCAGCCGAGCGAGGCAACTCCTGCACGAGCGGGAGAGGCACGTCCTCTCCTGTCTTCTCAGGGAGAAGCCATGAACACCAGCGAACACCACACGACGCGGCTCGATCATGCAGGAGCTTCACGATGAGCACTCCGAGCGCTCTCGAGCCGCTCACCCCCGCCCGGCTCCTCGCCACGGCGGCGGTGCTCAGCTTCCGTCCGACCACGCGTGATCGCAGCGGGTCCACGCTCGGCGTGCTCGTCGACGCGTCGGCGCAGAAGCACCTGGCGATCGCGGCGGACGGCGCCTGGACGATGTCGGCGGCGCTGCCGCCGAAGGGCCTCAAGCCCGTCCTCCTCTACGAGAGTGCCGCCAACGTGCTCCGCGGCGGCGATCTCAACGCCGACGGGAGCATCTCGTACCAGGGCGGGTCGTACGTGATCGAGTCGTCGTTCGACGGCACCGGCTGGACGGCCAAGGTGGGCGGCAGCGCCTGAGCGTTCCCGACCGGTCATCCTGGGGAACGCCCGAGAGCGTTCCCGGACCGGTCATCCTGGGGAACGCCCGAGAGCGTTCCCCGACCGGTCATCCCCGGGAGCGTTGGCCGAGCAGACTCGCCGGCGGATCTCCGCCGTCTTGTTTGGTGGTCAAACGGGATTTGCGCGCCATCGTTGTCTTCGTCCGCGCGGCGTGCCATACGGCGCCGGTCGGAGACAGCCAGGTGGAGCGCACCCCGTGATCCCTGAACAAGACGACGAGCCCGCCTCGATCGAGCCGCCAGAGGAGCAAGCGCCCTCCGTGAGGAGCGGCTTCTCGCCCTCGCAGGGCGGGGTCACCGTCTTCGTTGGCGCGGCCCGCCGGCGCCTCAAGACCTTCGTCCGTTTGTGGCGCCTCTACTGGCTGCGCCTCGAGCTGCGCATCGTGCCCACCGAGGCTCAGCGCCTTTTCGCGCTGACCATGGTCATCGGTGTCTCGTGTGGGCTCGCGGCGGTCGCGTTCCACCTCGCGATCGACGTCGCCGAGCACAACCTCATCGATCGCGCCATGGCGGCGACCGGCAACTCGTGGATGTTCTGGACCATCCTCACGCCGACGCTGGGCGGCGTGGTCTGCGGCGCGCTGCTCGAGTACGTCGTGCCCGAGGCGCGCGGCAGCGGCATCCCCCAGGTCAAGGCGACGTTCGCGCAGCGGGGGAGGCGCCTTCGCTTCCGCGACGCGGTCGGCAAGTTCTGCGTGGGCTCGCTGCAGATCGGCTCCGGAGCCTCCCTCGGGCGCGAGGGGCCGACGGTGCAGATCTGCGCCGGGATCGCCAGCATGCTGGGGCGCGTGGCCGGCGTGTCGCCGCGCAGCCTCCGGCGCCTCTTGCCGGTGGGCGCCGCTGCGGGCATCGCCGCGGCGTTCAACGCGCCCATCGCCGCGGTCACCTTCACCATCGAGGAGGTCGTCGGCGATCTCGACAAGAGCGTGCTCTCGGGCGTCATCATCGCCGCCGCGCTCGCCGCCGTGATCGAGCGCAGCGTGCTCGGCGAGCACCCGGTGTTCGAGGTGGCGCAGGGCTACGGCCTCAAGCACGCCTCGTCCCTGCTCCTCTACGCGGTGCTCGGGGTCGCCGCGGCGCTGGTCTCGATCGCGTTCACGGACTCGCTGGTCTTCCTGCGTGGCTGGTTCCGTCGTCTCAAGGTCATCCCGCCGTGGGCGCGACCGGGCATCGGGGGGCTGATCACGGGGGGACTCGCGGTGATCGCGCTCGCCACGCTCCAGAGCCGCGGCGTCACCGGCGGCGGCTACGACACCCTGGCCAAGGCGCTCGCCGGCAACCTGCCCGTCAAGCTGATGCTCGTCCTCTGCGCGATGAAGGTCGCGGCCACCGTGTTCTCGTACAGCAGCGGCGGCGCCGGCGGCATCTTCGCTCCCGCCCTGTTCATCGGCGGGATGCTGGGCGGCTCGCTCGGCGCGCTCGACGTCCAGCTCTTCCACCACGACGGCGACTCGATTGGCGCCTTCGCCCTGGTGGGGATGGGCGCCGTGTTCTCGGGCATCATCCGCGCGCCGATGACCTCGGTGCTCATCATCATCGAGATGACCAGCGGCTACTCGCTGATCCTCCCGCTGATGATCGCCAACATGACCGCCTACGGCCTGGCCCGGCACCTGCGGCCGACCCCCATCTACGAGGCCCTGCTGGAGCAGGACGGCATCCACCTGCGCGACAAGGGCGTGATGGACGTCCTCGAGGGCATCCGCCTGGCCGACGTCCTCACCCGCGGCGCGTCGCTCGTCACTTTCACGCCCGCGTCGCTGGCCCGCGACATCCTCCGCAGCGGGGGCGCGCAGGAGGTCTATCCGGTGCTCGACGCCGCCGGCAAGATCGTCGGCATGGTCACCAGCGAGGAGATCGACATGCTCCAGCAGGAGCCCGACATCGAGCTCCTGGTGAACGCAGCCGACGTCATGCGCCCGCCGGTCACGGTGAGCCCCGACGACGACCTCCACACCGCCCTGGAGCGGATGCTCGCCAACGGGATCCGGCGCCTCCCCGTCGTCGACCTCGACGGCAAGATCGAGGGCTTCGTCGACGAGGCCACCATCGCCAAGGCCTACCTGCACGGCCACGCGACCCGGCCGGACTGAGGCGCTCGGCAGGGTGGTCGCGGAGCGCTCTCGGGCGCTCCGCAGGGTGGTCGCGGAGCGCTCTCGGGCGCTCCGCAGGGTGGTCGCGGAGTCGCGGAGCGCTCTCGGGCGCTCCGCAGGGTGACCGATCAGTGGATCTTGTCCTTGATCTTCGAGCGCAGCCCCTCGAGCGCGTCGTCGTACTCCTTCTGGATCTTCTTGATCTCGTCGTCGGCGCTGGGGGCCACGCCCTCCGCCTGCTTCACCGCGGAGTCCATCGAGGCCTTGCTCTTGTTCAGGTCGGCGATGCGGGCCTCGCTCGCCTTCTTCTCCGGGTCGGTGATCTTCTTGTAACCGGACTGGTAGGTCTTCTCGGCGGCGATGGAGTCGTCGGCGGTCTTCTTGACCTGATCGGCCTCGGAGACCATGCGCAGGAGGCGCAGCTTGTCCTCGACGAGCTCGATGTGGACGAGGTAGCTGACGCGGGAGAGGTCGTCGGCCTCCTTCTCCAGGGCGGCGGCGTTCTCCTTGCCGAGCTCGCCGCGGTAGCGCTCGATGAGCTGCTGCGCCTCGCTGGCCTCGTGCAGCTCCTTCTCGAGCTGCTTCTCGACGGCGTCCTTGAGCGCGGGCGCGGCGGCGCCGGCGACGGCCTCGTCGCAGCCCTTCTTCTTGGCGGTGTAGGCGACGGAGCCGCCGACCTTCTTGTTGATCTCGTCCTTCTCGGTCTCGAAGAACGCGGACGCGCCCTCCACGCGGCGGAGCCGGCCGACGTACGCGTGGCTGCGCCCGTCCTCGTCGGCGCGCTCGACGATCTCGAGCACGTGCGCCCAGCTCGGGTCCTTGAGCTTGCCGGGGTAGCCGCCGAGCTCGCCCAGGATCTTGCGCGCCTCGGCGCGGCGGGCGGAGAAGTCCGCGGTGACGGCGTTGAGCTTCTCGGGGTAGTCGCGGGCGTAGTGGCTGTGGTTCGCCGAGGAGGCGTACTCGGGCTCGGGCTTGGGGGCCGAGCAGGCCGGCAGGGCGCCGACGGCGAGCGAGAGGGCTAGGGCGAGGGAGGTGCGCGTCGACATCTCCGCCGACTACATCCGGGGTGGAGAGCGTGTCAACCCACAGCTACCCGCCTGCCACCGGGGGGATGAGGGCGACCTCGTCGCCGAAGGAAACGGGGTCGTCCGCCAGTGCATACGTGCCGTTCACGGCGACCCGGATCGAGGCGCGCCACGGGGCCAGCGCGGGATAGCGCAGGCAGACGGCCGCGAGCAGCTCTCCTGCCGAGCAGGGAGCGGCCAGCGGCAGCGTCATCTCGGGGGCGCCCAGCACTTCACGCGCCCCGGCGAAGGCGAGCAATCTCACCGACTTCTCCATGGTTCGAGAGGTTAGCGCGGTGGACGCGGCGAGCTGGCAAAATGTCGGGGGACGCTCTCGGGCCCTGCCGCAAGGTGAGGGCCCGGCGGGAAAAGCAGGGGTGGGCCGAGACTTCCCTTTCCCGCGACGAAGAAGGTGCCGCTATCATCGCGCTGCGCATGGGCCACGACAGCGAAAGCGGGGGACCCGCGTCGAGCCCCTACAAGCCGCGGATGATCCTCGCCGGCCGCTACCAGGTCCGGCGCGAGATCGGCCGCGGTGGCATGGGGATCGTCCTCCTCTGCCGCGATCTCATCGTCGACGAGCGCGTCGCGCTGAAGCTCCTCATCCGGCCCGGCGTGAAGATGCGGCCCGAGGACACCTGGTGGTTCCAGGAGGAGGCGCGCGCCCTCGCCGGGCTCTCGCACCCCGCCATCGTGCGCGCCCGCGACTTCGGCAGCCTCGAGGACGGCACGCCCTACCTGGCCATGGACGCGGTCCCCGGGCGCTCTCTCCACGAGTGGATCTACCTCGCTCACACCGACGGCCTCCTGCCCTGGCCCATCGTCTGGGCCTGCGTCGACTCGGTCCTCGGGGCCCTCGCGCACGCGCACTCGCGCGGCGTCATCCACGGCGATCTCAAGCCCTCCAACGTCCTGCTCGACATCCCGCCCGGCGCCGAGGGCAACCCGGACTCCCCCGACCCGGCCGACTCTCCCAGCCCGGGCGTGTACGTCCTCGATCTGGGCCTCGCCTGGCTGATGCAGGACCGCGTCGATCACCGCCTCGACGGCAAGCGCGAGTCCGAGCCCACGGTGCGCTGGGGCGCGGGCACGCCGGGGTGGATGGCGCCCGAGCAGATCCGCTTCGCCGCGCCGCACATCGGGCCGCCCACCGATCTCTACGCGCTCGGCTGCATCCTCTTCGCGATGCTCTCCGATCGCGAGCCCTACGTCGGCACCAACGAGGAGCTGCTCCAGCAGCACAAGACCGCGCCGGTGCCCGAGCCCTCGATCCCGCCGGGGGTGCCCGCCGAGGTGGGCGCCTTCGTGATGAAGCTGATGGCCAAGCGGCCCTGGCACCGCTTCGAGTTCGCCGCCGACGCCCGCCGGGTGTGGCGCCGCTGGGCCCCGTCCGCCGGCGCCACGCCCACGCCGCTCCCGCTCGGCAGCGCCCTCGGCCGGGACGCGCGGGCGGCGCTGGCGTCTGGCCAGGCGGGGTCCGCGTCCTCTCCCGACGCCATCGCCGGCGCCGAGCCCCAGCCCACCACCACCGGGCTGCTCGGGCTGCGTCCCAGCCCCTTCGTCGGCCGCGCCTTCGAGCGCGCCCGCCTGCTGGAGGTCGTCGCTGAGGTCGCCGAGCGCGGCGGTCACCGCATGGTGCTGCTCTCCGGCGACGCCGGCGTGGGCAAGAGCCGCCTCGCCGAGTGGCTCTGCGAAGAGGTCCACGAGCGCGCGCTGATGGTCCCGCTGCGGGCCCGCTACCGCAAGATCGCCGCCCCGCTCGACGGCATGGTCGGCGCGGTCACCCAGCACTTCCGGCTCGAGCGCGCCGAGCGCGACATCGTCGAGAAGGTGCTGATGAACCTCTGGGAGGTGCCCGCCGACGACGAGGAGGAGAAGACCTGGGTCGCCGCCACCTCGGAGTGGATCCGCCCCGCGTCGCTGAGCGTCGATCCCGACGGGCGCGCCGTCGGCCCCAGCGGCAAGCGCTTCGCGCTCGACCGGCCCGAGCTGCGCTGGCTGATCATCCGCCGCGCCCTCGAGCGCATCGGCCAGAAGCGCCCGATCCTCCTGTGGATGGACGACCTCCACCACGCCGCCCCCAGCACCTTCGAGGGCCTGCTCACCCTGCACCGCGACGCCACCCAGATGGGCATGCTCGTCGTCGCCACCGTCCGCAACGAGGCCGTCGAGACCGATCCGCGCGCCGCTGCGCAGATCGAGGCCGCGCTGGCGGCCTTCGCCGGGGAGCGCATCGACGTCGCCCCGATGAGCCCCGCCCAGACCCACGCGCTCCTCCGCGAGGCCCTCCCCCTGGAGGACTCCGCCATCGTGGAGGCGGCGGCTCGCAGCAAGGGCAACCCGCTCTTCGCGCTCCAGCTCGTCCACGCCTGGGCCATGGGCGGGCACATGGAGCTGCGCCAGGGCCGCTACGTGGTCCCGCGCGAGTCGCTGGAGGTCCGCGCCGCCACCACCGCCGATCTCTGGGAAGAGCGCCTCCGCGCGCTCCCCGTGGCGCTGCGCCGCGGCGCCATGGCCGCGGCCGCGCTCGGCGGTGACATCCGCCACGACGTGCTCCGCGCCGAGCTGGAGGCCATCGGCGTCGACCCCGACGCGGCGATCCTCTCGATGATGCGCGCCCAGATCCTGCTCTCCTCGGGCGACCGCCTGCGCTGGCCGCACGCGCTCCTCCAGGAGCACCTGCTCGCCCAGATCTTCCTCCAGCCCGACGCCAGCACCATCTTCCGGGCCGCGGCCACGGCGCTGGCGCGGCACCCCTCGGCGGGGAGCCGCCGCATCGTCCGCCACCGCGTCGTCAACCTCATCCGCGCCGGCGAGATCGACGCGGCCGCGTCGCTGCTGCACGGCCACACCGCCTATCTCTGGGGCCGCAGCCGCGACGCCTCGGCGACGCTGCGCGATCTCACCCTGCTCGACGGCAAGCTCACCGGCGCCCCCGCGGCCATGCACCTGCGCTGGCGCGCCGAGGCGCTCCGCCACGAGGGCAAGATCGAGCACGCCCGCCGCGAGTGCGAGGAGGCGCGCCGGCTCTTCGAGTCCCTCGACGACGCCGCCAACGACGCGCAGTGCCTGCGGCTCCTCGGCCACATCGCCTCCGACCTCGGCGCCCCCGCCCACGGCCGCCGGCTGGCGATGCGCGCGCACGCCCTCTTCGCCGAGCTGGGGCTCGAGCACGGCCAGGCCCAGTGCGAGCTGGTGATCGGCGAGATCGAGTTCCACCTCGGCGATCATGCCAGCGCCCGCCAGGTGCTCTCGTCCGCGTCGGAGCGCTTCCTCAAGGCCGGCGACTGGCTCGGCCGCGCCCTCTGCCTGGTGCTGCAGGGGTGGGTCGAGCAGGCCGGCGGCTCCCCGGCCTTCGCGCGCGAGCTGATGCGCACCGCCCGCGCCGACTTCGACGCCATCGGCTACCGCCTCGGCATGGCCCAGTGCGACATCACCCTCGCCCACGCCGACCACCGCGAGGGCGACTTCGCGGGCGCCCGCGCCAAGGCGCTGAGCGCCCGCCAGAGCTTCCGCGACCTCGCCAACCCCCGCGGCGAGGGCGGGTGCGAGCGCCTCCTCGCGATGATCGCGCTCGACACCGGCGCCCTCTCCGCCGAGGAGCACGCCCGCGCCGCCGCCAAGATCTACGCCCGCCTCGCCGACCCCTGGGGCGAGGTGGAGACCCGCCTCCTCCACGCTCAGGTCGCCCTCGATCGCGGCGACGCGGAGGCCGCGCGCGATCACCTCATCGCCTGCGAGGCCTATGCCCTCGCCGAGGCCGAGCCCAAGCAGCACCGGCACCTCACCCTGGCCTGGCTCGCCTACCACGAGGGCCGCTTCCAGGACGCCGCCCGGGAGGTCGACCTCGCCCGCGCCGCCTTCAAGGACGCCACCCGCACCGCCGATCACACCCCGCAGCTCCTCGACCGCTTCGCCCGCATGGGCTGGCCCAAGCCGGCGAGCACCCGCATCGCCTCCTGGCGCCGCGCCATCGGTCGCGTCTCGGTCGGCACCGGGGAGGGCGCTCCGACGCCGAAGCCTCCCGCGTCCTCGTCGCGTCGCGCCGGCGGGTCCGCGTCCCAGCCTGGGTCGCAGGGAGCGCGCACCGGAGGCTCGGTGCCGCCGCCGCCCGTCGCAGCAGGGGATCCCCCCAAGAGCCCGCGCGGCGACCTGGCGGAAGATCGCGGTTAGGGGAGGGGTATGCGGGACACGCAGCGCTTCGGCGACTCCGACGACGAGACCGTCCGTTACCTCCTCTCGTTGAAGATCATCCTCGCCGCCGACGGCCTCCACCCGCTCGAGGAGCATGCGCTCACGCGGGGAATGCAGCTCATGGGCGTGCCCGAGACGATCTGCGCGGCCGTCCAGCAGTTCGAGGTGGCCGGCGCGGAGCTCGAGGATTACCTGCCGCGCACCGCCACCCGGTCGCGGGCGCGGCTCCTGATCTACGACGCCGTCCGGCTGGCGAGCGCGGATGGGCTCTATGCGGACGCGGAGCGCGACGCGGTCGCCCGCGCGGCGCAGGCGCTCGGGGTCGACCTCTTCGCGGTGCGGGCGCTGGAGGGTCTGGTCCAGATGGAGCGCGTCGTGGAGCAGCTGCGACGGGGGTTGTTGCAGCCGGAGTGAGGGCTCCGGGGCCTCCGGGCCAGGGTTCCCTTGCCGGGCCCCCGCAGAGCCTCCATCATCGCGCCACCATGCGTGTCCCCCTTCGCTTGCTCTACCTCGCCGCGCTCCCCATCACCTTTGCCCTCGCGGTGTGCTCCCCGGTCACACGCACCTTCGTGAGCACCTCCTCCGGCGACGCGGGCGGCTTCGGGCCAGGCGGCGTCGGTGGCTTCGGGCTTGGCGGCGCGGGCGGCTTCGGACCGGGCGGTGGAGCCGGCACCGGCGGCTGCGACGGCGGGTCCTGCGTGGTGTGCCCGGCGGGCGAGACGGCCTGCACCTCGGGCTGCTCCATGCTCGACACCGACACGGACTGCGGTGCTTGCGGGCATGCCTGCGGCGCCGGCTCGACGTGCAGCACCGGGTTCTGCACCCCGGTCACGGTCTGCACCGGCCTCGGGTCCAGCGGGGCGCTGGCGCTGTTCGGGGGCAACGCGTACACGGCTGCGGGCCAGAGCGTGCCGATGTGCAGCCTGGCGACGACCGGGGGCACCTCGGTGAACCTGTGGCACACCGGCCTCCTCTTCGTGCAGGCCACCACCGTCGCCGCCGATCCCAAGAGCCTCTATTTCGTCACGCACAGCAGCTTCTCCCCGAGCAACCCGACGGACGCGCTCGACCAGTCCGACGGCATGGCGGGAAGCTTCACCGACGTCGACGACTATCCGGCTCCCTGGCCGAGCAGCTACGTCACCACTCTCGACGATCCCTCGACGGGCAATGTCTTTGCCGTCCTCCAGACCAGCGTCGAGCAGGTCTTGCTGTCCCAGGCCACCGACGCCGGCGTCCCCGCGCACACCTGCCTCTCGGTCGGCACCTCCGCGGTGATCACCAGCGCCAGCGCCGGCGGTGGCAAGCTCTTCGTGGCCAGCAGCGCCGCCGGCACCGTGGTCGGCGCCACCGTCACCGGCACCACCTGCACCACGGCGACGACGCTCGCCAGCGGGCTCTCCATGCCCGGCGCCGTGGCCACCGACGGGACGACGGTCGCCTTCGCCGACGCGAGCGGCGTCTATGCCTGCAACGCGGCGCTGGGCTGCGTCCCGGAGGCGACTCCGACGCCGCTGGTCACCGGGCAGGGCACCGTCTCCGGCATCGTCATGGACACGGCCGCGACTCCCAACCTCTACTGGATTGGCAGCTCCGGCCTGGTGACGTGCTCCAGCGAGGCGAGCCAGTGCAAGGGCAAGGCGACCGTGCTGGTCCCCAATGCCACGCCCACCTCGGCGCTGGCGGTCGACGCCACGTATGTTTACTACGTCCAGGGGAACGTGCTCTCTCGCGTCGCGAGGTGAGTCCCCCGCCGAGCTCACAGGCTCGCGAGGCGCGCCTCGAGCTGCCGGAGCTGCTCGAACGTCATCATCACTCGATTCGCCATCAGCGCCGCCTGCTCCCCACCCTCGGCCAGGCGCGCGGCGGCCGCCCGCATCACCCCGTTCAGCTCCACGACGCGAACCTCGAGGTCGAGGATGGCGCGATGGCGCGCCTCGATCTCCGCGACCATGCGCAGGAGCTCCGGCGACGGGCCCGCCGCCGCGCCGGCGCCCGCAGCGGCGCCCGATGACGCGGGAGCCCCGCCGTTCACGGCCGCCAGATCACCCCAGGTCTTCATCCCGTCGACGATCCGCTGCTTCCACGCCTCCCGCGTCTCCGTGTAGAAATGCTTGGGCTCGCGGACGATGGCCGGCGTGAAGCCGTTCTCTACCAGGAGCTTGTTGACGAGGAGCATGTTGGTGCGCGTGTTGTTGTCCGCGAAGGGGTGGAGCCGGGCGAAGCCCTGGCTGAACGCCGCGATGGCCGTCAGCACGTCGTCGTCCCGCCGGGCGGCGCTCAAGCTGTCCCGGAGGGCCTTGATGAGGGCCTTCAGCGCGCCCTGGACCTCGCCGGGGCTCATCGACAGAGGCTTGATGTAGACCCCGCCGCCAGTGACCCTCGCGCTCATCTCCTTGCTCAGGCTCGCCGCGTCCGCGCTCGGGGCGTACTCCGCGGGCAGCGAGATACCGTCCTCCATCACGCCGTCCTTGTCGGTGCGCCAGTCGATCCCGTAGCGGAGGTGGCCCGACGTGAGGTGGTGCAGGCTCTCCACGGAGTCGACGTCGAGCGGCTGGCCCAGCGTCGCGCTCACGCGGTCCATGGCGGCGGTCATGCTCGTCGCATAGTTCTTCGCGCCGACCTGCATGCCGAAGTATCCATCCTTGTTGTAGATGGCGCTCGACGCCGTGGCCTGGTCCTCGGCCCGGACGAACTCGCGCCATTTCTGCGCGCCGAGCGCGCCGTCCACGGCGCGAGGGTCCCGCGGGTTGAGCTGGGCATAGGTGTAGTGGGTGCGCGCTCCCCCCTCGACGTTGACCCAGTAACCCTCCTTGACCTCCCCGTCGAGGGTTCCCTTCTTGAAGGTGCCGTCACCGAGGATGACGAAGACGTTGGTGCCACTCGGTCGGCCGGGCGGGACCAGGCGTTGAACGGTGCTCACACCGACGTTGCCTCCCGCGGCCGGAGGCACGCGGGGACCGGCCTGGGGGGCGCGCTTGGCCTGGATGGCACCCTGAAGGGGCCTCTGAGCGGGCCTCTGAACGGGACCGACGTTGCCGCCGGCGGGCGCGGGCACGCGGGGGCCGCGCTTGGCTTGGATGGCACCCTGCACGGGCCTCTGAATGGGACCGACGTTGCCGCCGGCAGGCGCGGGCACACGGGGGCCGGTCTGGGGGGCGCGCTTGGCCTGGATGGGGCCCTGGACGGCACGGCTGGGGGGCTGGGGGCTTCCGCAGGGGGGCGTGGGGACCGAGGGGCAGGGCTGGGGGACGCGCTTGGGCTGGATGGCTCGCTGAACGAGACCGACGCTGGCGCCGGCGGCCGTGGGCACGCGGGGGGGCGGCTGGGGGGCGCGCCCGCCCTGGATGGAGGGCGGGCTGGCGCTGCCATTGCCGCGGGCGGCGGGGGATGCCATCGGTGCCGACCGGGGTCCGAGAACAGCGGGCATCGTCCACGATTACCACCGGACGCGCGCCCGCGGAAGCCCTGCGGTCGCAGGCGTTCTCCGCGCGCCGCTACCCGCCGTCGAGCACGCAGCTCATCGCAGCCGTGCCGAGGTCATGGCACGCGTGCTTCGCGGCGGCCCTCGCGCAGAGGGTCTCGCCCTTCTGGGGCAGGGTGGGGCAGATCGCTGGGACGGGCGCGCCTGCCGGCACGTCTTTGCGGATCGCGGCGAGCGCCTGGTCACCCGCCAGCGGAAGACCGATGGTGAGCGACTTCCACGCGCTGTCGCTCACGTAGCCCGGCGTGAACATGGGGATACAGCCGGAGGCCAGGTAGTAGACGGAGCTCGCCACGTAGGTCGAGTCGGCAGCGGTCCCGGCGCGTGCGCCCATCCTCGTGCGGCAATTGACGTGGTAGAGGTCCTCGGTGCCGAAGTTCGAGGCCGTGGTCGCCCAGGTGGGCGCGAAGTTCTGGCCCCAGTCCAGCGTGGAGCAGGCTGCTGCCCCCAGGCCCGCGGCCATCAGGTAGGTGCTGTAGCGCCAGGGGGCGGGCGGCGGCGCTGCGGCGATCACGGCAAATCGCTCCGACATCAGCGCCAGCGCGACGAACGGGCCGAGGAGGAAGGCCGCGCTCACGAAGCGGTGGCTCTCGGACGGCGCCCTGTCGATGTCGGCGCGCGTCAGCAAGAAGAGGGAGAGGGCCAGCAAGGTGGCAAAGAAGGCGCCCAGGAGCGCGCGCCCACGCCTCCGCCGCAGCACCACGTGCAGCACCGCGCCGACTCCGACCGTGGCCGGGCCGAGCATGTCGTAGACCAGCATGAGGCGGCCGCGGTACGTGGTGAGCGGCAGGACGGCCCGGTAGTAGCCCGGCGAGCGCCAGGGCACGAGCGCGAAGGCGTGGTGTTCGCTGCCCGGGGCGAGAGCCGCCGAGAAGGCCAGGTTCGGCAGCACCAGCGCGGCGAGGAGCGCCAGGAACACCAGCAGGCCCACGGCGCGGCGCTCGTGGATGATCCGGGGCGCATAGAGCCAGGTCAGCCCCAGGGTGAGCCCGAGCAGGCCGAGGGAGGTCTCGTCGGTGATCGCGAGCGCGGCGGCGCAGGCGCACAGGGGCGGCGCCGTCTTGCGGAGAGGGAGATCGTCCCGACCTCCGATGCGGGCGACGATCGCGCCGGCGAAGCCGAGGATCAGGAGCGCCGAGAGCCCCGTCGCCGGGCGGAAGCTGAACGAGAGAAAGCTGATGTAGGAGTGACCCTCTTGCGGGGTGCGAATGCCCTCGCGAAACAGGTGGGTCGGCCCCGTCAGCAGCAGCGCCCCCGTTCCCAGGACGAACGCGGCCGCGCGGCGATAGCCCCAGTGCACGAGGAAGCAGCCCAGCACGAGGGCGGTGAGCGCGAAGTGCAGGTCGTGCAAGAGCGAGAGCGCGAGCGACGAGTGCAGCACCGAGAGGGAGAGGGCCTGGAGCATCGCGGCCTGGACGTCGGCGGCGAAGTGATAATGAACGACCTCGTGGAGGTTGAGGACGTTCTTGAAGGGCAGCTTCTGCCCGAGCATCGACGTGACGAGCGGGATGTGCCACCCCCGATCCCAGATCACGTAGGTCCTCGAGATCCACACGCTGAGGAAGGCCGCGAGGAGGACCCCGCAGCCGATCCGCAGGCCAGCGCGCACGCCGAGCGCGCTGGGCCATGCCGAGCGCGCGCTCTTGCGCCGCCGCCGCAGGGCGACGATCCCTATCGAAACGGCCCCATACGCGGCCCGCGACACGAGCGTCGCCATGCCGAGGCGCATCACGAACGCGAGGCAGAGCACCACCAGCAAGTCGCCGGAGACCGCGAGCGGTATGTCGAGCCCGATCTCCCAGGGCTCGCGCCCGCGGCGCATGCGAAGGCCGACGAAGAGCAGGACGGGGAGCAGAAAGCCGAGCGTGGCAGCGAGGCAAGCGAAGAGGATCATCGATCGATGCGGGAGATATGGCCCGGACGGCTCGGGCGAGCAACCGGTAGGTCGCGCGAACGGCTCCGTGGTCGGCGCAAATTCTGCGAGTCGGTCGGACTCGCCCCTCGCCGAGGGGGACCCCGAGCAGAGGAGCGCCCTATCCGCTCTTCACAGGGAGAAGGTCATCCTGAAGACGCCGGAGGTGCTGTTCCAGCTGTCCGCCGCGACGTAGTACGTCGCGCCGCTGGTGACGGCGAACTTGATCACGCTCTCGAACATGTTGACGCTGCCGTCTGCGGACTGGCACGCGACCTCGTTCGCCACCGTGCCGGGGCACGCCGTGCGGGCGTGGAGCAGGGGATCGAGGTAGTCCGAGTACAGAGCGGCCGTCAGCGTCCCGCTCGCGGTCGGCGTGACCGCGTAGATCAGGTCGGCGCCCTTGCGGGTGGTGCCGAAGCAGCCGTTGGTGGATGCGGCGGCGGTGAACTTGTCGGACGCGCCCGTGGTGTTGCCGTTGACCGTCACGGTGTGGCCCGGCGCGAGGCTGACCGGCTCGCCCGGGCAGGTGCCTGGGCTCCCGGTCGACGAGGACGCGCTGGCGCTGGACGCGCTGGCGCTGGACGTGCTCGTCGACCCATCATGGCCCGCATCGCCCGCGTCGCCTGTGTCCCCGCCCGCACCGACGGCGCCGCCCAGGCCACCGGCGCCACCGGAGCCCGCGGACGACGAGCCCCCGCCGCTGCCGCCGCCTCCGTTGGCGCTGGACGCTCCTGTCTCGTGGTAGCCCTGATCCAGGCCCAGCACCTGCGTGCATCCCACGCCGAACCAGATGCCGACGCAGAGGATCGCCCGGGGACGCATGCCCAGGATGTTCGGGCAAACGGGGTCATTTGTCATCCTTCTCGGGGTCGCGCTCGAATCAGAGCTGGACCAGCGTCCAGCTCTCGCCCTTTGCGGCGATGACCCGATGACGCTGCCCGTCGGCGTCGGTGATGATGTTGCCCACCACCAGGGTCTGCGCGAGCCGCCTCGCCTCCGCTGGGTCCTGGACGATGGCCTTCTCGACGCTCCCGTCGCTCACCGACCTTGCGGCCAGCAAGAACCGGGTGAGCAGGCCCAGGTTCATCTTCCTCGGCCCCGCCTTCCCGGCGACGACGCTCTTGAAGGACTTCTCGGCCTCCGCCGCGCCGCCGACGTCCATGTAGCTGCTCCGCGACCACTCGACGAGCCGGAGGATGGCGCCGCCGTCGGCCCGGCTCTTCGCGGCCGTCATGAAGAGGTCGAGGACCCGCATCCGCCAGTCGAACGAGTCCTGGGTCCGCTCCTTGGTGACGCAGGTCTGCAGGTGGGTGACGAGCCGCATCAGGCGATAGACAAAGTCGCGGAGGCCCTGAGCGCCGTGCGATGCGGCGATCTTCTCGGCGAGCACGCCGAGCAGCGCCAGCACGTTCTCGTCCTGGGCGAGCGTGTCGAGGACGTGCCAGGCGGTCGGGTCGCTCACGGACTCGTAGAGCGCCGCGACGGGCTTTGCCGCCTTGCCATAGAAGAGGCTCTGCACCCGGACGTCCTTGGCCTCGAAGAAGGCGTCGATCTGCTCGATCACCCTCGGGTGCAGCGGGGCCGAGAGCGCCTTGAAATTGTCCGCGGCGTGGCCGGCGGAGTACATGGCGGCTCGCAGGCCCTTCCGGGTGGC
>Ga0302279_10000667_pt1 | contig 50599 bp, 50 predicted proteins | sample III_Bog_N3_3_FD_194541 | JGI IMG/M metagenome (GOLD analysis project Ga0302279, IMG submission 194541) | Peat permafrost microbial communities from Stordalen Mire near Abisko, Sweden - III_Bog_N3_3 | ecosystem: Environmental > Terrestrial > Soil > Wetlands > Peat | place: Sweden: Abisko... | reverse complement strand
CCTCCAGCCGGCGGATCAGCGTCAGGAACCCCAGCGTCTGGTCGGCCGGCGCGAACGGATGGATCTCGGCAAAACCCGGCAGGGTGACCGGGATCATCTCCGCGGTCGCGTTCAGCTTCATGGTACAGGAGCCGAGCGGGATCATGCTGCGGTTCAGCGCGACGTCCTTGTCGGCCAGCCGCTTCAGGTAGCGCAGCATCTCGTGCTCGGCGTGATACAGACTGAACACGGCCTCGCCGAGGAAGCCGCTGGTGCGGGCGAGGTCCGCCGGAATGCTTGGTTCGGCCCCCGCAAGCGGGGCACCGAGAATCGCGGCAAGCCGCTCCAGCTCCGCATGCGTCACCGTCTCGTCGAGCGCGATGCCCACGTCCGTCGCGCCGATCCGGCGCAGGTTGAACCCCTGGTCCAGCGCCGCCTGCATCAGCGTGTCGGCATGCGCTGTTTCCACCACGATCGTGTCGAAGAACGCGCCATGCCGCACCCGATGGCCGCCGCGTCTCGCGGCGTCTGCCAGCAATCGCGCCTGCAGGTTCACGCGCCGAGCGATGCGCTTCAGGCCCTCCGGCCCGTGCCAGACGGCGTAGAACGCGGCGATCACCGCCAGAAGCACCTGGGCGGTGCAGATGTTGGAGGTCGCCTTCTCGCGCCGTATGTGCTGCTCCCGCGTCTGCAGCGCCAACCGCATCGCGGGTGAGCCGGCGGCGTCCACGGACACGCCGACCAGACGTCCCGGCATGTGCCGCTTGAATGCGTCGCGAGTCGCAAAGAACCCGGCATGCGGGCCGCCGAACCCCATCGGCACGCCGAAGCGCTGAGCCGAACCGACGACCACGTCGGCGCCCATTTCGCCGGGCGCGGCAAGCAGCGTCAGCGCGAGCAGGTCCGCGGCGACGATCGCCAGCGCGCCGGCCTGGTGCGCGGCGTCGATCTCGGGGCCGAGCGGGCGCACGGCGCCGGTCGTGCCCGGGTATTGCAGCAAAAGGGCGAACGGCCGCGCATCACCGATCGCGGCGAGGTCGCCCGGCGCCACATCGAGCAGCCGGAGGCCAAGCGGCTTTGCCCGCGTCGCCAGCACCGCGCGGGTCTGCGGATGCAAGTCTGTCGCGACTGCCAGCACGGACGACTTCGCTTTGCTGACGGCACGCGCCATCGTCACCGCCTCGGCCGCTGCCGTCGCCTCGTCGAGCAGGGAGGCGTTGGCGATCTCCATGCCCGTCAAGGCGCAGATCATGGTCTGGAAGGTGAGCAGCGCCTCCAGCCGCCCCTGGGCGATTTCCGGCTGATAGGGCGTGTAGGCGGTATACCAGCCCGGGTCCTCCAGCACGTTGCGCAGGATAACCGGCGGCGTGTGCGTGCCGTGGTAGCCCATGCCGATCAGCGACTTGTTGACCACGTTGCGTGCGGCGAGCGCCCGCAGCTCAGCCAGCGCGGCTGCCTCGTCCACCGGCGGGGGAAGTATCATCGCGCGGTTGCTGCGGATCGACGTGGGCACCGTGCGCGCCGCGAGGTCTTCCAGCGTCGCAGCCCCGACCACGCGCAGCATGGCGGCGATGTCGGTCTCCGACGGTCCGATATGACGGGCGATGAAACCGTCCGCCGCCTCGAGCGCGGCCAGTTCGGCGAGCGCGTCCATGGCTCAGAGCGTCTCCAGGTACTCGGTGTAGGCATCCTCGTCGAGCAGGTCGTCGAATGCATCCGCGCTATCGACCTCCAGGCGGAACATCCAACCCTCGCCCTCGGCGTCGCTGTTGATGATCGCCGGCTCCTCCACCACCGTCTGGTTGGTCTCCACCACCTTGCCGGCAAGCGGCGAATACACGTCGGACGCGGCTTTCACGCTCTCGATCACCGCGCAGGCTTCGCCTGCCGTCACCTGGCGGTTCAGCTCCGGCAGCTCGACGAAGACAATGTCGCCCAGTGCTTCCTGCGCGTGGTCGGTGACGCCGATCGTCGCGATCTCGCCATCGAGGCGCACCCATTCATGCTCCTTGGTGTAGCGCGTGTCGGACTTGGCCATGGGATTCCTCATGAGCGGGCATAGCGGTGGGGGATGAAGGGCAGCGGAACGACTGCGGCGGGCAGGGGCTTGCCGCGCACAATCAGGTGAAGGCGGGTACCGCCGGCTGCAAGGTCGCGGCGCACATAGCCCATCGCGACCGGCGCATTCAGCGAAGGCGCGAAGCCGCCGGAGGTGATGCTTCCCGCCGCGGTGCCGTCATCGGCGACGATGTCGGTTTGGCCGCGCGCCGGGGCGCGGCTGTCGGGCCGAAGACCGACGCGCAGGCGCGGGAAGCCGTTTTCCAACTGGTCGCGAATGGCGACGGCCCCCGGGAAATCCCAGGCCGTGCGCCGGCGCTTGCCGATCGTCCACATCAGATCGGCCTCGACCGGCGTCGTCAGCTCGTCGATGTCGCTGCCGTACAGGCAGAGTCCTGCCTCCAGCCGCAGCGAATCGCGTGCCCCGAGCCCGGCGGGCGCCACCTCCGGCTGCGCTATCAGCGCGTCGGCGAGCGCCCCGGCGCGGTCGGCCGGGACCGAAATCTCGAACCCGTCCTCGCCGGTGTAGCCGGAGCGGGAGACGATGCAGGGGATGCCGGCGACCGGCGTTTCGGCGACGCCCATGAACCCGAGCTTAGCCCCCTCCGGCGCGAGTCGCGCCAGCGCTGCTGCGGCCAGGGGGCCTTGCAGCGCCAGCAGCGCGCGGTCCTCCTGTGCGGAGATCGGTACCGATTCGGGCAGGTGGACCCTCAGATGGGTGAGATCGTCGTCCTTCCTGCTTGCGTTCATCACCAGGAACAGCCGGTCCCCGCCCAGATTGGCGACCATCAGGTCGTCCAGGATGCCGCCGGCCTCGTTGGTGAACAGCGTGTAGCGCTGCCGCCCAGGCTTCAGGCCCAGGATGTCGCCGGGCACCAGGGTCTCCAGTGCCGCGGCGGCGGAGGCGCCGGTCAGGATCACCTGGCCCATGTGCGACACGTCGAACAGCGACGCTTTTTCCCGGCAGTGCAGGTGCTCGGCGAGCACGCCGCCGCGGCAGCGTGCGGCAAGCTCGCCGGTCAGGTCGTACTGCACCGGCATCTCGTAGCCGGCGAACGGCACCATGCGGGCACCGAGCGCGCGGTGCCACGCATCGAGCGGCGTGGTCTTCAGCGGCTCGGGGGTCGGATCATCGGCCAGTGTATTATCGATCAAGGGTCCGCTCCTGTACAGGGTCGCGTCATCGGCATGGCGATGCCAACGCACGAGACCCCCCTCTGTCGCGGAACCTGAGAGATTCGGGGCGCCGGGCCCCTTTCTCCGTCGGTGCGGCCAGGCACGGAGCCGGGCCAACTTTCCAGAGATCCCTTACCCCGGCGCGGTCCTTTTTGCCTGAGCGTTTCCGGGGGCCGGTTGCGCCTTCGGCGGCGGAGCATGTCCTCCGCACTCTCCCGCGCCAGGTCGCGAGACGACGCAAGCATGCCGGCAACCAACTAACGAAGAAAGCGAAAAAGCCGGGACAAAAAGGTTTCCGTCCGTCACCAATGCGTCATGGGAGCATGGTCCCATCGGGCGGCGGGATGGCTGCGAGCCTAGACCGCCATGTCCAGCGTCCAGCCGGCGTGGCCAGGTTCCGGCGGGGTGCAGAGCATCGGTACGGCGTTGCGCGTGGGCACATCGAACGGCAGGCTCATGGCCGCGCGCAGCGCCCGGAACAGCGCGCCGTGCGCCACCACCAACACCAGCGGCGGCCGAACGGTCGCGCGGTTCACCGCTGCCGTCGCGCGTGCGGTCAGCTCGGCGAAGCTTTCCGCGCCTTCCGGGGCAAAACCGCCGGCCAGCCAAGCCTTGAACCAATCGCTCTGCGGCCGGCCTTCCTCGACCCCGAAGCGGACCTCGCGCAACCCGTCGTCGAGCGCCACCGGAAGGCCGAGTTCCGCGCCGATAATCTCCGCCGTCACCCGCGCACGCGACAGCGACGAGGCGACGATCGTGGCGATGCCACGGTTGCGCAGCAGGTTGGCCGCCGAACGAGCCTGCGCGATTCCGGTCTCGTTCAGCGGAATATCGATGCTGCCCTGAGCCAGCCCGCGCGCGTTCCAATCGGTCTCGCCGTGACGGAGATACCAGAACGGGATCGGCGCAAGGCCGGAGGCAACGCGCGCGGCACCCATCGGCTCAGCCGAGCCCGTGTGCGACTCGGGCCAGCCGCATCAGTCGAACAACGAACTCACGGAGCTTTCGTCGGAGATGCGCCGCATCGCCTCGGCCAGCAGCGGCGCGATGGTGACGTGACGGATGTTATGCGCGCGCTGCACGGCCTCGGTGGCGAGGATCGAATCGGTGATCGTCATCATCTCGATCGGCGAGGACGCGATGCGGGCCACCGCGCCGCCGGACAGGACGCCGTGGGTGACGTAGACGCTGGCCGAGCGCGCACCCTCCTTGATCAGGGCTTCCGCCGCATTGCACAACGTGCCGCCGGAATCGACGATGTCGTCCACAACGATGCAGTCGCGGCCTTCGACGTCGCCGATGACGTTCATCACCTCGGAATGCCCGGCGCGTTCGCGGCGCTTGTCGATGATCGCCAGGTCGCAGTTCAGCCGCGTCGCGATCGCACGGGCGCGCACCACGCCGCCGACGTCGGGCGAAACGATCATCAGGGTGCGGCCGTTGTAATGATCCTGGATGTCGCGGCTGAACAGCGGCGCACCGAACAGGTTATCGACCGGAATGTCGAAGAAGCCCTGAATCTGTCCGGCATGCAGATCCATGGTCAGCACGCGATTCGCCCCGGCCTCGGTGATCAGGTTGGCGACCAGCTTGGCCGAGATCGGCGTGCGCGGCGCGGATTTCCGGTCCTGCCGCGCGTAGCCGAAATACGGGATCACCGCGGTCACCCGCCGGGCCGAACTGCGCCGCAACGCGTCCAGCGTGATCAGCAGCTCCATCAGGTTGTCGTTCGCCGGATAGGACGTGGACTGGATGACGAACACGTCTTCGCCGCGCACGTTCTCCTGGATCTCGACGAACACTTCCATGTCGGCGAAACGGCGGATCGAGGCTTTGGTCAGCGGCAAGGCCAGCGTGGCGGCGACCGCATCGGCGAGCGGGCGGTTACTATTGCAGGCTACAATCTTCATGCTGCTGCGCCATCACTTGCTGCTGGTTGGGTCAACGCCGCCGGAATCATGGCGTTGTAACGCTGGTGTGCCACCCTGTCCACGAACCGGTTGCGCATCTTGCCGGCGGCCGGGCTCGCCGCCCGGCTCCCGGCCCGATTGGCGCAGCAACACATCGTTTACCCCCCCGGCGGCCTCGGTTGCCACCACAATGGCGACGTCGCCCCAGGCATGGTCGAGAGTGCCGGCCGGAATGTTGTTGAGTTGCACCACCCGGCCGCGCTCGTCGCTGGCAGAGGTCCGGACGATCCACTGGATTTCGACCCGCTGTTGGTTGTCGGGGACCGCTGCTATCTGCACCTGGCCTTGTACGATGAAGTCGGCGCCGGTCTCGGTGTCCTGAACGACCGGCCCGAGCCCGCTGAGCTTCGCTTTCATCTGCTGGGTGAGAGCATTGTTGCCGTCGCCCGGCGCGCCGGTCACCGTCGCCACCAACACCTTCGCGGGGCGGTTGAACAGGCTGTTCGGGTCGGCCTTCTGCCGCGCCGCCTCGATCCGTGTCAGCAAGGTTGTGATGCCGGGCGCCGCCTGCGCGGCAGCTTGCTGCAGGGTGACGGGTGAGGCCGCGGCCCAGGCATCGGTCGGGACCGGGGCACCTTCCGCGTTGCCCTGGTCTTCGCCCTTGGGGTTGAACACGGTGAACACCGGCACCACGGTCGCGCCGCGCTGCTCGGCGCGGGTCGCCAGCCGCCAGTCGGTCGCCTTTTCGCGTCCCAGCACCGCGGGTACCTCGTTGGCCTGCAGCGCGTAGGCGAGTGCAGCGGCAAGCGTCGCCGCGGCGGAATCCGGAAGCAGCGCATCGGTTGGTACCGGAACGGCCAGCCGCGGCGTCAGCGGCACGGCCAGCTTGCGGGCGGTGGCGCCCGGGTTGCCGATGAAGGGCTCAGGGAGGTCGCCACAGGCGGCCAGCAGCAGCGGCACGGCCATCGCCAGCGCCATGGCAAGTCGGGGGCTGATCAGCATTTGCGAGGGGCTTACACGACCGGCCGGTCACAAGGCCAGATCATGCCGCAAGATAGTCGGATCGAATGCCTGGACCCGGCCGGCCGGCTCAGCCGAGCCGGATGGCCGAAATCTGGTGGCCGATGAACCCGCCGCCCGCGAGGGTGCGGCGGCGATGGCTGAAGAACCGCGTCTCGTCAGCAAGCGTGTCGGCTTCGATGGCCTCGATTGTCGCGATACCCCCGGCGGCGAGGCGGGCGGCGCAGTAGCCTTGCAGGTCGAATTGCCAGCGCGCCTCACGCTGTCCTGGGGTGAAGAAGCGCGCGGCGGCGGTGAGGCCGCTGGCCAGCACGGCGTCGCGCAGGTCGGGTCCGACCTCGTAGGACTCCCGGCCGATGCAGGGACCGATGACGGCGGCGATGCGCACGACCCGCGCACCCAGCGCCTGCATCGCGGCCAGCGTTGCCTCCAGCACGCCCTCTGCGGCACCGCGCCAGCCGGCATGGGCGGCGCCGACCACCCCGGCCTCGGCATCCGCGAACAAGACCGGCGCGCAGTCGCCGGTGACGATCCCGAGCGTCACGCCCGGCCGGTCGGTCACCATCGCATCGGCGCGCGGGCCGTCGCCGGGTGCCCAGGGCGCGGTGACGCGGACCACCTCGGCACCATGGACCTGCGTCAGGCCGACCAGGCTGGCCGGGTCGGCGCCCAGGGAGCGGGCGGCCCGGGCGCGATTTTCCAGCACATTGTCCCGCGCGTCCTGGCCCGACAGGCTGCAGTTCAAGCTGGCGAACGGCCCCGTCGAGACGCCGCCGTGGCGGGTGAAGAACCCGTGCGGGGCGGCGAGGGCAGGGGAGCACAACAGCGCAACGGCTCCGGTCACGAGGAATCCTTAAATTGTGGCGGCGGTCGCACAGAGGATCGTCGCCCAAGGGTTATACGCCCCTTCCGGCGACCAATGTCAGCACCGGACCGACCCACCCCAGTCGAGCTCGGCGACATGGGGTATGCGTTCGGGCGTCAGGTGTAGGGCGGATAAGCATAGCGCCCTCCGCCATTGCTGCCAGCCGCACCGTCAGCGGCCGATGACGCTCCGCTGATCCACCGGCCATGCCTCGAACCCCGGCGGCGTAGCGCATTGCGGCGAACACAGCGCCAGCGCCTTGAACAGCCGCCCCATGTGATCGGGTTCAACAAGCCGCCGCGCCGCGTCGATCAGTGCCATCGCCCGCGCCGGGGGCTGGCCACGCGCCAGCCGGTCGGTGCGCTGGAACAGGCCGAGCCGGGTCAGGAACACCCCTTGCGGGACCGGCCCGTGGACGCTGGCACCAGCCGCTTGCGCCGCCGCCGCGACGGACGCGAAATCGACATGCGCCGTGAGGTCGGCTTCGCCCGGACTGGCCAGCGGGTCGGCTGGCCGGCCGTGCGCCAGCGCCTGCAGGCTGTCGCCAGCGATGCTGTGCTCCGGCCCGTAGTCGAGCATCAATGCGCCCCCGGGAGCCTCCGCGAATCGTTCCCCGATCTGCCTCGCGATTTCCAACGCGGCCGGGCGGATTTCCACCACCACCCCCGCTTCGCAGTCGGGTGCGAAGGGCGGATCACCGGCCGGCAGCTCAACAAACCGACCTTCCGCCACGAAGCGCTCCGTCCACCCACCCGGCCGGCGGACGAACTGTCGAATCGGCAGCGCGTCGAGGAATTCGTTGGCGATCAGCACAGTCGGCAGCGCGGGAAGCTCCGTCAGCGTCGAATGCCAGGTGGCGTCTGGCAGGCGTTCTGCCTGGACCGCACGCAGCCGCGGCGAGGTTTCCACCAAATGGATACGCAAAGCGGCGCGAAACGCCGGCGCCATGCGGCCTATCGCCCGCAGCGCGTCCACCATCAGCGTGCCGCGGCCAGGTCCCGCCTCGGCCAGCACCACCGGCGTCGGCCGGCCGAGCAGGTCCCAGGTCACCGCGGCCCATAGCCCGATGATCTCGCCGAAGGCCTGGCTGATCTCCGGGGACGTGGTGAAATCGGCAAACGGGTCGCGGGTGGCGTAATAGGCGGCGTTGGCACGCTCGATGAATTTATCGAGACGTTCGGGCGCGGCGCCGTGGGCTACCACGCCGGCAAGATCAGCCTGGGTCACCGCGCCCGCAAGACCAGCCAGAGCCCCGCCAGCAGCATCGGGACCGACAGCACCTGCCCCATGGTCACGCCGAAGGCGAGAAACCCCAGGAACGCGTCGGGCTGGCGAAACAACTCCCCGGTGCTGCGGGCCAGCGCGTAGCCGATCAGGAAAAAGCCGGTGAGCTGGCCGAACCGCTCCCGGATTGCCTCGCGTTGTGCCAGGACGATCATCACCACGAACAGCAGCACGCCCTCCAGCAGCGCCTGATAAAGCTGGCTAGGATGCCGGGGCTCCGGCCCGGCGAAGGGAAACACCGTGGCCCAGGGCAGCCAATCCGGCGCCGGCCGGCCCCACAGCTCGCCGTTGATGAAGTTGGCGACCCGCCCGAGCGCAAGCCCGAGCGGCGCGCACACGGCCACCCGGTCGGCGAAGCCGAGCGTCCGGATGCCGTTGCGGCGACAGAACCAGACGATCGCGACCGCGACGCCCAGCAGCCCGCCGTGGAAGCTCATGCCGCCCTGCCAGACGGCGAAGATCTGCAGCGGATGACTGAGATAGGTGCTTGGCTGGTAGAACAGCACGTAGCCAAGCCGCCCGCCCAGCACGACGCCCAGCGTCGCCCAGGTCAGAAAGTCGTCAACCTGCGCCGGCGTGGCGACGCGAGGCGGGGCCAGCACCAGCCGGCGCAGCAGGCGCCAGCCGAGCACCAGGCCGACAATATAAGCCAGCGCATACCATCGGATGCTGAGCGGACCGACCTGGAGCAGGACCGGGTCGAACTGGGGGAACAGCAGAACGGGGATCATGGTCCAGGGGTCACAGATGGCCCAGGGATCACAGAGTGGATCACAGATATGGGTCCGGTGACGCCAGGAAGTCCTGGACGTAGCGTCGTATTCCGTCTTCGAGCGGGGTGAACTGTCCCGCGTAGCCTGCCATACGGAGCCGTTCCATCCTGGCCTCGGTGAAGTTCTGATACTGGCCGTGCAGGTTGCCCGGCATGTCGATGAACGCGATTCGGCGTGGCGCTCCGGCGGCGTCGCAGACAGCGTGCGCCAGGTCGCGATAGCTGCGCGCGCGGCCGGTGCCGAGGTTGAACAGCCCGCTGGCGGACGGCGTGTCCAGCAGCCAGAGCAGCACATCGACCACGTCGCCGACCCAGATGAAATCCCGCGCCTGCGCCCCGTCGGCGAGACCGGGCTGGCTGGAGCGAAACAGCCGCGCGGCGCCGCCAGCGGCAATCTCGTCGTGTTTTACCTTCACGACCGAGATCATCTTGCCCTTGTGATATTCGTTCGGACCATAAACGTTGAAGAACTTGAGCCCCGCCCATTGCGGCGGCCGCGTCTGGCGGGTCGCGAGCGACCGCAGCACCAGCAGGTCGAACGCGTGCTTGCTCCAGCCGTACAGATTGAGCGGACGCAGCCGGTCCAGTGCGGCCAGCGCGTTGTCGTCATCGAAGCCCGCGGCGCCGTCGCCGTAGGTGGCGGCAGATGAGGCATAGACCAGACGCACGCCGTGAGAGGCGCACCATTCCCAGATTCGCCGCGACAGCTCCACGTTGGTCGCCCAGACCAGGTCGCCGTCGGTCGCGGTGGTCTCGCTGACGGCGCCGAGATGAAACACCATCTCCAGCGGCGGCCGGCTGTCGAGGAAGGCGTCGATCCCGGCGGGCGGGATCACCCGTGCGGGCGGGTGCCTGGCGAGGTTCCGCCACTTGCCGTTGTGGCCAAGCCAGTCGGCCACAACGGTTTCAACGCCGCGCCGGGCCAATGCCGCTTGCAGGTTTGAGCCGATGAACCCGGCTCCGCCCGTGACGAGGATCATGGCGACACGTTATAGAGGGCCGGGGTGAACGGCGGAAGGCGCCGCCCGCCCGGAGAAGGAGTTCCGACCATGCCTGAACGGCCGCGATTTTTTGACGATATGGCAGGTGTCGCCGGTGGCGCCATTTCCGCCCTGGCAGGTCTGCGCGAGGAGGCCGAATCACTGGTCCGGACCCGACTCGACGAAACGCTGCGGCGCATGGACCTGGTGCGCCGCGAAGAATTCGACGCGGTGGCGGAACTGGCGGCGAATGCCCGCTCCGGGCAGGAGGAAGCGGAGACGCGGCTGGCCGACGCCTTGACCCGGCTGGCGGCGCTGGAAGCGCGGGTCGGCGTGTTGGAAACCGCAAAGCCTGGATCGGCGGGCTTGCGGCACGGTGCAACAGGTCATTAGGCTAGCAATCGTGGTCGCCTGGGGCACGACCCCAAGATTTCGGGTCAGCTTGCTCCAAACGGCTTTCACGACCGTCCGGCCTTCCTACCGATGGGAGACCCTGCCATGTCAGGAATGACGGCCACATCTGCAGATGCTGCAGCCAACCCCCTTGATGTTATGGAGCAGATCGTTATCGCCAACGATTGGGCGTTCGACCGCCGCAGCGACTCCGAAATGGCGGCGGAGGTGCCCGGCCGCTGGTGCGACTACGGGCTGTATTTCTCCTGGTCGAACGAGATCAGCGCCATGCACTTCACCTGCGCGTTCGACCTGAAGGTGCCGGAGAAGCGGCGAACGGCGTTGTATGAGCTGCTCGCGCTGGCGAACGAGAAGCTCTGGATCGGTCATTTCGGCATGGAAAGCGAGGACGGCATGCCGGTGTTCCGCCATGCCGTGCTGCTGCGCGGCGCGCCCGGGGCGTCGGCCGAAAGCCTTGAGGACATGGTCGATATCGCCATCACCGAATGCGAGCGCTTCTTCCCCGCCTTCCAGTTCGTGCTGTGGGGCGGCAAGGCGCCGGCCGAGGCGCTGGAGGCGGCGATGCTGGAGTGCGTCGGCGAGGCATGAGACCGGCAACAGAGAAGTACGGCCGGCGGCGGGTCCGCTGGCCGGGGGCCGCCTGCGGCGCTCGACGGACTCGGAGCTGGCGATGAACAGCGGCACGCCGCCTTCCGGCACAATCCCGCCGATCCTGCTGGTCGGCTGCGGGCGGATGGGGAGCGCCATGCTGGCCGGCTGGCGTGACCAGGGGCTGGCGCCGTCCGTCGCGGTCGACCCCGCCCCGGGTGCCGCGAGCTTCGCGGGACCGGACCTTACCGTGGTGCCAAACGCGAACGCGATTCCGCCCGGATTCACGCCCGCCGCCGTGGTTTTTGCCATCAAGCCGCAGAACGCCAACGAGACCCTGCCCCGCTTCGCCCGCTTCGCCGGCCGTCCGGTGTTCCTGTCGATCATGGCGGGCCGCACGATTGCGGGCATGCGGCCGCTGCTCGGCGAGCGGGCGGCGCTGGTGCGCGCCATGCCCAATACCCCAGCTTCGGTGCGCCAGGGCGTCAGCGTCGCCTACGCCGCCCCCGGCGTGGATGCCGCGCAGCGCGGTTTGTGCGGCCGACTGCTCGCGGCGGTCGGGGCCGTTGCCTGGGTGGAGGACGAATCGTTGCTCGACGCGGTCACCGCCGTATCGGGCAGCGGTCCTGCCTACGTGTTCCTGCTCGCCGAACTGATGGAGCAGGCGGCGCTCGAGCATGGGATTCCGCCCGACCTGGCCCGGCTGCTGGCGCGCCAGACGGTTGCGGGATCGGGCGCGTTGCTCGCCGCCAGCGCGGACGAATCGGCGGCGCTGCGCCGCGCCGTCACCAGTCCGGGCGGCACGACCGAGCGCGCGCTGGAGGTGCTGATGCACGAGGCTGCCTGGCCGGCGGCAGTGCGCACCGCGATCGCCGCCGCGGTGGCACGGTCGCGCGAGTTGGCCGGTTGAGCGCGCGAATCGGCTGACAACGGGCACCGTTGCACCTATGTGCTGGCCATGCATGACGAAGAATTCGACCAGGCGCTGATCGCTTCGGCTTTCCGTCTGTCCGCCGACAAAGGTTGGCCGAGAGTCACCGTTTTGGATGCGGCGCGGGCGGCGGGCCTTCCGCTCGCCCGCGCGCGCTGGCGCTTTCCGTCGCGCGAGGCCATCCTGCTGCGCTGGGGGCGGCATGCCGACCAGGAGGCGTTGGCCGAGGCGCCATCGGAGGGGCCGGTGCGCGACCGGCTGTTCGATCTGCTGATGCGCCGGATCGATTCCATGCAGGCTCATCGCGCAGGATTGATCATGCTGCTGGTGGCGCTGCCAGCCGAGCCGCCCACCGCACTGCTGTTGAGCTGCGCCACCCATCGCAGCATGCGCTGGATGCTAGAGGCCGCTGGCGTCCGGACCGACGGACTGCGCGGCATGCTGGCCGTGCGCGGGCTGACCGCCGTGTGGCTGTGGGCGGTGCGTGCCTGGGAGCGTGACGAGAGCACCGACCTGTCGGGCACCATGGCGGCTTTGGACGCGGCGCTGCGCCGCGCGGGGCAGGTGGCTTCCTGGTTGAACTGGACCGATGTGCCGCGTCGCCAACGCAATGTGGCATCGGAGCCTGTGCCCCGGGGTGAAGCCCGGGATGGACCTCCGGGTGGGACTGACCGGCCTGCGACGGCGGAGACCGGCGGTGGCAAGACGCGCTCACGCTCCCGGCGCGGCGGCGGCGAACCGCCGTTCAACGAGCCCACCGACCCGTTGCCGGAGATCCCCCAGGACTGACGTCTCGCCCAGTAGCCGGGCTCTCGTGTCTGGGTTAGAGTGCAACCGCCAATTAGCACAGGAGACGTTCTATGGCGACCGATCCCAAGTCTGGCGGCACCAAGGCGCCGACGGGATTCCCCGACTTCGACTTCACCCGCATTTTCGCCGAGCTGAAGCTGCCGGCCGTGCCAGACCTGGAGTCGTTCCTGACGGCGAGCCGGAAGAACATGGAGACCCTGTCTGCCGCCAACCGGGTGGCTTTGGAGGGCGCCCAGGCTGTCGCCCGCCGGCACCTGGAGATCACCCAGCAGACCATGACGGAGTTGACCGAGGCGCTGCGTTCGTTCGCGACCACCGAGCCGCCGCAGGCCAAGGCCGCCAAGCAGGCCGAACTGCTGAAGCAAGGCTACGAGCGTGCGGTCAACAATATTCGCGAGCTGTCGGACCTGATCCAGCAGTCCAACTCCGAGGCGCTCAACCTGCTGAACAAGCGATTCACCGAATCGCTGGAAGAAATCAAGGCGCTCGGTTCAAAGAAGTAGCGTTCGGGGACCAGCAATCCTTTCTGGCTCCAGCCGTAAGGGATGTTCGGTCATCGCACAGGAGCAGCGCGTCCAGTTCGACCTGGAAGCGTTATTTTCGTCTCGGTCGCCGGCTCGGTGTTGCGAGCGAGGCGGCGGCCGGGACCATCCTTCGGCGGGTGGACAAGCATTGCGCTGTCCACCATTTCCGCCAGCCGCACCGCAAGCGGCGGACGGCGCTTCGCTGGTCCACAAATCCGAGCGTTCGGAACGGGCCGACGATGTGGTTGCGTCGCTCCGACCAATCGCGCCTCGGTGCAGACCTACAGCGGCAGTCTGATCCGCGCCCGGAGCCCGCCCAGCGGGCTGTCTTCCAGCACGATCTCGCCGCCATGGGCGCGGACGATGTCCCGGGCGATTGTCAGCCCCAGCCCAGTGCCACCGGCGGCACCGCTTTCGAACGGGCGGAACACGTCTTCCCGCCGCTCGGGCGAGATCCCCGGTCCGTCGTCATCCACCGTGACCTGCACCACGCGTCCCAGCGGGATCGCCGCCAGCGCCACGTGCCGCGCGTGACGCCTGGCGTTGTCCACAAGATTGGTCAGCGCCCGGCGCACCGCGTGGCTGCGCAGCGACAGCGTCAGCGCCGGCGGCACGGTGACCGCCACGTCCGCCCCGGCCCGGCGCGCGCCGGCCGCCACCTCCTCCAGGACCGCTGACAGGTTTACCGGCTCGGCCTGTTCCGCTGCCTCGCCGCGGGCGAAGGAGAGATAGGCGGTGACCATCCGTTCCATTTCCTCGACGTCGCCGACCATGTCCTCGACGTCCTGCTCCAGCTCCTCGGTCGGTGGCAGCATGGCCAGTGCGAGCTTCAGCCGGGTCAGCGGCGTGCGCAGGTCGTGCGACACGCCGGCCAGCATCTCGGTGCGCTGCGCGAGGAACCGCCGCACGCGCTCCTGCATCCGGTTGAACGCGGTCGCCGCCTTGCGCACCTCCGCCGCGCCCTGCGGGGTAAGCTGGTCGGTGTCGCGGCCCATGCCGAAGGCCTCGACTGCCTCGGTCAGGCGCCGGATCGCGCGTACCTGGTTGCGCATGAACAGCGCCGCGATGCCGAACAGCAGCAGCGACGAGCCGACGACCCAGGCGATGAAGATGTATATCGTGCCGGTGTAAAGCCGCTTGCGCGGCGCCTCGATATCCAGCACGCCGTTTGGCAATTGGACCCGGATCAGCACTGATTGCGGGTCCGACTCCCAGTCCATGGCAAACGGCAGCCTCAGCTTCTCGCGTAAGGCCTGGGCGAGGTCGTCGTCCATCGGTCCCAGCACGTTCGCCCAGGTGGTGCTGTCTAGCACCGCATCCGGCTCGACGCGCATTTCGAGGCCGAACTCTTCGCGCGCCAGGCGCAAAATCCAGGCCCGGTCCTCGGGTGTCGGGAAGCGTCGCATCAGCTCGTGGGTGTAGGCGATCTCCCCGGCGACGCTGCCGGCGAAGCGGCGGGAGATGATGTCCAGATGGCTGCCGTAGAACACCTGCAGGGCGACCGCCTGCAGCAGCACCAGCGGGGCGAGAATCATCAGCAGACTGCGGCCGAGCAAGGAGCGCGGCAGCATGCGCTTGATCCAGCGCTCGCCCGGGAATGGCAGGCGCATCCGGGCTAGAGTCCGGGCTTCAGCACGTAGCCTCGGCCGCGCACCGTGTGCACGAAGCGCGGCTCGCGCGGATCGGCCTCGACCTTGCGGCGCAGGCGGGTCACCTGCACGTCGATCGCCCGCTCGCCCGCGTCGTCCATGCCGAGCGCCGCGCCGATCTCCTCGCGCGACAGCACCTCGTTCGGCTTGCGGGCCAGCGCGCCGAGCAGCGCCGCCTCGCCGCCGGTCAGCCGGATCGGCCCGGCGGCGTCGCGCAACTCGCCTCGCTCCAGGTCGAACACCTTGTCGCCTAGTTGAACCGGGCTGTCCTGGTAGCCGGCAGGGGCGGGCGGCGGCGTGGCGCGGCGCAGCAGGGCGCGGATGCGCAACGCCAGTTCGCGCGGTTCGAACGGTTTGCCCAGGTAGTCGTCCGCGCCCGCCTCGAACCCTGCAATGCGGTCTTCCGGCGCACCGCGCGCGGTCAGCAGCAGGACCGGCACTTCGTGACCGTTCTCCTGCCGCAGCGTCTCGGTGAGCGAAAGTCCGCTCTCCCCCGGCATCATCACGTCGAGCACGATCAGGTCCGGGTTGATGGCGCGCAGCTTGGCCCGTGCATCGGCGGCGCCTTCGGCGGTGGTCACGCGATAGCCTTCCCCGGCGAGATAGCGCGACAGCAAGGCGCGCAGCCGGGCGTCGTCGTCCACCACCAGAATATGGAAATCGTCGGTCACGCGGTCAGCCGGACCGGCCGCGTGCCTGGCGGCGGGCCTGCTCGTTGCTGTCCAGATAGGCGCGCGCTGCGTCGTCCATGATGGCGCGCGTCACCCGGCGGAACCCATCCACGGCGGCGCCGCCTGCTTCGCGATAGGCGGCGGTCAGCCGCTCCTTCTGCCGCTCGTACAGGCGGCGCTCCAGCGCCTGCCCGGCGCCGGTCAGCGTCAGCAGCCGCTGCCGCCGGTCCGCCCGGCCTGGCACCTGGGCGACGTAGCCCTGCTCGATCAGCAGCGACAGCACCCGCGCAAGGCTCTGCTTGGTGATCCGCAGCACGCCGAGCAGGTCGGAGACTGTGATGCCGGGGGTCCGACCAATAAAGTGCAGGGCACGATGGTGCGCCCGGCCGAGTCCCAGCTCTTCCAGGATGACATCCGCCGCGTTGGTGAAGTCGCGGTAGGCGAAGAACAGCAGATCCTGGGCCAGCCTGATTTCTTCCTCGCGCAGGAACAACAGGTTCGCGCCAGCCTGTGCCGGTCCCAGCGTGACGGAGACCGGGGGTGCCGGGAGCGCGTTAACCGAGGCTGTGGTCATCGCCACCCGCTTCGGCTCGATTCTGCCGGAGCGCGAGTGTGGCTCCTGGATGATTGACTCGCCCTTCTGCGTGGGCATGGCAGGCATACCTCCGAGGAGCGATGTGGTTAAGGCAGCTTCGTTGACTTAAATGGGGCTGCATTATACCGTCCCCAAACGCAAAGCAACATTATTGCGGAGAAGGCGTTCATGGCGCTAGTTCCTTACGACGACCGCGATGGCTGGATCTGGCTGGACGGTGCCCTGGTCCCTTGGCGCGACGCCAGGCTGCATGTCCTCACCCATGGTCTGCACTATGCCAGCGCCGTCTTCGAAGGCGAGCGGGCGTATCGCGGCAATGTGTTCCGGCTCCGCGACCATACCGACCGGTTGATCAACTCTGGGCGCCTCCTGGGCTTCGAGATCCCGTGGTCGGCGGACCAAATCGACGCCGCCTGCAACGAGACGCTGAAGGCGAACGGCCTGACCGACGCTTATGTCCGCCCGATTGCCTGGCGCGGGTCCGAAATGCTCGCAGTCTCTGCGCAACAGACCAAGATCCATCTGTCCATCGCCGTCTGGCCGTGGCCGAGTTACTTCGGCGAAGAGCGGCTGAAGGGTATCCGGCTGGGCATGGGCGCCTGGAAGCGCCCCTCGCCGGAAACCGCGCCGGTCGCGGCGAAGGCGGCCGGTCTATACATGATCGGCACGCTGTCGAAGCACAAGGCGGAGGCGGAAGGCTATGCCGATGCGCTGATGCTGGACTGGCGCGGCCGCGTCGCGGAGGCCACCGGCGCCAACATCTTCTTCGTCATGAACGGCGATGTTCACACGCCCACGCCGGACTGCTTCCTGGACGGCATCACCCGGCGCACCGTGATGAGCATTGCCAGGCGCCACCAGATGACGGTGATCGAGCGGCCGATCGAGCTCGACGAGATTGGCAAGGCGACCGAAGTCTTCCTGGCCGGCACCGCCGCCGAGGTCACCGCCGTGCGCGAAATCGGCGAGCACAGCTACACCCCGGGCCGCATCACCGAGACGCTGATGAAGGACTACGAGGCGCTGGTGCAGCAGTCGCCGGAAGACGTGGCCAAGGCGATCGCCGTGTGATGCTTGCCGCCCGCTGGTGAACCGCCACATCTGGTGGCGGAATAAGCCGGAGGATCCCCGATGGCGCATGTCGCGCCGGATATCGACGTTGTGGTGATCGGGGCCGGCCTGGCCGGTCTCGGTGCTGCACACCGGTTGCGTGAGCTTGGCATGCATGCGGTCGTGCTGGAGGCGGCGGGGCGTATCGGCGGCCGCGCCTGGACCGACCATCCCCCGGCTTTGGGCGGCGCCTGGTTCGACATGGGCGCGGTCTGGCTGCACGCGGCAGAGCAGAACCCGCTCGCGGCGATCGCCAGGTCCGCCGGCGAGGCGCTGATCGACGCGGACGAGCTTCGCCAGGAGCGGACCTTTGTCGGCTCTCGTCCGGCGACGCCCCCCGAGCTGATCGACTACACGCATGCCTGGCCCCGCTTCGAGGCGTCGGCCGAGCGCCTGCTGCACGCCATGCCGGACACCAGCCTGGATCATGTCGCGCGGCATTTGCCGGACGATCCCTGGGCGCTGACGGTGGAAAGCTGGGAGGGGCCGGTGATTTGCACCGCCGATGCCGGCCGGCTCAGCCTGCGCGACTGGCGGCGCAACGGTCTGTCCGGCGCCAACCTGATGATCGAGGGTGGCATCGGTTCCTTCGTGCAGCGCCGCTTGGGCGAGGGCCTGACGATCAGGCTTGGGACGCCCGTGACGCGCATCCGCTGGGCCGGCTCCGATGGCGGCGTTGCGGTGGAAACGGCGGACGGGACGATCGCCGCCGGCGCCTGTATCGTCACCGTCTCGACCGGCGTGCTTGCGGCCGGCGCGATCGACTTCGACCCGGCGCTGCCTGCCGCGGTCCAGGACAGTGTGCACGCGCTGCCGATGGGCCTCGCGATGAAGGTCGCGTTGCGCGCCACGTTGGCGGACCGGCTCGACCTGCCGGCGCACTGCACGGTCGATCGCCAGATCGCGCGCAGCCTGGAGCCGATGATGGTCTTCCAATGCTGGCCGTTCGGCCGCGACTTCGTGCAGGGCTGGGTTGGCGGCACCACCGCCTGGGAACTGGCGCGCGAAGGTGACGCAGCCGCGGCGGATTTCGCGCTCGCCGAACTGCGCCGGCTGTTCGGCGGCCGGGTGGACCGGCTGTTCGCCGGCGGCGGATCGGTGGTGACGCATTGGGAGTCCGACCCCTGGGTGCGCGGGGCCTACAGTTACGCCATCCCGGGCCATGCGGACGCGCGCCGGCAGCTTGCCGCGCCGCTCGCCGATGGGCGGCTCTGCTTCGCCGGCGAGGCCTGCCACGATGGGTTCGCCGGCACGCTGGCCGGCGCCTGGATCAGCGGTCGCGACGCCGGCGCCGCCGCATCGCGCGCTCTGCACGGGTGAAGGCGATGTTCTGGCAACGCACCCGGATTGGCGTGATCGAATTGCGCGGCCTGATCGCAAGCCGGCCCGGGCTGCTGAACGCACAGGCTGTCAGGCCGCTGGTCGAGCGCGCGTTTGCCAAGGCCGGCGGTTTGCCGGTGATCCTGGAGATCGAAAGTCCCGGCGGCTCTCCGGTGCAGTCCGACCTGATCGCCACGATGATCCGGCGTGCCGCGGAAAAGCAAAACGTGCGGGTCCATGCCGTTATCACCGAGGTCGGCGCCTCAGGCGGATACTGGCTCGCCTGTGCGGCGGACGAGATCCATGCCAACCCGATGAGCATCGTGGGCTCGATCGGCGTGCGCGGCGGGGGTTTCGGGTTTCCCGATCTGCTGGCGCGCATCGGCGTCGAACGGCGGCTTTATACGGCGGGCACGAACAAGGCGCGGCTCGATCCGTTCCTCCCGGAGCGGCCGGACGACGTGACGTTCATCCACGGTTTGCTCGATGACTTGCATGCGCAATTCACCACCTGGGTGCGCACGCGCCGCGGCGACCGGCTGAACGGCGAGGAGGCCGAGTTGTTCGATGGCAGCTTCATGCTCGGCGACCGCGCGCTGAAGCTCGGGCTGATCGACGGGTTCGCCGATGTGGACGGGCTGGTGAAACAGCTCGGCGGCGAGCGCGCGCTGCCGCGCCGCTTCCGCCCGCGCCGCCGCGGCTTGCTGGGACGCCTGCCGCGTATGATGCTCGACATGGTGCTGGACGCGATCGACGAGCGGCGGTTCAGGATCGAACTGCTGCGCTAGAAGTCTGCGTCAGAGGTCTGCGTCAAAGGTCTGCGTCAAAGGTCTGCGTCCCTTGGGGGCGGTCACCCCCGCCCGACGAACGGCATCTTCGTCGCCATGATGGTTACGAACTGGACATTCGTATCCGGTGGCAGGTTCGCCATAAACAGCACCTGTTGTCCGACATGATCCACGTCCATGCGCGGCTCGGGAATGATTGTCCCATTCGCCTGCGGCACGCCGTGTTGCATGCGCTCAGTCATCGGTGTCGCGGCGTTGCCGATGTCGATCTGGCCGCAGGCGATATCGTACGCCCGGCCATCCAGCGCGATGGTTTTGGTCAGCCCGGTCACGGCGTGTTTGGTCGCGGTGTAGGCAACCGAGCCGGGACGCGGCGCGTGGGCCGAGACCGACCCGTTGTTGATGATCCGTCCGCCGCGCGGCGTCTGGTCACGCATGACGCGGAATGCCGCGTTTGCACACAGGAACATGGCGTCGAGATTTACCGCGACCACCTTGCGCCACATCGCGAATGTGAAATCGCCGAAGTTCGTGGCTGGCACGTTGCCGCCGGCGTTATTGAACAGCAGGTCGATGCGACCGAGGCTTTGCCGCACAGTCGCGAACAGCGCCTCGACCTGTGCGGGCTCCGTTACGTCGGTGGGCAGTACGACAGCGCGCCCGGCCTTCGCCAAGTTTGCAGTCTCCTGCAGCGTATCCTGCCTGCGGCCTGCAAGGGCGACGGCCCAGCCATCGGCCAACAGCGCCAGCGCCGCGGCCCGGCCGATGCCGCTGCCGGCTCCCGTTACGACGGCGACGCGGTGTCCCATGGCTGCTCACTCCGGCGGGATTATCCGCAGCCTTATACCAACCGCCGACCGGTCAGGGCCAGCGTAGGGCGGAAAAGCGAAGCGTCTTCCGCCTCTTGCGGTGCGGCTGGCGGCAATGGCGGATGGCGCTTCGCTGATCCGCCATACACAAAAAGAGCGGTCACCGCAAAGGGCGGATGGTGGACCGCACGGCGTTCCTGGTGAAGACGACCGTTGATCCGCGAACGCCGGCGTGCCAGCGTGCGAGCGGAGGAAACGGAGGCACAATAATGCTGCATTGCAATGCAAATTATTCTTTCGGTTCACATTTTTATCAATCGGCGTCAGACTCGTCGCAAGCAGGTCAGCGTGGTATCGCCGCCCTAACGAGTTGCTCGCGTCGAGGTCGCGCCGCTGGAACAGTTACCGGACAAGGAGGATACGTGGAATGAGCGACGCCCCTGCCAAGGTGACTTGCCAGGTCTATGGCAGTTCGTGCGACCTTTGGCTGTGCCGCCATGGCGGATGCCACGCGGCCAGGCTGCAGGAGCAAGAGGCTCTGGGCGAGATCCCGCCGCCGCCGGCGAGACTATGGTCAGGCTGCCGGCCGCCAGCGCAGATCGACACCGACCTCGGATCGGGCAATCAGGGATGACAGCGTATTCAGCCGAATCATGCGCTCCGAACGTCGGAAATCCGGATCGCTGAAACTGATCGAATGCAGCCCGCGCACGAGTCCCGCTATCGACTCATCGAGACCAAAGCGCGGCTGGTGCGCCGGGGCGAGTTCGCGGAAAAGAGAAAAGTCCACCCGATAGGACCGCGCATCAGGCGGCGCCGCCTGGTTGATGCTGACGGTGGTGCCCGGCACCGCGGCGGCCACCGCCTCGGCCAGATCCCGAACGCGATGGTTCCGGCGATCCGAGCCGACATTGACCTGCAGCACCCGCCCGCCCCTGTTGGCGGGACGCTCGATCGCCCACTCGATCGCCCGCGCCATGTCCTGCACGTCGATCAGCGGCCGCCACGGGGTGCCGTCGGACAATACCGTGATTTCCCCCGCCGTCAGCGCGCAGGCGGTAAAGTCGTTCAGCACGAGATCCAGCCGCAGCCGGTCGGACATGCCACACGCAGTGGCGAAGCGCAGGCTGGTGGCGGTCATGCCGTTCAGGTCCATTTGCGCCAGCCCCTCCTCGGTCGCCACCTTGGAGCGCGCGTAGGCGGTCAGCGGGTTGAGCGCGTCGGTCTCGCGCCGAGCCACGCCTTCGGCGGCGCCATACACGCTGCAGCTTGACGCGAATACGAAGGCGCGCACGCCGGCGGCGGCGGCAAGCGCGGCAGTACGCAGGCTTGCAGCGCGGTTGATCTCGTCGGTGACAGCCTCGAACCGGTTGCCGATCGGATCGTTCGACACGGCGGCCAGGTGTACGACCGCGTCGACACCGCGCAGCAGCCCGGCGCTCAGGTCGCGCACATCGCCGAAATACTGTGCCGTCAGGGTCGTCTCGGGCGCGCGACCGTTGGTGGTTAGGCACGATCCGAACAGGCCGCTGTCGTAACCGATCAGCTCCGCCTCGGGATACCGCCGTCGCAGATGCGCGGCCACCACCGGCCCGACATACCCCATGTTCCCGGTGATCAGGACCCGCATCGTCCGCTCCGCCTTGTTGAAGCGCCGGTCTACACCGCCGCTTGCGGCGAGCGGATCAACGTTGCTTGACCGAGATCGGCACGGTTTCGATCGGCTTGCCGCTGTGCAGCGCCGCGGGTTATCCCCGAACCATGGAGCCTTCCTTCGTGGGTCCCGGTCAGCGGGCGGTTGTGACCGGTGCGGGCAGCGGCATCGGCCGAGCGATCGCGGTGGCTTTGGCGCGTGCCGGGCTGCATGTCTGCCTGGTCGGTCGCGATGCGGCCAAGCTGCGGCTCGTCGCCGGGGAGATCGAGACCGGCGCGACGGTTGTGGCGGCAGACATCGCGACAGCTTCAGGCCTGGCCGCGGTTGCGCAAGCGGCCAGTCCCGCGCTGCATGTGCTGGTGCACTCCGCCGGGGCCTATCTGCGCGGCAGGCTGGAACACCTGACCGCGGCCGAGTGGCAGGCACTGAACGCCGTGAATCTGCAGGCGCCGATCCTGCTCACGTCGGCGTGCTTGCCAGCCTTGCGCGCCGTGTCGGGACAAGTCGTGGTGATCAACTCGAGCGCTGGCCTGCAGCCGGGTGCCGGCGTTGGCGCCTACGCCGCCAGCAAGCACGCGCTGAAGGCGGCCACCGATGCGCTACGGCAGGAGGTCAATGGCGAGGGCATCCGCGTGCTGAGCGTTTTCCCCGGTCGGACCGATACGCCGATGCAGGCCGCCGTGCTGGCGGCGGAGGGACGCGAAGCCGGGCCAGGGACGCTGATGCGACCGGAGGATGTGGCCCACATGGTCGTCAGCGCGTTGTCTGTCCCGCGCACCGCCGAGGTCACCGACATCGTGATGCGTCCGATGTGTCCGATGCGGCCTTTGCCGGCCGCGCGTTAGAGAGGCGCGTCGCCAGCAAGGTTCGGACACAAAACTCGGCGTGTGCCGGGATGCGTGCCATGCGATGATGGCGTGTGGGCTCGGGTGGTGCTGCCGGACAACCTGCCCCCCTCCTCCTGTCCCTGAATAGAGTGAAAGACTATGGCTTGTGCTGAACGCCAGCTCGCGCAGTTTCCATTCCCGGTAGTGCCGAAATGAACGCCGCCGCCCGCTTTGCGACTCACGCGCTCGCGACAAGCTTCGAGGATCTGCCGGCCGACGCAGTGCTGAAGGCCAAGACCTTTGTGCTCGACAGCCTGGGCGTCGGCATCGCCGGCACGTCGCTCGGTGGTGGCGCCGGCCTGCTCGCCGTCGCCTCAAGCTGGGGCGCCGTGGAGGAGGCGCAGGTCTGGGGACGCACCGCACGGCTGCCTGCGCCGGCCGCCGCATTCCTCAACGCCTGGCATATGCACAACCAGGAGTTCGATTGCCTGCACGACCGCGCCTTCGTCCACGCCATGGCCAGCGTGCTGCCCGCAGCGATGGCCGCGGCAGACCGGCGCGGCGGCGTGCCCGGCAAGGAGTTGATCGTCGCCATCGCCGTGGGGGTGGATGTGGCGGCCTCGCTCGGGATGGCGTCCCGCGCCGGGTTCCGCTTCTTCCGGCCCGCCACGGCCGGCGGGTTCGGCGCCGTTGCCGCCGCCGGACGCGTGCTGGGGCTGGACGAGGGCACCCTGGCGGGCGCCTTCGCCTGGCAGCTCGCCCAGGCCAGCGGGACCATGCAGGCGCATCAGGAGGGCAGCCCCATCATTCCCGCGCAGGTCGGCTTCAACGCCCGCTCGGCGCTGCATGCCTGCGAGCTGGCACCGCTCGGGTTCTCGCCGACCCGCAATGTTTTCGAAGGCGAGTTCGGTTACCTGCCGCTGTTCGAGGCCGACTGGGACCTTGCGCCGGCGCTCGATGCGCTGGGGCAAACGTTCCTGATCAGCGGCGTCAGTCACAAGCCCTATCCTGCCGGCCGTGCCGCGCATGCGGGCATCGAGGGCGCCGCGACCCTGCAGCGGACCCACGGTTTCGCCGCCGAGGACGTGGATCAGGTCCTGGTAATCGCACCGCGCCAGGTGCAGCGCATGGTCGGGCGGCCGGTCAGGCCCGACGCCGGCCCTGCCTATGCGCGGCTGTGCATCGGCTACGCCATCGCCAAGGTGTTGCAGCACGGCGCGCTCGACCTGGCGCATTTTCGCGGCAAGGCGCTCGCGGACACCAGCACCCATGCATTGGCCGAGCGCGTTCGGGTAGAGGCCGATGGCACGACGGGCTCGATTGCGCTGGCCCCGCAGCGCGTGGTGGTGCGGCTCCGGAGCGGCGTCGAGCACGAATGGGGCTGCGAGACGCTGCCGGGCTGTCCGATGCGGCCGCTCGACCGGGAGCGGCATCTGGCAAAATTCCGCCGTTGTCTGGACTTCGCAGCCGAGCCGCTGGCGCCGGATGCAGCGGAGCGGCTGATCGCCATGGTGGACCGGCTGGACGAACTGCCGGATACGCGGGAGCTAAGCGCACTGGTGGCGGCTTGGTGATGACAGGCGACTCGCCGGACGCGAGCACCGCTGATGGAAGCGCGCAGAGCAAACCCCAAACGGTGCATAGCTCGGCTGGAGTCGGTGTGTAGAACCGGTCGATTCCCGCAACCGCGAGGTCTCGTGTCCACTTCGGGTCGAGCGGCTTCAGACGCGGGACATTCCGGGCACCGTCACAACCAGCAGGCCGGTTCCCGGGGATCAACCGATGCGAAAAGGACGGGGGCGGGTGAAGCCGGGCCGCAAAGGTTGCGAGGTCCCTGTCGATAGGGACGATCCAGACCCTGTCGGAGTTCTTTACAGCTTGCTGGTGCACGCCCGCGCGAGCTTCTGCTAACTGGCTGTAACCAAATAATTTTAGGCGCACGGCATGCATTTTGCTTAGGCGCTGCGTGCGCACACGGCTGTCTGCGGAGAGAAGGCGTGGCGCCTGTCTGCGGCAGCGATCACCGATATCGCAACGAAATAGAAGACACATGGCAAGGGAAGACTCGATGACGCACACGGTTGGTCGCGCTGGCGACCAGGATAAGCTTTTCCGACTCGGCGCAATCGCCCTGGCGGCGGGCGCTTCGATGGTTTGGGGCCGGGAGGCACGAGCCACCCTGGTGACCCAGATCATCGATCAGGATATAGCGGCAGGTAACGTAAACATCCAAATCGGCGACGGTTCACCGTCGGGCCAGCCGCAATATATCGCATCGTCCATCGGGTTTGCCCTGCCGGCGACCAGCACCGCCGCCATTGAAGGTGTTTACGCCAGCCTTCCCAAGGCGTCCGACATCGCTGTGGGCGATACGATTGGGCCTGCCAATTCGTTCCTCGACCTAGGCAATACCAGCCCGTACCTTGGAGTATTCTACTCGGCGACCCAACTTAACAATGTTCAGACCCAGACCGGGACGAGCTATCTCGGCCTTCGGTTCAACATCGATGGCGGCCCAAATCTTTACGGTTACGCGACGCTCGACGGCTCCGTGGTTGAAAGCGTCATCTACGACGACGCCGGCAATCCGGTGACCGTTGTTGCCGCCGCCGTCCCCGAACCCGCTTCCCTGGGCCTGCTCGCCCTGGGTGCCGCCGGGATCGCCGGCCTTCGCCGCCGCCGCCGCGCGCTCGCCGCCTAGCCGTTGGGTGCCAACGCGGATCGCGCCCCCACGCGATCCGCGCTACCCGCCAGCCACCACCCGCCGCAGCACGACATCGGTCGCCGATCGCTCGGCACCGGAGCGGCGGGCGAGGTTGACGGTATCGATCACCCGGTCATCGCAGAAGAACCGGAACCGCCGCGAGCCGTGCAGCACGCCGATCCGTGTCCCCTCCTGCGTCAGCAGCAGATTGGCCCAGCCGCGGCGCAGCGTCGGCAGCACCACGTTCGCCTCGACCTCCGGAATCCCGTCCGCGGCGATCGCGACCAACTGCACCCCGACCACCGCGCCGTCCAGCAGCAGCACGACCGAGCGCTGCGGATCGGGCGGTGTGCCGGCCCGTCCATGCAGCCGCGCCAGCATCGCGCCGGGGTTGTTGTGAAATTCGCGGCCGACCAGATGGGCCACGTCCGCCTGCGGCGCCTCCAGCAGCGGCACCACCCGCGCGCCCGCCGGAATCCAGCCGGAGCGATCCAGCTTCTCCCGATATGGCGTCAGCATCCGCTCCATCATTTCCGCCTCGCCGACGAAATGCAGGATGCGGTGGTGCACGGTGAAGCCGGCGGACAGGCAGAACGCCGCCTGGGCGCTGTCTTCGGGCAACACGGTCCAGGGCTGCAACGCCGGCGCCTCGTCCCGCGCCAGTGCGGCAACAGCATCGAGCAGCGCCCGTCCCAGCCCGCGCGACCGCGCCGCCGGCAGGACATGCACGGCGACCGGAAACGCCGGCGGATCGCCCACGGCTTCCCAACCGACCGTGGCGGCACCGGCCAGCGAGCCGTCCGGGCCAAACGCGACCAAGGCCTCGGGCGCGTTGCCGGGGGAGAACGTTTCAGGCAGCAGCATCCGGCAGGCCCGCATGTCTGACGCATCGGCATCCCGGATGGAAAACGCGCATGTCTGAGGCGGCATCGTCCGGCTCCCGCACTCCCGCCGCCGGCCCGCGGCGGCGGGAACGGCTGCTGCTGGTCGGTTTCACCTCCTGCGACCGAGCGATCGCGGAGCGTCTGATGGCGGCAGGCCGGATGCCCCACCTCGCCCGCCTGCGCGCAGAAGGCGCCTGGGGCCATATACGGCCATCCGAGCCATTGTTGGCCGGAGCGTTATGGACGACGGTCGCGACCGGTCGCAACCCGTCGCGGCATGGCGTGCTGACGCCCTGGGCCGTCCGTCAGGATGGCGGCGGCGTCGGGCCGGTCGGGCGGCCGGCGTGGCGCGCCCCGGCGTTCTGGCAAATCCTGGAAGCGGCGGGCCGCCGCACCATCACCGTCGGCTGGCCGGCGACGGTGCCCGCGACCGATTGGCCCGGAGTGCATGTGGATGCGCGGTTCGCTCAGCCGACCGGGCCGGATTTCGCCACCTGGGCGGTCCCGCGCGGCGCGGTGTCTCCCGCCGTTCTACTCAGGTCGTTGCGCGACCTGCGAGTCCATCCCACCGACGTGAACGCCACGATGCTGGCGCCGTTCGTGCCGCGAATCGCCGAGATCGACCGGTATCGCGAGTCCGGCCTGGCAACGCTCGCCGTGATGCTCGCTGGCGTCTCGACCATCCATTCCGTCACGACCGAGATGATTGCAGCCCAGGACTGGGACGTGGCCGCGGTGCATTACGACTGGCTGGACCACATCCAGCGCTCGTTCCTGTCTCACGGGCTGGAGTCCCGGTTCGCCGGGACCGTCGATGCCGCCTACAGTTTTGTCGATGCGCTGCTCGGCCGCCTGATGACCCTGGCCGGAGAGGACACGACACTGTGGGTTGTGTCGCCAAATGGCGTGCGCGTCGGGGCGGCGGGACACGTCGCGCGCCCCGGTGCAGCGGAACGCTCCATGTCCTGGCGTGGCGCCGGGTTCATCGCGGCGCGCGGCCGATGGATCGCGAGGGGACAGACGCTCGCCCCGGCACGACTGGAGGATATCGCGCCGAGCCTGCTGGCGCGGTTCGGGCTGGTGGCGGACATGGATGGGAAGAGGATACCCGCCCTGGCGCCCGGCATGTCGCGCCGCACTGTGACCGTGCCGGTCCTGGCGCCGCCGGCACCGGACCGTCACGTGGCTGCGCTGAAGGCGCTCGGCTATGACGACACGCCATCCGAAGCGCAGGCGGCGGCTATGACCCGGGCCGAGGCGGCACGGCTGATCGCTCTGGGGGAGGCGCTGCTGGCGGCCGGACGCCTGGGGGAAGCGGAATCCTCGCTGCTGGCGGCGCGGGCGATGTTGCCGGCGGACAGTCCAAGCGGGCTGCAGCGGCTGGCGCTGTGCCGCCTTATGCGCAACGACGCCGATGGCTGCCGGGCGATCGGCGAGACGTTGCGCCGGATCGCACCGCACGAGGGCTGGGGCGATCTGATCATCGCCGCCGGCCATGCGTTGGCGGGCAACAAAGCGGCAGCCAGACCGCACATGAACACGGCCGAGGAGAAGGGCGGCCACGACCCGGACCTTGTCAGTCGGCTTGGCGGCATCGCTTTGCTGCTGAACGACGAGGCCTCCGCGATGGGGCACTTCACGGCCGCGCTCGCGCTAGACCCGGAGATGGAGGCCGCGAGGCAAGGTCTTGCCATGGCCCGAGGCGGACCCGGCGATAGCAACGCGCCCATCTGAGGAATGCGCGGCAACCGCACGCCGGGGGCGCGTTTTCCCAGCGCGCCACCAGTTTCGCCATTTTACCAATGGTCCGGCTGTGTATGCTGTATCCGGCAAGAACAGGAGGTCGGACCATGGCGCACGGTGTCTTCGTTTGGAGCGAGCTGATGACCAACGACGTCGAGGCGGCCAAGGCGTTCTTTGCCGCGACCGTTGGCTGGAGCTTTGTGGCCAAACCGACGAAAACCGGCACCTATTGGCTGGCGCAGGTGGACGGCAAACCGGTGGCAGGAATCATGGACATGACCGGCATCTGCCAGCCCGGCGTGCCGCCTCACTGGCTTGGTTATGTGGAGGTCGATGACGTGGACGCCAGAGTTGCCACGGTCCGGGATCATGGCGGCAAGATTCTAAAGGAGCCGTTCGATATCGAAGACGTGGGGCGAATCGCCCTGGTCGCCGATCCGACCGGCGCCGTCCTGGGCCTGATGACCTGGAGATTATTACCTGCCTGACGCCGGCCAGCCTCGCATCAGCAGGGCATTCGCCACCACCGAGACGCTGGATGCCGCCATGGCCGCGCCTGCGATCAGCGGCGACAGGTACCCCAGCGCCGCGAGCGGGATGCCGACGATGTTGTAGGCGAACGCCCAGAACAGGCCCTGGCGGATCTTCGCCGTGGTGCGCCGGGAGACGTCGATGGCGTCCGCCACCAGGGCGGGATCGCCGCGCATCAGGGTGATCCCGGCGGTCTCCATCGCGACGTCGGTGCCGGTCGCCATCGCGATTCCGATGTCGGCCGCCGCCAACGCCGGACCATCGTTGATGCCGTCGCCGACCATGGCGACGACGCCGTCCTGCCGCAGCGCGGCGACGGCGTCGGCCTTGCCGTCCGGCAGCACGTCGGCGCGGACATCCTCGATGCCCAGCGCCTGCGCCACCGCGTCCGCGGCGCCGCGGCTGTCGCCGGTCAGCAGGACCGTGCGCAGCCCCATGCGGTGCAGGCGGTCGATGGCCGCGCGCGCGGTTGGCTTCACGGTGTCGCCGAACGCGATGCGGCCCAGAACGCGTCGCGAGGGGGCGGTCTCGGCCAGCCAGGCCACGGTCTGGCCGGCGTCGTCGCGCGCGGCAATGCCGTTCTCCTCCAGCAGCCGGCGGTTGCCGAAGATCAGGCTGCGGCCTTCCACCTCCGCCGTCACCCCGCGGCCGGGCAGCGCCCGAAACCCCGTCGCGGGCGGCGGGTCGATGCCGTCCTGCTGCGCGCGGGCGCGCACCGCGGCAGCGAGGACATGCTCGCTATCCCGCTGCAACGCCGCCGCGAGGCGCAGCACTTCCGGCGCCGCGGCGTCTGCGCCAACGATGTCGCTGACACGGGGCTTGCCTTCGGTCAGGGTGCCGGTCTTGTCGAACACCACCACGCGCACGGCGTGTGCGTGCTCCAGCGCAGCGGCGTCCTTGATCAGGATGCCGCGCCGGGCCGCCAGTCCGGTGCCCACCATGATCGCGGTCGGGGTGGCAAGGCCCAGCGCGCAAGGACAGGCGATCACCAGAACCGAGACGGCGTTCAGCACCGACAGGGGCACCTGGCCCGTGGTCCACAGCCAGGCCGCGAAGGTCACCAGCGCAACCGCCAGCACCACGGGCACGAACACGGCCGCCACCCGGTCCACCAGCCGCTGGATCGGCGCCTTGGACGCCTGCGCGCCTTCCACCATCCGGACGATGCGCGCGAGCATCGTCTCGGCGCCGATGGCCGTCGCCGTGATCGCCAGCACACCGTCGGTGTCGATCGTGCCGGCGGCGACCGTGGCGCCGACCGAAGCGTCCACCGGCAGGCTCTCGCCGGTCAGCATCGAGGCGTCGATCGCGGCGCCGCCTTCGATCACGCGCCCGTCCACCGGGATGCGCTCGCCCGGGCGCACCACCACCACGTCGCCGACGCGCAGGGCCGCAATCGGCAGTTCGATCTCCGAGCCGTCGCGGCGGACCCGCGCGGAGTCCGGGCGCAGCCGCATCAAGGCGCGGATTGCCGCGGCGGTCTGGCCGCGGGCGCGGTGCTCCAGCCATGTGCCGAGCAGCACGAAGGTGATCAGCAGTGCCGAGGATTCAAAGTACAGGGCGGGATCGGGCTGGGTCAGCCAGGTCCAGACGGACAGTCCGTAGGCGGCGCTGGTGCCGAGCGCGACCAGCAGGTCCATGTTGCCGGACAGGGCGCGGGCCGCTTTCCAGCCGGCGATGTAGAAGCGAGCGCCAAGCCAGACCTGCACCGGCGTTGCCAGCGCGAACTGCACCCAGGCGGGCAGCATCCACGGCAGCCCGGCCGCGTGCGCGATCATCCCCGCCAGCAGCGGCGCCGACAGCGCGGCGGCGGCGATCAGGTGCCACAACTCGCTCCGGTCGGTCGGAGCGTCCGGTGGCGCTTCGGGTGCGATCGGGTGGGCTTCGAAGCCAGCCCTCGACACGGCCTGGACCAGTGCCGTCACATCCTGGCGTCCGTGCAGCGCGACATGCGCGCGCTCGGTCGCCAGATTGACGGCAACGTCGTCCACGCCAGGCACCGCGGCGAGGGCTTTTTCGACGCGCCGAACGCAGGACGCGCAGGTCATGCCGGTGACGGCGAGATCCAGTTCCGACCGAGCAATTTGTGCGTCCATGCCGGCAGATAGGGGGAGGCGGAGTGCCGGGGTCAAGGTTAAGCTGGCCCTCATGCGTCAGGGGCTGATCGTCGTCGGGTTGTTGCTGCTGGTTGCCGGGCTGGCATGGCCCTGGATCGCGCGGCTGGGGCTGGGCCATCTACCGGGTGACGTCCGGATCGAGCGGCCCGGCTTTGGCTTGTATCTTCCGCTTGGCTCCAGCCTGGTCGTTTCGATCGTGCTGACGCTGGCGCTTTGGCTCTGGCGACGCTAGCGGCCGGGCCGATATAGCGGGAGAACGAGAGGAGGGAACGGACATGGGCGATGAACTTGCGACCTTGGGCGGCGGCTGTTTCTGGTGCCTGGAGGCAGTGTTCAAGGAGTTGCGCGGGGTCAGGAAAGTGACCTCCGGCTATGCCGGCGGCACGGTGCCGAATCCGACATACAAGCAGGTTTGCGGTGGCCGGACCGGGCATGCCGAGGTGGTGCAGGTCGCATTCGACCCGGCGGAGATTTCTTACGCCGACTTGCTGCGGGTCTTTTTCACCGTCCATGACCCGACGACGAAGGACCGGCAGGGTAACGATGTCGGTACGCAGTATCGCTCGGTGATTTTGACGCAGACGGATGCTCAGCGCGACACGGCCCAGGCGGTGATCGACGAGATTACAGCGTCCAAGATTTGGCCTGCGCCGTTGGTGACGGAAATCGTGAAGCTGCGGCTTTTCTATCCAGCCGAGGAAGATCATGAAGATTACTTCGCGCGCAACCCAGGAACCGGCTACTGCCGGGTGGTTGTCGCGCCGAAGGTGGTAAAATTCCGCAAGATGTTCGCAGATAAACTGAAACGCGCAGCAGCGGAATAAATTAACGCGGGTCCAGGGGCCGCTGGCTCCTGGCAGGGGGTCCAGGGGGACAGCGTCCCCTTGGCCTTTGCAACACAAGTCCCGCAGCCAACAGCATAAGCGCCATGCCAACGACGTCGCTGGTCCGTAGTCGTTCGTCCAACAGCCCCGATCCGATCACCACCGCGATCACGGGCGACACGAAGGCATAGGTCCCAGTTCGGCTGGCGCCCCAGTCGCGCACCAGCACAAAGTAGATCACGGACGCCATGAGCGAGCCGGCCAGCAGGAGGTAGAGCCAGGCGAGCCTTGCTGGCCAACCCCAGGCGCCGGCCAGGGCGGCGCTGCCGCCTGGTTCGACCAGGGTCGAGACCGCCAGCATTGTTACTCCGCCGATCAAGTTCGTGACGGCTGCCAGTGTCACTGGCGCGACCGAGCGCATCAGCGGCCGCGCGATCACGGTGCCGGCCGCGTAGCATAGCGTGCTGACCACGACGCCGAAGGCGCCCAGCAGTTCCAGCATGTCGCGTTCGCTGTTCAGCGCCGAAGGGCCAAACAGCACCAGGATTCCTGCGACGCCAAGCGCGGTCGCTCCGGCTTGGCGCCGGCTGAAGGTTTCCTGTCCTGATATCACGCTGAATCCGAGCAGCGCGATCGGTATGAGTGCCGATGTCAGCACGGCCGCGAGGCCCGCGGTGATGTGCCGCAGGCTGTAGAGTACGATCGCCTGATTCAGCGATATCATGAGCAGCGAAATGACAACTGTCCGGCCAATCGCGTTGGTGCGGACAGTGACAGTCTCGCCGCGGGCCAACTGGAACGCGATCAGGGCCAGGCCTGCCACCGTCCAGCGCGTGCCGGCGAAAACGCCCGGCGGCACGGCGGAGGCGCCGACCTTCATGGCGATCCAGGTGGTGCCCCAGACGAAGCAAAGGATCAGGAACAGCACGCGCTGTCGCGCTGACGACGAGAGGCTCATGCGACACGCGTCCGTGCGGGGGAAAGCAGCAAGCGTAGGCGTGCCTGCCGCGCATGGCCATGGCGACGCGGCCGGCGCCGGGCGCTGGTGGGGGGCGCCGCAAGGGGGGCACCGGAGCGGGGCGCGCCACTGGCGCACCACTGGCGCACCAGTGCTGGACGCCGCCCGTCGCGCCCCATTGTCCGTTTCAGAAAGGCAGCTATGCTCTTGGCGCATGAAGTTGGCCACCGAGCCGATGGTGGTCCGTCTGGGACTTAGGCGGGGGATGCGAATGGCGGGAGTCCGTCTCCGGCTCATAGGGTGTTGTCTGGCGCTGGCCGGGCTGATCGGGCTTGCGGGGCCGGCCACGGCGCAGCCTGACGTCAAGAGCCCGACGATCGATGCGATCAGGCGACGCGGCGCGTTGGTCTGTGGCGTCGATACCGGCATTCCGGGCTACGCCTACAAGGATGCCAAAGGCGAATGGCAGGGACTGGACGTCGCCTATTGCCGAGCCATCGCGGACGCCGTGCTCGGTTCGCCCGAGAAGGTCAGATTCGTCGGCACCACCACTCAAGAGCGCTTCGTCAAGCTGCAGACAGGCGCGATCGACGTTCTGATCCGCGATTCCGAGCAGAGCTTCCTGCGCGACACCGAACTCGGCCTCTCCGAGCCGGCGGTGAACTTCTTCACCGGTCAGACCTTCATGGTGAACCGGAGTCTCGGCGTATCCCACACCCGTGATCTGAATGGCGCCACGATCTGCGTGCTGAAGGATACCACTGCCGAACCCAACATCGCCGACTACAACCGGCTCAACGGCATCAAGATCGGCACCCTGTCGTTCGACAAGCCGGAGCAGGCGTTCGCGGCCGCCGAGGCGGGGAAGTGCGACGGGTACAGCGATGACGGCGGTGCGGTCGCGGCGGCGCGCTCCGCCATGAAGCGGCCGGCCGACTGGATATTTCTTCCGGAAATGATCGGCGGCCTGTCGCCCCTCGGCCCGTTCACCCGCGCTGGCGACGAGGCGTGGACCCGGCTGGTCAAGTGGGTCCATTACGCCATGCTGGAGGGCGAGGCGCTTGGTATCACACGGGACAATGTCGAGGAGCAGAAGAAGACTCCGGAAGACCCGGAGCTGCGGCGTTTCCTGGGGCTCGAAGGCGATTTCGGCAAGCTGCTCGGCGTGGACAACTTCTGGTCGTACCGGATCATTCGTGACATCGGCAACTACGCCGAGGTCTACGACGGGACGTTTGGCTACAAGGGCCTCGGCCTGCCGCGGGGCATGAACAATCTTCCCGACGAGGGCGGTCTGCAGACCCTCCCAACCTGGCACTGACGGCTTTGGTCAGGCGACGGGGCGGGTCATTACTCTCTGGCGCGCTGCTTGCCGCGCCTGGGCGGATCAATTTTGCCGTGAAGCCGCGTTTTTATCACCGCGCCCCCGGTGCCCGCCTCGGAACCGAAGAGAGTGCCATGAACAACCGAATAGCCCTGCTGGCCTTCGCCTTCGCCCTGGCCGGCTTCGGTGGCGGCGCCCAGGCGAAAACGCTGGTGTACTGCTCGGAGGGATCGCCCGAGAACTTCAACCCGATGATCAACACCACCAACACGACCTTCGACGCCAACCTGCCGATCTACAACGGCCTGGTGGCGTTCAGGCCAGGCAGTACGGAGGTTGCACCCGCTCTGGCCGAACGGTGGGAGGTCTCGCCCGACGGCAAGGTGTTCATCTTCCATCTGCGCCACGGCGTGAAGTGGCAGTCGAGCCAGATTTTCAAGCCGACCCGCGACTTCGATGCGGACGATGTGATCTTTTCGTTCGAGCGGCAGTGGAAGGACGACAGCCCGTACCACACGGTGTCCGGCGGCGGATACGACTACTTCCATGACATGAGCCTCGACAAGCTGATCGCCGCGATCGACAAGCTCGACGATCACACCGTCCGCTTCGTCCTCAACGAGCCGCAGGCGCCGTTTCTTGCCGACATGGCGATGGACTTCGCCATCATCCAGTCGCGGGAGTACGGCGATGCGCTGCTGAAGCTGGGCAAGCCGGAACTGATCGACCAGCAGCCGATCGGCACCGGTCCGTTCGAGCTGGTGCAGTACCAGCGCGATTCCACCATCCGCTATCGGCGCTTCAACGACCATTGGGGTCCGAGGCCGAAGCTCGATGCGCTGGTGTTCTCGATCAACAAGGACCCGGCGGTGCGGCTCGCGAAGCTGCACGCCAACGAGTGCCAGGTGATGGCGTTCCCGAACCTCGCCGACCTGCCGCAGATCAAGGCGGACCCCGCGCTGCAGTTGCAGGAACAACCCGGGCTGAACGTCGGCTATCTCGCATTCAACAACCAGAAGGCGCCGTTCACCGACAAGCGGGTGCGCATCGCGGTCAACCTGGCGATCGACAAGCAGGCGATCCTGGACGCGGTGTACCAGGGGGCCGGCCAGCCGGCGAAGAACCTCATCCCGCCGACCATGTGGTCCTACAATACCACGATCCACGATTTCCCGCACGATCCGGAGCGGGCAAAGAAGCTGCTGGCCGAGGCCGGATTCCTGGACGGGTTCGAGACCGATCTCTGGGCGATGCCGGTGCAGCGGCCCTACAACCCGGACGCGCGGCGCATCGCCGAACTGATGCAGGCCGACCTGGCCAGGGTCGGCATCAAGGCGCGCATCGTCAGCTACGAATGGGGCGAGTACCGCAAGCGTGCCCAGGCGGGCGAGCACCAGATGGCCCAATTGGGATGGACCGGCGACAACGGCGACCCGGACAATTTCTTCGTTCCGCTTGCAAGCTGCGCCGCTTCACGGCCCGGCGGCGGCAGCATATCGAAGTGGTGCAACCAACAGTTCGACGCCCTGGTGAACACGGCGGCGACGCTCACCGACCAGGCCGAACGCGCCAAACTGTACGAGCAGGCGCAGGCGATCATGCATGAGGAGGCGCCATTCTACCTGATCGCCCATTCGGTCGTTTTCATGCCTATGCGTAAGGAGGTGGACGGGTACAAGATGAGTCCCTTCGGTCGCCACCAGTTCGACCAGGTGACCCTGAAGTAAGACGTTGCAAACGTAATCGGTCGGGGAGGGCCGTTCGTGTTCCATCAGAATCTGACACCGGTCGCGGGGTCGCTGTTCTTATCGTTTGTCGTGGCGGCGTTGCCGATTGTCGCGGTCCTGGCGCTGCTCGGCGTATTCCGCAGGCCGGCTTGGCAAGCGTCGCTCGCCGGGCTGATCGTCGGCTTGATCGTCGCCGTGTTCGCCTGGGAATTTCCGATTCCCCTTGCCCTGGACTCGGTCGCCGCGGGCGCCGTGTTTGCGCTCTGGCCGGTGATGTGGATCGTGGTCAACGCCTTGCTGCTGTACAACGTCGCGGTGGATTCCGGCCGCTTCGATGCGTTCCGCGACTGGCTGGTGGACCACCTGCCGAACGACCGCCGGGTGATCCTGGTGGTCGTCGCCTTCTGCTTCGGCGCTTTGCTGGAGGGAATCGCGGGGTTCGGCACCCCGGTCGCCATCACCAGCGCATTGCTGATTTCGGTCGGCTTCCCGGCGCTGGAGGCCCTGACCTTCACGCTCATCTTCAACACCGCACCGGTCGCATTCGGCGCGCTCGGCGTGCCGATCACCGTGCTGGGCACAGTCACGCACCTGCCCGCCGCCCAGCTTGGCGCCATGGTGGGACGGCAATTGCCGTTTCTCGCGGTGCTGCTGCCGTTCTACGTGATGGCCGTCTATGGCGGATGGCGCTCGATCAGGGCGCTGTGGCCAATGCTGCTGGTCGCCGGCGGCGGCTTCGCGGCTACGCAGTTCGTGGTGTCCAACTTCATCGACTACAGCCTGACCGACGTGCTGTCCTCGCTGGTCTCGATCATCGTTACCATCGGATTCCTGCGCGTCTGGCGTCCGCGCCATGATCCGGATTTCGCGGTCCGCGCCCCGGTGCAGGACTCCCTGCGCCGCGGTGTGACCCGCAAGGCGTGGGAGGGCTGGCTGCCGTGGGTCGTCGTTTCCGCGGTGGTGATCGTCTGGACGACGTTCCAGGTGTTTCTGATCGGTCGCGCGCGCGTGCCTTGGCCGGGGCTGCACAACGCCGTCGCCATCACGCTCTATAAGGATACGCCCTACGCCGCGGTATGGGACTTCCAGCCGCTGGGTACCGGCACGGCGATCCTGCTGGCGGCCCTCATCACCGCGGCACTGGTCGGGATGAACCCGGCGGCCTTCTGGCGCGCGGTGGTGCAGACCTGGCGGCAGGTCCGCATCGCCATCCTGACGGTCGCGCTGATCATCGGCCTGGCCTATTTGATGAACTACGCCGGGATGACCTACACACTTGGCCTCGGCGTCGCGTCCGCCGGTCTGCTGTTTCCGTTGCTGTCGCCGTTCCTGGGCTGGACCGCCGTGTTCCTGTCCGGCAGCGACACGTCGGGTAACGCGCTGTTCGGCAATCTGCAGGTGGTGGCGGCGAAGCAGCTCGATCTGAACCCAGTGCTGTTCGCGGCGACCAACTCGTCCGGCGGTGTGATGGGTAAGATGATCTCGCCGCAAAACATCGCCACTGGCGTCACCACGACCGCGCTGAAAGGACAGGAGGGCGTCGTGTTCGCGCGCACCTTCCCGCACAGTATCATCCTCACGCTGCTGCTGGGCGGGCTGGTGCTGGCGCAGCAGTATTTGGTGCCATGGATGATCCCAGGCTGAGCGGATGCTGAGATTCCTGCTGCGCCGGGTGGCGATGATCGTCCCCACCTTCGTGGCGGTCACGTTCCTCAGCTTCCTGCTGATCCACCTGGTGCCTGGCGACCCGATCGAGGCGCGCTCCGGCCAGCGTGGCATCACGCCGGAGCGTCTGGCCGAATTGCGCCATGAGTATGGCCTCGACCGGCCGCTGTGGCGTCAGTTCGTGCAGTATGAGCAACAGGTGGCGAGCGGCGACCTTGGCACGTCGCTCGTCACCCATCAGTCCGTCTGGCGTGAGTTCCTGCAACTGTTCCCGGCCACGGTCGAGCTGTCGATCTGCGCGATCCTGTTCGCCGTGGTGCTCGGCCTGCCGCTCGGGGTGATTGCCGCGGTGCGCCGGGGCACCGTGTTCGACTACGGGCTGATCGGCGTCTCCGTCATCGGCGCCTCGATGCCGATCTTCTGGTGGGGGCTGATGGCGATCCTGATCTTCTCCGTCACCCTCGGCTGGACGCCGGTGTCGGGCCGCATCGGCGATCTGTATTATGTCGAGCCAGTGACGGGGTTCATGTTGATCGACTGCTGGTATTCCGATGACCCAGGCGCCTGCACATCCGCCGCACGCCATCTGGTGCTGCCGGCGATCGTGCTGGGTACGATCCCGCTGGCGGTGGTGGCGCGGATGACCCGCTCGGCGATGCTTGAAGTGCTGAACGAGGACTATATCCGCACCGCGCGCGCCAAGGGGTTGAGCGAGCCGCGCGTGGTCATCGTGCACGCCCTGCGCAATGCGCTGATCCCGGTGGTCACCGTGATCGGCCTGATGGTCGGCACTCTGCTGTCGGGTGCAATCCTCACCGAGACCATCTTCGCATGGCCCGGTGTCGGTCATTGGATGGTGGAATCCGTGCTGCGGCGCGACTACCCGTCGGTGCAGGGCGGCCTGCTGTTGATCGCGGCATTCGTCATGCTGGTCAATTTGGGTGTTGACCTGACCTATTCATTTCTGAACCCGCGACTTCGCCATTGATGTCGCAGGCAACAACCACCGTGACAAGGCCGGAGTCCCAATTCTGGCGCAGCTTCGCCGCGAATCGCGGGGCCGTGCTGGGGCTTGCGATCATGCTGGTGCTGGTGGCACTCGCCGTCTTCGCCAGCGTGGTCGCGCCGCACGCGCCGACCGAGCAGTTCCGCACCAATTTCCTGACCCCGCCCGCCTGGGAAAGCGGGGGCACTGTGCGCTTTCTGCTCGGCACCGACGATGTTGGCCGCGACATCCTGTCCCGCCTGATCTACGGCGCGCGGCTCTCGCTGCTGATCGGCGCCGCCGTGGTCGGGATTTCGCTCGGCATCGGCACCGTGCTGGGGCTGACCGCCGCCTTCGCTGGCGGTCTGGTGGATGTCGCCATCGTTCGGCTGATGGACGTCGTGCTGGTGTTTCCCAGCCTGCTGCTGGCGATCGTCATCGTCGCCATCCTCGGTCCCGGCCTGTTCAACGCCATGCTGGCGGTCGCCGTCGTGATGCTGCCCAGCTTCACGCGGCTGACGCGCGCCTCGGCGATGTCCGAACTGGCGCGCGACTACGTTACCGCAACGCGCGCCGCCGGCGCCTCCACGCTGCACCTGATGTTCGACACGGTGCTGCCGAACTGCCTGGCACCGCTGATCGTGCAGGCGACGCTTGGTTTCGCCAGCGCCATCCTGGATGCCGCGGCGCTTGGCTTCCTGGGACTGGGCGCGCAGCCGCCGACGCCGGAATGGGGAACGATGCTGGCGGGCGCGATGCAGTTCTATCAGCGCGCCTGGTGGGTGCTGACCTTCCCTGGCCTCGCCATCCTGGTCACCGTGCTGGCGTTCAACCTGTTCGGCGACGGGTTGCGCGACGCGCTCGATCCGAAACTCAGGCGCTGATGACGCTGCTGGAGATACGCAACCTGTCGGTGTCCTTCGCCACCGCGCGCGGGACGTTCCGCGCGGTGGACGGGCTGGACATGACGCTCGATGCCGGCGAGATCCTCGGCGTGGTCGGCGAGTCAGGGTCGGGCAAGAGCGTCGCGATGCTCGCGGTCATGGGGCTTATCGGCTATCCCGGTCGCGTCACGGCCGATGTGATGCGCTTCGGCGGTGCGGACCTGCTTGCGTTGACGCCGCGCCAGCGCCGGCTTCTGGCCGGCAAGGACATGGCGATGGTGTTCCAGGAGCCGAACGCCTCGCTCAACCCCTGTTTTTCCATCGGCTGGCAGATCGCCGAGAGCCTGACCGCGCACCGTGCGGTGCCGAGGCGGGAGGTTCGTGCGCGCGTGGTGGAATTGCTGCGCCAGGTTGGCATCCCCGCGCCGGAGACCCGGCTCGGCGCGTTTCCGCACCAGCTCTCCGGCGGCATGAACCAGCGCGTCATGATCGCCATGGCGATCGCCTGCAATCCGCGCCTGCTGATCGCCGACGAGCCGACCACGGCGCTGGATGTGACGATCCAGCGGCAGATTCTCGCCCTGCTGCCGTCGTTGCAGAGCGAGCGCGGCATGGGGCTGGTGCTGATCACGCACGACATGGGGGTGATCGCCGAGACGGCGCACCGCGTGCAGGTGATGTACGCAGGGCAGATGGTGGAGGAGGCCAACACCGCGCGCCTGTTCGCCGCACCGCGTCATCCGTATACGGCGGCGCTGCTGGACGCGCTGCCCGAGCGTGCGCTGCCCGAGCGTGCGCTGGGCCGCGGTCGCCTGCCGACGATCCCGGGCGTGGTGCCGGGGATCGACGACCGGCCGGCCGGCTGCCTGTTCAATCCGCGCTGCCGTTTCGCGGACGCGCGGTGCCGCACGGAGGCCCCGCCGCTCGACGGTCCGGCCGGCGCGCGGGCTCGGTGTCACTATCCGCTGGGCCACGATCCGGCGGGCCAAGAGCCGCTGGGCGATCCGCTGGACCACGATCCGCTGGAGGGGACGAGCCCGTGTTGATGGAAGGCCGCGCGCTGCACCGGCACTATCCGGCGGGCGGCGGCATGTTTGCGCGCAAGGGCGTCGTGCGCGCGGTGGACGGCGTGTCGTTCACGCTGCGTGAAGGCGAGACGCTGGCAGTGGTTGGCGAGTCCGGCTGCGGCAAATCCACGCTGGCACGCATGGCCGCCCTGCTGGAGCCGCCGACCGACGGCATGCTGCTGATCGACGGCAAGCCGACCGCCGGTATCGACTCGGCGGAGCGGCGGCGTCAGCGGCTGTCGGTCCAAATGGTGTTTCAGAACCCGTACGGCTCGCTCAACCCGCGCAAGACCGTGGGCGAAATCCTGGACGAGCCGCTGGCGATCAACCGCCGCCGTGACCGCCCAGCGCGGGCGGCGGCGGTGCGCGCGATGATGGACAAGGTCGGCCTGCGCCAGGATCAGCACGGGCGCTACCCGCATATGTTCTCCGGCGGACAGCGCCAGCGTATCGCGATCGCGCGCGCTCTGATGCTGAACCCGCGCATCGTCGTCGCTGACGAGCCGGTCTCCGCGTTGGATGTCTCGATCCAGGCGCAGGTGCTGAATTTGCTGATGGATTTGCAGGACGAGTTCCGCCTCGCCTACTTGTTCATCAGTCACGACCTGTCCGTGGTGCGCCTGATCGCGCGTGACGTGCTGGTGATGTATTGCGGCCGTCCGGTCGAGCTTGGACCCAAGCAGGCGATCTTCGACACGCCTCGGCACCCCTATACAAGCGCGCTGCTGGCGGCGACGCCATCCGTCGCGCCGGGACGCAGGATCGTCCCCGATGCCTTGCGCGGCGAGCCGCCGTCACCGCTCGACCCGCCGGAGGGCTGCGCTTTCGCTTCGCGCTGTCCGCACGCAACCGATCGCTGCGTGGCGGAGCGGCCGGTGCTGCGCACGATCGGTGTGCAGTCGGTGGCCTGCCATTACGCGGAGAGCTTTGGGTGAGGCGTCGAACCACGATGCATCATTGTGGGATGTATGTCGGCGATCGAGGTTGTGCGGATTGGGAGCCGAGGTGAGAACGGGATATGAGGAGGCACCGATGAATAAGCCAGACCAACAACACCGCCTCGTTGTTGCAGAAAGAGACGGCGCCGAGTCGTGGGAGGGCGGAATGACCAAGACGACCGGACCTGCTCCGTACACCTACCCGGCCGAACGTTGCGATGTCCTGGACAAGGCAAATCTCGGCAGATTTCGAGAGAAGCGAGCGCAGTGGATTGAGTTGCTGGAGAAAGACAAGCTTCACAGCGTTGGCACGCAGCTATCGGCGCTCGTTTGGCAAGACGCTGTGTTCCGACTGCTCAATGAGGCGTGGCGGCTGAACGACCCAGCAAACCCAACAGCCTCGATGGCGTCGCTGCTCGTGGAGGCGCTGACGAACGGCTATGTGACGGGCCTCGTCCTTGGGGTGAGTCGTCTAACCGATCCGAGAAAGCAGACCAAGAAGGGCGATCAGGACGTCGTCAGCCTCCGGCGAGTATTCGATGACATTCGTGCCAATCGAGATATCATCACGCGCGAGGTATTCGTTTGCTACGATGGCCTCGTCTACGATATCGGCGATATCCCGCCGCCCTCCGCGCGAGGGGGACGGTCCGGCGCATTCACCAGCGTCTCCATCGGCGGACCGCTTGATGACGTCACACCGACCCTGCTGCATGAACATTTTGACAAGCTTTCGGGCGTGTCCCCGGATAAGCGAAGGCGCGAAGATCTGATTGGCGAGTCCGAATTTGACGAGATCACCGCTCTGATGACCATTCCGGTGATTGAGAAGCTGCGGACCCTCCGGAACAAGATCGTCGCCCACGCTGCCGACCCCGCATCGAGAGACTCATTAACGAGCTTCGGCTTTTCGCTTGCTGAGGCGGAGGAGGCGCTGAAGGCGCTGACGCAGGCCCAGCAGCGCGTGCAACTCAATTTGCTTTGGAATACAGACAGCGGGGTCATGCCGATTCCACAGTTCGATATCATGGAGCACATGGACCAGCCGTTTCTGCGACCGGAACAACTTGAGGCTCTTGCCCCATTTTGGGCGCGGATTGCCAAGGAACGCGAAGATTGGACAGCGAAGGAGCAAAGCGGCTGAATACAGTCGTTTAGCTGATGCGCGGCCGGGGCAGCAGCATAGCTGCGCGCTGCGGTGCGGCCGGCAGCAACGGCGGACGGCGCAAGGGCTTGTCCGCCCTACATCGCAACCTGCAGCCCGGTCAGCCGGATACTGACAGATCGGTCAGGCGGCGGTGTTCGTCCATGGCGTAGCGGTCGGTCATGCCGGCAATGTAGTCGCAGACCACGGTGGCCGCGCGGGCGGTCTGGGCCTCGCCGGCTCGGCCGCGCCAGTCGTCCGGGAGCATGCTCGGGTCCGCGTGCAGCAGGCGGAACAGCTCGCTGGTCAGCAGGCGTGCCTTGCCGGTCATGCGGTTTACCCGCCAATGCCGGTACATCCGCGCGCGCAGGAAGTCCTTGATCACCTGGTTAGCCTCGGCCATCGCCGGGCTGAACGCCGCGACACGCTGCTTGGCGCGGCGCACCGCATCGGCGTTCTTCGGCGCCAGTTTCGCGATCCGCCGTCCGGTTTCCCCGATCAGGTCGTTCACCATGGCGTCGATCACCCGCCGGATGGTCTCGTGCCGCAACCGCGGCGGCGGCACGTCCAGGCTTGACCGCCGCGCCGCCTCCAGCGCCTTCCCGACCACCGGCAGGTGGGAAATCTCCTCCGGGCCGAACAGCCCGGCGCGCAGCCCGTCATCCAGGTCGTGGCTGTGATAGGCGATGTCGTCGGCCAGCGCCGCGATCTGCGCCTCGGCGCCCGCGAGCGTCCCGAGGTCAAGCCGGTGCCGCTCGTTGTATTCGGCGATGAAGGGGGGCGGCTTGTTCACCGGGCCGTTGTGCTTGACCAGGCCCTCCAGCGTCTCCCAGGTCAGGTTCAGCCCGTCGAAGGCGGCGTAGCGGCTCTCCAGGATGGTCACCACCCGCAGCGACTGGGCGTTGTGGTCGAACCCGCCGAACGGCTTCAGGGCCAAGTTCAGCGCGTCTTCCCCGGCATGGCCGAACGGCGGATGGCCGAGGTCGTGCGCCAGCGCCAGCGCCTCGGTCAGGTCCTCGTTCAGGTCCAGCGACCGGGCGACCGAGCGGGCGATCTGCGCCACCTCGATAGAATGCGTCAGCCGGGTGCGGAAGAAATCGCCCTCATGGTTGACGAACACCTGGGTCTTGTACTGCAGCTTGCGAAACGCCGAGCTGTGGATGATGCGGTCGCGGTCGCGCTGCCAGGGCGAACGCAGCGGCGCCTCCGGCTCCGGGTGAAGCCGGCCGCGGCTGGCTGCCGGCTGCACCGCGTAGGCCGCCACAATCGTCTGATTCATCGAGGGCTCATCGCCGGGGGCTTACACCGCCCATCACGGCGCTTCAATTCCGTTGCGGCGCACCCTATCTTGTTGCCATGCAACAGTTCGATGTGACCGAGCGGGCCGCCGCCCGCATCGCCGAGATCGCCACCGCCGAGGGCCGCGCCGCGCTGCGCGTGGCCGTGCTGGCCGGGGGGTGCAGCGGATTCCAGTACCGCTTCGAGCTGGACGACCAAGCCCAGCCCGACGACCTGGTGATCGAGCGGAACGGGGCCCGGGTGGTCGTCGATCCCGCCAGCCTGGACCTGCTGGCCGGCGCCGAGCTGGACTATACGGACGCGCTGATGGGCAGCCACTTCGCGGTGCGCAACCCGAACGCTTCCGCCTCATGCGGCTGCGGGACCAGCTTCTCGGTGGAGTAGGGCGGGCAATGCCCGCCGATCTAACCGCTGTTCCGGGCGAAGGGGTAAGCGGGCAGGGGGGCGAGGGCTGGGCGCCATGACAGGGAACGACCGGGAGACTCTGATCCGCCAATACGCCGCCGGCGAGGTCACCTGGCACGAGCTGCGCGAGCGCGGCTTCGAGGACTATGTGCAGGTGCTCGGTGCCCTTGGCGATCTTGGCCTTCGGCCTCCGGTTGTCCCGATGGAAGGCCCGAACGTCGAGGCGCGTCAGCGTGGCCGGGCGATCCTACGCGAGGCTTTGCGGGCCCAGAAGTGAGCACGGCGTTCCGACTGATTGTCACCGACACCTCGCCCTTGTTCACGCTCGTGCTTGCGGGCTTCCTTGGGATCAGGCGGCCTTCTCGCAGTTGACCATCCACGGTGTGCCGAATTGATCGACCAGCATGCCGAAGCGGTGGGCCCAGAAGGTTTCCTGGATCGGCATCTGCACCGTGCCGTTTTCCGCCAAGGCCTGGAACACGCGGTCTGCCTCCGTCGGATCGTCAATGCCGAGCGTAACGTGGAAGCCTTTCATCGGCTCGTAGCGATCGGGCATCGCGTCTGATCCCATCAGGACCTTGTCGTCCACGATCAGCCGGGCATGCATGATCCTGTTGCGCCATTCAGGCGGCACCTGTTGCTCCATCGGCGAACCTGCGTGCGGCATCATTGCGACAATCTTGCCGCCGAGAACCTTCTCGTAGAACCTGAACGCTTCCTCACATCGGCCATCGAAGTTCAAATATGGATTCAGTTGCATCTGGGACTCCTTTGTTTGGCCGTCATAACGGCCGGCGATCGGTGTTGGACGCGTGTCGGCGGTTACGGCTTTCCGGCCCACTCCGCCCGGCTGCGGCTCCCTGCCTCGCAGAGTTCGGGCGTGAACTCGGCGCCAAAATCCTCCGGTTCGTACATCTGGCGAATCTCGATCTGGACGTCCCCGTCACCGTCCAGCGCCGGCCAGCGCTTGACCCACTCGATTGCCTCCTGCTTCGACGGAACCTGGATCATCGCGAAGCCGGCCAGCAAATCGGTCCGCCCCGGGAACGGTCCTTCGGTGACGGTCGGCCTGCCTCCCGAGAAATTGACGCACGCGCCCTTCGAGGTTGGTTGGAGTCCGTCGCCCGCCAGCAGCACGCCCGCCTTCCCCATCTCTTCCATGTAGTGCCCCATGGCGTCGAGAAGCTGCCGGCTCGGCATCACGCCAGCCTCGGTGGCCTTGTCGGCCTTGCGCAGGAGCATGAATCGCATTGCGTTTTTTCCCCGTCCTGATCCCTGGGTTCGGCTTTTCGTTTGCGAACGGTTCGAGGGCGGCTGAGCACCCCTCGATCAGAGCACGGAAACACCGGCTGGGTTCTGTAGGAAGGCGATTTTTTGCGAGGACGCCGCTAGCTTACGGACAAGTCATGTCAGGCGGAGAAGCGTAGCGCCGTGCGGCGATGCGCGGCTTGCGGCAATGGTGGACGGCGCTTCGCTGGCCCCCCTACGCGCTGCGCCCCTCCGGGGGCGACCACATGCAAGGCCCCAACCCGAAAGGGGGCAACCGCGCGAAACGGTCCAAGCCCGATATCTGCGACCAGCGGCACGTTCCCGTTCGGAGCCGGCGAGCGTCCATTTCACAGGCGGATGAGCGCCCCGGCGGGCCGCACAGGGTCAGAATTTCGGGATTTCGATGCCGTATTTGCGCACCGCATAGCCGATCTGGCGCGGGGTCAGACCCAGCAGCCGGGCGGCCTTGGCCTGCACCCAGCCGCACTTCTCCATCGCCTCGATCAGCGACTCGTGCTCGGTCTTGCCGGCGCGGTGAAGCTCCGCCATGGCGCTGCCATCCGTGCGCGGTGCCGGCCTGGGCTCGCGGTCCACCGGGGCGGGCGCCGAACAGCCCTGCGCCTGGCACGGCTGGGCGCCTGGCTGCGTCTTCCATAGCACGGACGACAGGCAGCCATCGTTGCGACAGGCGAAATCGCGGTCGATCAGCTTCTCGCCGTGCGACAGCGTCGCGGTCCGCCGGATACAGTTTTCCAGCTCGCGGATGTTCCCCGGGAAATAACACTGCGCCAGCACGGCCAGCGCCGAGGGCGACAGCGACAGCCTGGTGTCGTTGTCGGCGTTGAATCGCCGGAGGAACTCGTTGGCGAGCAGCGGGATGTCTTCGCGGCGGTCGCGCAGCGGCGGCAGGTAGATCGGCACGACATTGATTCGATAATACAAATCAGCGCGGAACGTGCCCTTGGCCACCGCGTCTTCCAGGTTGCGGTTGGTGGCGGTGACCAGGCGGACATTGACCTTCAGCGTGCGGCTGCCGCCGACGCGCTCAAACTCGCCCTCCTGCAGCACGCGCAGCAGCTTGGCCTGGAATGCCGGCGAGATCTCGCCGATCTCGTCCAGGAACAGGGTGCCGCCATGGGCCAGTTCGAATCGGCCTTTGCGCTGTACGATCGCGCCGGTGAAGGCGCCTTTCTCATGGCCGAACAGCTCGGATTCCAACACGCTCTCCGGCAAGGCGGCGCAGTTCAGCTTGATGAACGGGCCACCCCGCCGCGGCGACAGATCGTGCAACGCATTGGCGAACAGCTCCTTGCCGGTGCCGGACTCGCCCTGCAGCAGCACCGTCGAGTCCCGCCGAGCGACCAGGCGGAGCTTGTCGAGGACCGCCTGAATCGAGCGGCTCTCGCCGATGATCCCCACGCTGCGGCGGGCGCGCGCGCTGCCGGCGTCGGCGCCTTCGCGCTCCTTGGCGAGCCGGTTCTGGTCCTCCAGCATGCGTTCGCGATCGCGCGTCACCAGCCGGTGCAGCCGCACCGTCTGGCCGATCAGGTTGGCGACCATTTTGAGAAATCGGACGTCGTCATCCAGGTGGGCGCTAGGCCGGACGGTCCAGGTGCGGTCGATGGTCAGCGTGCCGACGACGCGGTCCCGATCCTTGATCGGCACGCCGAGGAAGGAAAAATTCTGTCCCTGCTGTCCCCAGGCGCTGGTTTCCCAGGCAAATGCGCTATCCAGCGCCACGTTGTTCACGGCCAGCGGGATCTCGGTGACAACGATTTGGCCCAGGGCCTTTTCCGGCAGCGACTCGTAATAGCGCTTGGCCTCGGTGTCCGGGGAGGCGGCTACCAGCATGTCCACCCCGCCTTCCGCGTCCAGCAGGGCGATCAACCCGTTGCCCATGTCGAGGAAGCTTTTCAGCACGCCGAGCGTCGTGGTCAGAATGCTATGCAGGTCACCCGGACCGCACAGAATCTTCGAGATCTCATAGATTCCGTAAAGCGCGACCTCCATCCGCCGCGGAGGCCGTTCCGTCTGCTCGAAAACCGCTGCGGTCTGCACTTCGATCATTTTACCTGCCGGGACAGTGGACGAACCCACCTAATGACGCCGAGGCATCATCACGGACACGCTAGAGAACCCAGAGGTGTACTTGCAACACTTTTTTGCATTGCAGCATTGAAATACTCACAACCGGTTGACGCCGAGAGGAATCCTGGCGGCCGGTTCGAACGGATTCCAGCAGCCAGTTCGTGACAGCGGACGCGCACACCGCTTGAATGGCCCCATGGACATGCCTTACGAGCCCGCTGCCCAGCATGGCGCGATCCCCGTGACCATTTTGCGCCCGGCGGAGCAGACCGTGCCGGTGATCTTCGCCTCGCCGCATTCCGGCCGGGTCTACCCGGCGGCGTTCCTCGCCGCCGCCCGGCTCGACGCGCTGGCGCTGCGGCGCAGCGAGGACAGTTTCGTGGATGAACTGTTTGCCGCTGCCCCGTCGTACGGCGCACCGCTGCTCGCAGCCACCTTCCCGCGCGCCTTCTGCGACGTGAACCGGGAACCCTGGGAGCTTGATCCGGCGATGTTCGCCGACGCCCTGCCGGCCTGGGTGAACACCAGCAGCAGCCGAGTGAAGGCCGGCCTGGGCACCATCGCGCGCGTGGTCGCATCCGGCGAGGCAATCTACCGGGGCAAGCTGCCGTTCGCCGAAGCCGAACGGCGCGTGCGGGACTTCTGGCAGCCGTTTCACACCGCGCTCGCCGCATCGATCGAGGAAACGCGGGCGCGCTTTGGGTTCTGCCTGCTGCTCGACTGCCACTCCATGCCATCGCATGCCGCGCACGGCCGGCACACCAAGGCCGATTTCGTGCTGGGCGACGCCCATGGCACGGCCTGCACGCCGCGCGCCACAAGGCTCGCCGAGCGGTTGCTGAGCGATCAGGGCTACACCGTCCGCCGCAACGAGCCCTACGCGGGTGGTTACATCACGCGCACCTACGGCCGCCCGCGCGAGCAGGTGCATGCGCTGCAAATTGAGATCGCCCGCGAGCTTTATATGGACGAAGTAAGGATCGAGCCCCTGCCCGGATTCGCCGCCGTGCAGAGCAGCGTGACGCGCTTCATTGCCGCCTTCACCAGCCAGGTCGCCCACATCAACGGTCCATAACGACGGAGGGACAAGCATGAGGGCAAAAAAATGGCGGCGCTTGCGGCGCCGCCAAGTTTAGGGAGGAAACGTCCAAGAAAGCAGACAGCGCGGCAAGGCCGCATTGCTGCGATGCACAACCTAGTGGCTCGCTCATTCGTTCGCAAGCAATTTTTTGCAACGCAGCATTTCATCGGCGTGAGCGTGGTACTGGTGCACCATAGCGGCGCCGCGAACCGCTCATGGAAAGGTTTCGCTAAGGCCCTTGGCTTACTCCTGCCGCCATGCGCTGCCTTTGCCTCCTGGCCGTGGTCGTGGTGTTGCTGGCAAGCCCCGCCTTGGAACAGCCCGCCTCGGGACAGCCAGTGTGGGGACAGCCAGTGTGGGGACAGCCAGTGTGGGGACAGCCAGTGTGGGGACAGCCCGCCTCAGGACAGCCGGCCGGAGAGGCGGGCTTGCTGTGCCGGGCCGCCATCGAGGCCGCCGAACGGGCCAACGCCGTCCCCCCCCGCCTGATGGCGGCGATCGGGCGGGTCGAGAGCGGACGGCGCGACCGATCGACCGGACTCTCGCACCCCTGGCCCTGGACGGTGAACGCCGAGGGCGACGGATTCGTCTACGAGACCAAGGCGCAGGCTGTGGCGGCGGTCCGGGCGATGCAGGCGCGGGGCGTGCGCTCGATCGATGTGGGGTGCATGCAGGTCAATCTTATGCACCATCCGGAGGCCTTCGCCTCGCTCGAAGACGCGTTCGACCCGGTCCGGAATGCGGCCTACGCGGCGCGGTTCCTGACCCAGCTCCGTACACAGACCGGCTCCTGGCCAAAGGCGGTCGCCATGTATCACTCCGCTACCCCGGATATCGGAGCGGACTATCAGCGGAGGGTGATGGCGGTCTGGCCCGAAGAGCAGCAAGCGGCCCATTCGGGGGGCTCGCCGCTGGCAGCCGCCTGGGCAGCAACGCTTGGCGAGGGCGCAGGGCGCAGCGGCTTCGGGTTCGCGCCCCAGCCACCGATGGGGGCGCCGCCGATGGGTGCAATCCAAACGGCGCGAACCGCGTCGGGCGGGTGGGGAACCGGGGTCGCCGGCACGCCGCGTAACGCCGGAGTCATGCCGGTACCGGGCGGTCAGCCCACACCTGGCAGGGGGCTGGACGCATACCGGGCGGCGCCGGTCACATTGGCGTTCCGCCCGCTTCGGCCCTCGGGCTAGGCCGATAGTCACCCTCCCCCGACGTTCACGGCCAGCACCGGACCGCCGGAGGACGGCGGTACCGAATGGAGCGCGATCAACTCCGTCAGCAGCACGAAGGTGGACTTGCTATCAAGGTCGTTATCTTCGATGTAGAACCATGCGTTCCGATAATTGATTGCAACGCTCGCGTTCGCCGGCGGTGTCGGCGAGGATTTCACCCGGAAGATGCCAGCGAGCATTTCCTGCCAGTCGAACGGCGTTTTGCCGTCGCTGTGGACTGTGGGACGCACCCGCCCGGCTTCGATATCGCGCTGCGGCGGCTCGACACCCTGCGACACATAATTCAGCGCCGCCATCAGCGGCCGTGTGGTGATTGCAAGCGTGTGGTCGTTCTGGTTTTCCTCGCCGGACATCAGCGTAATATGATCGAGTGACGGATTGAGATGCAGCATTTCCTTCAACCGCATCGCCGTCTCGCTGTTGGCCTGGCCGTGGAGAATGCGGAACTCGACGGTCTTCTTGCCGGCGCTCTGCGCGAGAACCAGATTATGCTCCCGCTGCAGCTTTCGCATCAGATGGACTGCCTCCCGGAAGGGTTGGAACTCCGGCTCGTAGGACGGTGTGGGTCCGGTCGCGGTCGGCGCGTTTTCCAGCCCGTTCATCTCCTGCACGGCGACCGTGAAGACCCGGTCGAGCGACCAGCCGGACCGGACCAGCAGCTCAAGCGTTTCTGGGCTCATCGGCATCATCATCTGCTGGACAAATTTCTGGCCCTCGATCGGCGCATAGAACACGGTCGGATTCTCGGTGACCGAAACGGATGCAGGCACACTGATGGATTGTCCGACCGTCAGGCCGGGAATGGTGCCGTTAACGAATGGCAAGGGCAGCTCACGGTTCTGACTGAACGTCGCGCCCGCGTTGACACCCAGGCTCTTTCAAGTTGCTGGGTTGCCGCGATACGCTCCACCGTCGTAAAATACAGCGTATCGCGATAGCGGATACGGACAATATTGAGCAAGAGCTCTTGATCGTTGGTTTGCTGTATCGCCTGATTGTAGT
>Ga0302279_10000665_pt1 | contig 50650 bp, 43 predicted proteins | sample III_Bog_N3_3_FD_194541 | JGI IMG/M metagenome (GOLD analysis project Ga0302279, IMG submission 194541) | Peat permafrost microbial communities from Stordalen Mire near Abisko, Sweden - III_Bog_N3_3 | ecosystem: Environmental > Terrestrial > Soil > Wetlands > Peat | place: Sweden: Abisko... | reverse complement strand
TCCGCGAATGTGCGCAACCTGTTACGCACATCTATTTAGGTCCATTGTTCTCGATACTTGACGAGACTCGATCGACCGTCTCGAGCGCGCGGCGTGCGGGAAAGGCGAGCTTACGAGAGCCGCGCCGTCACGACGACGTCTGCGTCGGCTCGGCCGCGAACATGCGCACGGTTCGCGACGGAACGTGGACCTCGAATCCAGCGATGCCACGCACGATGCGCGCGTCGCTCCTGTCGGGGTTGAGCACGTCGACGAGCGAGCGGGCGCCGCGCACCGAGACGCGGGCGGTCAGGTCGCGCGCGGTCGGGTTCATCACGAAGACCACGCGAGGGGCACCGGTGGCGTCCTCGTGCACGGTCATCTTCACGTCCTCGGGGTCGACCGGGAACGCGGGGAGACCGAGCTCCTGGATGTGACGCGCGACCAGCTCGTCGGCGCGCGCGCCGTCGTCGAGCGGCTCCACCTCGAGCCCCGTGGTGTCGTGCGGCGCGGGCATCTCGCGCATCGAGCCATCGCGCGACGGGACGCGCGGTCCGATCGTCACGCGCAATCCGTTACGTGCCGCTTCGCGCAGGCGCATCATGAGCTCCGGCTTCACGCCGCCCACGGTCGCGCACACGAGCCACTTCGCGTCCTCGATGCTCTCGACGAAGCTGTCGCCCCCGGCGTACGCGAACGGCACGCCGCGCGTTTGTAACGCCCGCTCGAACGCGCGGAGGTACGTCTCGCCGACGAGCGTCGCCACCTCGCCCAGGCCGAGCTCCTCCTCGATGCAGGTCTCGCGGAACCCGGCGCCGAGGATGTTGAAGAACGCCGGCGTGATGGGACCGAACGCATGGCTCGCGCGGGCCAGCCGTCGGAGCGCCCTCGGCACGACGAGGCGCACCGGAGCGCGACGACGCAGCGAGTGGAACTCGGTCGCGTCGAGCGCCGTGTTGAGGCGCTCGTACTTCTGCGCGAGCGGGCGAAGGCGCCCGTGCGGATCGATCGGCGCGCCCACCCAGCGGTCGCGCTCGACGGCCATGTACAGGTTGTATCCGCGGAGGCCGTACGCGAGCGCGCAGAGGAGCGTGTAGAGCGAGTCCTTCTCGTCGATGGGGGCGAAGAACGGCGGGAAGCCCGCGCCCACCTCGGCGCCGTAGGCCGAGACGCGCCCTTCGCACCGCGCCGCGAGCTCGGTCGTGCGTCGCGCGATGGTGTTGTGCTCGACGGGCGTCGCGCGGTGGTAGTAGTCGAGGCCGATCAGGTCGATGACGTCGTCCATGCGACCGGCGTTGAGCGGCGTCGCCGCTTCGCCGAGCGGGAAGTTGTGCATCGTGGGGAGCTCGTCCAGGCCCGTCCCCTTGGTCGCGTCGACCATGCGTCGCATGGCGTGGACGAGGAGGTGCTCGTGGAACTCCATCCAGTCCATGTGCCGCGGGAGATCCGCGGCCCCCTTCGCGTCGAAGCGCACGGGGGGGACGGCGGTCGCATGGAGGAGCGAGGGGTCGTTCCACGCGTCGCGCAGCTCGTTGACGTGGCGGTACTTCGTCTTGAGGAACGCGCGAAAGAGCGCGATCGCGTCGGGGTGGTAGTCCTGATCGTAGGGGCCGTCGCGGAAGTAGAGCGCCCCTTCGTTGTCGATCTGCACGAGCACGATCGGCCCCTCGGGGTGCCGTAGATCGCGCACGACGCGCCCTACGCGCTCGAACCACAGCGCGGTCTCTTCGTGGAAGGCGTCGCTCGCATAGCTGGGGACGGGGAACGCGACCGGCACGATCGGCAGCATCACCGGGTTGTCGCGCGGCGTGCGCGCCTGGCACGCGCGGTCCCACACGATCCGCTCGGGGAGCCCGAAGTACGTCAGCTCGGCGTTGATGTGGGGCCCCGGTCGAAGCACGACCTTCAGCGCGCGCTCGTGCGCCATGCGGAGGAAGCGCGCGACGTCGAGCCGCGGGGAGCGCTCGCCGAAGTCGAACTCGCCCGGCGCGACCTCGTGCTCGCCCCACGGGACGTAGGTGTCGACGAGCCGGAACCCGAGCGCCCGGAGCGCGTCGAGCCCCGCGCCCCACTCCTCCGGCGGATGACGCCAGTAGTGCATCGCGCCGGCGCGCAGCGGGACGATCTCGTCGCCCAGATCGAGGCCGTGGGGATGGAGTCGCACGCGACGCACGGGGCCGGACGATGTCGAAGCGACGCTCATGGGAAGAAGACTCCGCGCACGCCGATCGTGGGCCACACGTGCAGCGCGCCATCCGAGATGCTCGAGTCGCCCGTCTTCACCGCCTGGTCTACGTACCCCGCGACGTGCGCGTGCGAGTACGTGCCGAAGGCCAGCTCGACGAAGGGGCCGATGCCGAAGAGCGACGACAGGCGAAAGTCGACGCCGCCGGCGAGCCGCGCGAGCTCGATGCCGGTGAAGCTCTCGCTCGCCTCGGGCGCGCCCCCGCCCGTAGCCGAGGCGGACGAGACCTCGAGGCCGATCCCGTAGCCCACCCACGGATCGATCCGCTCGTCGGGCTGGAAGTGAACCTGCGCCTCGACGCCGACCCGCACGGACGACGCCAGGCACGACCGGCCCCCCTGCCCGCACAGCTGCGCGGTCCGGAAGCTCTGCGACGTGCTCCCCAGCGAGAGCGACGTGTAGCCGCCGAGGAAGACCATCGGGTGCAGCTTGATCCCGGCCTCGACGAAGAGGGGGACCTGCGACGCGAAGTCGCGCGACATGCCGTCCCCGTTCGCGCCGCTGATGCTCCCGAGCGGGAACGTGATGCCGGTGCGGAGCGCGAGCTGGAAGCCGCGACGCGCCGGCGGGGGCTCGTCGCGAGGTGGGGGTGGAGGCGGCGGGACGTACCGTCGAGGGGCGGGCTGCGCGACGACGGGGGGAGCTTCGCGCTCCCGTTCACGCTCTCGTCGGGGAGACGGCTCGCGGCGCGGCGCCGTTGGTGCCGGCTGCTGCTGCTGGGGCGGGAGCGGCGGGGGCGTGTACTGCTGCGGCGGCGACGTCGGCGGGGGGGGCGGCGGCAAGTTCGGCGGCTCCTGGGCGCGCGCGTGCATCGCGAGCGTCTGGACGGCGACGAACGCGATCGAAGCCGCGCCTACCCTCATTGAAGGACCACCGACTCGATGTCCGGGGTGCTCTGGACACCTCCCTTGGTGATCAGGATGATCTCGTACGTCGTGGCGCCGGCGCCGTTGAACGGGACGTCGTCGATCAGGGTGAACGAGAAGGGGGTGCCGTACGCATCGGAGAGGCCGGGCGCCGGGTAGTCGTACGACTTGCCGACGACCGGGACGGTGACCCGGTACGTGGACACGACGTCGTCGTCGCACGTGTACGTGAGCGTTCCGAAGATCGTGTAGAGGCCGCTCGCCGGCGCGACCGCCGCGGTCATGTTCGCAGCCTGCAGGATCGGAGGGTCGCCTGCAGGGGTCGCCGACCCGACCGTGCCGGGCGACGAGCCCGAGCCGCTCCCCGAGGTGTACGGCCAGCCACACCCGGCCACGAGGACGCTGGCGATCGCGAGCGCGCGGGTCACGAGCGGCATGGGCGGGACCATAGCGCGAATCAGGGCGTACCGACGCCCGGCAGCTCCTCGGGGACGACGCGACGCAGGAGTGCTCCGAGTGTGCGCATGTCCGCATCGTCGTCGAGCCGCGCGAGCGCTCCGTGCACTTTGCGGATCGTCGGCGTGACGAAACGGAGGAAAGCGGGGTTGTGCTTCACGCGATCGATGAACACGAAGCGCCCCGCGTCCTTGAGCTTGCGCTGCACGGTCACGTAGTCGAACTCGCGACCGAGGAGCGCCCGTTCGCTGGCGTCGAGCCCCGCTTCGGCGGCGAACTCGTCGAGCCGCGCGTCGACGAAGGGGCGGTCGAACTCCTGGTAGCTGTCGTTCAGGAGAGCGACGAGGTCGTACACGCGCGGCCCGAGCAGAGCGTCCTGGAAGTCGATCCAGCAGATGGCGCCGTTGCCCCGCACCATCAGGTTGCGCGACTGGTAGTCGCGGTGGACGAAGTGGCGCTTCCAGCCGGCGATGCGCTGCGCGAGACGCCCACCGATGCGATCGAACAGCCCGCGGTCGTCGGCCGTGAGCTGATGCCCGCGCGCCTCGATCCCCCACTCGCGGAAGTGATCGATCTCCCAGCGCAGCAGGTCCTCGTCGAACGCGCGGCTGGCGATGACCGAGTCGCCCGGCAGATCGCGCAGCGCGACCTGCGCGCGCGCCAGGTCGCTCACGGCGCGCGTGTAGATGGACTTCTTCTCGTGCGGGTTCCGGAGGAGGAAGTTCGCCAGCGTGTCGTCCCCCAGGTCCTCGATGAGCAGCCATCCGCGCGCCGTGTCCTCGGCGAGCAGTTGCGGCACATCGACCCCGCGCGCCGCGAGCAGCGAGCGCACCTCGAGAAACGGCCACTCCGGCCGCTCGACGAGCTTCTGCACCTCTTCGGGGCGAGGCCCCTCGGGCACGAACATCGCCACCGCGGTCTTCCCCTTGGGGAGGAGCACGCGGAAATAGCGCCGGGTCGAAGCGCCGCCGACCATCCCTTGAAAATGGAACGGCGCCCCGGGGGCGACGCGCGCGATCAGCTCTTCCAGCGGAGTCACGTCGACGTTCGCCGGAGGGGGTGCGAGGCTGACCGGGGATATCATCGGGAAGTTACGATTATCGGACGAGGACGAGGCACGCCACAATGGTCGGCAAGGCAGCAGTGACCTGGAGCGACGCCCAGGGCCCGCTCGAACGCGCTACAGCCGGGCTCGACTCGGGCGCGAGGAAGGCCCTCGCCACGTGGATCGAGCTGCTCTGCAGCTGGAACGCGCGCATCGACCTCACCGCGGCGCGCTCGGGGGGCGAGCTGGTGGACCTCATGCTCGCCGACGCGCTCGCTCTGGCGCCGAGGATCGCCAAGGGAGCGCGCTTGGTCGACGTGGGGTGCGGAGCGGGGGCGCCGGGGTTGGCGATCGCGCTCGCGCGTCCGGATCTCGCGGTCACGCTGTGCGAGCCGCTGGTGAAGCGCGTGTCGTTCCTGCGCACGGTGGTCGGGACGGTGGGACGCGCTGACCTCGCGATCGAGCGCGTGCGTGGCGAAGAGCTCCGGGGCGCGTGGGACGTCGCGATCTCGCGCGCGACGCTTGCGCCGCCCGCGTGGCTCGCGCTGGGAGCGCAGCTCGCGCCGGCGACGTGGGTGCTGCTCGCGAGGGACGAGCCGCCCGCGCTCGACGGCGTGAAGGTCGACGACGACGTCGCGTACGAGTGGCCGGAGACGAACGCCGCGCGGAGAGCGATCCGGTACGTGCGAACGAGCTAGAAAGACGAGCACCCATGCCCATCACAGCCGACGACCTCCGCGCTGCCCACGCGCGAACCGCTCCCTACGTGCGACGAACGCCACTGCTCGCGGCCGACCCTGGATCCTTCGGCGATGCCGACGTCTCGTTCAAGCTCGAACTCTTGCAACACGCGGGGAGCTTCAAGGCGCGGGGCGCGTTCAACAATCTCGTCTCGCGCGCGATCCCCGCGGCGGGCGTCACGGCGGCGTCGGGAGGGAACCACGGCGTCGCGGTCGCGCTGGCCGCGCGGCGGCTCGGACACGCGGCGACGATCTTCGTGCCGGAGATCTCGTCGCCCGTGAAGGTCGCGGCGATCCGTGCGCAGGGGGCCGAGGTCGTCATCGGGGGAGCGCGCTACGCCGATGCACAAGCGGCGTGCGACCGGCACGCGCGGGAGAGCGGCGCGCTGCTCGTGCATCCGTTCGACGCCGAGGCCACGATCGCCGGAGCGGGCTCGCTCGCGATCGAGTGGGAAGAGGACCGCGCGCGCTTCGGGCTCGCGCCGCTCGACACGGTGCTCATCGCGGTCGGCGGGGGTGGACTCATTGCCGGAGTCGCCGCGTGGTGGCGCGGGCGCGTGAAGATTGTGGGCGTGGAGCCGGAGGGGTCACGGTGCCTGCACGCGGCGCTCGAAGCGGGCCATCCGGTGGATGTCACCGTGGAGTCGGTCGCAGCGGACTCGCTGGGCGCGCGGCGAGTGGGCGAGCTGGCGTTCGGGATCGCGCGGGAAGCGGTGGAGCGCGTGGTGCTCGTGGACGACGACGCGATTCGCGCGGCGCAAGGGGCGCTGTGGACGGGGTACCGGATCGCCGCGGAGCCCGGGGGAGCGACGGCGCTCGCGGCGCTCGCGGCGGGGGCGTATCAGCCGACGAAGGGGGAGCGGGTCGGAGTGCTGGTGTGCGGGGGGAACGTGGAGTTGGGGAGCCTGGCGGAGATCACTGCGCGTCAGGCGGCGCGTACTTGCTGTGAACGCTCGTCCGACCCGTGCGAACGTTCGCCCTCACGCGTAGGTTCTGAATCGTTTGACGCTCGAGCGTCAGCTTCTTCACGGCCTTCGTCTCAGGCGCCTGCCCATTCGTGACGACCTTCGAGGACTTCATGTTGCGCAGTTTGTGCAACGGATGTGCCGCTGAAACTTCCTCCGAAAGCGCCTCCTGGACCGCCGTTTGTCCATGCCGCTTGCGCAATTGCGCAAGCCGTTGCGCGAACGGCCAAGTCGCCTTGCGCAACTTGCGCGAATTGCGCAATCCGCCCTTCGCGACGACGTGCGCACGGCGTTCACTCGTCCCCCACCGCCCCCGCGCTCACGACCAGCGTGTGCACCCCGTTCCCCCCGCACCCGATCGACAGCGGATCCGCCCCCCCCGTCCCCACGCTCTTCCCATCGCAAGTCGCGGTCCACTGCGCCGCCGGCACGCTCGCCCCCGCCCCTACCGACACGAGGTTCGGCGCTGTCACCGTCTGGCTCCCCTCGAACGTCACCGTCATCACCATCGCGGTCTCGTCGTACCCGACGCTCTCGAGCGTCCCGGCGACCGCCTCGAGCCGCGCGCGCGTCATCGCCTGCACGACCGCAGGGCGCTCGGTCGCGACCCCCGCGTCGTCGAAGTCGTAGAACCCCCAGCTGTCCTGCGACTCCTCCTTCCATACCCAGAAGAACGAGCTCGCCTGCACCTGGTCCTCGAGCTCGGCCTGCCACTTCGCCCAGTTCTGGAAGTTCGGTGACGTGGGCGGGTAGCCGTATTCCGTGATGACGAGCGGCGCGTCCCAGCTGTCCGCTTCGTTGCGCGCGTTCACGTTCGAGGCGGTGTAGGTCGCCTTGGTCACGCCGGTCGAGTCGGGATCGGTGAAGGCGAGCGTGTAGACGTGCGGGGCGTAGACGGTGCCCGCGCCGAGGGAGCCGTTGCCGAGCGTGGCCTCATCGAGCTCGTTGCGGGTGGCGCACGGCTCGAAGAAGAGGAGCTTGGCGGGGGCCGCAGCGCGTAGCGCAGGGATCATCTCCTGGTGGAGCGCCTGGATGGCCGGGCTCGTGCCGATGGGCTCGTTGTACAGCTCGAAGCCGACGACGGCGGGGTCGGACGCGAAGCGGGCGGCGACGCTGGCCGCCATCTGCGTGTAGCGCGCGCGGAGCGGGACGCCGGCGTCCTCGGACTCGAAGAGCGTGTTGTACGCGTCCTGGACCTGCGCCGAGTCGAACCGCGTGCCTCCGCTGCTGCCGAGCGGGCCGCCGAGGAGCTGCGTGGGGGGCGGGACGATCGCCCAGAGCGGCGCGCCGTCCTCGCCGATCTCCTTGGAGTACGAGTCCTGGTGGAAATCGACGATCACGAAGAGGCCGGCCGTGGCGCACATCGCGGTCACGGCGGCGATGTTGTCGAGGTACGAGTCGTCGATGCCGCCATCCTCGGTCGGCTCGATGCCGCTCCAGCTGACGGGGAGGCGGAGCGCGTTGAAACCGAGGGCGTGGATGCGGGCGGCGTCGGCCGCGGTGAAGGCGGGGACGGTCTCGACCGGCAGGCGACCATCGGTGAACGTCACGTCGAACACCCCTTCGACGCGCGCGTTCACGCCGTGGAGGAGGACCGTGCGTCCGCTGGTGTCGACGAGCGCGTTGCACTGAACGCCGAGCGGTGAGCCGGCGAAGGCGGGGCTCGTGCAGCCGCCCGCGTCGCCCGCGTCGTCGCCCGCGTCCTCGAGCGAAGCGTCGACCGCGAGGGTGGCGTCGACCGAGGCGTCGCTCGCGTCCGTCGTGAAGATCATCGTCGCGGTCGGCGTGCCGGAGGACGAGGTGGAGCAGCCGGCCGCTGCGAATAGGAGCGGGACCACGTGGCGTGCGCGAATCGACATGGACCTCTCGCATTTGAGCCGCCTGGCTCCAGGCGTCCAGCGCGGCGTTTCGATTTGCCGTACTTCGCAACGCGCCGCGCGCTCTTTCTTGGCCCACGTCCCCCCCCTGTGCGAGCGCTCAGTGTTCGATGAGTACGGCGCGCGAGTCCGAGGTCGCCAATCTGAGGCGTGTCGCCGAAGATCTGGCAAAGCAACGTGGCGAGCGAGCGACCACCGGGCACCTGCTCGCGGCGATCGCGACGAAGCGCTCGGCCGCGGCGGACCTCCTGAAGGAGCGGCGGCTCGACGCCGAAGTGCTCCTGAAGGCGGCCCGCGTCGTGACCGACGACGCGCGCGACGCGCTGGCTCGTACGGTCGAGAGGGCGATCCAGTTCGCGTCGCGGGCACAGTCGCAGGAGCCGGGGGCGATGCACCTCCTGTTCGCGCTCTGCCAGGAGCGGCAGACCGCGGCGCACCGGGCGCTCGAGCAGTGCGGGACCGACGTGACCAAGCTTCGCGTCGCGGCCATGCAGCTGGCGACCGGCATCGCTCCGCCGCGGCGGGTTCCTCAGAAGGCGCTCCAGACGACCCTGCCGCTTCAGCGTCTAGCTCCGACTCCGACGCAGGTGCGAGCGACGCCTCAGGCTCCGGCAAAGGTGACCCCCGCGCCCAATCGGGTCCCTCATTCGCCCTCCTCCAATCGCCTCCCTCCTCCCCCCGCCCCCTCCCCCATGAAGGGAGAGGCGCAGCAGAACACGCCGACTCCCCTCTCCCCTTGTGGGAGAGGGGCTGGGGGTGAGGGTTCGCGGGTAGCGGGGGAAGGCTTGCGGACCGCAGTTGAGGGTTCGCGGGTTTCCGGCGAGGGCGCTCGTTCGCGCAAGCGACACATCGCTGGCCCGGCCCCGCGCAACGACCGCGGCGCCCGCTTCGAGCTCGACCCCAAGCAGTTCCCGACGCTGGCGCAGATCGGCAACAACCTGACGGCGATGGCCGCGCGCGGCGAGCTCGATCCGGTGGTCGGGCGGGACGAGGAAATCGAGCGAACGCTCGACGTGCTCGCCAAGCGTCACGCGAACAACCCGTGCCTGGTGGGCGTCGCCGGCGTCGGGAAGACGAGCGTCGTGCGCGGGATCGCGCAACGGATCGCCGAAGGGACCGACGTGAAGTCGCTCGACGATCGCATCGTGATCGAGATCGAGCCGACGGCGCTCATCGGCGGGACGGGCGTGCGGGGCGCGCTCGCCGAGCGAATCGTGCAGATCAAGGCCGAGGTCATGCGATCGAACGGGCGCATCGTCGTGTTCTTCGACGAGATGCACACCCTGTTCGGCGGCGAAGCGGGCGAAGAAGCGGCCGGCGAGCTGAAGATCGCGCTCTCACGCGGGGAGCTCCCGTGCATCGGCGCGACGACGATCGAAGAGTACAAGCGCGCCATCGACTCGGACGCGGCGCTCTCCCGCAGGTTCACGGCCATCGAGGTCGTCGAGCTGTCACCCGAGGCTGCGTTCCTGGCGCTCGAGCAGGTGGCCCCGGCGTTCGCCAAGCACCACGGGACGACGTTCTCTCAGGAGGCGCTCGCGGCGAGCGTCACGTGGAGCGTGCGGTACCTGCCGGGCAAGGCGCTCCCCGACAAGGCGGTCGGCATCGTCGATCTCGCGGGGGCGCGTGCCCGGCGCCGCGGGGTGAAGAACGTGACGCACGAGCAGATCGCCGAGGTCGTGGCCGAGCTGGCCGACGTGCCGATCGAGCGGCTGCTGGAGACCGATCACGAACGGATGCTCCGCCTGGAGTCGATCCTGGCCGAGACGATCGTGGGGCACACCAGCGCGCTCGCACGGATCGCCGCCGTCCTCCGTCGCAACGCCTCGGGGTTCCGCTCGAAGCGCCCCATCGGATCGTTCCTGCTGCTCGGGCCCACCGGCGTCGGCAAGACCGAGACGGCCAAGGCGATCGCGCAGTGCCTCTTCCAGTCGCCCGACGCGATGACGCGGCTCGATCTGTCCGAGTACGCCGAAGCGCACGCCATCGCGCGGCTCGTGGGAGCCCCTCCCGGGTACGTCGGGCACGAGGCCGGCGGGCAGCTCACCGAGAGCGTTCGACGTCGGCCGTACCAGGTGATCCTGCTCGACGAGATCGAGAAGGCGCACCGCGACGTGCTCGAATCTTTCCTCCAGGTGTTCGACGAAGGGCGGCTCACCGACGGGCGCGGGCGGACGATCGATTTCACGAACGTCGTCGTGATTCTGACCTCGAACCTGGGGAGCGAGGTGTCGCCGCGGATGGCGACGAAGGGGAAGATCGGGTTCGCGGCGCGCGATCAATCCGACGCGATGCGCACGGCGTACGAAGAGGCAGTCATCGCCAGCGCACGCGCGGCGCTGCCGCCCGAGCTCTACAACCGACTCGACGAGGTGCTCACGTTCGCGCCGCTCTCGCGCCTCGACGTGGCCGAGGTCGCGCGCAGGATGCTGGCGGGGCTCGCCAAGGAGCTGATGCTCGCGCGCGGCGTGAAGCTCGACGCGAGCGAGGCCGCGATCGAGGCGCTCCTCGACGCAGGGGGATTCGATCCCGAGCTGGGTGCGCGACCGATGCGTCGCGCGATCGGGCGGCACGTGGAGGCGCCCATCGCCGAGATGATCCTGCGCGGCGAGCTGTCGCGCGGGGACGTGGCGACGGTGGACGCCGAAGGGGCCGAGATCGTCGTGGACGCCGTGACACCGAGCACCGCGGTCGCGACACGGGCGGCGGGGTAGCGCGGGCGCAGCGGCGCCGCCCGCTCTGACCCACGCAAAGGCGCTTTCTCGGCCACCCGATACGCCTGTGTTAGGTTTTGCGTCATGCGGGGAAACCACCAGTGGGTCGCGGTGGCCGCGGGGCTCGCGCTCGTCGGCGCGGTGTTCGCAGCGTGCAACTCGGAGCCGTCGCAGCCGCCGATCGACGCCGAGCAGGCAGCGCTCCCGGATTCGGGCCTGGGCGTCGAAGCCGGTTCCGAGGGAGGAGTCGTCAGCGTCGCGTCGTGCGTGGGTGCCGACGGCGGCTGCAGCAGCATGGCGCTTTGCGGCCAGCGAGCCATCGTCACGTACGTCGCGTCGAGCGCACCGACGGCCGCGGGGGGAACGATCACCCCCGGCGTGTACGTGCTGACGAATTACACGGTCTACACGGGTACGAGCGGTCAGAGCGGCGCGCAGGACGGGTGGTGGCAGGAGACCTTCGAGCTCGTCGCGGCGCCCGTGGCCGATGCCGGGACGGACGCGTCCGACGATGGCGCTTCCGACGGCGCGGTCTCCGACGACGCAGCATCCGCCAGCGCGGCGCCCGACGCCGCCGGCGTCGCGACTTCACTCACGTGGCTCGACGTCGTCCTTAGCGATTCGTCTTCGGGCGGCGCGGCGACCTACCAGAGCGGCTCTGTCACCACGCTAGGGACGACCCTCAACGAGGAGCCCGCGTGCCCGAGCGCTTCGGTGTTCCAGACGACGTACACGGCGACCACGAGCAGCATCACGCTCTACTTCGCGGAGCCGGCCGGCCTGGGCACGGGCTCCGAGGTGTACCAGCTCGTGCAGTGACCACGCGCGCTCGACCGTGCTCCCGGTCTACCGCGGGCTCGCGTCGATCGCTCTCCGGTAACGCTCGCGTCTCCCGGCGTCGCGCAGGATTTCGTACGCCTCGTCGAGCACGACCGCGATCTTCCGCACGTCCTCCACGAGATCGCCGAGGCCCGGCGTGAGCAACTTCGACGGCTCGAACGTGCGGCGGAGCTCGAGGAACGCGCGCTTCACCTCGTAGCTCGTCGCGTCGCGCGGGACGCCGAGCACGGCGAAGTAGTCCCCTTCGTCCACGATCTGCAGCCGCGCCCGGACGCGCGCGCGGATCGCCTCCTCGTCGAGCGGATCGGCCGTGGGCGCTCCCACGTCGCGAACGGGCGGCGCACCGAGCGCGCGGATCGTCTCGCACACGCCGAGCGCGACGAGCGCGTAGAGGACGGCGGCGAAGTCGGGATCACCCGCCGTGGCCAGCGCGTCGCCGATCGTCTGCCCGCGCGTTCGCGAGAGCCACTCGGTCTCCGCCGCGCCGAGCGCGCACTCCGACGCGATGCGCGCGTTCGGCCCATCCACGATGCGTGACCCTTCGCCCCCAAGGCGGAGGACGGCTTCGCTCGGCGCGAGCTGACGCCGCACGGCTTCCACGAACACTTCGGCCCCCGTCGCCCCGCCGAACACGCTCGGCTCCGACTTCAGGCGCCCCGGCGGATCGATCTCGATCCCTGCAGTCCCCGACTCCTGCGCGATGACGCGCCCGAGCACCCACTCGGCGTGCGCGCGAAGCACCGTCCAGAGCTGGTCCTGCCGCATGTAGCCGTGCGCGACGAGCGCGGCTCCCGCGTGCCTTCCGGCGGCGGGCACCTTCCCCGCGAGCTGCGCCACGCGATCGCGCGGAAGCTCGCCACGCGCGGCGAGGAACGGGAGGAGCGACTCCTCCTCCAGCGACGACGCCGCGGTGACCACGTCCCCCTCGCGCAGCACGACGCGGCGAACTCCCGCCGACGACTGGAACGCGACCACGCCGGTCTCGCGCGCGGCAATCGCCTCCGCGAGGACGCGCGGCGCATCGGTCGGGCCGAGGACGCTCGGGAGCGCGACGGCGTCGTTGGCGACGACGACCGGAGCCGGACGCTCGATCGCCGCGACGATCACCGGAGGAGGCGAAGGAGTGCGGCGCTCCGGCGAAGGAGCTTGCGACGGAAGGAGCGACGCGTCACGCGCTGCGAAATCGGCCGGCCCCATCGCGCGCGCCTGCGTGCGGTTCATCACCGCGCCGGTCGTGCTCGCCCCCGTGGACGCCCCGGCATGGGTTCCGCCATGCGTCTTCGGCGGCACCGAAGGCTGCTCGGCCGCATTCGGACGCGACGATCCCGCGCGCGGCACCGGTGGAGTTCCGGCCCCCGTCTCGGCGCCCGTGGTGCCGCGTCCTTGCCCGGCGCCGGTGGTATGGCCGCGATGAATGGCCGCGAGGTTCGGATCGAGGATGGCGTCGTCCTCGTCGTCGTCGATCGGCTCGTCGAGCGACGCGAGCACGTCGGCCGGAAGCACCGCTTCGATCTCCTCCTCCGGCGACGGGAGCATCGAGTCCTGCGAGAACTGCCCGCCGATGCGCTGCTCGGCTTCGACGAGGAGCGCCTCGAGCTCACCCGAGAGCGGCGCTTGCACGCTGGTGGCTTTGCGGATCGACGGTGGCGCGAGCTCCGCGGAGGACGACCCGCCCAGCGTCGGCGGGCCCAGCGTCGGCAGGACGGTGCGGGCGGGCGGAGGGGGCGTGTTCCGCGCCACTGGACGAATCTCGGGCGACCGCATGCTCGCCGGAGGGAGCGACACGACGCCTCCCGAGGCAGGCGCGCGCGAGGACGGACGCGAGGGGGGAGAGGAGCTCAATCGGGTGGGCGGGCGCGATGGGCCGCCCGTGAGCAGCTCGATCTTCCGGAGCAGCCCGTCCACATCGACCGGGCGCGCGAAGAACCCGCTCCCCTCGCGCGACAGCGCATCCTCGTGCGCGGAGAGCCCCTCGCCGGTCTCGTTCTTGCGCCCGAGGAACAGAACGTCGATCTCCTCGAGATCGGCCACCTCGTGAACACGCCCCACGGCCTCGAGCGCCCCTTCGGCATCCGCGTCCACGAGGATCACGCGCGGACGCTGCACCGCCACGCGCGCGATGAGCATCGACAGCGGCACGTCGATGACGACGTACCCCGCGCCACGGAGCGCCTGCGACATCCGCTCGGCCTCCGCCGACGGGTCGCTCACGAATACGGTCACGGGCTGAATCCCGCGCCGCGCCTCGTCGTCGTTCCTCTCCTCCTCGGTCACTGAGGCAGCCCCCGCTCTAAGGCTTGCGCGCGAACCACGCGCCGACGCGCTCACCGACCTTCGGCACCACCTGCGCGCCGTAGACCAGCGCGAAGATGAAGGCCACCAGCCCCAGCTCGCCGTGCGTCATTCCAAAGATCATGCGGCTCTCTTCTACCACTAACTCTTGGCGTCTTTCCGCTGCCGCCGCGATCTCCGCGTGGCCGGGGTGCTGCCGTCGTACCCGATGATCGGCTGGCGCGGGCTCAGATGGAACCGGCTCGACTGGCGCGTGCTGGCGTCGCCCACCTTGACCTTGTCGCGTGTCATTTCGATGAAACGCTGCTGGCAACGCACCGCAGGCTGCCCCGGCTTCGGTGAGACCCGCACGTACTTGCCGTCGGTCTGCAGGCGCCACGCCTTCACGTTGTCGCCGGCCTGGATGCTCAGAATCTCCTGCAGCCGCCCGCGCAGCACGGGGTCCTCGATGGGGACCATGACCTCCACGCGACGGTGGAAGTTGCGGGGCATCCAGTCGGCGCTGGTGATGTAGACGTCGTCCTTGCCGCCGTTGGCGAACGCGAAGATGCGCCCGTGCTCGAGGAACCGATCCACGAGCGCGGTCACCTCGATCGTCTCGCTCACCTTCGGCACGCCGGGGCGCAGGCAGCAGATGCCGCGCACGAGCAGCGTGATCGGCACGCCCGCCTGCGACGCGCGGTAGAGCGCCTCGATGACGTCGGGATCGACCAGCGAGTTCATCTTCGCCGTGATCCGCGCCGGCCGTCCGGCGCGCGCGTGCTCCACCTCGCGGTTGATGAGCCCCAGCACCGCCTCGTGCAGCCCGAGCGGCGCGACGATGAGGGTGTTCCACTTCGGCGGCGCACTGTACCCGGTGAGCAGGTTGAACAGCGACGAAGCGTCCTCGCAGATCGAAGGCCGCGCCGTGAGAAACGAGATGTCGGTGTAGTAGCGAGCGGTCGTCGGGTTGTAGTTGCCGGTCGAGAGGTGCACGTAGCGCCGCAGCTTTCCCTTCTCGCGCCGAACGATGAGCAGGCACTTCGCGTGCGTCTTCAACCCGATGAGCCCGTACACCACGTGCACGCCGCTCTGCTCCAGCGTGCGCGCCCAGACGATGTTCGACTCTTCGTCGAAACGCGCCTTCAGCTCGACGATGGCCGTCACCTGCTTGCCGCTCTCGGCCGCGCGCGCGAGCGCCTTCACGATCGGCGAGTCGCCACCGGCGCGATAGAGCGTCTGCTTGATGGCGAGCACGTCCGGATCCTCGGCTGCGCGCGTGATGAGATCGACGACGCTGTCGAACGACTCGTACGGGTGGTGCAAGAGCACGTCGGACTCACGGAGCGTCGCGAAGATGTCGTCCGCATCGCGCAGCGGGGGGACGGCGAGCGGAACGTACGGCTCGTCGCGCAGGTCGCGACGCTCTTCGCGGCCGACGATCTGGAGCAGATCGCTCACGTTCAGCACGCCGCTGGCGCGGTACACGTCGCGGTCGGGATCGAGCTTCAGCGCTTTCACGAGCTTCGCGAGCGAAGCCGCCGTCGGCTCGCCGGCCACCTCGAGACGCACGGCGTTGCCGCGCTCGCGCCGCCGGAGCTCCTGCTGGATCGTCTGCAGGAGATCCTCGGCCTCTTCCTCGTCGATCTCGAGGTCGAAGTTGCGCGTGACGCGGAACGTGTAGACCCCCTTCAGGCGTACGCCCGGAAAGATCGTCCCCACGTGCCGCGCGATGAGCTTCTCCATCAGCACGAAGGCGTGCTTCGCCGGGTGCCCGCTCGGCGTCTTGGCGCCGGCGACCTCGAGGAGGCGCGGGAGCATCATCGGCACCTGCACGACGCCGAACCCCGCCTCGAGCTCCCCCTCGCGCATGAACATGACGCCGAGGTTCAGGCTCTTGTTGCGAAGGTGCGGGAACGGGTGCCCGGGATCGATCGCGATCGGCGTGAGGATCGGGAAGACCTCGTTGTGAAAGCGCTCGTCCAGCTGCGCGAGCGCGGCTCCGTCGAGCTGCTCGGGCGTCACGAGCACGACCCCCTGCTCGGCCAGCCGGGGCAAGAGGTGCGTCTCGAGCGAGACCATCTGCTGCGCGGCGAGCTGGTGAACGCGTGCGCTGATTGCCGTCAGCGCCTCGTTCACGGTCATCCCGTCAGGCGGAATCTCTCCCACGTCGCCCGTGAGCTGCTGCTTCAGCCCGGCCACGCGCACCATGAAGAACTCGTCGAGGTTCGAGGCCACGATGGCGTGGAACTTCAACCGCTCGAGCAGCGGCACCTGCTCGTTCTCGGCCTCGGCGAGAACGCGGGCGTTGAACTCGAGCCACGACAGCTCGCGGTTCAGATACAGCGATGCCGAAAGGAGATCGGGCTCGGCGGAAGGAGCGGCGCTCAGGGCCCCGACGGAAGGGGGTGTCGGAGAAAGTGCGGACGGCGGGGGGAGCGGTTCGTTCACGGGAGATGGGTCGATCCTAGTCCATCCCGGTGACGTCAAGGTGACGCCTCCTCGGCGCGTCGCTGTGCCTCGGCCAAATCCATCGGAGCCGGCTCGACGCGAGCGAGGCCACATGCCTTATCTATCCGTAACCACACGCGATCTACGTCGAACACAGCCGTCTCCACGTAATTCGCTCGAACCCAATCCGCCGTGCGCGGAGCGGCCGACTGGAGGTCGACCCAGGCGTCTCTCCACGTCGTGAGCGGCGATTTGTCAGTGAAGACGAACGCGGCCGGAGGGTCCTTCCGGAGCCGCGCGAGGAGATCGTCCTCATGCGCGTCGCGGATGGCCCGGATGCGCGCCTTCTCGCGCTCGTTGGGGTGCAAGCCCTCATGGAGCATGTCGCCGCCCAGCGCTGCGTCGGCGTTCAGATCGTAGGCGTAGATGTACGGAGTAGCGCTCGTCCGCTCGGCGAGGAAGAGCAGGTACGGGTCCATTCCATAGTACTGAACCCGCTCGTCGGGCTTCGTATGCGCGCGCAGGTACGTGGCCGCCTGCCGGAGCGCGACCGGGAAGAAGTCCACGGTGTCGAAGTAGACGAGGAAGTCGGGCGACTCGCGATCCTCGGGAGTCAGCCCCTTGTCGGTCACGAACACCGAGGAGAGGTGCGGTGAGCCCGACAGCGTCGCCATCACTCGGGCGGTGAGCGCAGCGGCCGCGGCGAGTGGGACGAGCCGCGACAGATCCCTTCGAGGCGTGCTGCGGGACCGCTCCGACAGCCAGACGACGAGGAGCATCCACTGCAGGCTCATCCCCGCCGTGATCGGATGAAAGTGGTAAGGGAACGCCTTGGCCTGCGCGATGAGCGTCACGATCCCGACGAGCGGCGTGAGAGCGATGGCGAGCGCCCGTACCGGAATCCACCCGTCCAGGATGAGCCCGAGGACGACCGCGCTCGAGAGTGCTGCGAAGCCGAGCGTCGGCGAGTAGCCAGGAACCGCGAGGATCTCGCCGAACGTACGCGGCCAGATGAAGCGATACATCGCCGGCACCTCGGAGAAGGTGATGCGGAGGAACGCGGCCGTGTCCGCGTACCTCAGCAGGAATGCCACCGGCACGATCGACCCCGCGATGGCGCCGATCGCGAACGACGACAACCTCGTACGGATCGACGCGCGCACCTCCGGATCGACGACGAGGGTGACGACCTGCGCTACCGCGAAGAGCGCGAACGTGGGCTTTCCGAAGCAGGCGATCGCGCTGAGCCCGCCGGCGACGCCGAGGAGTACGAGCGGCCGCCGCGATTCGGTCGCCCTTCGCAGCTCCCCCTGCGCCACGAGCTGGAGCCCGAGGCTGGGGAACAGGAACCAGTCGCAGAAGCTCTCGCGCTGGGCGAGATCCCAGAAGAGGTAGAGCAGGTACTGGCCGAGCAGCACGACCCACCCGGCCAACCCCCAGGCGAAGCGCTCGATCGCACTGACGCGCCCCCTGCCGAGGATTCCCGGCAGGCACGCGCCCGTGATGGCGAAGGTCACCCCCGTGACGAGAATGTCGAGCGCGTGGAACCGGTGCTCGTCGCGCCCGCCGAGCGCGAGGAACGCCATGTGTACCATGTGGGTGAGCGGGCCGTTCACGTCGCGAACGTCGCGGTAGTCCTTGGCTCCGTGCACGATCGCCCACGCGACGTACTGGAAGATCCCCTGGTCTCGTCCGAGCGCTGTGTACGACGCGTTGCGCTTCGCCTGGATGATCCAGGCGAGCGGTGGGAGCGCCAGCACAAGCGCAGGAAGCGCTCCGCGGAGCGCACGGCGGACCGAAAGTGACGACGGGGAAACGCGCACGGCGAGGCGAACTTAGCCTTAAGTGACGCGGTGGTGCTCGACCGCGGACGACAAAAGGCGCCACAATTCGCTTCGTGGCTCAAAGCGAACCCGTAAGACGCCTCCCCCTTCCTCCCGGCATACCCGCCGATCGCGCGCGATTGTTCGCGGACGCGCTCTCCGCCGCGAAAGGGAAGAACCTGCTCATCGCCCTTCGCGGCCATCCGGATCCCGATGGAATCGCCTGCGCGCTGGCGCAGGCCCACATCGGGCAACGGCTGGGCGTTGCTTCGACGACCGTGGGCTACTGCCACGACCTGAGCCATCGCGAGAACCGGGCGCTCGTGAAGCTGCTGGGCGTGGAGCTCAAGAAGATCAAAAGCGTGAAGGAGGCGGGGCGCATCGACTGCCTGGCGCTCGTCGACGCGTACGATCTCGACCCCGAGCTCACCGACGCGGAGGGGCTCGAGATGCTCACGATCGTCGATCACCACCGGGCCCCCGTCCCCCCCAAGGCGCGGTTCGTCGATCTCCGCCCCGACGCTGCGGCGACCGCGACGATCTTCGTCGAGTACCTGGCCGAGCTCGCGCCGCTCGACGCGGACGTCGAGGAGGACCGCCGCATCGCAACCGCTCTGATGCACGGGCTCGCGACCGACACCGATGACTTCGTCCTCGCGCGCACTGCGGACTTCCACGCGGCCGCGGCGATCAGCGAAGTGTGCGATCACGATCTCCTGGCGGACCTGAGCCGTCGGCTCATCGCGCCGAGCGCGATGGACGTAATCGCCCGCGCGCTCTCATCGTTGAACGTCCGGCGCAACTTCGCGATGTCCGGCGTCGGCTTCATCCCGGACACGGAACGCGACACGATCGCCCAGGCCGCGGACTTCCTCGTACGCCGCGAGGACATCGACACCGTCGTCGTCTATGGCGTCGTCGGCGACCGGTTCATCGAGGGTTCGCTGCGCACCCACTCGCCGAGCGTCGATCCCGCGGTCTGGCTCGAGCAAGCCTTCGGTCACGACGACAAGGGGCGCGCCTACGGCGGCGGACGGCGCGACAAAGGGGGCTTCCGCATCCCCATCGGGTTCCTCGGCCGCGCGACCGATCGTGCCCAGCTCTGGCAACTGGTCGAGCACGCGATGCGAAACGCGCTCCTGAAGCAGCTCGGTGACGAGCCGATCGCGCCCGTTTTTCCGCCGATCCTTCCGAGCGGCAAGAGCGGAAAAGACGGGTAGGCGCGTCTGCGTATCGCGTTTTTCGGGCTGCCGCTCGCGGCGTGGCTGCTGCATCGTGACGGTCACGACGTGGTCTACGCAGCGCTCTCACGCGAGACGCCGGGTTCGCGGCGCGTGAAGCGTGTGCTCGCGCGCGTGGAGGTGCGACCCGACGTGAGCGCGCCGTCGACGATTGCGCGCGTTCGCGCGCTCGCACCGGACCTGATCGTGAGCTGGTTTTGGACGACGAAGCTTCCCGTGGACCTCGTCTCGACCGCGCCCCTCGGCGCGTTCGGCGTCCATCCGTCACTGTTGCCGCGCCACCGCGGTCCAGACCCCTATTTTTGGGCCATCGACTCGGGCGACGTCGTCACCGGCGTCACCGCGCACCGCATCGCCGCTGACTACGACACCGGAGAAATCCTTGCGCAGCGCGAGCTCGAAATCGATCCCGACTGGAACGCCTGGACGCTCGCGCGCGCGCTCGATCGACCTTCGCTCGCGCTGCTGCGCGAGCTGACGCGCGACTACGCCCGAGGAGAACGGCCGCACGGAAAGCCGCAGGACGGATCCCGCGCCACGCTCGCCCCCTCGCCACCCGACGAAGAGCTCGAGATCGACTGGACGTGGCCCTCCGACCGAATCCTTCGCCGCATTCGCGCCGCGAGCCCCTCACCCGGCGCATGGTCGTTCTTCGGCGACGAGGCGATCGCGATCACGCAAGCGGCCGCGACCGAAAAAACCGGCAACTATCCGCGGGCCCTCGCCCCAGGCGAGGCCTGGGCGACTCCCGGAGACCGGGCCATCGTCCGCACCGGCGACGGCGCCGTCACGCTCCTTTCGGGACGCATGGACGCCGCCGAAGACGAGCCACCGCACGAGCTGGACGCCACCGACTTGGCCGACATGGTGCGAGAGCTTCGCGCAGGATCCGTGGATCCCATTGCCAAATGAAGCGCCTCCTCTAGCATCGATTGTTGGCCGCTTTTCCCTGCGCGTTTCCCCCGTGCCCGATGCCGAGGAGAGAACCCCGTGTCTGAAGCTCTGAATACCGCCCGCACCGCACGCGACGCACTTGCGCGCGCTCTCAATGCACTCCAAGCCGATCCCAATGCCCCCAAAGCGCTGATGGACCTCGCCGCCCCGATCGCACAAGCGATGGGTGCGCTCATGAACGTCGAGCGCACGGGCGAAGTGATGCCCCACGCCGACCTCGCGCTCAACAACGTGCGAACGTCTCTCCAGAGCTTGCAGCAACAGCCGTCGACGCACCCGGCGGTCGCGCAGGCCATGGAGGCGGTCGCCTCGTCGCTCGGCCTCGTTCACAATCTCTGGCGCATGGGGCAGCCGGCGGTCGCTCCGCCCGTTCCCCCTCCGCCCGCTTTCATCCAGCAGGCGGCGGCGCGCCCCGCAGGCGGCCCCCCCTCGGCGCCGCGTCCTCAGGCAGGGTTCCAGCCTCCCGCGGTTCCGCAAGCCGTCGTTCAGCCGGCACCTCAGCAGCCGATGCCCTTCGCGGCCACCGTTCCGCAGAACGCAGGCGTGGTCGCTCCGACGTTCGCGGCGAACGCGGGCGCTCCGGTTCCTCAGCCCTCGCCGCAAGCGCCGGCCCCTCCTCCCCAGCGCGCGATGCCGGCGGGCGACTCCCCGGTCATCAACGCGGACCTTGGAACCCACAGCCCGACGAACTTCTTCAAAGGCTTGTCAGGCAACGACATCATCGACCACGGCGGCCTGTTCGTTTCGACGTACATGGTCCCGAAAATCGGTACGCCCGTTCGCCTCAAGATATCGCTCCCCGGCGGATACGAGTTCGAAGCCAACGCGGTGGTCGCGTGGAGCCGCGAGCCGTCCGACGGCGGCAACGACGCCCCGCCCGGGTTCGGCGCGCGATTCACCCAGATCACGCCCGAAGCGCGGCAACTCGTCTATCGGTACGTGCGCAACCGCGAACCGCTCTTCCACGACGACCTGTAGCCCTAGCGCTCGCGCGCTGGCGGACGCATGAACAAGCTGCTCTACGGGCGGATCTTCCCGCGGTGGCGGCCACGCGACGAGCTGCGACCCCGCACGTCGTCCGCGAGTGGAGCATCGTTGCTCGTTCGCTGGCTGGGGACCGCTGCGCACGTGATCGAGAGCGAGACCACGCGTATCGCGATCGATCCGTTCGTGACGCGACCTGGACTCCGGCACGTCGCGGCCGCACATCTCGCGCCGAACGAGCACGAAGTGTTCGAGCGCTTCGGCACCCGTCTCGACGCGGTGCTGTGCGGCCACAGCCACTACGACCACCTGCTCGACGCCCCCACCATCGCCCGCGTCACGGGTGCAAAGCTCGTCGGCTCGCGAACGACCTGCGCCTTCGGGCGAGCGGCGGGGGTCGCCGAGTCCCAGCTCGTCGAGATTCCGAGCGGCGGGCGTACCGTGACGATCGGCGACCTCACGATCCGATTCGTCCACAGCGTGCACGGGCGCATCTTCCTCGGCCGTGTGCCGTTCCCCGGAGAGGTGAGCCACGTCTCCTCGCTTCCGACGCGCGCCCGCGATTACCGGATGGGGGGCGCGTTCGGCATTCTGATCCGCGCGAAGGACGGCACGAGCGTCTACCACAACGGCAGCGCCGACCTCGTCGACGCCGAGCTAGGGGGCGAGCATGCCGACGTCCTGCTCGTCGGGCTCGCTGGGCGGCACTCGACGCGCGACTACCTGGCCCGCCTCGCGCACGCGCTCACCCCCAAGGTCATCGTTCCGACGCACCACGACGCCTTTTTCGCTCCGCTCGATTGGGGTGTTCATCTGTTGCCCAACGTGGATCTCGACGGCTTCGTGAGCGAAGTCTCGCGCGTCGCTCCCTCGGCACGCGTCGTGACGCCCGGCTACGAAGAAACGCTCGTGATTCCCGGCTCGTCCCTCACCGACGCGGCGCTCATCGATTGAGCCCCCCTTGCGCTTCACGTTCCGAGGGAAGCGCGACCTTTCATGGCTCCGGCGACGGTGGAGCGCTCCGAAGAAGCCCGCACCCCGGCTCATGCGGCGCATGTAGACTGCGGGTCCCTCGGTTCACCCCTTGAACAGGCGGTTCTTCACCTTTCTCTGCGCGCTCGTTGCGCTCGTGTTCCGCGCAGCAAGCGCGGACGCCGCGAGTCAGCCCGATCTCGCCTGGCACACGATCGAAACGCCACACTTCAAGATCACCTACGACTCGGGTGAAGAGGCGGTCGCGATGCACGTCGCCGACCTGGGCGAGGACATCTACGCGCGGCTCATGCCTGCCATCGGCTGGCCGCCGAGTCAGAAGACCGAGATTCTCCTCACCGACCAGACGGACTCGGCCAACGGCTCGGCCGTGGTTCTCCCCTACGACGCCATCAACCTCTACGTCACCGCACCCGACGATCTGTCTCCGCTGGGGGATGTGGACGACTGGTACCTCGAGCTCGTCACCCACGAGTTCACCCACATCCTCCACATCGATCACATCCGCGGACTCCCCGCGCTCGCGAACCTCATCATCGGCAAGACGTTTGCGCCGAACCAGGTCGCGCCACGCTGGCTGCTCGAAGGACTCGCGGTCTACGAAGAGTCGACCAAGACGAGCGGCGGTCGTCTTCGCTCTTCGATGTGGAACATGTGGATGCGCGCCGACATCCTCGAGAACAACATCGCCGCGCTGGACGTGATGTCGAACTCGGACTCGATCCGCCGCTGGCCCCAGGGGAACCTGAAGTACCTCTACGGCTCGTACTTCATGAGCTGGATCGCCGAGACCTACGGCGAGCAAGCGATCCGCGCGTTCATCGACGATTACGGATGGCAAGTGGTCCCCTATGCCGTGAATCGTTCCCTGCGGCGCGCGACGGGACGGACGTTCGAGGATCTGTACCCGGCCTGGATCGACACCCTGAAGCGCGAGTTCGGCGCGCAGTCACAGGCCATCCACGCGCGCGGCATTCGCGAGGGCGTCCAGCTCACGCACAGCGGGCAACAGCCCGAGCACCCCCGGTGGATCCCTCAGAACGCGTGGGAGGGAGACGGTGGCGACGCCATCGTCTATCTGGACGATGGACACGACCGCGCAGGGCTCCAGCGGATCCCGCTCGTTCGCGACAGCAGCGGCATCGTCGTCGGCTCGCGCGAGAAGGACCGAGAGCTACTCGTCCGCACGAACGGAACCGGCACGCCAGCGTTCGCCCCCGACGGCACGCTGTTCTTCAACTCGGTCGACCAGATCAACAACCTGTTCTTCTTCGACGATCTCTTCTCCCTGCCGCGCGGGGTGAAGAGCACCTCGGGGATGGATGGTCGTCGCACGCGGCTCACGGAGGGGTATCGCGCAATCGATCCTGACGTCTCCCCCGACGGACGACACGTCGTGTTCACCACGAACCATCGCGGCACGACCTATCTGCAGATGGCCGACCTGCACGGTGGCGCGGTCACGAACGTCCACTCTCTGGTCAGCAGCAACGAGTTCGAGCAGGCGTACACGCCGCGCTTCTCTCCCGACGGATCGCACGTCGCCTACTCGGCTTGGCGCCCGGGGGGCTTCCGCGACATACGGGTCGTCGATGTGAGCCAGGGTACGTACGTCGAGATCACGCACGATCGCGCGGTCGATGGCGATCCGTCGTATTCCAAGGACGGACGCTGGCTCCTCTTCCACTCGGATCGCACCGGCATCACGAACGTGTACGCCTACGAGCTCGCGACCGGGCACCTCTACCAGGTCACGAACGTCGTCAACGGCGCGTTCCAGCCGGCGCTCTCGCCTGACGGCAAGAATCTCCTTTATCTCGGCTACACGCACGCGGGGTTCGACGTCTTCGCGATGCCTTTCGACCCTGCGCGCTTCCTCGAAGCGCTCCCCTACGACGACGATCGCCCCTCACCGCCGGCTCCTCCCCTTCATCACGCCTGGAAGGTCGAGCCGTACAACCCGATCCCCACGCTCACGCCGCGGGCGTACACCGCGACCTTGACGCCCGGGAACTTCGGAGAGCTCGCCACGATCTCGGCAGGCGCGACGGACCTCGTCGGCTATCACTCCGTCGCCGTCACCTTCGCCGACGAGCTCTCGCACCCCTCGGCGCAAGGGAGCATCAGCTACACGTACGGAAGGCTACCGGTCGACCTCAACTTCTCGGTCTCTCGATCGATTGCTCCAGCGGGAGGGCTCGCGCTCGGCTCGGCGACGCCGACGTGGATTCGCGAACAGATCAACGGCACGACCGGCCTCTCGTATTCGCTGCTCCACCCGTTCGATTCGCAGAGCTTCTCCCTCAACTACAACTACGCGCGCATCGGCGGGAACTTCAACGTCCCCGTCGCCGACATCAACCCATACGAGACGCCGACGTATCCGGGGAGGGGCACCGTCGGATACGTGAGCCTCGGATACTCGTACTCCAACGCCGAGGGCTACCTCTGGAGCATCGGACCGGAGCGCGGCTTCTCCCTCGGCACCGGGGTCAACATCGCCGACGAGTGGCTCGGCGGGCAGTTCAGCGGCTACCAGGCGACGCTGCAGCTCGCGACTTACTGGAGGATGCCCTGGCTGCAGCATCATGTGCTCGCGCTCCACGGATCGGTCGGCGCATCCGGTGGAGCCTACCCGGGCCTCGGCGCCTTCTACGTTGGCGGTTACGTCGACGAATCGGTGGAAGCCTCGATCGAGCACTCGATCGTGCAGAGCAGCATCGTGCTGCGCGGCTACGCCCCCGTGACCGAGATCGGGAGCTACTACACGCTGTTCAACGGTGAGTACCGCTTTCCGATCGCGGAGATCGAGCGCGGTGCTTCGACGTTCCCGTTCTTCCTGTCGCGCATCAACGGCGCCGCTTTCGTCGACTACGGGAGCGCGTTCAACGATCCGGTCACCGCGAAGTTCAAGACGGGAAGCGGAGCCGAGCTCTGGTTCGACGTGACGTTCAGCTACGTGATCAGCATGACGTTCCGCGCCGGCTTCGCGCACGGATGGGCCAGCGAAGGGATCAACCACGCCTACTTCATCGCCGTAGCGGCGTTCTGAGGCGCGCGCGCTCGTCGCAAACTTGGCCCAGCACGGTGCCCTGCGCCTAGCGTCCAGCCATGCGACGAGTTCTTTTCGCCGTGGCAATCTCGCTGTCGAGTCTCGCGATGCTGGGCTGCCCTTACGTCCCGACGAACGCCTCGCGAATGCAGGAGAGCGCGGCGGACTTCAACACCAACGTTCGCTTCGGCCGAAACGAGCTCGCCGTCGAGCAGGTCCTGCCCGAGTCGCGTGAGGAATACCTCCGGCACCACAAGCCCTGGGGCAAAGAGCTGTCGCTCGCCGACTACGAGCTCGTGAGCGCCAAGATGGTCGACGACGACAACGCGGACGTCTGCATCAAGTACAATTGGTACAACGTTCGCGACAACGACCTGCACGTCACGACCGTGAAGCAGAAGTGGAGGAAGCTCCACGGCAACTGGAAGCTCGCGAGCGAGGCGCGGACCGAGGGCGACGTTGGAATCTTTGGGGAAGAGGGACCGACGCGCGTCGCGGGCGACCCGCAGGCCCCCCGTAGCGTCCAGTTCCCGACCGTCCGCTTCGGCGACTAAAGCCGGGCTGGGGCCCGGCTCCTAGGTCGTTCTGCGCCGCTCAGGTCTTCGGGGCGGGTGCAGATTCCTTCTTCTTCGAGGCGCGCTTGGCCGGAGCCGGCGTCGCCTTCTTGGTCACCGCGCGAACCTTCGCGAGGCGCTCCTTCTTCTTCACCTGCGCCTTGCGACGCTTCATTTTCATCGAATTGCGACGATCGAAATTGCCCATGCTGCTCCTCCGAAACGGAAGGGCGCACCTTGCCGAAAGCGGGTAAGGCACGTCAAGAGCGTTGGGGGGGCCCCGCCGGGCTCGCCAAGGCCCGCCTAGCCGGTCGATTCGGCGACGGCTTCTTCGCGACCGCGAACTTCCAGCCGATAACGGCTGTTGATCGTCTCGATGTAGAAGATCTCGCGCCCTGCGATCCGGAGAACCCGTTTCACCGGGGTCGTCACGTATTCGTGCATCCCATCGGGAAACTCGATGACGACGACGGATCCTTTGCGCGGCGCCCGCACCAGTCGACCTGCGACGGCGCGTGAACCCTTGCCGAGCTTGCGAAGGACCACGTCCACAGGCTCAATCTAGCATTCTCCGACGTCCCGTCTACTGACCCATCGAGCAGCATTTTCGCGGGCGTGACGCCGTTCCCGTACGGCGAGCCAAAACTCGAGGCCCCGACCCCAGGCGTGGGAGCAGACGGGCCGGGGTTCCCCCGAAAAGAGTGTCTCTTCCCATGAACTTGGGGGCTACTTGCGAGGTGTCACGGCAACCGCGGCAACATGCGACCAGCCGCGACACCGTGCGGCGAGGGGTGACGTCGGCGCCAAGGCGGGCTAGTGGCGTCGTTGGGGCCAGGAATCCGGCGGTAACGCTCGTCCGGGAAGGTGCGCATGTCGAGGTTGGATCACGGCGAACACCTGGCGACGCGAGGGCGGGGGCGCATCGGGTGCATCGAGGTCGTCTGCGGCTCGATGTTCAGCGGAAAGACCGAGGAACTGCTGCGGCGGGTGAAGCGCGCGAAGCTGGCAAGGCAACCGGTTCAGCTCTTCAAGCCGCGGGTCGACGATCGCTACGACGCCGTGAAGGTCGTCTCGCACGAGGGGATGAACGCCGACGCCATGCCCGTGTCGAACGCCGACGAGCTGATGGAACGAACGCTCGCGGAAACGGCCGTGGTCGGGATCGACGAAGTGCAGTTCTTCGACCCGCGGATCGTGCAAGTCGCCCAGGCCCTCGCCGACCGCGGCGTACGGGTGATTGCGGCCGGGCTCGACCAAGACTACCGCGGCGAGCCGTTCGGGCCGCTCGCGCCCCTGCTCGCCATCGCAGAGTACGTCACGAAACTGCATGCTGTTTGCGCGCAGTGTGGAGCGCACGCGAGCCGATCGCAGCGGCTCGTTGCGAGCGAGGGACAGCTGTTCGTGGGCGGGGCAGCCGCGTACGAAGCGCGCTGCCGCGCCTGCTTCGTTCCAAACGCCATCCAGCCTTGACGTGTCGCGCGACGCGCGCCGCTACACCGTGACCGACGCGCGCGGGAGCCGAAGACGAAGGGTCGTCCCCTTCCCCTTCTTGGACGTCGCCTCGACCGAGCCGCCCATGCGTTGCAGGAGCCCGCGCGCGATGGGCAAAGCAAGACCGCCCCCGCTCTCCTGGCGCCCAGTCGGCGGCGCAACGTGGAACGGCTCCCAGATCGTCATCGTCTGACTCTCGGAGAGCCCCGGCCCACCGTCGGTCACGTCGACGGCGACGGCGTCGCGGTCGGCGGACGCCCGGACCTTCACGCGACCATCCTCAGTCGCGCGGACCGCCGATGTGAGGAGGTTTGTGACGGCCTGCTGCACGCGAGCCGCATCACCGTTCACCTTGGGGAGGTCGCTCGGGATCTCGACGTCGAGGCGAACCGACTTCCCTCCGGCGCTGCTGCGGACCGCATCGACGCACCGTTCGACGATTCGTGCGAGATCGACCTCCTCCGTATGAATCTCGAGGTTGTCGGCTTCGAGACGGGCGTAGTCGAGGATGTCGTCCACGAGCGACAGGAGATCCTTGGTCTCGGCCTGTACGCGACGCACGACCTCTTTCGATCGAGCGTCCTGAACGCTGTCGATCAGCGATGTGGCGAACACGGTGAGCGCTGACAGCGGGGTGCGCAGCTCGCGCGTCATGCTCTCGAAGAACTTCGCGTGCTGTTTGGCCCGATCCTCGATGAGCCCACGTCGCGCGGCCGCATGACGCCGCTGCTGCCTCTCGCTCTGTACGACGAGAAAGACCAGCGCCACGAAGAGCAGCGCCATCACTCCGCCGAGCATGGCGCGGAAATAGAGGAGCTGGTTGTCTAGCTGCGCGACGTCCTGGAACGTCGCGATCATGCCGATGACCTTGTCGTCCCCGTCCTTCAGGGGCGTGACGACCATGAGCCAGCGATCGCCCAGTTCCTCTGCCAACCCGCGGAAGGTCCGCCCCTCCTCTAGCACTTCATGCTTCAGCGCCGGGGAGGCGTGAGTGCCGATGGCGCGCTCGTTCGTCCCCGGCTTGGTCATCGTCGTCGCGATGCGTTCGTCACCCTGGAAGATCGTGACGCCGCACCGGGAATCGGTCTTCACGGCGTTGACGAGCGGATCAGACCAGTTGATCAGGTGATGACCGGCATAGAGCGCGCCGTCGTGCTCGAAGATGTTGCCGTAGTCCTCGACCTCGGCGCGCGTGAGCGCCTGGGCAATGTCGTCTTGCTGGAGGACGAGCTCGCGGCGCTCCGATACGTAGCGGCGCTCGATGAAGTAGTACGCAGTGATCAGGAGCACGGCCAAGACGACGAGCTGCCAGCGCCGTTGCGTAAGCAGGGACGTCTCGTGCGTTACCCCGTCGTTCAATTTCGTCGTTCCTCGCGTTTTCGCTATGCGTCCGCCGTGCCGGTCATTCGCGTCGCGCGATCGCGCTCGCGGGGGGTCTCTGCGACGGCGCAGTGACTCCTGGAAGGTTCTCGCGTGCGAAGTATTCGCGCAAGAGCTCGCGCGCCAAGACATTCGCCTTCACGTGCCAGGTCGGCTCGTTCACGACGAGAACGGCCACCGCCACCTGCGGCACCTTCGCGAGCTCCCCCGACACGGGGCGACTGGGAGCGAAGCCCGTGAACCACGTGTAGAAGCGGTGCTCCTGCGCGCCCGTGAGCGTGCCGGTCTTCCCCGCGACCGAGATCCCCGGCAAGAACGACGTGCCGCGGGCGTCGTGAAAGGCACGGAATGAGGTGCCCTCGGCCACAGTCACTTCCATCATCTTGGTGAGCGCCTGGGCGGTATCGCGCTGGATCACGCGACGAACGCTGGAGGGCTCGGGCCCCGAGTAGAGCACGCCGCCCCGGTCGCCGACGACTTCGCTCACGATCGACAGGCGTGGCGCATCGCCACCGCGAGCGACCGTCGCGCTCATCCAGGCCGCTTCGAGCGGTGAGAGCGTCGAGTTCCAGAAGCCGGCCGCGGTGCGTGCAAAGCCAAGATCGTCGGCAGGGAGGTGAAGAGTGCTCGCCTGCACGGCGACGTCGAACGGCACCGGCTCGTCGAACCCGAAGCGTTGGGCCATCGCCTCGAGCACGGCGGGCTTGAGATCGCGAAGGGCGAGCCGGGCGAAGACGGCGTTCGTGCTGTGCCCCATCGCGCCAGCGAGCGTCGTACACCACCGATCGCGTCGCTCGTCGTCCTCGAGGTCGCTCGGGAGGATCTTCTGTTCGCCGCCCGAATAGCACTGCCGAGTGTCAGGTGAGAGCCCCGCGTCCTCGATGAGCGCGGCGCCCGTAACGATCTTGAACACACTGGCCGAGGGAGCCGTCGCTTCGGCGCAGAGATCGCGACTCTCGCCGTGTTCGAGGTGGCTCGCATAAGCAAGCACTCGCCCGGTGGCGACGTCGACCAGAACCATGGCGGCCTCGGGAACATGATGAATGCTCATCAGATGGGCGGCCGCCCGCTGAAGCTCGGCGTCCAGCGTCAACCGAGCGACGCGGTGGAGCGCGGCAGGGGCCGTCGCGCCGTCGTCACCGACGGCGATGTGGGCGAGGTCGATCCCCTCGAGGGGAGGCACCGCGGGGGGCGGTGGAGCGAGGGGGCGCGCTTGCGTGACGACCGCAGGCGCTGAAGCCGGCGGGGCCAGGTTCGCATGGTGCGCGCGCAGGAAAAACAGCGCCCCGCAGCCGAGCGCCGCCACGACCGCCGCACTGAAGAGCGCGCGCCTCATCAGGCGAATCGTGTGACACGAGGCATCGAAATGGGGCAAAGAAACGGCCAATGCGTCGCGCCCCGACCGTCGTTCCCGCGATCGCGTTCCTCGCGTTCGCCTCTCCCGCGCTGGCCACGAACAGCGCTGCGCTCCCGGCGTCTGGAGGGCTCGAGACGCTCAGCGTCACGGTCGATACGACGGCCCGCACGATGACGTTCGCAACTGGGAAGAAGCGCGGCGACGTCGCGATCGAGCTGGCACCCGGCGACATCGATCCGGCGCACGTCGAGATTTCGCCAGTCGCGCTCGGCGACGGGAAGCGAGTCCTTCACGTGCGCGTCGCCGCTGCGCGAGCCGACGTCGCTTGGGAGGCGATCGTCGCCGGGCGCGACGACGCGGTGCTCTGGTCGGGTGTGACGGGCTTTGCGACCGGCGAGGAGGGGGAGCGAGCGGGCGAGGCGGTCGACGTGCCCGGCGAAGCGGGCGGCTTCATCGTCGTCGGCGAGGTGCGAGAGGACCTGCGCATCTGCAGCCAGACGCGCACGCTGCTGACGCCTCGCGTGCTCGATCCGAAGTCGATGACGTTTCGCGGCGCGACGATGCAGCGACTGCCAGCGGACGAGCGCGACGATGCGGAGCCCATCGTGGCGTCGGCGCGCGGAGGAGCGCTCGACGCGCCCCTCGCGCGTCTCTTGCTGGCGACTGGTGCGAGCACGGCCATCGGTGCGCCCTCGGCGATGACCGACGGCGATCCGGCGACGGCGTGGAGCGAAGGACGACCGGGCGATGGTCACGGCGAGTTCGTGACGATGCGCGCGCCAGCCGAGGTTCCCATTGCTCGACTCGCGATCACACCGGCACCGACGACGCTGACCCCGCACGGTGCCGCACCGCGCACGTTCTTCTTGGTAACAGGCAAGCGTACGATCGCGGTCACGCTTCCCGAGGACGCCTGGATGCATCCCGGCGCGTCGTACGACATTCCGCTCGTGGAACCGATCCGGGCGTCGTGCATCTCGCTGGTGCTCGACAGGTCGTATATGCGGCCCAGCGAGCCGCACCCCGAGGTGACGATCGCCGAGCTCACGGCGTACTCGGAGCTCGATCATCCAGGGGCCACCCTGCGCGAAGTTGCGGACGCGCTCGCCGGCGGAGGTGCGCGCGCCGACGCTGCGAAGGGTGTGCTCGAGCGGGCTGGCGACGCAGGCCTCACTGCGGCGAGTGCGGCGTACGGCTCGCTCGACGCGGCTGGACGCGCGCTCGCAATCGACACGGCGATTGGCGCGGGAACGTGCGAGGCGAGCGCTCCCTTGCTGCTCGCGGCGGTGGGGGATCCAGATCAGGAGGTCTCGCGGAAGGGCCGCGAGAAGCTGGAACGCTGCGGCAAGCGAGTGACCGCCGCGCTGGTCAGCGCCGTTCGAGGGACGGACATGACGGCGCGCGTGAATGCCGCGAGGTTGCTGGCCGCCGTGGCTCCGAGCGAAGCGATCGATCCGCTGGCCGAGGTCCTGGCGCTGGGGGACCCCTCGACCCGCGCAGCGGTTCGAAGCGCACTCGCCAAGGCTGCCGCCGCAGCAGCCCCGGCGGGGGTAGCGGCACTGATCGCCGACGAGAAGCGCGCGACCGACGCGCGGGTCGAGCTGCTGCGCGCGTTCGTTTCTCGGCTGCCCGAGGTGGCGGCGCCTGCCGTCACCGCGATCGACGCACTGATCGGTGGCGCGCCGTTCGCGAGGCGGTATCTGCTCGTCGATGCCATCGCCGCTCTAGCGCGTGCGGGCGACGCCGCCTCCACGAGCCGGCTCGCAACGATGATCACGGGAGACCCGGAAGATCAGGTACGCGCGCGCGCCGCCGAAAGCGCGACGAAGGTGAGCGGCGCGAGCGACGCACTCAAGCGAGCCATCGACGACGCTTCACCACGCGTTCGCGAAGCCGCGTTGCACGCGTTCACGGCGTCCCAGTCGGCGGCGCCCATCGATGCGATCGCTCGGCGACTGGCTTCCGACGAATGGACCTTCGTTCGAGCAGCAGCCGCCACGGCTCTCGCATCCTTCGCTCCCGACAGTCACGTCGACGACGCTCTCCTCGGCGCGTTGGAGGATCGCGCGTCCACCGTGCGCGCCCAGGTGATCGGCGCACTCGCGACCCGCGGCGTGCAGCGCGCATCGACCGCGATCCGCGCGCGCTTCGGTGACCCTCACGAAGCGCTGGAGACGCGCATTGCTGCCGTACGTGCGCTGTCGACACTCTGTGACCGCCGATCAGCCGATGCGCTCACGTCGATGGCGCGCCACGGTGCTTTACCGCTCGCCAGCGAGGACGACGTGATGCTCTCCCTCGAAGCGGTCAACGCACTCGGAGCTCTTCACCCGCCCGATCTCGCAGCGCGGCTGGCGCCGCTCACGACCAGCGGGACGGGCGCCGAGGCCCGCGCCGCCGCCGCGCGAGCACTGGCAAGCACGGCGACTTGCCGCTAAGGACACGTCCATCATGAGCAACGTCAAGCGGGTCTCGCCTCAGGAAGCCTTCGAGCTCACGAAACAGGGGTGGTCGTACGTCGACGTGCGGTCCGAGCCCGAGTTCGCGGAGGGACGCCCGACCGGCTCCTTCAACGTGCCCATCTCCCACATGGGCGGCGGCGGCATGACGCCGAACGCGGACTTCCTTGCCGTGATGGAGAAGGCGTTCGGAAGGGACGCCAAGATCGTCGTGGGGTGCAAGGCTGGCGGGCGCTCGCTCCGCGCTGCACAGGCACTGATCGGCGCAGGATTCACCAACGTGATCGATCAGCGGGCAGGGTGGGACGGCGCGCAAGGCCAGTTCGGACAGGCAGGCGAACCCGGATGGTCGCGCGTCGGTCTGCCGGTCGAGAAGGGCGAAGCCCCGGGTCGCAGCTATGCGGACGTCAAGGTGAAGGCGTAGCGCGCCTGGCCCGGTCGTAGTCGTTCGCCGCGGTCGCAACCACTTCGAGGTCGCGCGAAGCACGCTCGCCTTCGGCGGCGAGATCCGCCGTGAAGACCGTGAGCCCCCAGATTCCGTTGTCGCGTAAACGGAACGGGTAGCGCGTGCCACGCGTGGTGATGACGCTCGCGCGCGCCCCTTCGACTTCTACGCGCGCGACACCGGACAGGTCCCTTCTCAGGCGAGAAATCCAGCCTCGGCGAGCCGCGATGACGGCGAACACGTCAGGACCGTCGGGCGCGCTCGCCTCTTCCCCATAGGCCTGCTCGTAGGCGCGCCGCTCCGACTCCGGGTAGCTGGCGATCACGCGCTCGAGGGCCTTCTTCCGCGCATCGCGGATGGTGAAGCAGGCCCACTGCGCATCGGTCTCCAGGTAGGGGAAGATGCCGCGCGGGTCGCCGTCTGCGATGGATTTCGCGATGCGGAGGTACGCGCCCTCGGGGACGTGGTCCGACGGGAACGCCGTGAACGTCGAGCGGAAGCCCAGATACGCGACGAGAGCGATCAGGAGCGCGACGGTGGCGACCTTCTTTCCCACCGGGCCTTCCTACCAACCCCGGGGTCCTCGTGCTACGCGCACCGTGACATGGTCGGGAGCACACGCACGATCGTCGTCGTGCCGGCGTTCAACGAAGCGGAGCGCATCGGGCGCGTCATCGCGGCGATGCCTCGCAGCGTGGACGAGATTGTCGTCGTCGACGACGCAAGTGCAGACGCGACATCGGCCATCGCGCGCGCCTCCGCCGATCCGCGGGTTCGCGTACTCACGCATGCAGTGAACCGGGGCGTTGGCGCAGCCATCGCCACCGGCTATCGCGACGCGCTCTCGGCCGGCGGTCAGCCTCGCGATGCTCTCGTGGTGATGGCTGGCGACGGACAGATGGACCCCTCCGACCTCGAAGCCATGACCACTCCGATCCTGGAGGGGCGGGCCGGCTACGTGAAAGGGAACCGCTTCGCTCATCCAGCGATCCGGACGACGATGCCGCGCGCACGGTACATCGGCGGCCTCGTCTTCTCGCGGCTGACGTCGCTCGCCATCGGAGAGGACGTCCACGACTCCCAGTGCGGCTTCACGGCCATGGCTCGCGAGGCGTGCACCCAGCTCGATCTCGACGCGCTATGGCCACGCTACGGCTATCCCAACGACCTCCTCGCGCAGCTCGCCGAACGCCGCATCGCGATCGCCGAGGTCTGCGTACGCCCAGTCTACGCAGGCGAAGCCAGCGGGCTTCGCGCGTGGCACTGCGCCCGCATCGCGCAGCTCGTCGGCCGCGCGTGGGTCCGTCGCATGGTGACGGAACGCCATCGCGGACGCGAGTCCCTCCGAGCCGGCTAGCGTCTCCGTGTGACGCAGCTTCATGGCCTCGACGTTCGCGCGCGGCTTCTCACCCCGCGATCAGTGCGCGCTCCACGATCGAAGGCACGTGAGCCAGCGCATGGTCCAGATCGAACAGTGCTTCGATTTTGGCGGCCGGGAGCCGCGCGGTCACCTCGGCATCGGCCGCAAGGTTCCCGCGGAAAGTCCCGTCGCCTTTCCAAGCCCTCATCGCGTTTCGCTGCACGAAGACGTACGCCTCCTGTCGCGCCATGCCTGACTCGACGAGCGCGAGCAGCACCGCCTCGGAGAAGTAGAGCTCGCCCGAGCGATCCAGGTTGCGCCTCAGGTTCTCGACGTACACCACCAGACCGTCGGCGAGCGACGCGGTTCGGTCGAGCATGAAGGCGAGCGTCGACGTCGCGTCGGGTGCGATCATCCGCTCGACCGACGAATGCGAGATGTCGCGCTCGTGCCAAAGCGCGACGTCTTCGAGAGCCGGGATCACGGCTGCTCTGACGATGCGCGCCAAGCCGCACAGGTTCTCGCTCAGGATCGGGTTGCGCTTGTGGGGCATCGCGCTCGACCCCTTCTGGCCGACCGAGAACGCCTCCTCGGCTTCGCCGACTTCGCTCCGCTGCCAGTGGCGCACGTTCGTGGCGAACCGTTCGATGGCCGCAGCGCAGAGCGCGAGCGCGGCGAAGTAGGCCGCGTGGCGATCGCGCGCGACGACCTGCGTACTGACCGTCTCGGCCGCGAGCCCCAGCGAACCGAGCGCGCGCGCCTCGATGTCAGGTGACAGGTGCGCGTACGTCCCGACCGCTCCGGCGATCTTGCCGACCGCGATCTCTTTGCGTGCACTCTCGATCCGCTTCTTCGCCCGCGCGATCTCGGCATGATGGCCGGCGAGCGCGAGGCCGAACGTGATCGGCTCGGCGAAGATGCCGTGGCTCCGCCCGATCATCGGCGTCTTGGCATGCTCGCGGGCACGTTTGGCGAGCGCCACGAGCACCTTGTCGCAGCGCACGAGTAGCGAATCCGCGGCGTCGCGCATCAGGATCGCCAGCGACGTATCGAGGACATCGCTCGACGTCATGCCGCGGTGAAGCCAGCGCGCGTCGATGCCGGCTTTCTCTTCGACGTGCGTGAGGAACGCGATCACGTCGTGCTTCGTCGTCTTCTCGATCTCGTCGATGCGCGCGACATCGAGCGAAATGTTCTTCGCGCGAATCGCGGTCGCGGTGCCGCGCGGAACCAGCTCGGCCTCCTCCATTGCGTCGCACGCAGCGAGCTCGACTTCGAGCCAGGTGCGAAAGCGGCGCTCGGGGGACCATAGCTCGGCGAAGTCGCGAGGCGTGTAACGGGGAATCATCGGAACTCGCGTGTAGCAACGACCGAGACAGGAGTCGATGTGTGCCAGGCGCGGCAGCGCTGACGCCTTGCGAATCGCCCCGTGCGCCCGCAATAATTCGCGCCGAGGGGGGCGGTCCGCGGCGACGCGAGCCGGTGAAGAAGCGCCGCGGCGCGGTGCAAGCCGAGGAGAATCAGGCGAAATGGCGACGAAGATCTACGTGGGCAACCTCCCCTATACGTGCGACGAGCAGCAGCTTCGCGAGCTCTTCGGCAGCGACGGGCGAAACGTCGCGGACGTGGCGATCATCACCGACCGGATGACCGGGCAGCCTCGGGGCTTCGCCTTCGTGAACATGGTGAGCGCCGATGACGCGAAGAAGGCGATCGATGCGCTGCACGGCTCCCTGTTTGGCGGCCGCACGCTGACGGTCAACGAGGCGAAGCCGAAGGAAGGGGGCGGTGGTGGTGGCTACGGCGGAGGCGGCGGCTACGGCGGCGCCGCTGGCGGGCGCGGGCGCGGGGGTGAGCGCGGCGGAGGCGGCGGGCGTGATCGGTACTGAGCCGCGTACTCAGTCGTCGTAGAAGCGCTCGCCACGACGAGCCATCTCGACGAGGACGGGGGCCGGAGTGAACCTTCGGCCGAAGCGCATCTCGTAGCCGCGTAAGCGCCGTAGGATCTCGGCTGCTCCGAGCGTATCGACGTAGCGAAAGGGGCCCCCTCGGAAGGGTGGAAAGCCGAGGCCGAAGATCGCGCCGATGTCGCCATCGCGCGCACTGCGGAGGATCCGTTCGCCGAAGCACAGGAGTGCTTCGTTCACCATCTGTAGGGCGCACCGCATCTGGATCTCCTCGGCGGGCAGCTTCGCCTTGGGCTCGATCCCGAGCACGGCGTAGACGCGAGGGTCCGCCTGCCGCCCCTTCGCACCGCCGGCATAGGCGTAGAAGCCGCGGCCGTTCTTGCGCCCCTTGCGGTCGTCGTCGGTGAGCTTCTTCATGCCAGGCGGCGGGATCATCCGATCACCGAAGGCGGCGTGGACGATCTCGCCAACGTGCGCCGCAACGTCGATGCCGACTTCGTCGAGCAGCTGGATCGGACCGACGGGATAGCCCCAGGCGACCATCGCCTGATCGATGGCCTCGATGGCGACCCCTTCGGCGACCAGGTGAGCGGCTTCGTTCATGTACGGCGCGAGGATCCGGCTCGTGTAGAAGCCGACGCCGTCCTTCACGACGATGACGGTCTTTCCCTGCTTCTTGCCGAGGGCGACGGCCGTGGCGACCACGGAGGGCGCGGTGCGATAGGTCGAGATGACCTCGAGCAACGGCATCTTGTGAACGGGGGAGAAGTAATGCATCCCGACCACGGTCTCGGGATGCTTCGAAGCCTGCGCGATGGCGGTGATCGGGATCGACGACGTGTTCGATGCGAAGACGCAGTCGTCGCGCGTGAGCGCTTCGACGTCGCGAAGGATGCGCTGCTTCAAGGCGAGGTCTTCGAAGACGGCCTCGATGACGACGTCCACGTGCTTGAGCCCCGCGTAGTCGGTGCCGCCGGTCAGGCGCGCGAACACCTGATCGAGCTCCTCGTGCGTGATCTGCTTCTTCCGGGCGCGCTCTTCGAGGATACCGCGGACGTAGGAGAGCCCGCGCCCGACGCCCGCATCGTCTTTGTCCTTCAGACGCACCGGGATACCGGCCTGAATCGTGACGTAGGCGATCCCGCCCCCCATGAGGCCGCCGCCTAGCGCTGCGACGCGTGCGACCTCGCGAGGCACCACGTTCGAATCGCTCGTCCCCTTGTCCTTCTTGAGGGCCGTGGTGGCGAAGAAGATCTCGATGAGCCGGTGAGCGGTCTCGCTGACGACGAGCTCGCCGAACGACCTCGCCTCCAGGGCCGCCGCGGCCGCGAAGCCCTTCTTTCCCTGGCGCTCGAGGACGTCGAGGATGCGCTCGGTCGCAGGGTAGTGTCCGTGCGTCTTCTTGCGCGTGGCCGCGCGCGCCTTCTTGAAGATCAGCGACCGCCCGATGGCGTTGTCTTCGAGTGCCGTGGTCGCGAGATCCGCCTTCCGCTTCGCCTTCGCAGGGTGCTGCGCGAGCTCGAGCGCGCGAGCGCATGCGGCCTCGAGGAGGACCGGCGCCGGACATACCTCGTCGACCAGACCAAGCTTGAGCGCCTTCCTCGAGCGGACGCGCTTCCCCGTGAGCGCGAGGTCGAGCGCGACCTGCAGGCCGGCGCGTTCGCACACGCGAAGCATGCCGTTCGCGGCCGGGATCAGTCCGAGCTGAACCTCGGGAAGGCCGACGCCCGTCGAGGGGTCGTCGCTCGCCACGATGGCGTGACACGCGAGCGCGATCTCGAATCCGCCGCCGAGCGCGGCACCGTTCACCGCTGCGACGAACGGCTTCTTCAGCGCCGCGAGACGCACCAGGCCCTGCGCGATCACTTTCGCCATCTCCTCAGCGTCCGTCGCGAGCTTCACCCCCTGGAGCAGGCGGATGTTCGCACCGACGATGAAGTCCTTCTTGGCGCTCGCGATCACGGCACCCTTGATCGCAGGATCGGCCGCGACGCGCTCGACGTGCGCCAGGAGCTGCTCACCTAACTCCGGCGCCACCGTGTTCACGGGCTCTCGCGGGTCGTTCAGCGTGAGCACCGCGATGCCATCGCCACGCACGAACAAGCCGACGACGTCCGTGACGCGCACGAGCGCGCCGCCCTCCCCGCTCGATCCGACCGTTGCGGCGCTCATGCGTCCACCTCCAGTACAACCGCCGCGCCGAGCCCACCGGCGGCGCACGCCGTCGCGAGTCCGTACTTTCCGCCGCGCCTCTTCAGCTCGCGCAGCACGGTGGTCACCATGCGCGCCCCCGTCGCTGCGAACGGGTGTCCGATGGCGATGGAGCCGCCGTGCACGTTGAGCTTGGCGTCGTCGATCTCTCCAATCGCCTGCAAACGCCCGAGCTTTTCCTCGGCGAATTGCCGGGAGGCGAAGGCCTTCAGGTTGCAGAGCACCTGGGCGGCGAAGGCCTCGTGCATGTCGATGACGTCGATCTCCTTCAGCGAGAGACCCGCGCGATCGAGCGCGATCGGCGTCGCGTAGCTCGGTCCCATGAGCATCCAGCCGGCAGGATCGAGCGCGGCGTAGGCCCATGACTTCAGGTAGCCGAGCGGCTCGTAGCCCAGACTCCTCGCCTTCGACTCCGTCATCAGGACGAGCGCCGCAGCACCGTCCGTCAGCGGCGAGGAGTTGCCCGCCGTGACCGTGCCGTACTTGCGATCGAAGGCCGGCTTGAGCCGAGCGTAGGCATCGACGCTGGAGTCCTTGCGAACGACGTTGTCCTCGGTGAACGGAGCGTCGAACGTTGGGGCTGGTAGCACATGCATCACCTCGTTCGCGAAGACGCCCGATTCCCACGCCTTCGCGGCGCGCACGTGGCTCCGGTGGGCGAACACGTCCTGCTCTTCGCGCTTGATGCCACCTTCGCGCGCCATCTTTTCGGCGCTCTCGCCCATGGTGAGCCCGGTGGTGGGCTCCTTGAGCGCCGGCGGCACCGGCAGGAAGTCGGTGGGCGCGAGCTTGGCGAACGCCTTCAGCTTCTCGGGCAGCGTGCGCGCTTTGTTGGCGTCGATGAGCGCGCGGGCGAGCCGCTTGGAGACCGTGATGGGGACGTCGCTCGAGCTGTCGGCGCCGCCGGCAATGGCGACTGCGTGCTGCCCGGCGAGCAGAGACTCGGCGGCGCTCGTCATGGCCTGGAACGAAGTGGCACAGGCGCGGCTCACGCTGAACGCCTCGATGGTCTTCGGCATCGCGGTACCGAGCACGATCTCGCGCGCGATGTTCGGCGCGCTGATCGACGGGACCACCTGACCAAAGACCACGAGCCCCACCTCACCCGGGTCGAGCTCGGCGCGCGCGAGGAGCTCGCTCGTCACGATCTTGCCAAGGTCGAGCGCGCTGAGGTCTCGATAGGCGCTCGACTGCTTCGCGAACGGCGTCCGGAGTCCCGCGACGATCGCGATGCGCTCGCGCTTCGCCCCGTTACCGTTTCCGTTCCTCTCCGCGTGTCCGGCCTTCTTTGCCATGGGAAGCTCACCTCTTCCGCCGATTCGACTGAATGGCGATTCAGTGTCTATCTGGATCGGATGACGCGGCGAGTCAACGGTGCAAGGGCGTGCGCTCTGCAGCGTGTTCGTGCTAAGCGCGCAGGCGCGGCTTTTTCGCGAAAGGGTCCCTCCGATGTCGAATCTTCCCGAGCTTCTGACCGGCGATAAGAAGGAGCAGGTAGTCGAGGACTGCTGCACGCTCATCGACTCCGAGGTGAAGGACAAGGGGGGGATCAGCGGGTTGGCCATCAAGGCGGGCTACGGCGCCGTGAAGGGGATCAAGCCCGGGTTCGTGCGGAACGTCGTCACCGACCTGCTCCCCGAGTTCGCCAAGGCGCTCGAGCCGATCTGGGAGGACGCGAAGAAGGACAACAAGCCCATCGCGCCCTACTTCAGCTCGAACAGCGGGCGCGTGGCCGACGCGCTGCTCGCGATCACCGACGGCAAGGCGCAGCGCGCGAAGAGCGCCGTGGTGAAAGGGACGTACGAGAAGCTCCGCGGGAGCGCGAAGAAGAACGTCGAGGCCGCCGTGCCGCGGCTCGGCGAGATGGTGCAGAAGTACGCTCCGTGAGAGCCGTCGGCGCGATCTCGCTGATCGCGCTAACCGCGTGTGCGTCGCGCCCTGCCGCGACTGCCGACAAGAGCGCGGCGACCGCGAGGGGAGTCGCGCCGGAGGCGTGGGCCTACGAGGTCGAGGTCCCCGCGGATGGGCGGACGCTCGACGTCACCGCCACGTTCCCGACGGGGAGCGGGAGCGCCTTCGAGCTCGACGACGCGGCGCCGTTCACCGAGAAGGTCGAGTGGCGCGCGCCTGCGTCGACGGGCACGTGGCAGGGGGCGACCCTGCGGGACCGCGCGTGGCTAATTGCGTGCGCCGCGGGTTGCGACCTGCGGTACCGCGTGCGCATGGGGGACGCTGCGCGCGCGCTGCGCGACATGGACTCGGCGATGGAAGTGCACGGGGCCATCGAGTCCACCCCCTCCACTTGGATCCTTCGCCCGACCGATTTCGATCCGCGATCCACGTACCGCTTCCACGTGCACACGGGCGGCGACGTGCGGTTCGCCACGGGCGTACGTCCCGTTCCCGGTGCGCCCGACACGTACGGCGGGCGCGCGATCGACCTCGAGTCCGCGCCGTACACGGTCTTCGGGAAGCTGCGAACCCGCGCGCTCGTGCGCACCGGTACGACGATCGAAGTCGCGACGCTCGAGGGGGCGCTGGCGCTCGATGACGCGGCGATCGACCGGTGGATCGATCTCGCCGTTCGCGCCGTGGACGCCTACTACGGTCACTTCCCCGTGTCGCGACTGCTCCTCGTGGTGGCGCCGATCGCGGCCGGCCACGAGGCGGTCGAGGGGCGAACGCTCGCGAACGGAGGCGCTGCGATCTTGCTCGGCGTCAGCGAGCACATGACCGCCGAAGAGATACCCCGCGACTGGGTGCTCACCCACGAGATGATCCATCTCACCTCACCGGCCTTGCCGCGCGAGCAGCACTGGCTCGAGGAGGGGATCGCCACGTACGTCGAGCCCATCGCGCGCGCGGAGGTCGGGACGATCGCGCCCGAAGAGGTCTGGCGCGGCCTCGTCGACGGGTTGCCGAACGGAGAGCCGGGTCCGGGCGACCAGGGGCTCGACAACACGCACACCTGGGGACGCACGTACTGGGGAGGAGCGATGTTCTGCTTCCTCGCCGACCTGGAGATCCGGAAGCGAACCGGGAACCGCGCGTCGCTCGAGACCGCGCTTCGCGGCGTGCTCGACGGCCTGGGGAGCGGCGAGATTCGCGCCTCCGTAGACGACCTGCTCCGCGCCGGAGATCGGGCGACGGGAGTGCCGGTGCTCGAGGAGCTCCATACGCGGCTCGGCGGGAAAGCAGAGACCGTCGATCTCGCGGCCCTGTGGAGCGAGCTCGGCGTTCGCGACGCGGGGGGGAAGATCACGTTCGACGATGCGGCACCAGCGACCGCGATCCGGCGCTCGATCGGCGCGCGCAAGTAGGGCGGTCGGCGCGCTAGAATGGCGGGCATGTTCGCGCAAGTCCAAGGCGTACTGGAGCCGGCCGAGATCGCAGAGCTGACGGCGCGCCTCGCGACGGCACCCTTCGTGGACGGCAGGACGACATCGACCGGTCGCGCGGCCCAAGGAAAGCGCAACCTGCAGATGCAGCCCGACGCGCCCGGCGCCGACGAGCTCCGCTCCATCGTGGTCAACGCGCTCCAGCGCAGCGAGCGGTTCCGTCGCATCGCGATACCCCGGGCGATCGCCGCGCCGGTGTTCAATCGCTACGACGCCGGGATGCTCTACGAGCAGCACGTCGATGCGGCGACGATGCGCGGCGGTGACGGCCTCCGCGTCGACGTGTCGATGACCCTCTTTCTCTCGGATCCGAAGAGCTACGAGGGGGGCGAGCTGGTGGTCGAGACGCTGAGCGGCGGAATCGGCGTGAAGCTCGCCGCGGGAGACGCCGTGGTCTACCCGGCGTCCACGCTCCATCGCGTGGCGCCCGTGCGCTCGGGGACGCGGCTCGCGGCGATCACGTGGATCCGAAGCGTGGTGCGCGACGCTGCGCAGCGCGAGCTGCTGGCCGAGCTGGAGCTGGCGATGACGAGCCTGGAGTCGCGCGCCCCCGACGCACGGAGCGAGATCGATCTCCTACGCAAGACGCACCACAACCTCATCCGCATGTGGGCCGACTGACGCGCCGGTCACTTTGGGCTCGCCGCGACCTTCCTCCGCGCCGCTGCCTGCACCGGCGGGGGCACGTCGTTCGACTTCGCGAGCTTCCGCACTTCGGCCATCGGCAGCCTGTCGATCAGCTGCGCCGCCGTGATCCCGGGCGTCTTCGGGTTGCGCACGAGCGCCCCCACGACGCTGCCGTTGGTAAGCCACTCGCGCGTCGTGGCGATGAAGTTGAGCGCATCGACGGTCGTCTGCCGGTTGCCGGCGATGTGCTTCACCTCGTCGATGGTGATTCGCGGATTCTGCAGAAGCGCGGTGTGGATCGACTTGTTCGGGTCCTTGAAGAGGAGCATCCGCGCCATGCGTTCCCCCTTCATCGCCAGCTGGAGCTTCTGCGCCGTCGACATGCGATCGATCTCGGCCTCGAGCCTCGCGGTCTCGCTGAGCTCTATGCGCGGCATCGATTCGATGTTGTCGACGGGCGGCGGCGCCGGGATGGTGTTGGGGGGGGCCGCCGAGATCTTCTTCATCGTGCCGCGGCCCCAGAACACCACCGTGGGCTCGTCCGTGTAGACCTCGTTGCCGGCGGCGAAGAGCGGAGCGAGCTTCCGCGTAGCCGCGGGGAGATCTTCGAACGTGACGGCGATGCCGCGTCCGGGGAGAATCTGGAGCACCCGACCCTCGAGATCGACGCCCGCACCTCCCGCGTCCTCCACGCGAAGCACGATCTCGGCGAAGGGCTCCGGCAGCGGCTCTGGCTCCGGCAGAAACAACGCCCCGCGCTGGAGATGCCCCCGCTGCGCCGAGAGATCCGTGCGACCGAGGATGACGGTGAGGACAGCCTTGAGCACGATGATCCGTAATCGTGGCCCGTGTCGGGGTGCGCTTCAATGGCCGCGCGACCGATTCGAGCGGGGTACCCCCGCTCACTGCACGGAGATGAGCGCAGCGCTCGCCGGGGGCAGGTCGACCGTGAGCGTCGATCCCGAGGTCAGGAGCGGCTCCGGCGCGTTCGGCGCGAAACCTCCGTCGGCCTGGATGGACGCGCCGCCGAGCATGACTCCAGCGGTCGCCCCGAGCGAAGGGCCGGTGAGTCGCGTGGCCGTGGCCGACGTGAGAGCTGCGCCGACATCTACCGTGGCGTGCACCGTCGTCGCAGTGTCTTTGTTGGAGAGCACGACGCTCGTGGTCCTCCCGGACGACCCGAGGGCGTAGGCGCTGAAATTCGGCGACGTGAGCGAGCCGGTGGTCGTGTACATCGTCCCCTGCCCCGCCTTGGCGAAGAGGAGCATGCCGTAGAAGAGCGGGCGCGCGCCGACCACGTTGGCGTTCGAGTCGGCGATCGGCGTGTAGCCGGTGCCGTCGCCGCCGCCGTGGAAGTTCGCGCCCGTGGAGCCGTACTGGGCGTTCGTGAAGAGGAAGTCGATGGCCCAGAGCGCGGTGCCATAGGCGTCGCTGATCCCGACCGCGCCGCCGTTGTAGAACGAGTTGCACTCGGAGAGGCGGTACTGGTTCGGAATGTCGTTGGCCGTCGCGGCGGCCGAGAGCGCCTGGAGCTCGGTCACCAGCTTCGGGTTGGGGGACAGGAGCAGGTCGATCGTCGAGGTCGCGAGCTGGCCGTTGGCGACGTAGTAGTGCTGCGTGAGGAGCGTGATCGCCGCGGCCTCGTCCTTCGCGAACGGGACGGTCCACGTCGCGTAGTCGCTCGCGGAGGCCGGTCCCGTCATCGGCGAGCCTGGGGCGCCGGCGTGCATCGCGCTGGCGAACGAGTCCCAGGCGTTCTCGAAGGCCGCGAGGTTCCACGTGCCAGGCTGCGAGGTGATGCCCTTGTAGAGATCGGGCTCGTTGCCGATCTCGAAACCGAAAAGCGAGCTCCCGAGCGCCGTTGACGCGTACTCCGCTTCCTCGTCGGCCGCCTCGATCGACGACGTCTTCAGGTTGACGCCGTAGATCACCTTCCACCCCGCGGCCTTCACGAAGGCGGCGAGCCCGTCCACGTCAGCGGAGGTGATGACCGTTGGCGCCGCGGCGTCGCCAACCGGAGGCCCGGCATCGAACGCTTGCCAGACGTTCTCGTCGACGGAGTTGCCGCCCACGCGCAGGATGCTCGGTCCGAGGAGCTGGAACATGGCGACGAGCGCGGCGTTGTCGCCGCGGAAGTAATTGTCCTCGAGGTGCGATTTCTCGTAGCTCAGTCCAACGAAACCCGGACCGATCGTGCCGAGCGGCTTCGCGGGATCGACGCTTACCGAGGCGGAAACGACGGGCCCCCCGTCCACGTCGGGCGCGCCTGCATCGTCGATCGGCGCCGCGTCGCCGGCCGGGGCCGCGCCGTCGACGTTCGTCGTGGCGTCGGGCGCGCCGCCGTCGTGGGACGCGCTCGCGCCGTTCGAGCCGCCGCACGCGACGGAAAGAAGAGCGACGGCCGGGAGCACGAGCGATCGCGAGCGGGCGTTCATCCGGGCCAATCTAGTCGAGGTGCCGCATAGGCGCCGCGGGCACGGGGCACGCGATCGACGCGGTTCGCGATGAAATCCTCCACATCAGCGCTGGGGAGCCGCATGTCGTCGAACGTGATTGCCACGTCGGATCACGCAGTTGCGCAGGTCGCATGTGGAACTTGGTCGAATCGATGTGAACGTTCTCCACATCGGATCACCGGATCGGCCACATGCGATGTGGGGGACCTCATCGCGGATGAGCGGTTCTTCGGAGCGCGCGTGGAGTCTTTCGGAGCGCGCGTGAACGAGTGCGAGGTCGCACGTCGACTCGATATCGAGCGATCTGCGCGCGAGCGACGCGCTGCGGCGTCATGAGACGCAGAACGGCCGCGCGCGGCGTCGAGCGACGTCGACCGTTGGCCAACACTGAGCCCGCTTGGTGCGGCCCGACACAGCGTGACGAACCGCCACGCTCAGCTCAGATCACCGGCGGCGGAGGGCGCGGCGGGTTGGGCTTCGGAGGCGGAGTCGTCGGACGGACCGGCGGCGGCGACGGCGGGGGGCGAGACCCGGGATCGTGCATGCACAGGCGCGTATCCTGAGACGGGAGCGGACGAGACGAGAGCGCCCCGGGCGCGAACGCGACCACGATCGACAGAGCGGCCGTGGCTGCCGATAGGACCGAGAGTCGGATGAGGGTCTTCATGCCCGTCAGGGAAGCATCGCGTGTTCCTGTGCGATGACCGCGTCGACGGAATTCGGAGCGGTCGGGGCAGTGGCGCCGCGCACGCTCTTTCGTAAGCTGATCGGAGTGAGCAAGTCGCCGTATCGCGAGCTCCCTCCGAAGGCATCTGGCGAGCGCCTCTCCCGCGGAAAGCTGAGGCGAAGCCGGAGGCCACGGGGCCCCCTCCTCCACCTCGCTCGCGTCGCCTACGTCATCGGCCTCGCGCTCGCCGTCTTCGCGGCCGCCGAGCTGGGGTGGCCGTGGTTCCTCGTTCTCTTCGTCGGCGCGATCGTCGTCCGGATCGTGCTCCGGCGATTGGCCGGGGTGCGCCGGCTTCCGAAGCTTGCGTGAGCGCGCGTGCGTCTCGTCACCGAGTGGACTTGGAGCGGCGATTCGCGCCTGATTCTTTTGAAGTGGGCCAAGACAGACTTGAACTGTCAGCCAACGGATTAAGAGGATGGGATTCACCCCCTTTTTCCCGAGCTTTCTTGGCGTCTGCCGCAAAACTGCCGCAAAACCAGCGGCGGCGACGCCCGAGGCTCCGTACGGCGGTCCCTCGTTTCATCCAGCAGCAGCGGGCGAAGGAGCGAGCCAGCAGGGGCGAGCGTGAGCCGGAGCGGTAGTCGGAAGCCGTGCGGCCACGAGGGGGACGAGCGGCCGTATGCGCGAGCGGGCTCCGCTGCCCGGGGATTGCGCGCGGGCGGGCGGAGCACGCGAACCGGGTCGAGTGCGCTGAGCTTCCCGTGATCGACCTGGCACCGCCTGCCCGCGAGCTTCTCGTCGGCGAACGCCTCGCGGAGGCCGAGGAGATCATCGGGAGCCTCACGGGGCCACTTCCCCTCGCCTTGGGGGAGGCCCGAGACCCAGCGAGCGATCGGAACCTCGACGAGCTGCTCGACGCCGCCTGGACGCCCGAGGAGATCGCGCATCTTGGCGTCCAGTTCATCACGACGAGCAGTGATTTCTCCGTTCCGGCTTCATTGCTCCTCCTACAAAGACTGCTTCCACGGGACGTGAGGGTCGCCGCGAAGACGGCGGACATCTTGTGCTCGCATGCCTTCGATCCGCAGGTTTGCGCAGCAGCACGACGAGACGGCCCCCTCTTGGCCTACGTTTCCGGCCTGATCATCGCCCTCGTCGAACGTGACGTTCTCGCGAGCATGTGGCTGGAGGTGGGGCAGATCGAGGCGGAGCAGGGAGGAAACGAGAACAGTGTCGTCATCTTCCTGCGCGCGTGCCGGTTCGTGCGAGGAGCCCTCGACGCGCGAGGAGACGGCCGATCGCGGAAATCGTTGGCCCAGCGCGGGGGCGCCTACGTGACCTTGCCATTGGCGGACACGGAGACGCACGCGCCATCGCGCAGGCGGTAGCTTTTCTCGACGATGTGCTCCCACGATGCGATCAGCTTCGATGCCTGCAAGAGCACGGAGAGGGAGGAGAAGCTATCCGCGAGGTGGACTGCGGAGAGGCGGCACTCGGCGAGCGCCTCGTTCACGAGCTTCCGCTTCGAAGCGCTGAGGCAGGTGACGAGAATCCTCTGCTGTTTCGCAAGCGTCGGAAGAAATGGTGCGATCCCCTTTTCCGGCTCGAACCCCGCTTCTTCGCTGATGTGAATCACGTCGTGCTTCACCACGATCAGCGGCTCGCCGTCCTCGGGGAGCAACATCCGAAGGCAGCCCGTGAGTCGCGGAGAGAGCGACGTATCGAAGGTGTAGGTGATCACGCTGCTCGCGGAGGCGAGCTGGAGAGCGACTTTTCGTACTCGATGGCGGCGTCCACGTCCGCGAGGCTGATCGAATACCAGCGCGCTACGCGCTCCTTCGAATCACCGCTCCGGGTCACGGCCTTGTAGATGACGCGCGTCGGGACCCCACCACCGACGACCGCCTCGCCGAATGCGCGGCTAGGCTCGATCGTGACGTGCTTCCCACGACCGAGCGGCCAGTAGCGCAACGCTTCCTCCGTGAGCGAGTCGAAGTCGAGGCGCTTCACCATCAGTGCGAAGACCTGGGGGATGACGAGCTGGTAGAGCTTCCGATCTTGGACGTGCTCGGTACCGTTGACGGTGAAGCGGTGGAAGATCGACTTGCCGTCCGTCTCGAACTTCTTGATCGCGAAAGGGTGCCGCACACGGAACGCGCGCTCCGCTTCATCATGCACCCTACGCACGGTGGGCATCGTCACCCCCGCCTTGAGGAAGGCGGAGACGTAGAGCACCTCGACGAGATCCATGAACGTGAGCGCAACGCCAGCGCCGTCGTGCTCGCGGGGGAATACGGGCCCCGAGTGGCGCACTTCGCCTTTCGGCGACTTGAAGTCGTAGCCGCCGAGCCAGCGCCGAACGCGGATCGGCTGAAGGTGTGCGATGCGCGCCGCCTCGGGTACGCCGTAGGCTCCCCTTCCTAGCCTCGTGATCGCATCCATCGCCGCCATCCCCTTCATCGTAGCTCGGCCGGCGTCGTAGCACGAAGTTGTCGCCGGTTCCCGGAGACCGCCGCCAAGGTGATGTCCGGTCGACCTGACCGCCAGAGGCCTCGTCCTCGAAACCCGGCACGACCAAGGCAGTGTTCGCACGAGCGTAGCCGGTCGCGCGATCTCCGAGCCACCTCCGGCGTAGGATCGCACGAAGGGATGCCTCGCCGACTTCGACTCCACAGCGCGCTCGCGGCTCTCGCGGTGAGCGTTGCCGCATGCCGCAGCGCAGCCCCCTCGGTCTCACCGATCCCTGCGGCGCCGTCCCCTCCGGTCTTCTCGGCACCCGCTGGTCGCACATGCGGCGCGGGTCGCTCGATGAGCGTCCACTTCTACGACGTGGGACAGGCGCTCGCCGCGCTCGTCGATCTCCCGGACGGGCGACACGTCCTCGTCGATGCCGGCGACAACCCCCATCGAACGGAGTGCGACGACTGCGCGCAGAAGCACGCGCACTTGATCGAGAAGCTACGAAGCGACCTCGCAGGCGCCCCGATCGACCTCGTGTGGGTCACGCATCAGCACTCCGATCACATCGGCGGTGCCCCCGAGGTGCTCCGGGCGTTCAAGGTCCGCTTCTACGTGGACAACGGACGCGACCCCGAGAAGGCGGAGGTTCGGCGCGTCCATCAGGCGGCGGACCAGCGGGGCACGGCACGTCGGGTCGTTGACCCCGAGCACCTTGACGTTCCGATCGCGAACTCGCCCGACCTGAGGCTCACGGGGATCGTCCCGCCCTCGTGGCCGGGGTCGTGCGCGCACGACGAGAACGAGTGCTCGATCGCCTTGCGCCTCGACTTCTGCTCATCGTCGATCCTCTTCACGGGCGACGCGGAGCGCGAGGAAGAGGCGAGGCTCGATCCTCACGGACCCGTCACGTTGCTCCAAGTCGGCCACCACGGGAGCGAGACATCGACGTCACCCGCCTTCCTCACGAAGGTGCGTCCGATGTATGCGATCATCTCGGCGGGAAAGCCCGACGAAGGGATGAACCACGACTACTGCCACCCGCGCGCGATCATCGTGAAGCGCCTCACGAGCGCGCTCGGCGGGCCCGGCGCCAAGAGCATCCATGCGTTCGATGGCGAGCGGTGCGACCGTGCGCGCCCATCAGATTGGATCGATGTCCCCGCGAGTGATCGCCTCTGGGCGACGGAGCGGGACGGCGACGTCGTCCTCACGACCACTGGCGACGGAGCATTCGTGCGGCATTGATCGGGGAGGCCGACGATGCAAGCGCCGATGCCCGCACCGCCAAGAGCGTGGCGCGCGTCCCCTCACGAGGCGCGGGCGGCAGACGCGCTAGTCGTCCTTGCTCGTCATGTGGTCGCACCAACTGCACATGCCCGTCTCTTGCTCGTCCAGCCCGAGGTCCGCGCCACATCGATCGCACTCCGTGTGTTGACGGGACTCGCCGCACGCGAGGCAGATGTCATCATCGATGTGGAACGAACTGCACACTGGACACGTTCCAATCGAGGGCTCGCCGCCGTCTTTTACCAGATCGTAGGCTTCGCCAGCGTGGAGCGCCGACAGCGCGAGAGGGATTGCGGCGAAGACATCCGTTTCCGTCCCGCATGCCCGACACGTAAACGTGGTCTCGAAGTAGCTCGCGCCCGGAGCAGCCTCCAGTAGCGAGGACCCGCACTCGGAGCACTCTAGGTAGTCCAGTGCCTCGCCAGCGGCGTCGGGCACATCTCGTAGCGCTCGGAGGGATGCCCGGCACCGATCCTCGACGGCCTTGAAGGTCTCCGCCTCGTCCAGCATCGTCTGCCAAACGCCGTCGCCGAACTCCTCATGGGGCTTTAGCCCAAGATGATCTTCGAGCACGCGCGCGACGAGAACGAAGGTCTGCGCGATCGCTTCCTGCACCTTCGCGTGACCGTGCTTCGAGGAGTGGTGCTCGATGTCATTGCGGATGCGCCGAAGCTGATCGAGCCGCGCCTCGTCGAGCGAGAGTCCCAAGCTCTTGAAGCGCTCTTTGATCTGTTCGACATCGACCGTCTTCGTTCCCTTGCCGACGAACGCGATGGTCTTGGGTCGACGTTGAAACTCGACCCGCTCGTAGATGAGCGCGTCGTTGCTACCGGGAGGAGACTCGCGGCGTAGCTTCTCCTTCAAGCCTCGTCAGCCGAATCTGTGGGTGAGCCAGTCGGGCTCGGGTAGCTCGCCGAGGCCGTGGTACAGGGCGATCTCGGCGTGTTCGTAGCTCCGAAAGCCGTAGGCTTTTCGTGTCGTGATTCGAGCCTTATTGTTGAATCCTTCGGTGGCTCCATGCGCGAACAGCCCTCTTGCCGCGAACCAGTTGAGGAGCTCACGCCGGTGCTCGCGCAGAGTGCGGGCGAACTTCTT
>Ga0302279_10000663_pt1 | contig 50672 bp, 45 predicted proteins | sample III_Bog_N3_3_FD_194541 | JGI IMG/M metagenome (GOLD analysis project Ga0302279, IMG submission 194541) | Peat permafrost microbial communities from Stordalen Mire near Abisko, Sweden - III_Bog_N3_3 | ecosystem: Environmental > Terrestrial > Soil > Wetlands > Peat | place: Sweden: Abisko... | reverse complement strand
CCGGATCCTCGGCGCAACGACGATGCGAACGACGGAAGTCAAACGCGGCATCGAAGCGGCGCGCGGCGAGTTCACGCACGTCGTGACCACCGACGCCGAAGAGCGCTCCCTGGTGCTCACGGCGTAGCCCCCCGCTTCACGTTTCCGGGGGCGGAGGCCGCGGGACCAATGGTCCGGCGGCCTCTTTCACTAAGAGCCCCCGAGCGATGCCCAAAACCGAGCACTTCCAATGGTACGTGGAGCAGTTTGCCGAGACCGAACTGCACCACCACGCGATCGACGAGCTGTACTACGCCGGCCGCACGCCGTTCCAGTCGGTCGCGGTGTTGCGCACGGCGGTCTTCGGCAAGATGCTCGTGCTCGACGGCGACACGCAGAGCTCGCAGCACGACGAGAAGATCTATCACGAATCGCTCGTGCATCCCGCACTCGCGGCCCTAGCGAACCGGCGCGAGGTGCTGATCCTCGGCGGCGGCGAGGGCGCGACGTTGCGCGAGGTGTTGCGCCATCCGGGCGTCGCGCGCTGCACGATGGTCGACATCGACGGCGAGGTGGTCGAGCTCTCCAAGAAATATCTGCCCGAATGGTCGGCCGGCGCGTTCGACGATCCGCGCGCGAACGTGATCGTCGGCGACGCGCTGGCGTTCATCAAGCAAACCGGAACGTTCGACGCGATCGTATCCGATCTCACCGAACCGTTGCCCGATTCGCCGTCGTTTCCGCTCTTCAACGGTGAGGTGTTCCGCGATATCAAAGCGCGCCTCGCGCCGGGCGGCGTGTACGTACTGCAAGCCAGCACGGCGGGCTTTCACAACATGGCGCTGCACGCCAAGATGGCGCGTTCGCTGCGCGCGCACTTCGCGCACGTGAGCAGCTTCTACACGCACGTGCCGGCGTTCGATAACGACTGGGCGTTCATCGCGTGCAGCGATGCGACCGACGTGGCGGCGCTCGACGCGGCGCGCATCGATGCGTACGTGGCCGAATTGCGCGGCGAGAACTTTTTCTACGACGCGCAGACCCACCGCCGCATTTTCAGCCTGCCGCTCTACCTGCGGCGCGAACTCGCCAAACCCGGGGACGTGTTCGCGTGAACGACGCGCCCTTGCGCCGCACCGCGCTCTACGACGCGCACCGGGCGCTGGGCGCGCGGATCGTGCCGTTCGGCGGGTTCGAGATGCCGGTGCAATACGCGGGCATCCTCGCCGAGCACGAAGCGGTGCGCGAGCGCGCCGGCCTATTCGATCTCTCGCACATGGCGCAGATCGAGCTGCGCGGCGCGGACGTCGCGACCTGGGCGGACGAGCTGACCGTCAACCACGTCGCGACGATGAAGCCCTACCAGGCGCGCTACAACATCTTCACCAACGCCGCCGGCGGCGCGCACGACGACGTGATCTTTTACCGGCTGCCCGACCGCTGGCTCTTGATCGTCAACGCCGGGAACGCAACCAAGATGTGGGCGTATCTCCAGGCGCAGGTGCGCGGCGACGTGCAGCTGACGAACCTGCACGGCGAGCGCGCGCTGGTCGCGATCCAAGGCCCGCGCAGCGTCGAGATGCTCGCGCCGTTCGTCGAGGCCGATATCCACGAGCTCAAGTACTACACCTGCGTCGAGACCAACGTCGGCGGCACGCCGGCCATCGTCGCGCGCACCGGCTACACCGGTGAGGACGGCTTCGAAGTGTTTTTGCCCGGCGAGGCCGCGACGGGCTTGTGGGACGTGCTGCTGGCGGAAAATCGGAAGGCTGGGATCGCGCCGTGCGGCTTGGGCGCGCGCGACGTTCTGCGGCTCGAAGCGGGGATGCCCTTATACGGACACGAGCTGACCGAGGAGATCACGCCGCTGCAAGCCGGCCTGCGTTGGGCCGTGAAATTTGCGAAACCCGTTTTCAGCGGGAAGGCGGCGCTCGAAGCGCAAGCCGCGGACGACGACTTTCCGCGGATCGCGGGGTTGGTGCTCGACGGCCGCGTCCCGGCACGTGCCGGCTATCGCGTGCTGCGGAACGGCAGCGCCGTAGGTGAGATTCGCAGCGGCTCGATCGCGCCGTCGGCCGGCGGCAAGAGCGTCGCGACCGCGCTGCTCGATCCGGCCAGCGCAACCGTGGGTACGCGCGTGGGGGTCGAGGTGCGAGGAACCGAACATCACGCGACGATCGTCTCCTTACCGTTCTACAAGCGAGGCTAGTGGTGGCACAACCGGCGGGGCTGCTCTTCAGCAAAGATCACGAGTGGGTGAAGCTCGACGGCGACGTCGCGACGGTCGGGATCACCGACTACGCGCAGCATTCGCTCGGCGACATCGTGTACGTCGAGTTGCCGCGCATCGGCGCGACCTTGACGCAGTTCGGCAACATCGGCGTGGTCGAATCGGTGAAAGCCGTTTCGGACATCTTCACGCCGGTCGGCGGCGACGTGCTCGAGATCAACGCCGCGCTCGAAGGCGATCCGGCGCTGGTCAACCGCGATCCGTTCGGCGAGGGCTGGTTCTACAAGGTCAAACTCGCCGACGACGGCGAGAAGGCGAACCTGCTCTCGGCCGATGCGTACGATAAGCTGATCGCCGAGGCGTAGCCGCACCCGCAATGTACACTCCACACACCCCGCGCGACATCGAGGAGATGCTCGCGGTGGTGGGCGTCGCTTCGCTCGACGATCTGGTACGCGTGCCCGATGCCGTGGCCGTGCGCGCGCCGCTCGACGTGGTGCCCGCACTCTCCGAGATCGAGATCGCGGAGCGCTTCGCGGGCTTTGCCGCGCGCACGAGCGCCGGCGGCTACGACTCGTTCCTCGGCGCGGGCGCGTATCGCCACTACGTCCCGCCGGTCGTCGGCGCGCTGGCGATGCGCGGCGAATTCCTCACCGCCTATACGCCCTATCAGGCCGAGGTCTCGCAGGGCTATCTGCAGGCGATCTACGAGTGGCAGACCTACGTCGCGCTGCTGACCGGGATGCGCGTCGCCAACGCCTCGGTGTACGACGGCGCGACGGCGCTCGCCGAAGGCGTCATCATGGCGCTCAACGCGACCGGTCGCAAGGCCGTGCTCGTCTCGCGCGCCGTGCATCCGAATTACCGGGCCGTGTTGCGCACCTATGCCGGCGGCCTCGACGTCGCGGTTGACGAACTGCCCTACGCCGCCGACGGCACGACCGACACCACGCAGCTCGCAGCCGCGCTCGCCGATCAACGTTATGCCGCGGTCGTCGTGCAGTCGCCGAATTTCTTCGGTGCGATCGACGCGCTGCCGGCCGCGGCGCTCGCGGCGATCAGGTCGACCAAGACGCTGCTGGTCGGCGTGACGGCCGAGGCGCTCTCGCTCGCGGCCCTCGTGCCGCCGGCAGCGTGGGGCGTCGATATCGCGGTCGGCGAGGGGCAGTCGTTCGGCAACGCCGTCGCGTACGGTGGGCCGCACGTCGGCTTCATCGCCACGACCGACGAGCAACTGCGGCGCATCCCCGGCCGGCTCGTCGGGCGCACGCTCGATAAAGACGGCCGCACCGCGTACGTGCTCACGTTGCAGGCGCGCGAGCAACACATTCGGCGCGAAAAGGCGACCTCGAACATCTGCACCAACCAGGCGCACTGCGCGCTGGTCGCCACGATCTACCTCGCCGCGCTCGGCGCGACCGGCTTGCGCGACGTCGCGGCGCACAACCTCGCGCGCACCGCGCAACTGCGCGACGCCGTGACGGCCGTGCCCGGCTACGCCGTACGCTTCGCGGCGCCGGTGTTTAACGAGTTCGCGCTGCGGGTGCCGGGCAACGCCGCGGACGCGCTCGACGCGCTGCGCGAACGCGGGATCGTCGGCGGGCTCGATCTGGGCCGCTTCTATCCCGAACTCGCCGATTGCGTGCTGATGACGGCGACGGAACTCACGACGCCGGCCGAGATCGGCCGGCTCGCCGCGGCGCTCGCGGAGATTGCGACGGACGCCGTTGCTCGCTCCTGAGACCCCGCCGATCTTCGAGACCGGGCAACCCGGCCGCGCGAACCGCTACGTTCCGCCCGCGCCGCCCTTGAGCGAATTTTTGCCGGCCGCGGCCGTGCGCCACGAGCTGCCGCTGCCCGATAACAGCGAGCTCGACGTGATCCGCCACTTCACGCGGCTCTCGCAGAAGACGTTCGGCATCGACACGAACTTCTATCCGCTCGGCTCGTGCACGATGAAGTACAACCCGCGCATCAACGACGCGCTGGCCAATCTGCCCGCGCTGCGCGACCTGCACCCGTTCGCGCCCGACGAACTCGCGCAAGGTGCGCTCGCGATCATGTGGGAGCTCGAGCGCAGCCTGGCCTCGCTCTTCGGCATGGCGGCGTTCTCGCTCAACCCCGCCGCCGGCGCGCACGCCGAATTGACCGCGCTGCTGATCGCGAAAGCCTACTTTAAGAAGAAGGGCGACGCGCGCCGCACGACCGTGATCGTGCCAGACACCGCACACGGCACCAATCCGGCCTCGGCGGCGATGGTCGGCTACAACGTCGTCTCGCTCAAATCCGACGCGCGCGGACGCGTCTCGCTCGAAGCGATCCAAGCGGCGGCCGGGCCGGACACCGCCGTCTGCATGATGACCAACCCCAACACGCTGGGGCTGTTCGAAGACCAGATTCACGAGATCGCGGCCGCCGTCCACGCCGCCGGCGGTTTGATGTATTATGACGGCGCGAACGCGAACGCGTTGATGGGGAACAGCCGGCCGGGCGACATGGGCTTCGACCTGATGCACCTCAACTTGCACAAGACGTTTTCGATCCCGCACGGTGGCGGTGGCGCGGGCGCGGGACCCGTCGGCGTCGCAGCGCACCTCGTGCCGTTTCTGCCGGTGCCGGTCGTGCGCGCGGACGACGTCGATGAAGCGAGCGGGCGCTGGCCGTCGGACGGCCGGACGTTCGCGCTCGACTTCGACCGCCCCGATTCGATCGGGCCGATGCGCTCGTTCTGGTCGAACTACGCCCATATGGTGCGCGCGCTGGCGTACTGTTACGCCAATGGTGCCGAGGGGCTCACGCGCGTCTCGCAACTCGCGGTGCTCAATGCAAATTACATCCGCGCGTCGATCCGCGACCTGATCGATATCCCCTACGACGAGATCAACCGCCACGAGTTCGTCGCCTCGGCACAGTCGATCAAGCGCGAGACCGGCGTGCGTGCGTTCGACATCGGCAAGGCGCTGCTCGATCGCGGCTATCACGCGCCGACGGTCTACTTTCCGCTGCTCGTGCCGGAATGCATCATGATCGAGCCGACGGAAACCGAATCGAAGGAGACGCTCGACGGCTTCATCGCAGCGCTGCGCGAGATCTTGATCGCGGCGCGCGAAAATCCGCAATCGGTGATCGACGCGCCGGTCAATACGGCCGTCAGCCGGGTCGACGAAACGCGGGCGGCCCGCCGGCCCGACCTCCGTTGGGAGCCAGAAAAAGGGTAATCCTGCCGGTTTTCCGGATTGGGGAAGTCCTTCTTGGGAGCCGGGCGTATACTTGGAGAAGACCCCCTCCTGAACGGAGCGGCTTTTCAACGATGCGGATTAAGTATGAGGTTTCCGCCGGCGGGCTCGTCTTGCGGCGGAACGGTGCGACCCTCGACGCCCTTTTGATTGGGCGGGGGAATCCGCGCGTCTGGTCGCTGCCCAAGGGTCATGTCGAGGCCCGGGAAACCCACGAGCAAGCGGCCTTGCGGGAAGTCCGCGAGGAGACCGGCTGTTGGGCCGAGATCCTGATCAAGCTTTCGGACATCTCGTACTGGTTCTACCTGAACCGCACCAAGCACAAGAAGTCGGTCCACTTCTACCTGATGCGCTATCTCTCGGGCGACACGGCCAACCACGACCATGAGGTCGATGAGGCCCGCTGGTTCGAGATCAAGGCCGCCAAGAAAGCGCTCAAGTACGTCAACGAGAAGCGCCTGGTCGATCTGGCCACGGAGTACCTCGAACGCGAGGGCGACGCGATCTTTGAAGCCGACCTCCAGCCCGAGCCCGAATTCGAGCTCGAGGCGATGAGGGACTCCAGCGCATCTTGACCGCTTCCCCGGTTGACGAGCGCGCCTGCCGCGTCTCGGTCGACGTCTTCGACGGTCCGCTGGACCTGCTCTTGAATTTGGTCAAGGAGCAGCAGCTCGACATCGCTACGGTGCCCCTCGCCTTGGTGGCCGACCAGTACTTCGCCTATATCGCCGCGATGGAAGCGCTCGACGTCGAGGTTGCGGCCGACTACCTCGTCATCGCCTCGACCCTCGTATTCCTCAAGTCGAAGGCGCTGTTGCCGCCGATTCCACAAGAGTTCGAGACCAGCGAAGAGTCGGCCGAATCGGTCGAGCAGCGGTTGCGCGAGCGACTGATCGCCTACTCGCGCTATCGCGACGCCAGCCGCGACTTGCAGGCGCGCGCGCTCGAAGCCGCGGCGTTTTACCTGCGCGCCGAGGGCGGCGACCCCTCGGCCGAGATCACGCAGCGCTACAAGATCGACGTCGCCAAACTCGCGCGCGCGCTCGAGGCGGCGCTGCGCTCGGCCAAGCCCGAAGTGCGCACGATCGTGCGCGAGCGCGTCTCGCTGATCGAACAGATGGAGCTCGTCAGCAAGACCGTGCGGCGCGACGGCCGGGCGAGCTTCTTCGCGCTGGTCGCCGGCGGCGACCGCTTCACGATCATCGTGACGTTCCTCGCGGTCCTCGAACTCGTGCGGCGCGGGCGCGTCAACGTGGTACAGAGCGGCGCCTTCGCCGATATCGACGTGATCCCGGCGCCGCCGGCGGAGACCGCGCGTGCAAGCTGATCCGGTAATCGAGCCCGTCCAAGAAGAGTTGCTCGATACGGGCGCGCTGCAGCGCAATATCGAGGCGGTGCTGTTCGTCGCCTCCGAGGCGATCTCGATCAAGGCGCTCGCCAAACTGACCGGTGCCGAAGAGGCCGACGTAAGCGTCGCGCTGCAACGCATCGACGCCGACTTTGCCGAGCGCGGCCTCGTGCTGCGCGAGGTTGCCGGCGGCTACCGCTTCGCGACCTCACCCGCCGCGCGCGCGGCCGTCGAGGCGTACTTGCTGCCGCCGAAAACCAACCTCTCGCCCGCCGCGCTCGAAACGCTCGCCATCGTGGCGTATAATGAGCCCGTCACGAAAGCACAGATCGAAGAGATCCGCGGGGTCAGCGCCGACTCCGTGATCGCGACCTTGCTCGACCGGCGCTTCATCGCGGAATCGGGGCGCAAGGAATCGCCCGGCCGCCCGCTGCTCTACAAAACCACTCCGGAGTTTCTCGAAGCGTTCGGCCTCAACTCGCTCGACGATTTGCCGGCCGTGGACCTCGACGCGTTGCAATCGCGCGAAGTCGAACTGCCGATGACCCAGCCCTCACAGGAAGCAGGAGAACTATCGCTCGCGTAGCCCTTCCGGCCGACGCCGACGTGTGGACGCGCATCAACGCGAACTGTCAGGCCGTCGCCACCGCCCACGAACTGATCCAGCCCGGCGAGCGCTTCGCCCTCACCGACGACCAGCGCGCGGCGATCACCGAGATCAATGCCGGCCTCGACGCCGGCCAGACGGAGTTCTTGCTGCAGGCGCCGACCGGCTCGGGCAAGACCGAAGTGATGCTGCGCGTGGCGGTCGATACGATCCTGGCCGGCGACGGCTACGTCGTCGTGCTCGCGCCGACGCGCGACTTGATCCGCCAGCACGTCACGTATTTCACCGAGCGTCTCGCAGGCACGGGCTTGGGCGTGGGCCAGATCCACGGCGGCGCCGCACCGGCCGACCGTCGCGCGGCGGAAGAAGGCATCCTCGACGGCAGCGTGCGCGTGGTCGTCGGTTCGGCGATGCTGCTGACGATCGACCGCTATTGGGACATGCTCGACGCCAGCGACCTCGTCTTCATCGACGACGTGAACGCGTTCGACGAGCGCGAACACTTGCGCTTGCTCGAAGACCTCGACGCGCCGATGCTCTACGCCACCGCGACGCCCAACGAACTACGCAGTTTCCTCATGCGCGTGGGTGCGTTCAATCGCGTCGTGCGGATGCGTAAGATGCCGTTCAACGTGCTGCCGACGAAGATCCACAAGATCGAAGGCGTGTGGGGCGAACCGCCGCCCGAGCAACTCACGCGCGCCGACGAGCTGATCCGCGACCACCTCGGCCGCGGCTCGCGCATCTTCGTCATCGGCCGCACGCGCGGCGACGTGCCGCGCCTCGCCGCCCGGCTTGAGGAAACGTACGACATCGACGTGCAGCAATTGCGCGGCGACATGGCCGATACGACCGAACAGTCGAAACGCAATCGGCGCAGCGGCGTCAAGGTGAGCGACATCGGTACGCGCGTCGAGATGATGACCGCGTTCCGCGGCCGCGCACCGTCGATTCTGGCCGCGACGAACCTCATCGGCAGCGGTATCGACATTCCGGCCGCCGACCTGATCGTGATTACCGACTCCGATGCGTTCGGCGAATCGGAGACCGAGCAACTGATCGGCCGCGTCGGCCGGCGCGAACGGCCCTCGGATGCGGTGCTCGTCACCGGCACGACGTTCGAGAAGAATCCCTCGCGCGCTGCCGGCGGCGGCCGCGCCCTGACGTTCATGCCGCGCGGGATGCGCGCGAGCCGCTTCAACTACGGACGCCGGTGAACTTCGGACTCCACGTTCGCGTCGGCGCCGGCTACGACGATAGCATCGCCTACGCGCACAAGCTCGGTTGCACGTCGCTGCAGTTCTTCAGCGGGAACCCGAAGACGTACCGCGTCGGACCGATCGACGCGCCCGCGCTCGAGCGCTTCGCCGCCGGGCGGCAGGCGGCCGGGATCGCGACCAGCGCGATCCACACCTCGTACCTGATCAACCTCGCGAGCGACGACCCGAAGATCAGCCACGGGTCGCTGCGCCTGTTGACCAACGATCTCAAGGTTGCGGCGGCGGGCGGCGTACCGTTCGTCAACACGCATCTGGGCTCGTACGGCAAGCGCGACCGTAGCGAAGGCTTCGCGCAGGTCGTCGCCGCGCTCGAGACGGCGCTGGCCGATATTCAGCCCGGCGTGTACCTCGTGATGGAAAACTCGGCCGGCGCGGGGCAGCTCTGCGGCGGCACGATCGAGGAACTCGGCGCGTTCGTGCGCACGATCGGACATCCGCAGCTCGCGGTCTGCCTGGATACCGCGCACTCGTGGGCGGCCGGCTACGCGATCGACACGCCGGGCGGCGTCGATCGCTTCTTCGATCTGGTCGAGCGCGAGATCGGCCTCGACCGCGTCGTGATGTTCCACTTCAACGACACCCAGATCGAATTGGGCGGCCACAAAGACCGGCATTGGCACATCGGGGAGGGAAATATCGGCCTGGCCGGTTTCCGGGCGATCGCCGCGCATGCGGGCGTCAGCGGCAAAACGGCGATCCTCGAAACCCCGGGCGAGGAACCCGACGATGTCCGCAACATGGAACGCATCCGCTCCTTATTCAGCGGCTAGCGTTACGTAGCCACCCCGAGCCATGATCCTGCACTTCGATCTGGATGCGTTCTACGCGTCGGTCGCGCAGCGGGACGATCCGCGGCTGCGCGGGATTCCGCTGGCGATCTCGGGCTCGAGCCGGCGTGCCGTCGTGCTGACCGCGTCGTACGAGGCGCGGCCGTTCGGCGTGCGCTCGGCGATGCCGCTCTATCGCGCGCTGGAGCTGTGTCCGCATCTCACCGTGGTGCCGCCGGATTTCACGCGCTACCGCGACGCATCGCGCGCGGTGTTCGCGATCTTCGAGGACGGTGCGGCGGCGGTCGAGGGGCTCTCGCTCGACGAAGCGTTCGTGGCCTTGCCCGATGCATCGCTCGACGAAGCGCGCGCGTTCGCCGAGCGCGTGCGCGCCCGCGTGCGAGCCGAAGTGGGCCTCACCGTGAGCGCCGGCGTCGCGAGCGTCAAGATGGTCGCGAAGATCGCCTCCGATGCGAATAAGCCCGACGGCCTGACGGTCGTTGCGCCCGGTACCGAGCGCGCGTTTTTGGCGCCGTTGCCGGTCGGGCAACTCTGGGGCATCGGGCCCAAGACGTTGCCGCGCATCCTGGCCGGGGGCGTGCGCACGATCGGCGACGTCGCCGCGCTCGACGACGCGGATCTCGCGCGCGTGTTCGGCCGCGGCGGCACGTTCTACCGCGAACTCGCGCGCGGCATCGACGAACGCGTCGTCGATCCGTCGCGCGAACGCAAGTCGATCTCGACCGAAGAGACCTTCGAGTACGACGTCCGCGACGAAACGCGCATTCTTGCGCTGCTGCGCGAACAAGCTGCCGAACTCGGCGCCGATCTCAAGCGCCTCGATCTGCGCGCCGCGACGGTCGGCGTGAAGGTCAAGCGCGGCGATTTCACCGTGAGCGGCCGACAGACCACGCTCGTGGTGCCGACCAACGATGCCGATACGATTCTCGCGGCAGCGGAGTGGTGCTGGCGGCGCTCGGGTCTACAAGGCATCCCGATCCGCTTGCTCGGCACGCGCGTCGCCTCGCTCACCGCCGGCGAGGAACGCGAGCTGCGGTTGTTCTGAGCGCAGATGTGGCGTTGATTACGATCCGATGAGGAGACGTGGAAACCACAGGCCGGAGCGCGTGCACCGACTAACGCGCACGCATCGTGACGTCTGCACCGTTCCGGCGCTTCTTGCAAGGGCTCGCTCTTGTTGCGCTCATCGCTTCTACGTGCGGCGCGGGTAGCGATCCCGCCGCCGTCGGCGGGCCGCAAGCGAGCGCGCGCTTTCTGCAGCTCTACCGGCTGCACTACCTGAGCGCGAAGTCGGTGGCCGACGTGCTTCGGCACAGCTTTGCCAACGTGCGCGTCGAGTACGTGCCCGAAGTGAACGGCGTCACGGTCGTCGCGAACGCGTCCGACCAGCAGCGCATCGCAAGCGCGCTGGCGCAACTCGACGTTCCCGCCGGAGCGCCGGTCGCGCAATTTCCCGAACCGGCCGCGACGAGCGCTGCGAGCGCGCCGCCTGCCGGCGCGACGAGCGTCGACGTCGTCACCTTGCATGCGGCGATCCCGGGCATCGGCGGGACGCCCTCGACGACCGCCGCCGATATCGCGAGCGTCGTCATGCAGGCGCTCTCCGCGAGCCTGCCCGATCTCCACGTGACCGTGTACGCGAGCCAATCGCAGCTGCTGCTCACCGGCAGCCCGAGCTCGATTCGCGCGGCCCGCGATCTGATCGACAAACTCGACACGCTCCCCAAAATGGTCGTGCTCGACGTGACGATCGTCGAAGTCGATTCGAGCGTGTCCAAGAACCTCGGCTTGTCGCTCACGCCGGCCGTGATCTCGAGCACGTATAGCGAGACCACGCCGGCCGCACCCGTTACCGGCGGCACGGCGCCGCCGTTGCTCGGGCTGCAACCGCTCTCGCGCACGCCGCTCTCGCTCGGCTTACAGTTGAACCTGCTGATTCAAAACGGAACGGCGAAGGTGCTCGCCGATCCGAAGCTCACGACGCTTTCCGGCCGCACGGCGTCGATCAGGGCGGGCGACAACATCGCTATTCTGACCACGACCGGCGGCTCGGTGGGTACGGTCGCTACGACCCAACTGCAGACGTTCAACACGGGCGTGCAACTCGACATCACGCCCGTGATCAACGCCGACAACTTCATCAGCGTCACGTTGCATCCGACGGTCAACAACCTCGCCTCGGTCGCCAACGGCGTGCCGCAGATCTCGACGCGCGACGCGCAGACGACCGTCGCGATGCGCGAGGGTCAAACGCTCGTTATCGGCGGGCTGATCGAAGACTCGCTTAACCGGACCGAACAAAGAATTCCAATCCTCGGGTATCTGCCGATCCTCGGACCGCTGTTCACGCAGACGACGGTCACCGGCGAGCACGACGAACTGATCATCACGGTGACGCCGCACGTCGTCGACCCGCTGGCCGCGCCCGTGGTGGCCGGTCCGGCGTTGATGGCACTGCCCACACCGCAGCCGCTGCCGACGCTCGCACCTGGGACGGTCATCCCGGCCACGCAGGCGACGGCGCCGCCGAGCCCGTCGCCCGCACTCGCGGCCGCGGCGTTCGTGTACGGCCGCCGGCCCGTCGCGCTGCCGCCGGCCGGACCGCGCGACGTACCGCGCATCTTTTTCGCGCGCGTCTCGCCGCAACTCGTGGCGGCCGGCACGACGATCGACCTCGAAGCGGTCACATCCCCGAACATCGCGCGCGTGAGCGTTCTGCTCGGCGCGGCGACGATCTCGCTGAACCAATCCGCGCCCGGGCTGTGGGCGGCAACCGTTCCGTTCTCGATGCCTTCGACCTCGCAGATGACGCCGCAAGCGACGGCCGTTCTCAGCGCGGCGCGCGCCGACGGCGTCGCGACCAGCATCGCGATCCCGCTCACGCTCGTTCGATGAAGGCGCTGCGGCTCGCGGCGGCGCCGATCGCCGCTGCCGCGTTCGTCGCGGCGGGCGGCTGCGCGCATCTGGCCGGGGGCAGCGTCGCGCCGACACCCGCGCCGACCGTATCCGCCGCGCCGACGACGGCCGCGTGCATCCAATCGGCCGCCGCCAACGCGCAGATCGTCGCGATCTCGCCGCTGATCACGCCGACCACGGCGCCCGTGTACGGCATCATCGCCGGGTACGGTCTGGTGGTTGCCGGTTCGGCCGGCAACGTCTCCGCGCCGATCGTCGTCGCGCCGAGCGCGACCGTGCAATTCTTCGACGACGATCAGCTCGGCTCGCAACTCCATTACTCCGCGGCCGGCATTCCCGCAGCGAGCGCCTTCCCGGGGCCCACATACACGTTTCCGCCCGCCGCGCTAACGCAGTCCGGGACGCAGATCAACGCGACGACGTCGTGGTCGACCGGGCTCCTCTCGGGGCAATGCTACTCGCAGGCGTTCACGATCGCAGGACCGGGCACGTATTACTTCGGCGACGTCACCTATTACGGGCTGGGCAATATTCGCGACGTCATCGTGGCGACGTCGAGCCCGGTGCCGTAGCGGCGCGCTTGAGGCCGAGCGGCGCGGTGCCGGGCCGGATACGGTAGATCGCGCCGGCGGCGTCGTCGCTGACGAACAGGCTCCCCTGGCTGCCGACGGCCAGGCCCGCCGGCCGTCCGCCGCGCGCGCCGTTGCTCTGTTGGAAGCCGTTCATGAACGGCGCCGGATTGCCGCTCCCGTTCCGGGCCCAGGTTGAAAACGGCGAGCCGCCGTTCGACCAGTCCATCGGGTACGCCGGCGCGTCGTTCGCGCCCATCGGTACGAAGACGACTTCGGGCACCGCAACCGGTACGCCGGTCGTGTTCTCGTGCCACGAGCCGTGCAGCGAGAAGAACAGGCCGCCTTGGAATGCGGACGGGAACGCGTATGTGGCGCCGTTGGGCGGGGCGTAAAACGTCGCGCCGATGATCGTCGCATAGGCGGGCGCCCGCACCGGTGCGACGACCATCGTGGCGCAGTTCGTACCCGCCGGCGCGCTGCCGGCGGTCGGATCGGGCGTGGTAACGGTCATCAGGTTCTCTTCGCACCACGGCCACATGTAGTCGACCGGCGCCGCGTGTTTCGTCAGCGGGTCGAGCCACTCGAAGGGATGACCGTTGAGGGCGTACGCCGCGTCCATCGAGCCGAAGCACGTCGTGCCGACGACGCAGTCCTGACCGGCCCCGCCGGCCCAAACGGTTCCGGTCGCCGGGTTGAGGGCGAGCGCCAGCGCGTTGCGTACGCGCGTGGCGACGGTCGTGAGCGACGGAGCTGCGATGCTCGTCTCGAGGATGACGCCGCGCGTCGGATCCGTTTCGATGCAGGCGTTGCAGCTCGACCCGACGCTGACGTAGAGCGTGCCGTTCGCGTAGAGCACGGACGTCGTATGATGCACGTCGCCGTCGGAACCGGGCGCAACCGGACCGGTGCGCACGCGTACGAACTGCACCGGCGCGGACGACGCGGTGCGGTCGCCGGTCACGTACGGGATCTTCCAAACGGAACATTCCATCCCGACGAAGATCGTGCCGCCGCCGTTCGCCGGCGCGAACGTGATGCCGTTCGTGTTCGTCCCGGCGCTCGAGGCGCACGCTCCGTCGGCGAGCGTCGCGAAGACCGTGGGTGCCCCGGGCACGGCGGCTTCCGCGTTCGGAACGATCTCGATCTTCCCGCTCTGCCCGAAGTTCGCCGTGCCGCCGCCGGTGCCGACGAGCAGATCGCCGTTGGGCAGCATCACGAGCTGGCGCGGCGATACGCCCGAGAACTGCGCGACGATCTCGCCGTAGAACTGACCCTGCAGATTGTTGACGTTCAGGGCCAGCGGCAAGCCGGGTAACGGCGTGGCCGTCGCGGCCGGCGTCGGCGTCGCGTTCACGGCGGGCGGCGTGGACGATCCGCCGCCGCCGCAACTCGCGCTGGCGAGCGCGAGGAAGGCGCAGGCGATGAGGGTCCGCACGCAGGCCGTCATGGCAGCGTCGTCGCTCCGGCGGCGAGTTTCGTTGCGGTCAGCGCGGCGAGCGAGCCGCTGCACGACGAGTTGATCGAGCACGAGACCGACGTGAAGTAATCACCGGGATGGACCTTGCCGTCGCCGGCGAGCGAGAGCCAGATCGCGATCTTGTACGTCGTCACGCCGTTGGGCAGCGACGCGGCGTTGATGTCGGCAATGCGGAACGTGCCGTTTTGGCTGACCGCGACGCCCGCCTTGAACGTCGTGTCGACGATGGCGGGGGCGACGGGCAACGCGGCGCCGCTGTTCGTGTAGCCAAAGGCCACGAATTGAACCGCGCGCGGCAAGGGCAACGCCGGTTGCGGCGCCGGGTCGCCGGCCGCCAGAGCAACGGCGCGCTGCGCATTGAGCCGGCCGTGCCCTTCCTTCGGGTCCTTGATGTCGTCGGCCGAGGCATCGAGCATCTGCGCGACTTGGCCTGGGGTGAGGCCGGCGTTCACCGTGAGCATCAACGAAGCCGTTCCCGCGACGAGCGCGGCGGCGGGCGAGGTGCCGGTGAAGAGAATGCGGCAGTTCGAGGGCGCGGTGCCGCCCGCGCATGCCGGCAAGCCCGCACTCGGCTGCGTGGTGTACGCGCCTTCGATCCAGTGCAGCAGGTCGGTATCGCCGTTCGTGCCCTGGCCGCCGGGCGCAACGAGGCTCAAGCCGCTCCCGGCGTTGGAGTACGCGGCGACCGCCTCACTATTGCCCTGGCCGTTCACGACGCCGGTGGTGCCGGTATCGTTGACGATCGACGCGCCGACGCTGATCACGCCCGGATACGCCGCCGGATAGTCGAGCGCCGTCGCGTTGTCGTCGCCGCTCGCAGCAACGACGGTGACGCCCGCGGCGAGCGCGTACGCGACGGCGTCGCGTTCGACCGGATCGGGACCGTTCGCGGGGCTGCCCTGCAGCGCGAGCAAAATCACTTTCGCACCGTTGCTCACCGCGGCGCGGATCGCCGCCGATTCGTCGGTCGTTTGCGCCGACGTGCTGCCGTCGGCGAAGATCTTGTACTCTTGCAGCGGTGCGTTATACGCCATCCCGGCGAAGCCCGCGCCGTTGCTGGTGCGCGCGCCGGCGACGCTGGAGAGAAACGTGCCGTGACCGTTGGTGTCGGTGGCGGCGTTCGGGTAGGCGGTCAAGTTCACGATCGTCTCCGAAAACGTGACGAGCCCGGCGACCTCGGTCTGCAGCGGATCGGAGCCGGTGTCGATCACCGCGATCGGCGCTCGGCCTTGGCCGTAGCCCCAGGCGTCTTCCGCATCGACGATCCAAAGATACCACTGGTCGCCGTCGGCGCCGTCGTTGGCGGCTTCGAAGTAGGTGTCGTTGGGGTAGAGCGTTCCGCTCGACGACGTGGCGGGATAGCGCAGACCGACGCGGCTCGCTTCGACGACGCCCGCTTCGGCGCGCAGCGACGAAACCGCGGCATCCGCGTCGCGGCCCGGCGCGAGCGTCAGGACGCGCGTGATGGAGGTTCCATCTTGCACCAAGTTTTGCGCGTGCGCGACCCCGTGCGCGGATTCCAGCGCGTCGAACGTGCGCGCGTTCCCGAAGCGCGTGGTGTCGTACCGGACCACGATCGTCGCGGTGGCGAACCCGGGCCGATTCGCTGCCGATTGCGCGCTGCTCCGAGCGAGCAGCGAACTTGCCGTCTGCGGCGCGCGGCGCACCGCGATGCTCGAGGTCGCGATGCCGCCGGTGATCGTACCGCTGGAGTCGGCCGTCTGGTTGTAGTAGACCGCGATCGCGCCGTTGCCGGTGTTCGCGATCGCGACCGAATAGGGCGATGCGGTTGTGTGCGGCGTCACCACGATCGTGTGCGAACCGTAACCGGCCGCCGGCGATGCGGGCGTCGTACCCGCCGCGTTTCCGTCGACGCTCACACTTAAACCGGCCGGATTCGAATTGACGGCAACTTGGCTCGGAGCGGCCGGGCTTGCGGGCGGTAACGTCACCGTGCCGCCTGCCGGCGGCGTCGTGGATCCGCCGGACGGCGTCGATCCGCCGCCGGGCGCGACGCTGCTGCCGCCGCCGCCACCGCCGCATGCGACGAGTGCTGCGGCGCACACCAGAAGCGCGATGACGAGTCCGTTGCGGTTGCTCATTGTGTTTGCGCGCGATCCGATCTGCGACGACGATTCGTGCCGACAGTATGCACGGTCGTCAAACGATCGAGCAAGCAACGCGACACGTGTTGTGACGAGCATAACGCTTTACGTGGCGCGCAAGATGAGAATCCGAAGAGAATGCAACAAGCGTGTTAAGCTTGCGCTCGACTCTGCCGAACGAGGTGGACACACCGACGAGGGGAAGCGGATGAAGAACGTCATCGTTGCCGTTGCGGTCGCAGGAGCGCGTTCCCAACGGCATCGTCGAGCGCGTACGCGGCACAACCCACGTTTGCCGTCTCGTACGTGCAAGCGCTGGTGCCGCGCGGCGCGGCAGGCCGCGATGCGGGCGTCGAATTGACTCCCGGTTTCGTGCGCGTTTCCGCGAGCGGATCGTTCGCGGCACGCTTCCTCTGCGGTCAGAGCGTCGGCCCGAACGGCTGCGGGGGAGGCGCTTCCGCGACGGCCGTCGGAACGCTCGTCGCGGCGTTCGTCGACGCCTACGGACGGATGTCGGGCGCGTGGATACCGGTCGGTGAATTCGCTACGTTGCCGGTTCCGTACGGTGCGAAGCGCTTACTGTTGCGCGTCAACGGCATGAGCGGCCGCGAATACGGTGCCTATCGCGTCGTGGCGGACGTTGTGAGCGACGCCACACCGGTGCAGCTCGGCGCGAGCGCGAGCGGTACGTCGCCGATTACGATCGGTTCGAACGCCGCTACGGCGCTCCATCCGCTCGCGGTGCGTATTCGCACGGCTAACCGAGCTTCGGCGCTCGGGTCGGTCGGCAACGGACCATCGACGGGTGTGATTCCAGGCCCGGCACCGCTCTCGCGCAGCGACGTGCACTACGTACTGCGCCGGTTGGGCTTCTCCGATACGCCGGCGAACGTGACCGCCGTCATGAGTACCGGCGTGAACGCTTGGGTGACCGCCCAACTCGCCGCGCCGGCGCCGGCAAACGATACCTCGATCGTTCAGGGTCTGGGCGGCAACGTCGAGGCGCTGCCGGTACTGACCGGCAACTCGACGACCGACGGAAATTATTCGGCCAACATCGAGGACCGGCTGATGCAGTGGCAGGTCAACACGCAGTGGCAACTGCGCGAGAAGATCACGCTGCATTGGCTCGAGCACTTCTCCGTTAGCGAAGCCACGGTCAACCAGGCTCCCGATATGGAGCACTACATCGAAACCGTGCGCAACGACGCGCTCGGGAACTTCGCGAAGCTGCTCGCCGACGTCAGCAAAGAGCCGGCGATGATGATCTGGCTCACCAACGCCAACAACGGCTACAACCCCAACGTACCGCCCAACGAGAACTTCGGACGCGAGGTGATGCAACTCTACAGCATCGGCCTCAACACGCTCAGCCCCAATGGCGCGGTGGTCCAAGACCCCAACAATCCCGGCCAGCCGCTGGCGACGTATCAGGAGCAGGACGTCAAGACGATGGCGCTCGCGCTCACCGGCTTCCAGTTGCAGTCGCAACAAGCCATCGGCACGTATCCGGCGTACGTCGATGTCATCGCGTTCAACGCGGCCGCGCATGCCCCCGCGACGAACGGTGGCTTCCTGGTCATGGGGCAGACGATTCCCGACGGCAAGCAATGTCCGTGGACCTACACGACGTATCTGCAGACGGGTCTCAATTCGTCCTGCGTCGTCGACAACGTCGCGCAGTCGCTGGCGAATAATCCTACGACCTGGGTCTACGAGTCGGAAGAACTCCTCAAACGCCTCGTGACGGAGCAACCGTCGGCTGCCATGATCCAGCGTATCTCCACCGTGTGGGGCAAAAACGTCAACGATCCCAACCAGATCGCGAAGGTCGTTGCGGCGATCGCTGCCGACCCCGAGTTCTATGCCGGCAAATACGCGATGATCAAGGAGCCGATCGAGATCGAGGTCGACGCGATCCGTGCGCTCGGCGGTGCCGCCGCCAATCCGGTGACGGCATCGGTGCCGCGACCGCTGGCGAACGCGATCAGCGATACCGCCCGCATGGCGCAAGAGTTGTGGGATCCGCCGTCGGTCTTCTCGTTCTATTATCCCGGCAACAAAGAGGGTCTGGTCAATAACGCGCAACTGCTAGCCACGTGGAGCGCGGCGACCGATATCGCCGGCGCCGCGCGCACGACGGCCTGCACGAACTGTTCGATCTTTCTCAACTTCACGTCGTTCGCGGGGGCGACGCAGACGTCGTCGCTGGCAGGCGATCTCCTCGACGCGCTCGTTGACGGCGGAACGCCGCAGCTGCGGGCTCTGGTTACGAACTTTCTCAACAACAAGCCGTCGAACGTCCAAGGCGCGCTCTGGATCATCCTCTCGTCGCCCGAATACGAGGTCAACTAACGATGTTCACGCGACGCAACTTCCTGTGCGGAGCGAGTGCGGTCACGCTCTCGTCACCGGCGTTCATGGCGGCCCTGACGCGCAGCGCGTACGCGGCATCGAACACGATCCTCGTCGTCTACGAGCTCAACGGCGGCAACGACGCCTTCAACATGGTGATCCCTTGGGACACCAACGGTTACGGGGTCTATCTCGCGCAGCGCGCCAACATCGCGATCCAGCCGGCTGCGGTGATCGCCGCCGGCGTCGGGTCGAACTTCGATGCCGTTCCGTCCGCCCCGGGGAACGGCACATCGTTCGCCTTCAACCCGACGATGTCGTCGACGAGCGCGACGAACAACTTGCGCGCGCTCTACGGAGCCGGCCGAGTCGCCCTGGTCATGGGTCTGGGGTTACCCGCGAACGCGGTCTCACGGGACGGGCACGAGCAGGCGCAATTCTACTGGCAGACGGCGGGCATCAACAACCTCGGCCTGACGAACGTCGGCTGGACCGGCCTAGCATTCGATCAGTTCACCGGCTCGGGCGCGCTGCCGCCGCTGGTGACCCTCGACGGCAGCAACCAAGTCGCGTTCCACGGCTCGAAGAACTCGCCGCTCGTCATCGGCGGCGATATCTCGAACTTCAACCCGAGCTATCCGTCACAAATGAGCGGAACCAACAATAACCCGAACTACGGTCCGACCGGAACGACGACCGGGCTCGTCGCCCTCAACGCAAACGACGCGTACGCAACGGCGTCCGCGCCGGCCGAGTTCGCGCGATCGATCGGCTCGCAGACGACCGGGTACGTGAGCGCCGTCAAGAGCATCGCGACCGCGCAACCGGCGTCGGACTACGTGCTGACGTACGGTGGCACCAACAGCGGCGTCAAGTCGCAGTTCAAGCAGATCGCGCGCATGATCATGGGCGGGGCCGCCACGCGCGCGTACTACCTGCGCCAAGGCGGGTACGACACCCACAGCTCCCAGAACAGCGGGCAGCCGGGGATCCTCGGCGAGTTCTCGGAATCCGTCACGGAGTTCTACACCTACCTCAAGGCGCACAACGCGAGCTCGAATGTCGTGATCATGACGATCTCGGACTTCGGGCGCCGCCCGTACTCGAACTCGTCCGCCGGTACCGATCACGGCACGGCGACGATGCATTTCCTCATCGGCGACCCGGTCACCGGCGGAACCTACTACAACGCCGGCGCGCAGGGCGTGACGGCGACCGGCTACCCGAACATCGCAACGAGCGCGCTCGACGGCAACGGCAACGTCTACGTCAGCATCGACTACCGCTACTATCTCTCCGCCGCGCTCCAGTGGCTCGGCGCCGACCCAACCCCGATCGTCGGCGCATCGTTCGTAAACACCAGCGCCGCCAACGCAAACCTCAACACGATCCTCCCCGGCCTACGCTAAGGCTCTCCGATGTAGGCGTAGCTCGCCCCTCGTGATGAGGAGCGTCGCTCGGCCCCTCGTTACCGCCCCCTTTGTCATCCCGAGCGTAGCGCCGCCCCCTGTCATCCCGAGCGTAGCGCCGCCCCCTGTCATCCCGAGCGTAGCGCCGCAGCGCGGAGTCGAGGGACAGCCACAATCATCAAGCTTGGCGGCGCGCTGCAATCGCGGAGCTTGGTCGCTGTCCCTCGACTCCGCGCCTCCGCGCTACGCTCGGGATGACAAAGGGGGCGGTAACGAGGGGCGGAGGCGCTACATGTCGCTTTTGTCGTGGTATTGGTGTTCTTTGTGGTTGATCTCGAAGTCGTATTTCGCGGCGAGGCCGGTGTCGGAGTATTCGATGTCCGGGGTGTCGGCGACGGGAGCTGCGGCCGGGTGCGCGGTTAACGTGACTTCCTCGGTGCCGCGTTCCCAACGGCAGACGTCGTGCTGCGGGTCGCAGTGGGCGGCGTTGCCGTAATCCGCATGCAACGCGTCGTAGACGCCGGGGACGGCGGCATCGAAATAGACGCGAACGTACGTTAGTTCGTCCTCGGGCGTGAAGACGCAGACGACCGTCGCTCCGGCGCCGTCGACGGTGCCGTGATAGTAGTCGTCGGGCGTACTCGAGGCGTAGGTGAAGCCGGCGGCTTCGAGCTGCGCGCGGGCCGTGCGCCGCGCGCTCCCCCACGGAATGCCCTCAAAGGTAACGTGGGCGGGCACCAATGCGCTCGCGGCCGTGCTCGCCGGCAGCGCGAATGCCGGTGCGACGAACAGGGCGACGGCCAGAGCGCGGATCATGCGCCCGAAAAAGACGCGCTCGATCATGGGATGCTCCACAGCGTGCGGTTGCTGGCCGCAAGTATAGCAGGCGAAGCATCCCGGTGAAAGAGCGCCGGGGGGCTAGCGGTGGTTGTTGTTGTCTCGGTGGTTGCCGTCACGTCCGCCGTCGCGCTGCGGACCCTGGTTGCGCGTGTTGCCGTGGGCCCGGTAGTAGTTCGCCGTGTTCTGACTCACGTAGACGTGGCGCCCGTTGTTCACATAATACGGTTGATTGTTGGTATCGGTGAACAGCGAACCGATGATCGCGCCGGCCGCCGCGGCGAGAATGATCGTCGACGTCGTGTCGGCTTGTGCCGGGCGAGCGACCGGCAGCAAGGTTGCGGTCGCAAGAACGGCCGCAAGAACGAATGCAAAGGGATGTTTCATGAGATTCTCCTCACCGCTCTACGTACCCGAACGGGCGAGCGTTGAAGCGAAGCTCAGGACACGGCGCGCAGCGGCCGCGGCGGGGCGCCCGGCATCAGGCCGTTCGTCACGGCGAGCGGATCGTAGGCCGCGATCGACGGGTTCTCGCCCTCATCGCCGCTACGGCGCGCAGCGCGCAGCGCTTGGATCGCGTCGGGCAGCGCGTACTGTTCGCCGACGTACCCCGCGACGAAGCGGCCGCCACGGATCTCGCCGCGCGCTTCGAGGCGGCGCAGTGCGGCGAGGATCTCACGCCACGGCGGGGCGAGCGTTTCGCGCGCGACGACGTCGCGGAAGACGACGCCCCAACGCGAGAGCAAGCGGCGCGCGAAACCTTCGGCGTCGATGCGCGTCGCCTCGCCCTGCAGACGCGACCAGCGGCCGCCCGACGAACGCGGCCGCGCGCGCACGCCGCTCTCTCCGAGGCGGCGCTTGCTATCGGTGAGCGAACGCAACGCATCGAAGCCGTCGGCGGTCACGAGGCCGGCGGCGACGAGCTGCCACAGCGCCTCTTCGACGTCGGCCGGGAGGCGGCGCGTGCCGCGCACGATGTCGGCGAAGAACGGCGCCCCGCGCTGTGCGATTTCCGCGAGCACTTCGCGCGCGGCATGCGAGAGCGCCTCAGCCGGATCGCCGTCGCGGACGATCAGCTCGGCCGCGTTCTCGCGCCCGAAGAGCGCGATCGGAGCGAGCTTCGTCGGCCGGATGCGCCGGCGTTTGCCGCCGGCGGCGGGCGCGAACGCCGGATGGGCCGAGAGGCGGCCCCACATCACGTCGCCGGCATAACAGAGCTGATCGAGATAGGCGGGCTTATAGTCGGCGACGCGCGCCGGCAGAATGGTCGCTTCCCAGGCGGCGGCCGGAATCTCGTAGCCTTCGAGCTGCCGGATCACGTGCAGGGTGCCGTCGACGCCGTGGAGGCGCGCGCCCGGCGCGACGTGCTGCCAGCGGAAGAGGAAGCGCACGTAGTCGGCCGTGCTGACCGGCTCGATCTCGCGCCGCAAGGTGCCGATGGTGAGCCGGTGGATGCGCGCGAGCACGCGCCGGTTGCACCACTCCTCGTCCGGGCCGCGGAAGCGTCCGCGCAGCACCTGGCCTTCGGTTTCCAGGCGGATCAGCGCGTGCTCGATCGTGCGGACCGGCGCGCACAGACGCGTGCCGAGTTCGGCGACGGTCATCGGCCCGCTCGACTCAAGCCAGCCGCGTACGATCTCGGCGAAGAGCGCGGCCGCGTCCTCGGGCAGCGGCTGAGCCGGTGCGAGCGCCGCGATCTCCGGTGCGAGCGTCGCCGCCGGATACGCGTGCTGTGCGAGCGCGAGCCGTTCGGCGCACGTCCACAGCGGTGTGCCGTCGACGCTGAGCACGGTCGCGCGGCGTTGCGCGATGAGTTCCTCAAACCACGCCTGCCAGGCCGCCACGGGTGGCACGACGACGAGCGTCAGCAGCGCGTCGTGCAGTTCGTCGGCGTCGCGCACCAGTGGCCACGACGATTCCGCGACCTCGGCGATCGCCGCCGGATCGAGCAGGCTCGACGCGTCGGCGGCGTTCGGGGTCGCGCGACGCAAGGTGACGGCGCGCGTGCGGCGCTCTTCGAGCGGCGCGTCGTCGAGGAAGGCGTAGGGGTTGGCGTTGATCAGTTCGTGTGAGAACACCGAGGGCTCGGGCGTGTCGACGGCGAGCGTGCGAATCGCGCCGCTCTCGACCTGCCGCAACACCGTCAGCAGTCCGTCGAGGTCCATCGCTTCGTGCAAGCAGTTGCCGATCGTCTCGCGTACGAGCACGTGATCGGGGATGCGAATCGGACCGCTGAGGTTCTCGCCGCACGCCGCCGCGTCGGGAAAACAGGCCGCAAGCAGATCGTCGGCGCGCATGCGCAGCAATTGCGGCGGCACCTTGCGGCCACCGTTGAAACGCAGGATCGCCAGCGCCCGCATCGCGTTCCAGCGCCAGCGCGCGCCGAACATCGGCGCCGGCAGCAGCGCTTGCGTCAGCGTGTCCTCGGCGCCGGCCGATTTGACGTACTCGAAGACGACCTCGAGCGGAAAGGCGTGCTGCTCGGTCAGCGAGATCAGGATGCCGTTGTCGTTCGCCGCCGCCTGCAGCTCGAGGTTGAACGAGCGGCAGAATTTCTTGCGCAGCGCCAGACCCCACGCGCGGTTGATGCGCGCCCCGAAAGGCGTGTGCAGGATCAGCTGCATGCCGCCGCCTTCATCGAAGAAGCGCTCGGCGATCACGGTCGTGTCGGTCGGCACGGCGCCCAGGATCGCCTTGCCGGCCCGAATGTAGGCCACGGCTTGCTGCGCGCCGGCGAGGTCGAGCGCGCACTCCGCTTGCAGCCAGGCCTGCGCTGCGTCGTCGTTGCGGTCGTCGATCGCGGTTCGCACCGCTGCGACCTCGCGCGAGAGTTCGAGCGTGCGGCCGAGGCCTTCGCCGTTCCAGAACGGGATCGACGGCGGCGCGCCCTGCGCGTTCTGCACGCGCACGATGCCCTGCTCGACGCGCCGGATCAACCACGACGTCGTGCCCAGCAAGAATACGTCGCCGGCCATGCTCTCGATCGCGAAATCTTCATCCACGGTTCCGATGATCTGGCCTTCGGGTTCGGCGACGACGTTGTAGAACGCCGTGTCCGGAATCGCGCCGCCCGAGGTGATCGCGGCCAGCCGCGCCCCGCGGCGCGCGCGCACGCGGCCGTTGACGCGGTCGAGGTGCAGGTAGGTGCCGCTGCGTCCGCGCGAGGTGGCGATCCCGTCGGCGAGCATCGCCACGACCTCGTCGAACGCCGCGCGCTCGAGCGCGCGGTACGGATAGGTGCCGCGCACGGTCGCGTAGAGCTGCTCGACGTCCCAGTCGTCGCCGGCGCAGGCCGCGACGAGTTGCTGCGCGAGGATGTCGAGCGGAGCGTCGGGGATACACAGCGCGTCCATCGCGCCGCTGCGCATCGAACGGATCAAGGCCGCGCATTCCAGCAGTTCGTCGCGGGTGGTGGCGAAGAGACGGCCTTCGGGCATCGCGCCGATCCAGTGGCCCGAGCGGCCGACGCGCTGCAGCGCGACCGCGATCGAGCGCGGCGAACCGAGCTGGATCACGAGGTCGACGGCGCCGATATCGATGCCGAGCTCGAGCGACGCCGTCGCGACGACCGCGCGCAGCTCGCCGTTCTTGAGCCGGTTCTCGGTATCGAGTCGAATCTCGCGTGAGAGGCTGCCGTGATGCGGCAGCACGACACCCTCGCCGAGCCGCGTGCCGAGCGCGAACGCCACGCGCTCGCTCATGCGCCGCGTGCCGACGAACACGAGCGTCGTGCGATGCGCGAGCACGAGCGCTGCGACGCGCTCGTAGATCTCGGCCCACATCTCGCCGCTGGCGACCGCGCCCAGCTCTTCGCTCGGCACGTCGACCGAGAGCGTCATCGCGCGGCGGTCGCCGACGTTCACGATCTGCGCGGTGGGGCTCAGGAACGCGGCGACCTGCTCGATCGGCCGCACCGTCGCCGAGAGCCCGATGCGCTGCGGCTTCTTGCCGCCCGAGCGGAGCACGAGATCGTCGAGCCGCGCCAACGTCAGCGCGAGGTGCGAGCCGCGCTTGTCGCGCGCCAGCGCGTGGATCTCATCGACGATGACCGTTTCGACGTTGGTGAACAGCGCGCGCGACTTCTCGGCCGTGAGCAGGATGAAGAGCGATTCCGGCGTCGTGACGAGCACGTGCGGCGGCCGGCGCAGCATGCGCGCGCGCTCGACCGGCGTCGTGTCGCCGGTGCGCGTCGCGGTGCGGATCGGCGCCAGCGGCAGGCCGCGCTCGACGGCCAGCGCTTGCAGCTCGCCGAGCGGCGTCTCGAGGTTCTTGCGCACGTCGTTGGTCAGCGCTTTGAGCGGCGAGACGTAGACGACGAGGGTCTGATCGGGGAGCGGGCCCGCGGCGCCGCGGCGGATGAGTCCGTCGAGCGCGGTCGTGAACGCGGCCAGCGTCTTGCCGGAGCCGGTCGGCGCGGCGATCAGCACGTCGCTGCCGGCGCGGATCAGCGGCCAGCCGTGCACCTGCGGCTCGGTCGGTGCGCCGTACCGGGCGGTGAACCAATCCTCGACGAGCCGGCTGAGCTGCTGCACTAGATACCCCCTAACCCGCTAGACGTGGTCGGCGTTCCAGTAGGCGTCGGCCGGCGAGGCGGCGACCCCGGCGTGCGACCGTTGCCAGGCGGCCCGGGCGGCTGCCGAGAGCGGCAGCAGCATCGCGACGCCGGTGCGGCGCGCGCGTACGGCGCCGCGCGGTACGAGGGTGCGCGCGGGCGCGGGTGGCAGCCAGCCCGTCACCTTGCGCAAGTCGCCGGCGGCGTTGCGGATCAGGGCCGGGATCAGGGCCGCGGCCTCCTCGTCGACGTAGGCGAACTCATCGAGCGCGAAGGCGTCGGCCGTGGCGAACCGGCGGCCGAGAACGTAGGCCGCCAGCCGCCGTCCGCGCACGATCCCCAGCCGCACGAGCACGCCGCTCGCTTCGCGCGAGCGCGCGCGCAACCGGAGCCATTCCCACACCAGCGGCGGGCGGGTCAGTGCGAACGCGCGCTCGCCCTCGAGCGTGGCAAAGCAGCGTTCGATCGCGGGCCAATCGCCGTCGGCGAGCGTGCGCGCGGCGATGCGCGCGTGCGGCAGCGTGTCGGCGCGCAGCGCGATCGCGCGCGAGGGCAGCCGCACGAAGCCGAGGCGCTCGTAGAACGCCGGGTGGATATCGGAGAACAGGTACACGAGATCCGTGCCCGCGGCGCGTTCGGCATCGAGCAGCGCGCCGAGAAACGCCGTCGCATAGCCGCGCCCGCGCAGCGCCTCGGGTGTGAAGACGGCGCCGATGCCGGCGGCGCGAAACGTGCGCTCGCCGCAGCGCAATTCGCGCTGGTAGCGCTTGCACGATGCGACCAGCGCGCCGTCGTGCGCGAGGCCGAGCGTGCGCAAGCGCCGCCGCCCGAAGCCCGACGCGCACAGCTGCTCGAACTCCGCAACGTAGCTCGCGAAATCGCGATCGCCGGCCCACAGGGCGGCCGAGTGCGGTAACACCTCGCGCGCGTACTCGGCCGGCGCGAGGTGGACGATCCGGAACACGTTAGGCGCGAGCCAGCAGCGTTTGCAGCTCGGCCGCAAATTCCGGGGCGCTGATGGCGCGTGTCGCCTTGCCGCTCGCGCTGACCGTGACGCGCACGTCGGCGCGCTGCATCGCCAGCGCAATCATCTTGCGGTGCTCGCGCGCGTAACTTTCCTTGAGCTTGGCCTGATGCTGGTACCAGGTGAACTTCGCCGTGCGTCCGGCGGGCGCGTCGCCGGCCGCGTCCTTGGGCACCATCCCGTACTGCGGGCTGAACAGAAACGCGTCGGGCACGTAATAGGGCGGGAACGATCCGGCGCGCGCGTCGACGATGAAGACCTCATCGAAGCGCCGCGGACCGATGCGGTCGATCGAACCGACGAAGACACCCTCCTCGCCGCCGGCGGTGACGACGGGCCCCGACTCCGCGGCGGCCATGCGTTCGAGCATCTCGAGCGCGTCTTCGAGCGCAGCACCCGGCCGGCGCGTGCCGAAGCGCTCGATGCGTCCCAGCAACTCATCGACGAGGAACGCGCGGCGCGCGGCGCGGGCCGGCGTTTCGCCCGGCCGCGCGGCGAACAAGCCGGCGTCGGTGACGATCGCGCGCGCGGCGGCGGTGCCGGCATCGCGCGCGTGGGCGGCCCAATCGGCGCGCCGCGCGCGAAACGCGACGATCCGCTCGCGCGCGAGCGGCGCGAGATCGAGGTCGCGCTCGCCGCGCAGCACGTTCATCGCTAGGCGCACGTCGCGCCGGCGGTCCCAGCGCCGGTCGCCTTCGGGCTCGGTTGCGGGTTGCGGAAAGAGCATCGCTTGCGGATGCGCGGGCTCGCCGCACAACACGCCGAGCGTCGCATCGCCGAGCGCGAGCAGCGGCAGTTCGAGCATCCGCAGGAGCCAGGCATGACGGTACGGATCGACGGCGGTCCACAGCGCGGCGAGCGCGTCGCCGACCTCGGGACGCGCGAGCAGATCGATGTCGCCGTACGGTGCGACGGGTGCGCCGGCGTCGACCAGCGCGTCTTCGTAGGCCGCGAGGCAACGCGCGGTGCGATGCACGACGGCGATGCGCGCGGCCGGCGTCCCGCCGGCGATCAGGCTCGCGACGTTACTTGCGACGAACGCGATCTCGCGCGCGCGATCGGTCGTGCGTTGCACGCGCACGGCATCGGCGGCGATTTTTTCCGCCGGCGGGGTACCGGTGCCGATCGCCTGCGCCGCAGCCGCGATCGCGGCGGGAACGCGCGTCCCGGGCGGCAGCGCGAACGTCGTCGCGGCGAGCTTGAACGTCGCCTCCGGCCGCGCGCCGGCGAAAGCGTGGATGCCCGATTGCGCGTTGCCGGCGAACGTGACCCGCTGCAATTTTGCACCGAAGATCGCCTGCAGTAACTTCACCTCGCCGCTGCGCAGGTCGTGCGCGTCGTCGATCGTCGCGAATGCCAGCCGTTCGCGGTACGCACCCGCAAGCGGCGGCTGCTCGCCCAGCAGGCGCGTCGCCTCGGCGACCGCGTCGATCGCGGTGAGGCTGCCATTGCGCACCAGCTCGTCGAGATACGAGCGGTAGAGCTTCGCCACGATTTTTGCGAGATCGATCTCACGGCGGCGCTGGCGTTCGAGTTCCTCCGGCTTGACCAACAGCGAGGTCCGGTACTCGTCGCGCGTCGCGAAGAGCAAACCGGGCTCGGCGAAGTTCGGCGGCTTGGCGTAGAAGTTCGTGGCGCCGCGCAGCGACTGCGTCAGCAGCGCTTCCGGACCGATCCCGGCATCGCGCAGTTTCGCGATCATGCGCAAGACGGCGGCCGCGAAGCGATCCGGCGTGCGCAGGCCGCTGATCTCGGGATCGACGTCGGCACCGAGATACTCCGCCCAGTCGGCCGAGAACAACGGTGCGGCGGCGCGCTCGAAGATCTGCTCCGCCTCCGCGGATTCGAGCAACATCAAGTCGGGCGCTAAACCGCCGGCCACCGCGCCGTCGGCCACGATCGCCAGCGCCAGCCGGTCGAGCGTGATGCCGGCAAACGGCGCGTTCGCGAGCGCCGCGCGCGACGGCGCATCCAAGCGCGCGCCGATGCGTGCGGCGAGATCGAGGGCGCCGTCGGGATGCGCGCTCGCAACGAGCGTCGCCTCCGGTGCGACGCCCTCGGCGGCCAGCAGCGCGACGTAGCGCTGCGCGAGCGCGTCGCTCTTGCCGCTCGCGACGGCGCCGGTGATCAGGATCAGATCCGACGCCGCCGGCGCCGCCGCGATGCGGGCCTGCGCGTCCTCGGCCAGGCGGATCACCGGCCGAACCGTTCTTCGGCGACGGCGGGGCGATCGCGGCAGGCGTCGCGATACGCGCAGTAGCGGCAGGCGTCGGGATCGTCGCTCACGCCGTAGCGGGCGATCGACGGCGTCGCGAGTTGCGCCGCGATCGCGATCATGCGTTCGCGGGCGCGTTCGAGGTCGGCGACGCCGATCGCGGCGGTCGTCGCGTTGCCGCGGCCGTTCTGCGCCGGGCGCGCGCGCACGACCGTGAGTTCGATCGGCTCGACGTCGAGCAGCGCGTCCTTGAGCGGCACCAGCGAGAGACGCGTGACGCGGTCGCCCGCGGCCGTGCGCGCCCAATAGTAGAACGGCAACTGAAATTCGCGGAACGCCAGCACGTCGGCCAAGTACTCGTTCGCGCTCTTGGCGATCGCGCCGGTCTTGTAGTCGACGACGGTGATCTCGCCGCTGGCGTCGTCGCGGTCGAGCCGGTCGATGTAGCCGATGAACGAGTAGCCGCCCAAATCGACGTCGGTCGCGGTCTCGCAGCCCACGACTTCGAAAGGCGTGCGCCGCGCACGCGCGATCAGCCAGCTCACGTAGCGTTTCCCGGTTCGTCGCGCGCGCCGCTTCTGCAACTCGAACTCGACCGGCGCGTCGAAACGCGTGCGGTGGCGGTCGAACGACGTCACGATGCAATAGTCGAGGAACGCACCGAGCGCGACCGGGTCGCCGCCCTCGAAGCGCGCGTGCGTGCCGTGAAATTCTTCGAGCGCGGCGTGAAAGGCAATGCCGTAAAACGACGCCGACGAGCCGCGATCCTCGACCGCGGAGCACACGTATTTGTAGAACCACTTGCGCTCGCATTCGGCGAACGCGTTGAGCGCCGAGGCCGAGAACACGGCGCGCCGCGAGGTCACCGGCTGCGGCGCTTCGGGCGCGACGGCCGGCGCGGACGCGACCGGAAACGCGGCCGGTCGCTGCGTGCAGCCGTGCAACTCGGCGCGTACGTCGTCGATGATGTCGGGCGCCTCCCAGGCCGGCGCGAACGCGCGCGCCGCATCGAAGTCGCGCGCGATGCGTTCGAGCGCGGCGGCGCTCGCCGCTTCGAGGCCGAGGGTCGTCGCGGCGGTCGCCAGCACATCGGCCGCGCCGGCGTCGGGGACGCGGTAGGCGCGCGCGATCGTGCGCAGCGCGTGCGCGAACTCGCGACCGCCGCCGGTGGAGCCCGTGTCGATCACTGTCAGCACGTCGGCGGCGTCGCCCGCGATCGCCAGCAGCGTGCGCGCGTCGTCGGGATCGATCGGCGCGAGTTTGGAACGCAGCGCGGCGCGCGCGTCGGCGTCGCTCTGCGAGCCGGCAAAGCGCACGAACGCCAGCACGCTCTCGATTCCGAGCAGATCGAGGGCCGGCGGTGCGGGCGGGCCGAGGTCGCGCGCTTCGAGCGCGAAACCGCCCAGCGCCGCCAAACGCCGCCAGCCGAACGCACCGTCGTCGGCGAGCAACAGTGCGTCGATCGCGATCGCGGCGTCGTCGGCGGGGAACGAACCGCCGCCGAGCGCGCGTCGCAGCGCCGTGCCCGCATCGACGGCGTTGGCAAACGCGATCAGCGTGCGCAGTTGGGCGATCAGCGGCGCGAAATCGGCGTCGTCGTCGCCGTCGTGCGCGGCGAGCACGCGCGCGGCGAACGTCGGGCTGCGCCGCACGTGCGCGGCGACGCCGAGTTCGGTGCGCGTGGCGGCAACGCGCCGCACGATCGCGCGGCGTTCGCCTTCGCGCAGCACCCGCGTCGCATCGTTGCGCGCCAAAAACGTCGCCGGCGCGAGCACACCCTCGGGATCCCCGCCGGCGAGGCGAATCAGCGTCGCATCGGCGCCGTAGGCCAGCCGCCGCTCGTCCACGAGGATCATGCCGGACTCTTCGCCGGAGCGGCGACCAAGCCGCTCGCCAGCGCGACGTCGGAGGGGCGATCGACGTTGACCGCGATCTCGGGGTACGCGCTGCGGATCGCGCCGGCCGGAACGCCGAGGATCGCGCTCGCGCGTCGCTCGGCGGCAGCAATCGGTAGCAACCCGAGCGCGAAGCGCGGCACGATGTCCCAGCCGAAGAGCGCCGCGAGACGGAGCGGTGATTTGCGCGCCGCGCCGAGATCGTCGAGCACGGTTCGCAGCGCCGGTAGCGCGCGCGGCTTGAGCGCGACGAGCCCGCCGCCGCAGAAGCGGCCTTCGGCCATCTTCGCCCAGGTATGCGGGACACGCGGATAACGCGCGCGATGGTCGCGTTCGCCGACGATCGCGTATGCGACGTCGAGGTCGCGCGCGCGCGCCGCCGCGACGAACGCGCCGACGGCAGCCGCGCTGAGTACCGGCAAGTCGGACACGGCGATCAAGGCCAAGTCGTCCGGCGGTAACCCCGCCAGTCCCGCTTCGAGGCTCTCGATCATGCGCGGGCCGTCGGCGCGGCGCTCGTCCGCCGCCGAGAGCGCCGGGTGGTCGAGCGCGCCGGCGGGCGCGACGGCCGTGATGCGAGCGATCTCGGGCGCCGCGCGCAACGCCGCGATCACGCGCGCGACGAGCGTCGTGCCGCCGATCTCGATGAACGCTTTGTTCGGCACGCCGGGAACGAGCGCGGCGACCGCATCCGGTGCGCCGCCCGCGAGCACGATCGCGTTCACGCCGCGCCGGGCGCGCGCCACTCCTCGCCCGCGGCGAACGGCACGACGAACGCGCGCGCGCCGGGCGGCAGCACGAGCGCCGCCGCGAGCGCCCGCGCCGGCTCTTCGCGCTCGCACAGCGCGAACGTCGCGCCGCCCGAGCCCGAGAGCATCGCGTGCTGCGCGCCGGCCGCGCGCAGCGCCGCCAGCGCCGCGGCAACGGGCGGGTACGCCTGCGCGATCAGTGGCTCGAAATCGTTGGTCAGCGCCGCCAGCACGGCGCCGTAGTCGGCACGCTGCAGCGCTTCGAGCGCGCGTAAGCTCGCCGAGCCGGCGCGCGGACGCGTCGGCGGTGGGTGCGCGGCGCGCTCGGCGGCCAGCCGGCGAAAGGCATCGCCCGTCTCCACGTGCACGTCGGGCGCGAGCACGACGACCCACCACGGCGGCAGCGCGCCGAGCGCCGTGACGCGTTCGCCGGTATCCTCGACCAGCGCCGCGGTGCCGGTCAGAAAGAACGGCACGTCGGAACCGAGTGCTCGTGCGAGCGCGACCCAGTCGCGGGCCGGCGGTGGACCGAAGGCGCCGCCGATCGCCGCGCGCAGGATCGCCGCGGCATCCGACGAGCCGCCGCCGAGTCCGGCGCCGACCGGGATGCGCTTGCGCAACGCGACCCGGACCGGCGCATCCGCCATCCCCGCCGCGGCGAAAGCGCGGACGACGAGGTTGTCGGCCGCCAGGCCCGGCGCATCGCAGGTGAACGCGAAGTGCTCGGCGGTCTCGATGGCGAGTTCGTCGGTGAGACCGATCGGCACCATCACGCTGCGCAGCCGGTGATAGCCGTCGTCCCGGCGGTTGAGGATCTCGAGGGTTAGGTTGATCTTAGCCGGCCCGTGGACGATCATGAGGCCGCGATTCGCGCGAACGCCGCGATACTCGTGCTGCACTCGCCGAAGACCACCGGACCGCCCACGGCGATCGCGATCCAGTCGTCGGGACAGACGCCCGTGGCGCTGGCGCGCACGCGTCCGGTGCCCGTCTCGATTGCGACGAGCCGGCCGTCGCTGAACCCGACGTAGACGATCGCGCCGTCGAAAGCGACGACGTCCGCGTGAGTGGTCGTATCGTCGTACGTCAACGCATGCAGCGCGCGCACGGTCTGGGTTCCGGCGCGCAGCAACCACAGGCCGTCGCCGCGTTCGGCGACGATCGTCCCGGCGTGCGGTCCGCCGATCCAACGCGCGCCGGCGCTGACGATGAGCGGTTGCCGGCCGTCCGCGGGCGCCAGGGGATAGCGATAGATCGGTGCCCGCGGCAGGTTCGTCCCCGCGTTCTCATGGGTCTGTCCGAACACGTAGCCGCCGTCGATCGCTGTTTGACCGAAGCCCGGCAGCTGCGCGCGCGGGTCGGAGTTGGGCGTATAGAGCCACTGCGCCGACGGTCGGAAGCCGCTGACCGCGTCGAGGCGGACGACGCCGAACGTCGTGGAGCCGCTATTCCACGCATAGGCCAGCCACGCGCCGCCGGCGTCGATTGCGATCGGGCCGTCGCCCGTGGTCGCGCCGAGCGGTCCGCCGTTCGCCCCGAGCCGAAACACGCGGACCTGCGTGACCGTCGTGGCGCCCGATTCGCTATCTTGCACGTACGCGATCGAGCCGGCGATGGCGCCGAGCGCAAAAAACGACGCGCCGCGAACGTCGCGCTCCCACCACAGGTGTCCGCCGGCGCCGACCGATGCGGCGAACGATCCGTCGCGCGACGCTCCGTAGACGAAGAATCCGTCGCTCGCCGCGACGACGGCCGCGCGGGCGCGCATCAGCGGCAGCATCGCCGTCCAACGCGCCGCGCCGGTTGCCGGATCGAAGGCCCGCAGCCGTCCGCCTGCGTCAACGGCAACGACGAGGCCCGAGCCGAACGCCGGCGTCGAGAGCCCGGCGGCGTGCGAGCGCCAGCGCTCGCGCCCGTCGCGCAGGCCGTAGGCGTGAAGCGTCCCGCCGTTTGCCACGAAGACGCGCAGCCCGTCGGATGCGACGCGTGCAGCGCTCGTATCGCGGCGCACGTCCGGATAGCCGTCGCTCACGACGCCGTAGCCGGCGCCGTCGCTCACGTGCCGCCAAAGAACGGCGGCGCCGCACGGCTGCACGGCGGCGGCGAGGAGCGCGCACGCGGCCGGCCAGGCGAAAGATCGTGCGCGCAAACCGATCACCCCGGGGGCTTCGCTACGCCGGATTGTCTTCCCAAGCGGCAGGCTGCCCGGTCGCGACGGCGTAGGGCATCGCGTGAACGCCCGGGTTGATGCGTAGCCGCCGCCCCCGCACCGCGCTGACCTTCGTCGGCTTGGGCGTCGTGCTGTTGCTCTCGATCGTCGTCGGGCAGCAGATCGGCGAGCGCACGATCTTCGGCGCCACCGAACGGCGGGTCGAGATTCCGGAGCAAACGGTCACGCCGATCGCGGAGGACTCGACCGGCCCGCACGAAGCGGTCGCCCGGAGCTGGCAGCGCCTGCAGGTCGTCGCGGTCGCGACCGACCCGGGATTTCCCGATCCGCGCGTCCGGCCGCCGGCGTCGCCCAGTCCGAGTCCCAAGCCGAGCCCGGTGCGGGACACCATGCCGATGCGCCCGGCGACCCCCTGGCCGGCCGGGAGCGGTTCCCCGGTCCAGGCGCCGTCCCGGGAGCCCGCCGCGACCCCTTCGCCGTGAACCTCGACCGTGCACGTTGCGCGGTGGGCCGATTCCTGGGACAATAGGCCCTATGGATTCGCAGAAGCACACCGGAACCGTTACCGTCAAGCGCGGCCTTGCCCAAATGCTCAAGGGCGGCGTGATCATGGACGTCGTTACCCCCGAGCAGGCCGTGGTGGCCCAAGAGGCCGGCGCGGTCGCCGTGATGGCGCTCGAACGCATCCCGGCCGACATCCGGGCCGACGGCGGCGTCGCGCGCATGAGCGACCTCGACCTCGTCTCGCGCATCATGGACGCGGTCACGATTCCGGTCATGGCGAAGGTCCGCATCGGTCATATTGCCGAGGCGCAGGCCTTGCAGGCCCTGGGCGTCGACTTCATCGACGAATCCGAAGTGCTCACCCCGGCCGACGATAAGTATCACGTCAACAAGCACAAGTACGACGTGCCGTTCGTGTGCGGCGCGCGCGATCTCGGCGAAGCCTTGCGGCGCATCGCCGAAGGCGCCGCGATGATCCGCAGCAAGGGCGAAGCGGGCAGCGGCAACATCGTCGAGGCCGTGCGCCACATCCGCGCGATCACCGACGAAATCGCGATCCTCGCGGCGGTGCCCGAAGAAGAACTCGTCGCGCGTGCCCGCGATCTCGGCGCCCCGCTCGATCTCGTGCAGTACGTCGCGCGCGAGAAGAAGCTGCCGGTCGTGCTGTTCTGCGCGGGCGGCGTCTCGACGCCGGCCGACGCCGCGCTGATGATGCAACTGGGCGCCGAGGGCATCTTCGTCGGCAGCGGCATCTTCAAGTCGAAGAGCCCGGCGAAATTCGCCAAGGCGATCGTCGACGCGACGACGCACTTCAACGATCCGGCGGTGATCGTCGCCGCTCACCGCGAGCTCGCGGGCGCGGAAGCGATGCCGGGCATCGACCTGCGTGGCCTAGCGGAAAACGAACTCCTGGCTTCGCGCGGCAACTGAGCACCACCGTCGGTGTCCTGGCGCTCCAGGGCGATGTCGTCGAGCACGTGGCGGCGCTGGAGCGCATCGGCGCAGGCGCGCTCCAGGTGAAGAACGAGCGTGACTTGGAGCGGGTCGATGCGCTGATCGTGCCGGGCGGCGAGTCGACCACCGTGATCCGGCTCTTGACCCGCTTCGGCCTGGTCGAGCCGATCTGCGCTCGCGTGCGTGCCGGCATGCCGTTTTGGGGCACGTGCATGGGGATGATCGTCGCCGCGCGCGACGTGGCCGATCTCGAGCAGCCGACGCTCGGCCTGATCGACATCACCGTCCGGCGCAATGCGTTCGGACGCCAGATCGCCTCGGCCGAGGTGCCGCTCGCGATCCCGGCGCTGGGTCCCGAACCGTTTCCGGCCGTGTTCATTCGCGCTCCCTGGGTCGAGCGCGCGGGCCCGGGCGTCGAGGTGCTGGCGGCGCTCGACGGCCACGGCGTCTTCGTGCGCGAGGGCAAGGTGCTGGGGACGTCGTTCCATCCCGAACTGACCGGCGACGACCGGCTGCACGCCTATTTCGCGGGCCTCGCCGCCTAGCAAAACGCCGGAGTATTTCCGTCCGAACGCGCCGAAGCGATGGCCATGTCGACCGCGACCGATGCGCCCGCAGCGCCGCCGATCGACGCCCTCGTGGGCGAGATAATCGCCACCTTGGCGCTCGCCGCGAACGCGTACCTGGAGCCGCAAGACGGGACCCCCGATCTGGAAGCGGCCGGGCTCGCCTGCGACATCGCGGGGCTGGCCTTCGAGCGAATATCGCCCAGGCTAAGTCCCGAGGAGCGGAGCGGACTCGCCGCCCTGCTCACCCAGATTCGTTTGTCCATCGTCAAGAAGCGCGGCTAGCCATGCCGCGCTTCTGCGCTTTTCGAGGAGCACCGTGAACGACGTCCTGGTCCTGAACTTCACCTACGAAGCCCTGAACATCACGACGTTCCAGCGGGCGGTCAAGCTCATATTCTCCGGCAAGGCCGAGGTCGTGCACGGCCGCGACCACCGGCTGGTCTCGCCGTCCTTCGAAATGCGGATGCCCTCGATCATCCGCATGCTCTACTACATCCGCCGGCCGATGCAAAAGGTCGCGCTGACCAAGAAAAACATCTTGCTGCGGGACAACTACGAGTGTCAGTACTGCGGGCTCAAGGGCGAGCGCATGATGACGGTCGACCACGTCCACCCGCGCAGCAAAGGCGGACCGTCGACCTGGGAAAATCTGGTCTGCGCCTGCATGCGCTGCAACAACCGCAAGAACAACCGGACCCCCGAGCACGCCAACATGCAGCTCAAGCGCAAGCCGAAAGCGCCGAAGTATATACCGTGGATCCGCGTCAAGCGCAACACGCTCCCGGGCGAGTGGCACAAGTTCTTATTCCTCTACAACGTCTCGATCGACGAGCACGTCGAGAGTCCGTGACGCCCCCGGGGGCACGGTAATCGAAGAGAAGTCGGCGTTCGAGGATCTCGACTTCGCCGACGATCCGGCTCTCGCGGCAGCGTTCGGGGCACCCGATGAGGAGCCGGAAGACCCCGCTTTTCCGGCCGAGCGGCAGCCGGTTGCGCGGCCGTCGGGCGGCACCGCCTACATCACCGTCACCGATGCCGCCGGCCGGGTGCTGTTTCGCCGCCCGGCGACGCCGCAAGAGGTCGACGATGCGCTGCGCTCGGCCGATACCGCCACCACCGAGGGAGAGGCCGCGATGGATCAAATCGCGTATGACCGTCTCCTGACGGAACTCCACGCCAAGCACGGGGAGTCGTCCGGCTAGCCCTCCGCCCACGGAGTCCACCAAGGTTGATCCGTCGCGTCGAACGACCGTCGCTTCCGGCCCGAAAACTCGGGGTAAAGCGTCGCGCCACGAGCCTGGCGCCGTTCGAAGAATCGCGCAGCCCGGAGCTGGCGCTGGCCTACTCCAACGGCTTCGTGACGGTGGAGATCTCACACGACGCGCTCGACCGCTACGTGGACGAATACGGCGACGTGCCGCTGCCGGTGCGCGCCGACCCCAAGAACGGCGACAAGCGCGTCTTCGACGCCAAGCACAACGTCCGCGTGATCTACGATCGCGACGCCCAATTGCGTGAAGTCAACACGCGCAGCCGGGAAGGGCTGCACGTGCGCATCAACTTCCCCCGCGCCAGCTAGCCCAGGTTGAAGCGGGGCGTGCTATAATCGCCCGCGTTGTGATGACGCGAAGCGCCCAGGCGCCGGCCGGTACCGGGCTCGATCACACGCGCGCCCCGTACTTCCAAGTGCTGCTCGACTACGTCGATGCCGGCGTCATCCCGTTCCACACGCCGGGACACAAGCAAGGGATCGGTATGGAGCGCGGCTTTCGCGACTTCGTCGGCGACAACGTGCTCGCGATCGACCTCACCCAAATTCGCGGCCTCGACGATCTGTTGCAGCCCGAGGGACCGCTCGTCGAAGCGCAAGAGCTGGCCGCCGACGCTTTCGGCGCCGAGCACACGTACTTCCTGATCAACGGTTCGACCAGCGGCAATCAGTGCATGATGATGACCGCGCTGAATCCCGGCGAAAAGATCGCCTTGCCGCGCAATTCGCACAAGAGCGCGATGGGCGGGCTGATCATGAGCGGCGGCTATCCGGTTTGGATGCAGCCCGAAGTCGACGAAGATCTGCACATGGACCACACCGTCACGCCGCGTACCGTGCGGGCGACGCTGGAGGCCCACCCCGATATCAAAGCCGTGTACGTCGTGAGCCCGACGTACTACGGCGTCGCGGCCGATCTCGAGGGCATCGCCGCCGTCGCGCACGAGTACAACGTGCCGCTGCTGGTCGACGAAGCGTGGGGACCGCACTTCCATTTTCACCCCGCGCTGCCGATGTCGGCGATGCAAGCCGGCGCCGACATGTGCATCAACTCCACCCACAAGATGCTGGGCTCGCTCTCGCAGACGGCGATGCTGCACGTCCAAGGTTCACGCATTCGGCTCGACCGCTTGAAAGCGGTCTACAAGCTGTTCCTCTCGACATCGCCCAATCTCGTGCTGGTGGCATCGCTCGACGTCGCGCGCCGGCAAATGGCGCTCGATGGCGCGGCGTTGCTCTCGCGCACGATCGAGATCGCGAACGACACGCGGCGGCGGCTCAACGACATTCCCAACGTCTACTGCTTCGGCGAAGAGCTCGAAGGCCGGCCCGGCGTGTTCGATCTCGATCCGACCAAAGTAACGATCACCGTGAAGCGTCTCGGCTATACCGGTTACGAAGCCGAAGAGATCCTGCGGCGCCGGTACAACGTGCAGTGCGAACTGGCCGATCTGTTCAACACGCTGGCGCTGTTCACGATCGGAACGACGCCCGACGCCGCGGACGAACTGGTTTTCGGCGTGCGCGAGCTCTCGCGCGAAGATCGTCCGGTCGACATCTTCTCGCCGTCGGGCGTCCTCAGTTCGCGGCTCAAGCGCGGCACGTACAAACTGCCGTCGATCCCGCCGATCCGGATTCTGCCGCGCGAGGCCTTTCTCGCGAACACCGAGTTCGTGCCGTTCAAGCGCAGCGCGGGCCGCATCTGCGCCGAGGTGATCACGCCCTACCCGCCGGGCATCCCGGTCATCTCGCCGGGCGAGGAGATCACGCGCGAGATCATCTCGTATTTGGAATTGGAGAAGAAGGCCGGTGTGCGCATGCAAGGCCCCTACGACGGCGACCTCAAGCAGATCCGCGTCGTCGTCGAATAACGGCGCGGCCCGGCGCAGGTACGCGACCCGGAGGCACGAAAAGCAACCGTGTCGCCAGGCCGCGGCGGTCTGCGAACGCTGTAGACAATTGAGGATGGAAGTTGGCCGTCAACGCCGAGTCCTTCGTGCCTAACTGGGAGCTCACGCAGCTCCTCGATATCTTCCCCCTCCCCTTACGCCAAGCGCTGATCAGGCTCCCGAACGTCGAGAGTGTGATCGAGGTCGTGCTCGACTTAGGTCGCAGGCCCGAAGCGCGCTTCGAAGACGACTTCGTCTTCCTGACCGACCACCCGGTGACGCACGACGATCTCAACGCGGTCGTCTCGCACCTCTCGCCGTTCGGCGGCGACAACCGGGCCGGGATCGAGCAAACGCTGCACCGCATCAGCGCGATCCGCAATCGCACCGGTGCGATCGTCGGCCTGACGTGCCGCGTCGGGCGCGCGGTCTACGGCACGATCGACATCATCCTCGACGTGATCCGCAGCGGCAAATCGATCTGTCTGCTCGGCCGTCCGGGCGTCGGCAAGACGACGATGCTGCGCGAGTGCGCGCGCGTGCTGAGCGAAGATCGCAAACGCGTCGTGATCGTCGACACTTCGAACGAAATCGCCGGCGACGGCGACGTGCCGCACCCCGGCATCGGACACGCGCGGCGCATGCCCGTCGCGGTACCGGCGCAGCAGCACAACGTTATGATCGAAGCGGTCGAAAACCACATGCCGCAGGTGATCGTGATCGACGAGATCGGCACCGAAGCCGAAGCGACGGCCGCGCGCACGATCGCCGAGCGCGGCGTGCAGTTGATCGGCACCGCGCACGGTCAGACGCTCGAGAACCTGCTGATGAACCCCACGCTCGCCGATCTGATGGGCGGGATCAGCGCCGTCACGCTTTCGGACGAAGAAGCGCGCCGTCGCGGCACGCGCAAGACCGTGCTCGAACGCAAAGCGCCGCCGACCTTCGACGTGCTGATCGAGATCCAAGACCGCGACCGGCTGGCGATCCATCAAAACGTCGGCGAGGTCGTCGACGCGCTGCTGCGCGGCTACTCACCGCAGCCCGAAGTCCGTCAGCGTACGGCCAGCGGCGCGATCGACATACTGCAAGAAGCCGATCCGGCCGCGCTCTCCGTCGTCGACGTGACGACGCAGCCGCGCACGCAACAGCGCGAAGACGAGATGCTCTTCGGCCCCAACGGCGAGGCCGTCGGCGAGAGCGATAAGCCGTTGATGATCTTCCCCTACGGCGTCTCGCGCAATAAGATCGAACGCGCCATCCAGAATCTGCGCGTCAACGCCTCGATCGCCCGCAAGTGGGACGACGCCGACGTCGTCGTGACGCTCAAGACGCTCGAGCGCAAAGAGTCGGAGCGGCTCAAGGCGATCGCGGCCGAAAACGTTCCGATTTACTCGATCAAGACCAACACGACGACGCAGATCCAGTCGGCCCTCAAGGACGTCTTCAATCTGCCGGCGCTCGACGTGGAAGAGATCGCGATGCGCGAGGCGGAGGAAGCCGTCTACCAAGTGCTGCTCGACAGCCGCGCGGTCGAACTCTCACCGCAGACGTCGTACGTGCGGCGCCAGCAACACCAACTCGCCGAACGCCACCGCCTCGAATCGCGCAGCACCGGCCTCGAACCCAACCGCCGCGTCCGAATCTACAAAACGGAGAGCTAGCTCTCGACTTTGACCATGCCGGACTCATCGATGATGAGGACGGTGTCGAAGGTGCGGGCTTCTTCGCCGTGGCCGGCCGCGATGCGGCTGTGGACGGCCAGGCGTTGCTTGCCCTTGTCGCTACCGAGGCTCGACATACGCAGTAACGGCTGTTGGTTGGTCTGCGGCATCTCGAGGCGCCCCAAGCGAATCAGCGCGTCGAGCACGCGCTGCTGCACGCGCATCGGCAGCATGCGGTAAGCGTCGTCGTTTCGGTCGAGCGCGGCCAGCTCTTTCGCGGCTTTGTTCTCGGGCTCGTTCATGTCTTTGCAGAAGCGAACGAGCGCGTCGTAATCGTCGGCGGCGATGCCGCTGAACTGACAGCCGAGCAAAGTCCACTGCTGGTTCTCGCGCAGGATCGTTCCGCTGCGCATCGTTTTCAAGCGAAGGCGAATCTTGCGGCGCTCGATGTCGAGCAGGCAGTCGTAGTCGGGCACCCCGGGGGGGAATTTGGTCGCCCACAGGCAGCCGCTGAGTGAGATCTCCATGCCGATGCCGGGCTGGAACTCGTTCGGGCCCTTGATCCAGGAAACACCGAAACGAACCTTCTTGCGAGGGAACTGGCGACGTTCTTTCTTTTGACCACTGAAGAGCTTGGTCAGCTCGTTGAACAAGAGGTTCTCCCGGAGCCGGACATACCGATGGCGAAACCCACGGCGGTGTTCATCACATTCGAGGGCGTTGAAGCCGCTGGAAAATCGACGCTCATCGCCGCGTTGTACGACGACCTACGGTCTCGCGGCGAAAACGTCCTCGTAACGCGCGAGCCCGGCGGAACGCCGTTCGGGGATCGTATTCGCCAAATCTGGCTCGATCCCGCGAGCGAGGGCGTCGATCCGCTGGCGGAGGCGCTGCTGATCAGCTCGGCGCGAGCGCAGCACGTCGCCGCCGTGATCGCTCCGGCTGCCCGGCGCGGCGAGACGATCCTCTGCGACCGGTTCTTCGACGCCACGATCGCCTATCAGGGCTTCGGCCGCGGGTTGGACGTCGAAATGCTGCTGGAACTCTCGCTTTTGGCGACCAGCCGGATCGCGCCCGACCTGACCTTGCTGCTCGATATCCCGGTCGAGACCTCGGTCGAGCGGGTCCGCGCGCGGGGCGGCGCCGACCGCTTCGAGCGCGAGGATCTCGCGTTCCACGAGCGGGTGCGCGCAGGCTATCAAGATTTGGTAAAGCGCTTCCCGCACCGTTTCGTCGTGCTCGACGGGACGCTCGCGCCGGCGGCGTTGCTCGCCGCCGCCCACGCCGCAATCGACGCCCGCCGGCCGGCGCCGCGGTGATCGACGGGCGGTTCGACGTCGCCGGCGCCGCCGGCCCGACGCACTTTTTCGAGCAGCTGACCGCCGAGTCGCTCTCGCACGGCTATCTGTTCGCCGGCCCGGCCGGGGTCGGGAAAAAGACGTTCGCGCTGCGCCTGGCCCAATCGCTGCTGTGCGTGACCCCCAAATCCACGCTGCTCGGGTACTGCGGGACGTGCACCGGTTGCACGCGGGTCGAGGGCGGCTCGCACCCCGACCTCTACCTGTCCGTCGGCCAAGTGAAGATCGGCGAACGCGAGGGCTCGGGCTTCCATGCCGCCGAGGAGGCCACGGCCCGCGACCTCGTCCGGCAGCTCTCGCTCCACGCCTATGCCGGCGGCTGGCGGATCTTCGTGCTCGGCGATGTCGACTTCACGCCGCCGGCCGCCAACGCGCTGCTGAAGTTCTTCGAAGAGCCGCCCGCGCGCGTGCTGCTGCTGCTCACCACGACGGCCGTCGCGCGGCTCTTGCCGACGATCCGCTCGCGCCTGCTCGAGGTGACGTTCCCGCTGCTCGCGGAGCGCGAGATCGTCGCGATCCTGGAGCGCGAGGGCATCACGCCCGACGTCGCCGCGCCGGCGGCGGCCATCGCCGGCGGCAGCGTCGCGCGTGCGCGGGCAATGCTCGAAGGCGAGGGCACGCTCCGCGCGGCCGTGCTGGCCTGGTTCTACGCGACGATCGAAGGCGGGCCGGCCGATGCGAGTCCCTGGGCGACCCGGCCGGCGCTCGAGGACGGCCTGGACATGGTCAAATCCCTGACCCGCGACTGGCTCGCGCTCCTCGTGGGCGGACCCGGCGTGCCGCTGCTCGCGCCCGATCAGGCGGAGCGGCTAGCGCGTCTCCCGGCCCGCGACCCGGCCGCGCTCGCGCGGGCCCTCGGAGCGCTCGGCGACGCCGAGCGGATCGCCCGCACCAACGTCAGCCCGGCGCTCGTCGCCGACCTCGCGAAGATGGCGCTGTGTTCTACCAGCGGGGCGGGGTGAACGACACGTCGGCGTAGACCTTCGCCATCACGATCGCCACGTAGCCGGTCAGGATCGCGCGGACGAGCGCGCCCAGCAACATCGCGACGATCGGCGAACCGATCCCGCTCGCATCGAAAATCAGCGCGTCGGCCGACGGTCCGAAATACAGAAAAAACACCAGGCTCACGGCGGTCAGGATCGCCGCGGTAAGCGGCGCGCTGCGGACGCGCTCGATCGAGACGTTGATCGCGGCGCCGCCCGGGATGCCGCCGATCGCCGCCGCGGCGATCGTGTAGATCAAGCCGTATGCCGCGAGTGCCATCAGCACCACGCCGACCGCGCCGACGATCTGCGTCGCGTACTGCGCGATGCTCAGCACGAACGTGAAGCCGAACGACGCGAAGAGGATGTCGCGGCTCTTGTTGCGCGCGTCTTGCCAGGCGTCGTCGAACGACGCGCTGCCGCGCCGCCAGCCGGCGTCGGCGATGATGATCGAGACGCCGAGCGCGAAGAGCTGCAGCAACAGCAACAGAAACGACGTGACGCTGCCGAGCAGGCCGGCGCCGGTGACGTCGGAGATCTGCTCGACGAGCACGCCGATCACGCCCGCTAACAGCGGCAGCACGATCACCGTCGGATTGCGCGCGAAGACGCTGACGCCCCGCACGTAGACGGAGAGATCGATGCGTTCGCGCGGGCGCTTCACCGTGCCGTCAGCGCGCGCCGGCGAGCGCCGAGCCGCACGAACAGGTGCGCTGCGCCGGCAGCGCTTCGATGATCTTAAAGATGCCTTGCTTGACGCGCTCGTTGTTACTCGCGAAGACCGCCATCACGTCGGCGTGCGAGACGGGCTTGATCCCGCCCTGACCTTCGAGTCCGACGTCGTAGTCGGTGATCAGCGAAATGTTGACGTAGCACATCTCGAGTTCGCGCGCGAGGTAGGACTCGGGATAGTTCGTCATGTTGATCACTTCCCAGCCCAAGCTCGAGAACCACTTCGATTCCGAGCGCGTCGAGAAGCGCGGGCCTTGGATCACCACGATCGTCCCGGTATCGTGCGTTTCGATCCCGAGACCACGCAGCGCGTCGACCGCGAGCGGGCGCATCTGCGCGCAGTACGGATCGGCGAAGCTGACGTGCGTGGTGATCGGTCCGTCGTAGAACGTGTCCTTGCGGCCGCTCGTCCGGTCGACGATTTGATCGGCCACGACCATCGAGCCCGGCTTCACGTGCGCCTGGAGCGACCCGCAGGCCGTCGGCCCGATGATCCGCGTGATGCCGAGTTCCTTGAACGCCCAGGCGTTCGCGCGATAATTGATCGCCTGGGGCGGAAAGCGATGATCCTTCCCATGCCGCGGCAGAAACGCCACCTTGCGCCCGGCGATCTCGCCCAACGCAATCTTGTCGGAAGGCGCGCCGTACGGCGTCTCGATCCAGACTTCTTTAGGGTTCTCGATGAGACTATAAAACCCGGACCCACCATAAACGCCGATCTCCGCCGACTCAGCCGCCAAAGTACGCCTCCCGCGAGTGAAAAATGCAACGCCTCAGCTTCGACCCGCGCCCCCCATGTCATCCCGAGCGGAGCGCGTATGCGCGTAGTCGAGGGACCGCCACCAGGCTCGGCGATGCAGCGCGCCACCAAACGTCGCGATTGCGGCTGTCCCTCGACTACGCGCCTACGCGCTCCGCTCGGGATGACGGGGGAGGGCTGCTATTCTATGAAGTCCGACGGCTTGAGTTCGTCGATGAATTTCTTGAACTTTTGCGAGTCTTCGACTTCGGCTTTCTTGTCCGGGACCGATTCTTCGAGGGCGATCTTGTCGGTGACGAAGATCGGGGCTTGCATGCGCAGCGCGAGCGCGATGCCGTCCGAGGGGCGAGCGTCGATTTCCTGGACCTCGCCGTTCGTGCGGACGATGAGCTTGGCGAAGAACGTCGAGTCCTTGATGTCGTGGATGACGATCTGCTCGAGCTTGGCGTGCTGCGATTCCAGCAGCGCGCGCATCAAGTCGTGCGAGAGCGGCCGCGGAACGGCCGTTCCCTCGAGGGCCAGCGCAATCGCCGTTGCTTCGAACGGGCCGATCAGGATCGGCAGGTAGCGCTTCCCTTCGAGGTCCTTCAGGATCACCACCGGGTCGTGCGTCAGTAAATCGATACCAAGTTTGTCGACCTTCATCTGCCGCATGGTGCTATGTAGGACGGCCCAAGGGCGAATCCTTCGGTAAGGCATAACCCCACCCTGATGCTTTTCTTATCCGCGTCTCTCCAAATGTTGCAGGGTTCCTGAATGGCGCTCGCGTGCGGCATCGTCGGCCTTCCCAACGTCGGGAAATCGACGATCTTTAACGCGCTGACCCGCTCGGCGCAGGCCCTGGCGGCGAACTATCCGTTCGCCACGATCGAGCCCAACGTGGGCGAGGTCCCCGTCCCCGACCGCCGGCTGGAGGTTTTGGCCGAGATCACCGGCACGCCGAAAATCATCCATGCGACGGTGCGCTTCGTCGACATCGCCGGGCTGGTGCGTGGCGCGGCCTCGGGCGAGGGCCTGGGGAATGCCTTCCTCTCCCACATCCGCGAGACCGACGCGATCGCGATGGTGGTCCGGTGCTTCGAGGACCCCAACATCACGCATGTCGAGGGCGTTCCCGATCCGCTGCGCGATATCGAGATCGTCACGATCGAGATGGCCCTCGCCGACCTCGCGACCTTGGGCCGGCGCCGCGACCGGCTGGCGCGCGAGGTGCGAGCCAATCCGAAGCAAGCGCCCCAGCTGGCCGCGCTCGACCGGCTGATCGAGGCGCTCGAGGCCAACCGTCCGGCGCGCTCGTTCGCGGCCGGTTCGCCCGAGGCGGAACTAGCGCGCGAACTGTTCTTGCTCACGGCGAAGCCGATGCTCTACGTCGCGAACATCGACGAAGCGCAGATTGCGGCGCCCGGGCCGATGGTGCAGGCCGTGTTCGCCCATGCCGCGGGCGAAAACAGCCGCGCGATCGCGTTTTCGGGCAAGATCGAATCGGAGTTCGCCGGCCTCACCGATGACGAAGCGGATGCCTTTCGCGCTGACTACGGCATCGCGACCGGCGGCCTCGACCGCCTGATCGTCGAGACCTACGATCTGCTCGGGCTGATGACGTTCCTGACGACCGGCGAAAAAGAGACGCGCGCTTGGACGATCGACAAGGGCACCAAGGCGCCGGCGGCGGCCGGGAAGATCCACAGCGACATCGAGCGCGGATTCATCCGCGCCGAGATCGTCGACTATGCCGACTATGTCGCCTACCGTACCTTGGAGGCGCTGCGCGGGCTGGGAAAGATTCGCAGCGAGGGCAAGGAGTACGTGATGCGGGAGGGCGACGTCGTCGAATTTCGCTTCAACGTGTAACCAAAGCACGCCATTTGTCGTATTAAGGAGTACCAGCTTGCGACAAATGGACAAGGCGGTGCCGGTATGACGACGACCATCCGGGATATTTCGGTCTTCGGGGACGCGATGGCTTACTTCAACGAAGCGGCCGCGCTGCTCAATCTGGAGCCCGGGATGCGCGCGATCCTGACGCACCCCTCGCGCCAAGTGATCGTCTCGATCCCGTTCCAGCGCGACGACGGCACGCTCGACGTCTATACCGGCTATCGCGTCCAGTATAATTTCGCCCGCGGCCCGGCGAAGGGCGGGATCCGTTACCACCCCGGCGTCTCGCTCGACGAGGTCACGGCGCTCGCATTCTGGATGACCTGGAAGTGCGCCGTCGTCGATCTGCCCTTCGGCGGCGGCAAGGGCGGCGTCACCTGCGATCCCACGCAGCTCTCCGCCGGTGAGTTGGAGCGCATCACGCGCCGCTACGCGGCCGAACTCGTCGAGTTCGTCGGACCCGACAAAGACGTGCCGGCGCCGGACCTCGGCACGACGCCGCAGATCATGGCCTGGTTCATGGACACCTACTCGATGCACATGCGGACCAACGTACCGGGCGTCGTCACCGGCAAACCGGTCGAGATCGGCGGTTCGCGCGGGCGGGTCGAGGCGACCGGCCGCGGCGTCTCGCTGCTGGCCTTTGAAGAGCTCGAGCGGCTGGGGATCGCTGCGGATCAGGCCCGGATCGTGATCCAGGGCTTCGGCAACGTCGGTTCGGTCGCGGCGAAGATGTTCGCCGAACGCGGCTGCCGCGTGATCGGCATCTCCGACGTTACCGGCGGCTACTTCAACCCGGCCGGCATCGACGTTGCGGGCGCGACGGCGTACGCGCAAGAGCACCACTCGCTCGATGGGTATCGCGGCGGCCGGCGCATCAGCAACGAAGCGCTGCTGGAACTGCCGTGCGAGGTGCTGGTGCCGGCGGCGCTGGAGAAACAGATCACCGCCGAGAATGCGCCGCGCATCGACGCGAAGCTGATCGTCGAAGCGGCCAACGGACCGACGACACCCGAAGCCGACCACATCTTGCAGCAAAAAGGCACGATCGTCATTCCCGATATCATCGCGAACGCGGGCGGCGTGATCGTGTCGTACTTCGAGTGGGTCCAAGACCGCCAGGGCTTCTTCTGGAAGGAGGCCGAGGTCAACGAGCGGCTTGCCGAACAACTGCGCACCAACTTTCACATCGTGCGCGACGTCGCGCACGCGCGCGGCATCCCGTATCGCACCGCGACCTACATGGTCGCGATCGACCGCGTTGTGCGCTCGCTCAAAATACGCGGAATCTACGCCTGATCGCGCGAACTTAGTGCGCGATGCTCCCATTGCGCTGGCCGGCTTGCGCGCTTGCATGCTTGTGCTGGTTCGCGACGATCGGCGCGGCCGAAATCGCGCCGGTCGCGCCCGACAAGATCCTCAGTGTGAAATGGGATTCGCCGTCGCAGGTGCATCCCGGATCGCTCGTTGAGGCGAGCGTCCAAACGTCCGACGACATCGGCTACGTGGAGCTGCACGTGCGCTGGTGGAGCATCAATCTCGAGAAGCTGGGCCCGGGCCGATTCCGCCTACAGTATCGCGTTCCGCTCTTGCCGCCCAACGCGCTCGGAACGTGGGACGTCGAGGTGATCGCGCACGCCTTCGACGGCAGCGCCGCAAAGCGGGTGTACCATATCACCTACCGGTACTTTTAGCGTACGTACGCTACGGCGGGCGTGGCCGATCGCGGCCGTCGCAGCCGGCTACACGCTCTTTTTCCTGATCTTTTTTTGGCCCGCGATCGGGCACGGTTTGATCTTCGGCGACGCCGTCGACCAACTGATCGAAGCGCTGCCGATGTGGCTTGGCGGACCTCCGTTCTGGCAACCGCTGTCGATGTTGGGCACGCCGTACGCCGCGAACCCGCTGTCGGTCATGTGGTATCCGCTTGCCGCGCTGCGCTTTCTGCCGAGTAGTTACGACGCCTACGAACTCGCCGCGTACGTCATCGCGGCATGCGGCGCGTGGGGCCTCGCGCGCGCGGTAACGCGCTCCACTACCGGCGCGATTGTGGCGGGGTTCGTGTACGCGCTGAGCGGCTTTATGATCGGCCATGCCGGCCATATCGGCCTGATCCATCCGGCGGCGTGGGTGCCGTGGGTCTTCTGGGCGCTAGTCGCACTGCGCGACGACATCCGCCCGCTGCGCGTCGCCGCCGCGGGCGCGGCGTTTGCGATGCTCGCGCTCGCGGGTCAGCCGCAGGTGATGACCTACACGCTCTTCGCCGTCGCGGCTTACTGCGCGGTCGTGCGCTCGCCGCGCTATGTCGCCGCTGCGATTGCTGCGCTCGTACTCGGTTGCGCGCTAGCGGCGATCGCGCTCGTGCCCGGACTCGAACTGGCTTTCGCGAGCACGCGCGCGCACATGAGTCTGGATGAACACGTTGGGTTTGCCACGCCGCTCTCCGCGCTGCCGTTTCGCCTCGTCTTTCCCTACTTGCTCGGGCAGACGACGAGCGGACCGTATGCGTATAGCGGCTTCAACCTCGGATCGTTCGCGGAAATGAGCAATTATGTCGGCGTCACGACGCTGGTGTTGGCGGCGATCGGCGCGACCGCGCGCAGCGGTGTGCGAAGCGGGTTTTGGCTCGGCCTGTTCGTCGTGGCGCTCGTGCTCAGTACCGGAAACGATCTCGGCTTGGGAATGCTGACGTATCACGTGCCGGGGTTGAACTGGTTCCGCGCACCGGGCCGGTATGCGTTCGAAGTCGCGCTCGGCGCGAGCGTACTTGCAGCTGCCGGCGTCGCGGCGATCGAGCGTGGCAGCGCCGGGTCACGCCGGGCGGCCGTGTGCTGGGGCGCCGTCGCCGCGCTGATGGTGGTGCTCGCCGCCATCGTCACCGTTTTCGGGAGCGCGCTTTCGAGCGCACTCGCGCACAGTTTCGGGCTCGCGCAACTGCCGCCCGAAACGGCTACGTTCACGCACAATGCCGCGCTCTGCGTGCCGGCGCTGTTGCTGGCCGTCGCGGGCGGTGCCGTGGCCGTGCTGGTGAGATGGCCCGCCGGCGTTGCCGCGCGCGCGCTGCTCGTCGCCGTCGTGGTGCTCGACCTCTCGAGCTTCGGCTGGTTTGCCTACTGGAACTCCGGCGCGTTTTCGCTCGCGCGCCTCAACCCGCCGGCGTACGCGGCGGCATTGCGTGCGACGATTGAGCCGGATGCGCAACGCGTCCTGACCGTGCCGGCGGAAGACGTGAGCGCCGCGATCGCGCCCAACCTCAACGTACTCTGGAACATCGCGAGCGTGCGCGGTTACACGACGCTCGAACTCGCCCGCTCGGCTGCCGTCTTGCGCGTCGATTCACGCGCGACCGAATCAGGCGTGCTCGCCGGAGACGATCAAACGCTCGATGCCGCAGGCGTACGCTTCGTCGTCGTCCCACACTCCGCGACTCCAGATGCCATGCTGGCTCCGCTGCAAGCCGCGCCGTCACGCTGGCACCCGGTTGCGGCCCTCGGCCCCGACCGCGTCTTCGAGAACGCACGTGCGTTCGGGCGCGCATGGATCGTGCATCGCACGCAATCGCTGCCCGACGCGGACATCTTGGCGGCGATCACGACACGGAACTGGGACCCGGCACACACGGTGCTTGTGAGCGGAGCGGCTCCCGCGGTCGATCCAATCGAGCCCGGTGCGGCAGAAACGGCCCATGTCGTTTCGCTCGAACCGTCAACGATGAAGGTCGACGTGCGCTGCGCCACGCGCTGCGTGCTGATCACCAGCGACGCGCCGTATCCGGGCTGGAGCGCCCGCATCGACAGCGCCCCAGCGCCGCTCTTCACCGCCGACTACGCATTCCGCGGCGTCGCCGTCCCGGCAGGCGCGCATCGCGTGACGTTCGCATTCTTCCCCTGGTCGACGTTGGTAGGAGCGACCATTACGCTCGCAGCGCTCGTCATGACACTCCGGCTGCTCCGCTTTTGAGTCAGAAGGACACTAGCGCCGGCCGTTAGCGGTGGCGCCACGCGGCGCGAGAGCTGGAGATCACGCAGCCCGGCTTTTGACAGGATCTCGCGCTCGATCGTAAGCTGCTTCACCTGCTTGCGCAACTTGAAGAGCTCTGCGCGTTCTTCGCTTGTCAGGCCGTCGCTGCGACGGCCGCTATCGAGTTCCGATTGTTTGATCCAGTTGCGGACCGTTTGCCGCGCGAGCCCAAACTCGTGGGCGAGGTCATCCGGCCCGCGGCCGGCTTGGGCGAGTTCCACGACCTTCTGCCGGAAATCCAGCGGGTAGGCCTGGGGGTGTTTTCTGGCCATGGGTGGACCCTTCTCCGCCAACCGGAAAGTGTCCACGGAACCGGGCCAGCTTCAGAGCCAACGCTGCCGCAG
>Ga0302279_10000661_pt1 | contig 50724 bp, 51 predicted proteins | sample III_Bog_N3_3_FD_194541 | JGI IMG/M metagenome (GOLD analysis project Ga0302279, IMG submission 194541) | Peat permafrost microbial communities from Stordalen Mire near Abisko, Sweden - III_Bog_N3_3 | ecosystem: Environmental > Terrestrial > Soil > Wetlands > Peat | place: Sweden: Abisko... | reverse complement strand
GCGTTCATCATCGTGATTCCGCCGCCCTCGATTCCCGGCATCGGCACCGGCGGCGGCTTCACCATGCGGATCCAGGATCGCGGCGGCCGCGGCCCCGAGCTGCTGGCGGCGGCCACCGACGAACTGGTCGCGGCGGCGCGCAAGGCGCCGGGCCTGACGCAGGTGTTTTCCCCGTTCGGCGCCAACACGCCGCAGGTGTTCGTCGATATCGACCGGGTCAAGGCGCAGAAGCTCGGTGTGCCGATCCAGAACGTGACCGACGCCATCGAAACCTATTTCGGCTCGGCCTATGTCAACGACTTCAACATTCTCGGCCGCACCTATCACGTCACCGCGCAGGCCGATCTGCCGTTCCGGAAAGAGACCGCCGATCTGGCGCGCCTGCGCACCCGCAACGCCGCCGGTGACATGGTGCAGCTCGGCAGCGTGGTCGATTTTCGTGACATCTCGGGGCCGGACCGCGTCGCTCGCTACAATCTCTATCCGGCCTCGGAGTTGCAGGGCGCCACCACGCCGGGAACCAGTTCCGCGACCGCCATCGACACCATGAAACGGCTGGCGGCCGCCACCCTTCCGAGCGGATTTTCCTATGAATGGACCGACCTGTCCTATCAGCAGGTCACCGGCGCCAATGCGGGTCTCTATGTCTTTCCGATCTGCGTGCTGTTCGTGTTCCTGGTGCTGGCGGCGCAATATGGCAGCTGGAGCCTGCCGTTCGCCGTGCTCTTGATCGTGCCGATGTGCCTGTTGGCCGCCACCGTCGGCGTGCGGATCATGGGACAGGACGTCAACATCCTGACCCAGATCGGTTTTGTCGTCCTGGTCGGGCTGGCGGCCAAGAACGCCATCCTGATCGTCGAGTTTGCCCGCGATATCGAGCTCGAGGGCAAGGATCGCCTGGAGGCGGTGATCGAGGCTTGCCGGCTGCGGCTGCGCCCGATCCTGATGACCTCGTTCGCGTTTATTCTGGGCGTGCTGCCGCTGGTGGTCTCGACCGGCTCGGGATCGGAGATGCGGCAGGCGGTCGGGGTCGCGGTGTTCTTCGGCATGCTGGGCGTCACGGTGTTCGGGCTGATCTTCACGCCGATCTTCTACGTGATCGTCCGCAACCTGGCCGATGGTGCGCGCCACAAGGTTGCGGCGCCGGCCGAATAGCGGCGGTCTCCGCCCATGGCGGCAAGGTGCTGGCCAACGCACGCATGGTGCACGACCTCTATCGGTTCGAGGTCAAGAAGCCGTCGGAATCGAAGACGCCGTGGGACTACTACAAGCAGCTCGCGGTGGTGCCGGGCGACAAGGCGTTTGTCTCGGCCAAGGCCTCGGGTTGCCCGCTGACGAAGTAGTGACGACCTAAACTGTCATTCCGGGGCGATGCGAAGCATCGAACCCGGAATCTCGAGATTCCGGGTCTGGTGCTTACGCACCATCCCGGAATGACGGGAACAATTGCGGCTTTTGCTCCTCGCAATGACGTCCGAGATTGAGCGGGGCCTAACCCCGCCGCACGCTCGCCCCGCCGTCGACCGGCAGCGTCACGCCGGTGATAAAACTGGCTTCGTCGGAGGCCAGGAACAAGGCGGCGTTGGCGACGTCCCAGCCGGTGCCCATCTTGCGGCGCAGCGGCACCTTGGCGTCGCGCTCGGCCTCGACCTCGGCGCGGCTCTTCTTGAACTCGCGGGCGCGGGTGTCGACCGCCATCGGCGTATTCATCAGGCCGGGCAGGATGACATTGGCGCGGATGCCGTATTCGGCGTTCTGGTAGGCGAGCTGCTCGGTGAAGGCGATCATCGCCGCCTTGGTCGCCTTGTAGGCGACGTAGGGATAGGTGGTGATCGCCGCCATCGACGAGATGTTGATGATCGCGCCGCTCTGCTGCCGGCGCATCACCGGGATCACGTGCTTGGCCGCGAAGATGCAGCTCTTCAGGTTGATCGCGACGCAGCGTTCCAGCGCCTGTTCGGTGAAGCTGGCCAGCTCGGAATCGCCGCCGGCGAGGCTGACCCCGACATTGTTGTGCAGGATGTCGATGCGGCCCCAGCGGTGGAGTGCGTCCGCGACCATCGCCTCGAGCTCGGCATTTTTGGTGACATCGGCCTTGAACGCCGCCGCCGTGCCGCCCTTGGCGGCGATCATGTCGACGGTTTCCTGGGCGGACGCCAGATGGTGATCCACGCACAGGACGCGGGCGCCCTCGCGCGCAAAAGTCAAAGCGGTGGCGCGGCCGTTGCCGATGCCCTCGCCGGGGCTCTGGCCGGCGCCGACGACGATGGCGACGCGATCTTGCAGGCGCATCTCAGTTCACTCCCGGGATCGGGTACTGTTGCAGTACCTCTTTGTAATAGGGCTCGTTGTCGATCTGCATGGTGGCGAGCACGCGGACCACCGCGCAATAGAAGGCGATGGTGAGCACCAGATCGGTCATCTCCTCGTTGGAAAGCGCTGCCTTGATCTCGGCGAAAGTCGCCTCCGACATCGCGAGCTGGCGCACCATCTCGCGCGCGCCTCTCAGGACCGACCGTGCCAGCGGTTCGAGGGCAGATGGCTTGCCTTCGGTCTCCGCCATCAGCGCCTCGATATCCGCATCGGTGACGCCGAATTCCTTGCCGATCTTCACATGATGGGTGAATTCGTATTCCGACTTCTCCATCCAGCCGACCTGAAGGATCGCCAGTTCCCGCAGGCGCGGGTCGAGCTTGCTCTTGAAGCGGATGTAGCCGCCGATTCCGTTGAAGGCCCGCGCCATGTCGGGCGAATGGACCAGGAGCTTGTGCAAGTTGGTGTTGCGCGCGAGCATGTCGCGATATTCGGGCGCGACCTGGTCGGCCTCGAGATAGGGCAGGCGGGCCATCTTGCTGGTTCTCCCTTGCGCTTATTGGTTCATTGGCGGCCTTCCGGAATCGTGTTCCGGTTGTTGCGGTCGCCGGTCGTGCAGAAATCCTTACCCGTGAATGAGCCGCGTACCGATCGCGCCCAGCGCGCCCACCCAGAGCACGGCTCCCGCCAGCGCCTGGATGCCGAAGCCCATGCTGCGCTTCTCGGCGGCCTGCGAATAGCCGGTCATGTAGAGGACGCGGCCGGCGATCCAGACCACGCCAATGGCGGCGGCGATGGGGTCGCTGATATAGATCGCGAACAGCCAGAGCGACGGCAGGAAGATCGGCAGCCATTCCAGCGTGTTCATCTGCACACGAAACACCCGCTCGAAGTCGGGATTACCCGTGATCGCCGGAGCCTTGATGCCGAAGGTCTGGCGCGCCTTTCCTACCTGAAGGCCGGTGAAGAAATACAGCCCGATGGCGAGCAAGGTAACGAGTGCGGTGAAATGAAACATGGCAAGATCCCCCTTTGAATTATCATGACCGTCCTTCCGGGGCGCGCGTCAGCGCGAACCCGGAATCTCGAGATTCCGGGTTCGATGGTTCGCATCGCCCCGGAAGGACGGCGCTTGCAGACTTCAATACCCCGTCAGCTCCAGATATCCTACGCCGCTGTGGCTGCCGGCAAAACGGATCGGCCCTTCCCAATAGGGAAAGCTCGTCCCCATCCAGCTGTCCGGATTGAGCGGGGCGCATTCGATCGCAAGCGAAAGCTTTGGAATCGCAATATCCCATGTCGTCGGGACCTTGCGACCGCCGGTCACGGTAAACGCTTTCGGCGTCATGACGATATCGGCCGAGACGATCGGGCGGGTCGTTCCATCCGGCAAGATCCAGTTGGCGGACGCGTAATTCCGGCCGTCGGTCTGGCGCAGCCGGTACAGCATCAGCTTTTCGCCCGAATTGAAATGCAGCGACAGCCAGTCCCAGCCGGTCTGGTCGGAAGCCAGCGGCTGGCTGCTCCATTCCCGGTCCATCCAGGCGAGGCCGGTAACGTCAACCGGCTTGTCGTCGATGGTGATGTGGCCCTTCGCCTTGAAGAAGGGTTGGCTGTAATAATACGAGGCCTGTTCGCGCTCCGATTTCCGGCTGTAGCCGGCCTCACCCTGCAGCACCAGCGCGCGATCGGCATCGAGCCGTAGCGCATAGTCGAAATCGGCACCTGTCGCTGTCAGTTCGAGTGGCGCGATGCTGTCCGCGCCCATGCCATCGAGCCCGCGCATCTCCCAGGAATCGATCCAGGCGTGCAATGGCCACGTCTCGACACCGGCCTGTCCAATCCCGCCACGCGCGAATTTTTCGCTGAAGCGATGGGTATCGGCGCGGGTGACGGCGGCGTGGCCCATCCAGAGCTGCCGGCTGGCCCAGCCTTGTTCTTGAGCGCCGGGCCGCATCGCCTGGCGAAACAGGGTCCACTGCGCGCCGAACGCCGCGCCCTTCGAATCCGTCAGGTTCGCCGTGACGTACCACCACTCGATGCGAAAATCGGGGTGCGGTCCGTGATCGGCCGGGAAGGCAAAGCGCTTGCCGGGAACGACGGTTGCGAATCCTTCCGCGCCCCTGCCGAGACCGGCAAAGCCCTGCGCCCGCGCGCCACCCGCGCCGAGCCCGAGAACCAGGCCGCCGCCGAGCAAGGCGCGGCGTGATATCAGAACATTATCGCTCATCGGCGAAGATCTTGATCAGGCGCGCCGGCTGCATGCGCGCCAGTTTGAGCACGGGAACGAGGGCTGCCAGCAACGCCGCCGCCATCGCCACGGCCAACAGCTGCAGCAGTTGCAGCGGGAATACATGAAACGGCAATCGCCAGCCGAACGCCTTCACATTCACCACCGCGATCAGGCACCACGCCACCATGAGACCGAGCGGCAGCGCCAGCAAAGTGGTGATCAGCGCCACCGACAGGGTCTTCAGCAACTCGATCGCCGCCAGCCGCCGCCGCGTGATGCCGATCGCCCACAGCGGCGCGAGCTGCGGCAGGCGGGAATTGCTCAGGGTCAACAGGCTGGTCAGGAGCGCGATGCCGGCAACTCCCAGGGTGAAGGCGTTCAACGCCGCGGTGACGGCGAAGGTGCGGTCGAAGATCCGCTTCGATTCGGCCTTCAGCGTGACCTGGTCCATCAGGTTGCGGCCATCGAGGCCGAATTTTTCCTGCAGCGCCGCGATCAGCGCCGGGATTGCCGCGGGCCAGACACGCAGGCCCATTCGCGTCAGTGGCACCTCGGGGAAATGGCGCGTAAACGCGGCGATGTTGACCGCGATCTGGCCCTTCGGATTGCCGTAGTCGGCGTAGATGCCGACGACCTCGAGCCTCCAGTTGCCCCCTGTCGCCGGGACCTCGACGGAATCGCCGATCGCGAGCTTCAGGCGCCGGGCCAGTTGCTCGCTGACGAGGCCGGCATCGCCGGGGCGAAGCCGGGTCCAGGCATTGGCGGTCGATTCGAGCAGCGGCCAGTGATCCCGATAGGTGGCGTGATCCGCCATGCCCAGAATCTCGATCGGCGCGCCGTCGAGCTGCACCTCGGTCCGGCCGCCGGGCAGGATCGCCGCGACCTCGGTCCGTTCGCGCAGCCAGGTCCTGATTTCCGCCGCCTGCGCCGCGTCGGCGGCGTTGACGTAGACGTCCGCTGCCAGTCGTCCGTCGAGCCAGGTGACAAAGGTCCGGCTGAAGGTTTCCACCATGGTGCCGACGCCGACATTGACCGCGAGCGCGAGCAACAGCGCCATCAGCGCCAGCGACAATCCCGACAATTGCTGGCGGCTGTCGGCCCAGAACCACGCCGCCAGCGCGCCGTCGGCGCTCCGCTGGCCGAGTGACAGCAGGCGCTCTAGGATCGACGGCAGGATCAGCGCCGCGCCCAGCAGCAAGGCGGCGAGCACGGCGAACCCCGAGACCAGCGAATCGCCGTACCACAGAATGAAGGCCGCGGCGGCGAACACGGCGAGCGCCGCCGCGCTCTGCAATACCAGCCAGCGATGCTGCGCCTGCTGCCAGGCGTAGGGCTGCGCCGCGGCCAGCACCGGAAGGCGGACCGCCTTCAACAGGCTGGTAGTTGCGGCAACCAGCGCGCCGGCGACGGCGATGACGATGCCGGCGACCCACCATTCGCCCCTGAGCGTCAATTCGCCGGGAATCTGCGCGCCATAAAGCCCGCGCAGGGAGGCCGCGACGTCCGGCAGCAGCGAGGCCGCGATCAGGTAACCGCAGACTAGCCCCGCCAGGCCGGCGACCAGCGCCAGCGACACCAGTTCGACCACCAGCACCGCGTTCAGCATCCGCGCGGACACCCCGCAGGCGCGCAAGGTCCGCAGCATCGGCAGCCGCTGCTCGAACGCGAGCCCGACGGCCGAATTGACGATGAACAGCCCGACCACGAAAGACAGCAGTCCGAACGCCGTCAGGTTGAGATGGAAGCTGTCGGTGAGACGTTCGAGGTCGCTCTCTGCATCCGGCTGCACCAGGCGGAGCTGTTCGCCCACCGCACTTTCGAGCGGAGCGCGTTTGCCGTTGGCGTGGCCGACCACGAGCCGGGAGATCTGGTCCGGCCGGTTGAGCAGCAGCTGGGCCATGCCGATATCGACCACGAGAACGCCGGGCACCAGTTGCGCCTGGGCGCGCAGCGGCGGCAGCGATCTGCCGTCACTCGACAGCGGGGTTGCGCCTTCGGGCAAATCGAGATCGGCGAGCACCTCCGGCGCCACCAGCGTTTCTCCCGGCGGAGTCAGGAAGGATTGCAGGCCCGCTTTGCCGATCGCCGGCGCATTGCCGACTTCCACGGGCAGCGTCAGCGGTTCGATTCCGAGCAGCCGGAACGAACGGCCCTCGATCTGAACGCGGCCTTCGAGCACCGGAGATACCGGCCAGCCGGCGCGGCGCAGATCGACAAACAGTTTTTGCGGAAAGGTCGCGCCGCTGCGGGCGACCAAAGCCGCCGTCCGCGCACCGCCGAAGGTCGCGGCGGCGCGGTCGTAGCTGTCACGGGCCTGCTGGTTCAGCGCCTGCACGCCGCTCCACAAGGCGGTAGCCGAAATCAGCCCGATCAAGAGGGTCGCGAGCTGCATCGGATGCCGCCGCCAGTGGCTGAGCAGCACCGCGAGGATCCAGAGGATGCGGCTCACGCGATCCGCCCCGCATGCAGGTTGATCCGGCGGTCGAGCGTGGCGGCAAGCCGCGCCGAATGCGTCACCATCAGGAAGCCGCAGCCGGTGCGCGCCACGAGGTCGCGGGTGAGGGCGAGAACGTCATCCGCGGTCGCTTCGTCGAGATTGCCGGTGGGCTCGTCCGCGAGCAGCAGCAGCGGCTTGACCGCCAGCGCGCGGCCGATCGCGACCCGCTGCTGCTGGCCGCCGGACAACTGTTCGGGATAGCGCTTCAACAGGCCGGCGAGCCCGAGCCGCTGCACCAGTTCGCCATGCCAGGCGGCGTCGTGACGGCCGGCGATGCGCGACTGGAATTTGAGGTTATCCTCGACGCTCAGGCTCGGGATCAGGTTGAACTGCTGGAACACCAGGCCCAGCCGGTCTCTTCGCAATTCGGCGCGGCCGGCATCGGCGAGATCGGAGATCGAGGTGTCGGCCAGCTTGATCGCGCCGCCATCGGGACGGTCGAGCCCCGCGATCAGGTGTAGCAGCGTGCTCTTGCCGCTGCCGGATTCCCCGGTCAGCGCGACGCGCTCGCCCGCCGCGATATCGAGGTTGACGCCGCGCAGCACCGCGACGTCCTCTCCGGCGGAGCGATAGGTCTTGGTGAGATCGCGGACGCTCAGCACGATGGCAAAGCCGGTTGCGAAGCGAAGCGGGCGTGAGGGGTCATAGCGGCTTCTGGTATTTCAGCACGAATTCGTCGACCGGCACCTGCGGGCGGAACACCGCCGCGTCCCTGGGATCTTCGGGATGGCGCAGGAAATCGGCTTCGGCGGCAAGCTTGAATCCGGCCGCCTCGATCTCGTGGCGCAGCGTGCTTTCCTCGATCCGGTGCAGCGTCTTGGCCACCGTGACGCCGTCGCCGGCGCGCGCGGAATGGTCTGATATGACGAGGAAGCCGCCGGGCTTCAGCGCCGCGAACAGCTTCCGGTTCATCTCGGCGCGGTCGACCGGCATATAGGTCGTGTCGTGATAGGCAAAGAAGAAGGTGATCAGATCGAGCCCGCCGACATCCGACGGGATCGGATCGTCGTAGTTCCGGATCAGGTGCACGACGTTCTTCATGGCCGGGTTCTGCGCGCGAAGATCGAACTTGTCCTTCACCCGCTCCATCACGGCGGCGGATTCCTGCGCGGCGACGCCGCTGCCGCCCGTTCCCACGGCCCGCGCCAAGAGCTCGGTGCTGTAGCCGGCGCCGGCCCCCATATCCAATACCTTCATTCCCGGTTTGGCGCCGGTGAAGGCCAGCATTTTGGCGGGCTGGCGGCGCTGATCGGTCTGGCGGTCGGCGTCGCTGCGATCCGGCGAGGCGATCACGGCCGCATAGTCCGGCGCCCCGGCGTCCTGCGCCCGCAAGGTGCCCGAAGCCGCGAGCATCGAAACAAAAACAAACACGCCGAACACGCTTCTTCGGTCGAACGATCTCATGAAATGGCCCTCTGTTGGCGCGCAACATAGCAAGGCCGGCGCGATAGATCACGGTCTCAATCGCAGCGCGACGCGATCGTGATCCGGTTGCGGGTTGCATGCGGAGCAGCTTCCGGCGGTATTGGCGGCGTGCGAGCGGCCTGGCGCCGGCGAAGCGGTCCAAATCCGCAGTTGCAATGACCGACTCCCCATGGCTATCGTTCGGCGGGGGCCGATCAACAGGCCGACGAACAATATCCGGGGAGTGACCATGGCCACGCAACCGACGCCCAAGGGCGCCTGGAAGATCACGTTTCTGCTGTTCCTGTTCATGCTGGTTAATTTCGCCGACAAGATCGTGGTCGGCCTCGCCGGCGTGCCGATCATGACCGAGCTGAAACTCGAACCGGAACAGTTCGGCCTGCTCGGCTCCTCGTTCTTCTTCCTGTTCTCGATCGCGGCGATCGTGGTCGGCTTCATCGTCAATCGCATCGCCACGCGCTGGGTGCTGCTGGTGCTCGCGGTGATCTGGGCGCTGGCGCAGTTTCCGATGGTGGGTACGGTCAGCTTCACCACGCTGTTGATCTGCCGCGTCATCCTGGGTGCCGGCGAAGGCCCGGCCTTCTCGGTGGCGGCGCATGCGGTCTACAAGTGGTTCCCCGACGAGAAGCGGACGCTGCCGACCGCGATCCTGTCGCAGGGCTCGGCGTTCGGCGTGATCCTCGCGGTGCCGGCGCTGAACTGGGTTATCGTCAATCATACATGGCATTACGCCTTCGGCGCGCTCGGCGTCGTCGGCCTGATGTGGGCGCTGGCGTGGCTGGTCATGGGCAAGGAAGGGCCGCTGGTGCAAACCGTGGCGATGGCCAAGGCCGATCCGCGGATGCCCTATTTCCAGCTCCTGACCTCGCGGACCTTCATCGGCTGCTGCGCCGCGACCTTCGGCGCCTACTGGGCGCTGTCGCTGGGCCTGACCTGGTTCACGCCGTTCATCGTCAAGGGGCTCGGCTTCTCGCAACAGGATGCCGGGCTGATTTCGATCCTGCCATGGGTGTTCGGCGCCGTCATCGTGCTGCTGACGGGATGGGTTTCGCAGATCATGATGGCGCGCGGCTATTCCACCCGCGGCGCGCGCGGCGTGCTGGGTTCGGTGCCCCTGATCGTCGGCGGCCTGATCCTGGCGGTGCTGCCGCACGTCGATGGCGCGGCGCTGCAGATCGCATTCCTGGTGGTCGGCTCCGGGCTCTGCGGATCGATCTATGTGGTCTGTCCGCCGATGCTGGGCGAATTCACCCCGGTGTCGCAGCGCGGCGCGGTGATCTCGATCTACGGGGCGCTCTACACACTCGCCGGCATTGTGGCGCCATCGGTGATGGGCAAGGTGATCCAGAACTCGGGCGGGTTGCTCGATGGCTATATGACCGGCTTCACCATCAACGCCGTCATCCTGATCGGCTCCGGGTTACTCGGCCTGCTGCTGCTGTGGCCGAACACCGAGCGCGCCCGTCTGCTGGCCCAGGCTGCGGCGCAGCCGAAATTCGCTTAGCACGTCCCGGCTTTCGCCGGGACGACGCGTTGCTACGACGCCGCGGCTTCGATCCGCGGCGATAAACCCTGCGCGCCGCGCACCAGCCGGCCCGGCCGCGCGCCGGTGGCGGTGCCGTGGCGCTGCGTCACCACGCCGGAGACGATGGTGGCGTCATAGCCGTCGACCTGCTGCAGCAGGCGGCGGCCGCCGACCGGAAGGTCGTAATGCACCTTCGGCAGATGCAGATGCAGCGCCTCGTAGTCGATGACGTTGACGTCGGCCTTGTAGCCGGGCGCGATCACGCCGCGATCCATCAGTCCGACCGACAGCGCGGTCTTGCGCGACTGCGCCGCCACCACGAAGGGGATCGAGAGCTTCTCGCCGCGGATGCGGTCCCGCGTCCAGTGCGTCAGCAGATAGGTCGGGAAGCTGGCATCGCAGATGATGCCGCAATGCGCGCCGCCGTCGCTCAGGCCGGGCACGGCGTTTGGATCGCGCAGCATCTCGCGCGTCGCATCTAGGTTGCCGTCGGCGTAATTGAGGAACGGCACATAGAGCATGCCACGGCCCTCGTCCGTGAGCATCGCGTCATAGGCGAGCGCTTCCGGCTGCTGGCCCTGGCGGCGGGCCTGCGCACCCAGGGTGTTTTCCGGCGGCTGTTCGTAATCCGGGGGATTTCCGAGCAGATACATCTTGTCGTAGTTCGGCCGGAAGAACAGCGGGTCGTCGGTCGCGGTGGCGTGCTCGCTCAGGATCGCCTTGCGTATTTCGGGCTGATGCAGCCGCTTCAGCCGCTCCGCCAGCGGAAGGTGGGCGATCGCCTTGTAGCTCGGATGGGTCTGGAACGGGTTGCGCGACAGTTCCAGTCCGAGCATCAGCCCGACCGGACGGGCGGCGATCTGCGCCGTGATCGACAGGCCGCGTTTGGAGGCGGCGCCGATCATATCGAGCGTCTGGCGCCAGCGCTGTGGCGCCTTGTCGTTCTGCGTGATCGAGAACGAGACCGGAATTCTGGTGTTCTCCGCCACCCGCAGCATCATCGGCAGGTCTTCATCGATGGTCGACAGATCGAGCACGAACTGGAACACGCTGCGGCCGACGCCGTGCATCCCGCCGGCGATCGCGGTCAGTTCATCTTCGCCGGCCTTCAAGGTCGGCGTGAAATCGCCGGTCGAGGTGCGGTGATTGAGGGTGCGCGAGGTCGAAAAGCCCAGTGCGCCGGCCCGCACCGCATCGCCTGCGAGCGCCGCCATCGCGCTGTTGTCCTCCGCCGTGGACGGATCGCGGCGCGCGCCGCGCTCGCCCATCACGTAGACGCGCAGCGCGGCGTGCGGCAGTTGCGCGCCGATATCCATGTCGAAGCTGCGCTTCGACAGCCACTCCATGTAATCCGGAAAGCTCTCCCAGGCCCAGGGAATGCCGGCGCTCAGCACCGGCTCGGGAATGTCCTCGACGCCTTCCATCAGCTGGATCAGGCGCTGGTGATCGGCCGGACGGCAGGGCGCGAAGCCGACCCCGCAATTGCCCATGATCGCCGTGGTGACGCCGTTCTGCGACGACGGCGTGATGTCCTGGCTCCAGGTGACCTGGCCGTCATAATGGGTATGAACGTCGACGAAGCCCGGCGTGACCAGTTTGCCGCGGGCGTCGATCTCTTCCTTGCCGTTGCCCGCGACGCGGCCGACCTCGGTGATGCGCCCGCCGGTGATCGCCACGTCAGCTTCGAACAGCTCGCCGCCCAGGCCGTCGGCAATGTTGCCGCCACGGATCACGAGATCTGGATTGTAGGCCATGGCGTTTCGTCCCCGGATTGATCTTGTTGCCGGCATCATGGGTGGTCCCGGGATGCTGTCAACCGCCGGGGGCGAGGTTCAGGGCTGCAAAACCCTCGTCTCGGCCGGCTCGGAACCGGCCTGCGGGGCGCGGTCGGTGACCAGCGCGAGCAGCACGGTGAGAACCATGAACACCACGGAGGCGCCGAACACCCAGTGCGGCGCATTCTGGTCCATGATCCAGCCGAACAGCAGCGGGCTGACGATGCCGCCGAGATTGAAGCCGGTGGAGACGATGCCGAAGGCCCGCCCGGCCGCGCCCGCCGGCGCGGCATTGCGCACCAGCATGTCGCGCGAGGGCGCGATCACGCCGCCGAGGAACCCGGCCGCCGCCATCGCCACCATCAGCAGCGGCGACGGCAGGTTGACGGTTGCGATGATGAACACGACGGCCGCGTTGACCGCAAAGCAACCGGCGGCAACCTGGCCGTGGCGCTGGGTGTGGTCGGCGAGGAAGCCGCCCGCCAGCACGCCGACGGCACTGAAGCCGAGAAACGCGGTCAGCGCGACATTGGCCGCCGAGAACGACGCGGCGTAGCCGCTCATCAGCGCCACCACGCCGAAATTGCCGATGCCGGCACTGGACAGGCTGAGCAGCGTGAAGAACACCGTCAGCACGATCAGGGCCGGCGTAATGACGTTCTGTTTCGGCGGGTGCACGCCATCGACCTTGCGGTCGGCGGCGCTGGCGTCGGGCACGCCGCCGGCGATCAAGAGCAGCGCGGCCAACAGGCCCACGATACCTGCCACGATCAGCGCGCCGAGGCCGCCGATCACCGTCACCAGCGTGACCACGATGGCCGGCGCGAGCGCACCGCCGAGGAAGCCGGCGAAGGTGTGGATCGAAAAGGCGCGGCCCATCCGCGCCTCATCCATGTGCGCCGCCAGAATCGCATAATCGGCCGGATGATAGACGCTGTTGGCGAGCCCGAGCAGCACGGCGCTGGCGATCAGCCAGGAATAGCTCAGATGCATGCCGAGCATGATCAGCGCGAAGCCGCCGACGGCGAGCCCGATCAGCAGCACCTTGCGGGCGCCGATATGGTCGGCGAGATAGCCCATCGGCGCCTGCGTCAGCCCGGAAACCACGGCGGATACGGTCAGCGCGAAACCGAGTTCGATGTAGCCGACGCCGAGCTGCGCTTTCAGAAACGGGAACAGCATCGGCAGCACCAGCAAGTGGAAGTGGCTGACCCAATGCGCGATCGAAATCAGCACCAGCGTGCGCAGCGCGGTGTCCGTCTTTGCTTGTTGCGGTGCAGCCAGAATATCGACCATCAGAGAATGCGAGACCCCGTTGCAGAACCCATTTGCTTCAACGGCCCGGCAAGGCCATGCCGAAATTACCGGCTGCCGGTTATTTGTCCATGAATACCGCTGCATGGCAGCCCTTGCGAGGGGCGCAAAACAGCGGAGCAGAATTCGCAAGACAAAGCCGGGAAGTTGCGGGAATGATCCGCTATGGCCGGTTCCACGCATGCCCAGAAGCCGCTCCGGGTGCTGGTTTCCGAGGGAAACAGCACCTCGGCGCGGGAAGCCGTCACGATCCTCGGATGGTCCGGGCACCTCGTCGAGGTCTGCGATCCCTCGCCCGTCTGCCTCGCGAGGTTTTCGAGGTTCGTGCGGAAATTCCATCGCTGCCCGGGGCTGCGGGACGACCCGGCCGGATTCCTCGCCTTTGTCGAAGGTTTGCTGGCGGCGCAGCCCTTCGACGTTCTGCTGCCGATCCACGAACAGGGGTTTTTGCTGGCGCGGGCGCAGCATCGCTTGCCGGATCGCGTCGGCCTCGCGCTGCCGGATTTTGAAAGCTATCGGGCCGTGCACAACAAGGCCGGCTTCAGCCGGCTGCTCGATGCGCTGGGCCTGCCGCAGCCGCCCACGCGAATCGTCCGATCCGCAGATGAGCTGCGCGGCGCCATTCGCTTTCCCTGCGTCGTCAAGACCTCCATCGGCACCGCCAGCCGCGGCGTCCGGTTCGTGCGCGACGACGCCGATCTGGAACGTGCCCTGCACGAACTCGGCGCGGGCGGCGCGTTCGCCGGAGAAGTGCTGGTGCAGGATTTCGTCGCCGGCGCGATCGAAAAGGCGCAAGGCGTGTTTTGCCGTGGCCGGTTGCTCGGATTCCACGCCTACCGGCAGATCGCCGCCGGCGCCGGCGGCGGCGAGGCGATCAAGCAAAGCGTCGGAAGGCCACAGCTGCGCGAGCTGCTCGCCACGATCGGCGCGAAGCTCGCCTGGCATGGCGCCTTGTCGGTCGATACCATCCTGCCCGATTCCGGCGCCACGCCGCTGCTGATCGATTGCAATCCGCGCCTGGTCGAGCCGATGAGCGCGTATCTCGCCGGCCTCGATCTGGTCGGCCTGCTGCTTCGGATATCCCTGGGCGAAACGCCTGAGCCCGCGGGCGAAAGCCGCGCCGGGGTGCGAACCCATCTCGCCATGCAGGCGTTGCTGGGATGCGCCGCGCGGGGCGCCACACGACGCCAACTCGTTCGGGAATGCTGGCGCCTGTCGATCCGCAGCGGGCCCTATGCCGGCAGCGCCGAGGAGCTGACGCCATGGCGGCTGGACTGGACCAGCGCCGTGCCGCTGGCGATGATCGCTATCATTCTGCTGGCGGCGCCGGCATCGGCGCCCCGCCTGGCGCGAGGCGGCTGGGGCGGGCACCTGCTCGATCTCGACAGTATCCGCCGGATCGAGAGCGATGATTTCGACCGCTAAAGCGTTTTCCAGCGAAAGCCTGCCCCGGACTTGATCCGGTGGAAACCGGTTCGCGTTGAGAAAACGCGTCAAATCAAGAATCTGGAGCCTCGTTTCGATTCGATCGAAACGGAAAAGGCCCCAGGGTCTATAGCGGCTCGTCGTCCTCGCCGCTGCGGTCGCGCTTCGGCGTGGCGATGTCGCCATCCTCCTCCTCCTCATCATCGATCGGCTTTGGCGGCAACTTCCTCGATTTGTCGTCTTTCTTGCCCGGTGGTTCGTCGTTGCCGGCTTTTCCCATGCTGTCTCCCCGGTTGGCGCATGCGGGGCGCCCCCACGCCTGAGGTCGCGACCTCAATCTCACCGTCTTTGAGGCCGATATTATCCCCAATGGTGCAATCTTTCCTGCCTTTTTCCGCCGTTCCGTGTAAAGGAAGGCGAACCCAGAGCATGATCCGGACTCGAAACGCCGCGCCAGTGCAGAGCGGCAGCCGGGATTCCCGCGGGACGAACGCAATGCGTTGGTCACAAGATCATGCTCAAACCGAAACAAGCGATCGTGATCCGATTCAATCGAGCCGGATCATGATCCGGGAGCCCTTATGAAAAAGCCGAAGATCGAACTGGAAGAGCAGCAGCCGCGCAAGGTGATTCGCGCCGACAAGGCGCCGACCGCAGGATATTCGCTGGTCGTCGACGGGCACTTCAAATCGCACCACGACACGGTCGAGGCCGCCGAAGAGGCCGGCATGGCGTTGAAGAACAAATTCCCGATGCTGCAGGTGCAGGTCTACGACGCGTCGACCAAGACGCGGTCGATGGTGCAGTGGCCGGTGCCGGCGTAGTTGAACTGTCATACCCCGCGAAAGCGGGGCATCCAGTACGCCGTGCCCGTGCGATCAGGCACAAGCGTCTATCGAACTGACGGTGGTGGAATACTGGATCATCCGCTTTCGCGGATGATGACATCGTGCGCTGGAAAAGCTGAAAGCTAGGTCCGGTGGCCGCCTTTTTGCTGCCCTGCCAGCCAATCCCCAAGCGCGGGCGTCTTCGCGTCCGACTTCTTCACCTTGGCAACGGCCTTCTTCTTCACCACCGCAGGCGCTGGCGGCTCGGTCGCTTCGCGCGCCAGCCGCAGTGCTTTCAGCCGTGCCATGTTGTCGAGCACGGCTTTGGTCGTGACGTCGCGATCGGTCTTGGCCGCCTTGGCGTCGCCAGCGGCGCGGGCCGTCTTGTTGAAACGCGCGTCGGCGCGGTTGCGGTCTTCCTGGGTCATTTAAGTCGATTTCTTCTTCTTGGGCTTGGCTTTCGCCTTGGCCTTGGGTTCTGGCGGATTGTCGCGGTCCGCGGCTTCCTTGGCCAACCGCATCGCGCGCAGGTCCGCCGTGCGCTTTCGTATAGCAACGTCGGCCGCCGCGATATCCGCCATCGCCTTGATGCCTTCGGCGCTCTGGGCGGCCTTGCGGTTGAGCCGGATTTCCTTCAGTTCGGCGGGGCTTTTCGGTTCGTCGTTCATCGGTTGCCTCAAAATCACGGCGCGCCGCATCGGGCGGCGACCGGTCCGCAGCGATCCTACCACGCATCGGTGTGACAAAGGGGCATCTTTGGGCCGAATCGGCCGCGAAAAACGCCGATTTCGGGCTAAATCGGCCATCGTGGTGAAGACGGCCGCGGCTTGCGCGGCCGGAACCTGCCGGTCGCGCAAGTCCTGTCGCTGGCCTTTCCGTCAGAACGTCGCGCCGGCCTTCAGCATGTAGGTCCGGCCCGGCAGCGGATAGGCGCTGAAGCGACCGTCGGTGAAGGCGCTGGCGATGGCGTAGTCGTAGTACATCGCGTTGAACAGGTTGTTCACGCTCAGCGACCAGAAGTACCGGTCATAGGCGCCGCTGAGCTTGAAATCGACCGTCGCGTTGGCCGGAATCAGCGGCTGGGTGTTGGCTTGATCGTTGTCCATGCGGCGGCTGCTCCAGTAGCGCACCGTCGCATCGGCGACGAGGTATTTCTGCCAGATGTTCCAGGTCACGCCGGCATTGGCGGTGTAACGCGACACCAGCGGAACGTCGTTGCCGGTGTAGGGACCTTCACGAAAGATCGCCCTTGTATAGGCGAAGCCGCCGCGCAGCAGCACGGTATCGCTGGCGCGATAGGTCGCGCCGGTCTCGGAACCGTAGCGGCGGGTCGGATCGAGATTGTAGTCGATGAAGTTCACCGGATCGAAATGAATCTCGTTGGTGAGATTCATGTTGTAGATGCTCGACTGCATCTCGAACTTGCCGGCTTTGATGCGAAATCCTCCTTCGATGTCGTCCGAGGTCTGGGTCTTCAGGTTGAAAGTGGGCGGCACAGGGGGAAAGAAAGTGGGCGAAGCGCCAATTCTTTCGTCGATGTTGGGCGTCCGGAAGGCGCTGGCGGCGCGGCCGAACACGGCAAAGACGTCGTTGAAGCGATGTTCGATGCCGATGTGCAAAGCGTGGTTGACGTCGGTGGTGTTCAGCGGAGAAATCGGAGTGTCGCCGGGGAAGAATCCTGGCGCGCTCTGATTCTGAAGGTCCGTCGCCGTCGCGTGGGTTTGCTGGATTCGCGCGCCATAGGAGAAATCGGTGGTCGGAAGTATCCCGATGGTCTGTTGCCAATAGGCCGCGAGCGTTGTTTGCGAGCCGTCATAAACGTCGATCGGCGGCGCGCCCTGGGCGTCGGGCCGGTTGGAATGATAGGTCGCATCATAATAGTCGATGCCGGTCAGGATCGCCGAGGGCAATCCGAACACCGGGTTCTTGATGCTCAGGCGGGGTGTGAGCGACCACGTCTGCATGTGGGTGTCGACGTAGGCATAGGGCACCCCCGCGGAGAAGAATTCGGACTGCTGCTTCTTGTCGCGCACGCCGCCATCAACGATGAGCTCGACGCCGTTGGCCAACACCTTGGTGAATCCGGCGGTCGCGTTGGCGCCCTGCTGGTTGCCGTAATCTAAGGGCGTGTCGGTGCCGCTTCGGGCAGTGACGAGTTGGTTGACGCCGATGGACGGATCGACCAACCGGCCGCCGGGGAATCCGAGATGCTGATTGTCGCCGGAGACGTTGAAGAACGCCGTGAAATCGGGTGTGGTGTAGCGGATTTCGCCGACGCCATTTTCCTGCCTGAGATTGTTGTTGGCACGATATCCGTCGGAGGTGATGGCGTTTCCGAAGAAGGACGTCGACCATGGTCCCGAATGCGTCGTGAGCGAAGCTGCACCCGTACCCTGGTTGAACGATCCGAAACCGCCTTCGACGCGTCCTGACACGGCCGGACCGCCGGCGCCCGTCTTTGTAATGATGTTGATGACGCCGCCGACCGCGTTGTCGCCGTACAGCACCGCGCCGCTGTTGCCGCGCGTGATTTCGATGCGCTCGATCGAATCGCGTGGAATGGTCGAGAAGTCCACGCCCTGCAGATCGATGTCGTTCACCCTGCGGCCGTTGATCAGAAGCAGCGTATTGGCGGTTGCAAATGCGCCAAACCCCCGGATATCGACGCTGGTCCTTGCCCCGTCGACGCCGCCGTACAACGTCGTCAGCTGCACGCCGGGCGCCTGAGCGATAATTTCCGGCAGGCTCTGCGCCGGCGAATGCGCGATATCATTCGCGGTGATGACCGTGGTCGATGCACCGACGATGCCGGCGAATTGCCGGTTCGTCGTCGCGTTGCCGGTCGACGAGCTGCTCGTCGGCGAGGCGTTCGGATTGCCGGCCGGGGCGGTATTCGGCGCCGCGTGGGGCGTGCCGTAGCCGTCGTCGCTGATCGGCTTGGCCCGGGTTCGGGTCTCGTCCACGGGCGGGCTGACCTCGATCGGCGGCAGCTGGTCGGCAGGAGCCTGCTGCGCCTTCGCGGCAGAGATGCCCAGGGAGAGAACAGGCAACAGGAAAGTCGAGGCAAGCAGACAGGTTCGACGCCGTTGTACGGCTTGGTTGTTGGAAGACATGGTTCGACCTCGGTATGACGTCAGTGGCACGTCACAGCGAACGAAGTCTCACCCTGGGGCTTCCGCACCACTGGTGAAGCTAATGTCTGTACTCCCCGACCGACATCTTCGCGTGTGACCACGGCTGACGGCAGGTCTCCTGGCTCGCGGGTCGTTACCCTTCACCGCCTTCCCAGGACCGAGATTCCCAGTGGCATGTGGCGAAGGATTCGCCGCTTACAGTTGCGGGGGCAGCCGCGGCATTGGGGAAACCTCCCCGCACCGCATTCCCTTTTGATCCCCAAATGAGGGAACCGTCGCGAATATCTAGAAGTTTGCCGGGCGGAGAGTCAATGCTCATGGTTCGACCGCCGGCCTTTGCTCGCCTTCGGGTACGCTTTTTGTTCGCAAGCCCGGCTTGTGCCCGACCTCAATCATTGTATGAGCATGGCGGCAGGGCGGCGGCGTCGCCGCCCCGAGGGCGACGGAATGAGCATTCACAACGGCCTGCAAGCCGTCCTGGCGACAGCCGACGTCGCGGCGCGCCGGCGCGCGAGCGTGATGGCGGCCCTCGTTGTTGTCGTCGTGCTGCTGCTGCTGCTCTCGCTCGGGGTCGGCCCGGTGCGGCTGTCGCCGCTGAGCGTCATTGACGCGCTGTTCGGCGGCGGCAGCGACGTCGCGCAGGTCATCGTGCGCGAAATCCGGCTGCCGCGCGCGATTCTGGGCTTCGCGATCGGCGCCATGCTCGGGCTGTCGGGGGCGGCGCTGCAGGGCCTGCTGCGCAATCCGCTGGCGTCGCCGTCGCTGTTCGGCGCGCCGCAATCGGCCGCGTTCGGCGCGGTGCTGGTAATCGCGCTCGGCCTCGCCGATGTGCGGTCCTGGGCGCTTCCGGTCGCGGCGATCGCCGCCGCCTTCGCGTCGGTGTTTGCGCTGCTGGCGATCACCGGCCGCAACGCCGGGCTGCTGATTCTGATTCTGGCGGGGCTGGCGATCTCCAGCCTCGCGGGCGCGGCCACCGCGCTGGTAATGAATCTCTCCAGCAATCCCTTCGTCGTGCTCGAAATCGCGTTCTGGCTGCTCGGCTCGCTGGAGGACCGCAGTTTTCGCCACGTGCTGCTGGCGCTGCCGTTCATATCGGCGGGCGCGGTCATCCTGTTGAGCCAGCGCCACGCCTTTCGCGCGCTCAGCCTCGGCGAGGAGACCGCGCAGAGCCTAGGCGTCGATGTCGGCGTGCTCCGGCTGATGGTGATCACGGGCGTCGCGCTCGGCGTCGGCGGCGCCGTTGCGGTGTCCGGCACCATCGGCTTTGTCGGCCTGGTGGCGCCGCATCTGATGCGGCCCTTGATCGGTCACGATCCGACGCGGCTCTTGGTACCGAGCGCGCTGACCGGAGCGGCGCTGTTGCTGTCGGCCGATGTCGCCGTGCGTCTCATTCCCTCGACCAGCGACATCAAGGTCGGCGTGCTGACCTCGATCATCGGCGTGCCGTTCTTCCTCTATCTGATCATGCGCGAACGCCGGGCGCTGTCGGGAGGCGTCGCATGACCGATGCCGCCATCGTCACCGCGCAAGGCGTGAGCGTCGAATTATCCGGCCGCGCCGTGCTGCGCGATGTTTCGTTGGCGCTGTCGCCGGGGCACCTGGTCGCGCTGGTGGGGCCGAACGGCGCCGGCAAGACCACGCTGCTGCGCGCGCTGGCCGGGCTGGCGCCCTCCAGCGGCGCGATCGTTGTCCGCGGCGACGCCCTGTCGTCGCTGTCGTTGCGCGAGCGCGCGCGGCGCTTCGCCTATCTGCCGCAGGGGCACATCGTGCACTGGCCGCTGCCGGCCCGCGATATCGTCGCGCTCGGCCGCTATCCGCATGGCGCGACCGACCCGGCGCGGCTTTCGCCCGGAGATGCCGAGGCCGTGCAGCGCGCGATGCGGGCCGCCGACGTCTTCGAATTCGCCGACCGCCGCGTCACCGAACTGTCCGGCGGCGAGCGCAGCCGCGTCGCGCTGGCGCGGGTGCTGGCGGTGGAAGCGCCGGTGATCCTGGCGGACGAGCCGACCTCCTCGCTCGATCCGCGCCATCAGATCGATGTCATGAAGACGCTGCGCAGCGCTGCTGATCAGGGCACGCTGGTGATCGTGGTGACCCACGATCTCGGGCTCGCCGCGCGATTCGCCGACACCGTGCTGGTGCTGTCGGACGGCCGCCTGGTGTCGCAGGGCGCACCCGTCGAAGCGCTGTCCGAGCAGGTGATGGCAAATGTGTTCCGGATCAGCGCCTATCGCGCGGAATTCCAGCGCGAGGCCGTGATCGTGCCCTGGGCGGAAATCTGAGGGACCGATGCGCCGGCGCTTTCGCATCCTTTCCCGATCGATCGCCGCCGCAGGGCTCGTGACAGGGCTCGCGATGTTCGCCGGCCTGTCCGCGCCGACGTCCGCGGCCGCCCTGCCGCGGATCGCCTCGATGAATGTCTGCACCGACCAGCTGCTGTTGTCGTTGGCGGACCCCGAGCAGATCCTCGGACTCAGCCGCTATGCCCGCGACGCCTGGCAATCCTGGTCGGCCGGCGATGCGCGCCGCTATGCGAGCCTGTCGGGCGGCGCCGAGGACGTGCTGGTGCTGAAGCCCGATGTCGTGGTCGCCAGCTCCTTCGACAAGCGCGCGACGCGGGAATTGCTGAAAGCGCAGGGACTGCGCGTCGCCGAATTCTCGGTGCCGCGAAATCTCGACGAGGTGAAAGCCCAGATTCGCCAGATGGGCGACATCGCCAGCCATCCGGACCGCGCCTCGGCGGAAATCGCCCGGCTCGACGCGGCGATGGCGCGGGCGCGCCAGGCGGTTTCGGAAAAGCACATTTCGGTGCTGCCGTTGTCCCGGCGCGGCTGGGTCTCCGGGCGCGATAGCCTGGTCAGCGCGCTGTTGGCCGAGACCGGGCTGTTCAATGCGGCCGAGACGCTCGGTGTCGGCTCAGGCGGCTTTGTCTCGCTGGAGCAGATCGTGCAGGCAAGGCCCGATTTCCTGCTGGTGTCGGAGGGCGGCGATCGCGCCGAGGACGAAGGCCGCGCCTTCCTGCTGCACCCCGCGCTGGAGCGACTCTATCCGCCGTCGAAACGCCTCGTGATTCCGGAACGACTGACCGTGTGCGGCGGCGTGATGCAGGCCGACGCGCTGGACGTGCTGGTGAAGGAATTGCAGCGGGTCAGCCGCTGAATGAAATGATCGTCATGCCCGGCCATGTGCCGGGCATCCACGTCTTAACGGTCTTGCGGCAAGAAAGACGTGGATGGCCGGGTCACAGGCGCGCGGAAGCGACTCCGTCCTTCGGAAGGTTATGCGCGCGCGGTTGCGCAGATCGCGCGGAGCGAAAGACGTTGCACAATCAAAGCGTGTATGACTAACTGAGACCTTGGGGGTGGGGAAACAGTGAGGCAGTTACCAGCCGTTCGTTGTTTTACGTCGATTTGTACGCAGTAAGGGTGCCGTGAGGACGCCTCAGTTGGGCCTCTTTAATTTTCGCCTCCTCGGAGGAATCTGTGGGTGTTTGATGACATTTCGAAACCGCGTGGGACCGGCCCGCGGGGGAGTGCTGCTGTTCCTTGCTTCGAATTGATGCGGTGACAGCTTCTGCTTCTGCTGTTTTGGCTGTGGACCCTGTGGGCAACGCGCTTGCGTTGTCCACAAGTCCACAGCCCCCCTGTCAGTCGCCGCCGCCATCGTCTTTGAGGAAGCTATGGAGCTTGCGACAGGTCGAGTCGAAGCAACGTTGTTGCTCTTCGGACGCGCTGTGGGAGATGAGCGGTCCTCCTTCGTCATTGAGAGCGGCGAACACGACTTGTGCCATCGGCCACTTCCGCAGCCGGGGGCTGTCGTGCAGGTCGGAGATGATCTCCCCGCCGAGCTGCCACAGGTTGTCGCGATGCTTGCGCAGGGTCTTGGCCGACAGGTTCGAACTCAGCAGATGCCGCAGAAACGGCTTGAAGCATTCCACCATCTGCTGGCCCGGCGGCAGATCACGCGCTTCGACCATCCAGCTTACTGGCCACTGTTCCAAATCCGGGCAGTACGTCGCCAGCGCATCCCCAGACGCGCCCTGAGCCGGTAAGATGGCCGCCGACGTGGCGCTTGCCTTGGGGTTTTGTCGCATGCGGCTGATCTGCCTTCTCAATCAATGTCAGCACTTTCCGGGCTTCGTCTACCAGAAGGCGCGGCTTTGCCCGCACAGCCTCAGCATCGAGATCGACGTGCGGCCACGCCGCGGCTCGAAGCCCGTGTGCTCGATCTGCCATCAACGCGGCACGGCCTATGATCTGCTCAGCCTTCGCCGCTTCGAATTCATCCCGATCTGGGGCTTCGCGGTGCTGCTACTCTACCACATGCGGCGGGTCGATTGCAGCACCTGCGGTGTGCGGGTCGAGGAACTGCCCTGGGCGATCGGCAAGCACCAGCTGACCAGGACCTACATGGTGTTTCTGGCGCACTGGGCCCGCAAACTGTCCTGGATGGAAACCGCCTCGTCGTTCCGCACCAGCTGGGACAAGGTCTGCCAGGCGGTGGAGTATGTGGTCGCGTGGGGGCTGGAGCATCGCAGCCTCGGTCCGATCCGCGCCATCGGTGTCGACGAGATCCAATACGCCAAGGGCCACAAGTATCTCACCCTCGTCTACCAGATCGAGCAGGATTGTACTCGCCTGCTGTGGATCGGCAAGGATCGCACCGTCGCCAGCTTCGAGCAGTTCTTCGACCTCATCGGCAAACCGTTGTCCGAAGGAATTGAGTTCGTCTGCTCGGACATGTGGAAGCCCTACCTGCGGGTCGTCCACGAACGCTGCACCAACGCGCTGAACATTCTCGATCGCTTTCACATCGTCGCCAAGATGAACGACGCCCTCGACGACGTGCGCGCCGCCGAAGCACGCCGGCTCGCCCAGGACGGCTACGAGCCGGTCCTCAAGAAGACCCGGTGGTGCGTGCTCAAGCGCAAGGCCAACCTCACCACCACCCAACGCTTCCGGCTCCGCGACCTGCTGTGCTACAACCTCAAGACGGTGCGAGCGTACCTGCTCAAGGAGGACTTCCAGCAACTCTGGGAGTACGACTCACCCACCTGGGCCGCCAAATTCCTCGACGAGTGGTGCCAGCAGGCCATGCGCTCCCGCATCGAGCCGGTGAAGAAAGTGGCCAAGACCCTGCGGGGCCACCGCGAACTCATCCTCAATTATTTCCGCGCCAAGAAGCAGTTCTCCAGCGGAGTGGTCGAGGGCCTCAACAACAAGGCCAAACTCACCATGAGAAAATCCTACGGATTCCGCACCTTCAACGTCACAGAAATTGCTTTATATCACGCTCTTGCTAAATTACCGGAGCCAGAAACCACCCACAGATTCTGCTGACGAACCCTTTAATTTTCAAGCTAGCAAGAAATGTAGCCCTTTGGCACCAAACGGATCAACTGGGCTGGACTGTTGATGTCCGTTAATTGGGCGGACCGGACTCCTCGGGTGCGTTGCGGAATTGACGCGACTGACCCGCAACGGACTTAAACCCATCGCACCGCCACCTGTTGTATCGCCGGGCGGCGCCATTTAATAATTGGACCTGTAAATGTTTGAGAAACGCGTGGCATCCAGTGGCAAGCTAACGCGCCGTCGCGCTGTTTGCATTGGTGCTGCCGCCGGGGTGGCGGTGTTTGCGAAGTCACCTGCTTGCGCGGAGCCCATCCCTCAACACCCTGTTATAGAAAATTTTCAACCGGGGCGGATCGCGTTGCCGGACTTTCTCGCAGGCAGCCCTGCCGACGCCGAACCGGCCCGCGCTATCTCGCAGATCATCGCTGCCGACCTTAAGCGCAGCGGAGTGGTCGTTCCGATCGATCATGCGATGTTCATCGAAAAGATCGTGAACATTGACGCGTCGCCGCAGTTTGCGGATTGGCGCGCCATCAAAGCAGAGGAGCTCGTCACCGGGCGCGTCACCAGCCAGGCTGACGCCCGCATCAAGGTTGAGTTCCGGCTTTGGGATGTATTTCGCGGCGCGCAGCTAGCTGGCCAGCAATATCTCAGCACGCCAGACGATCTCCGCCGCATGGCTCACATGATCTCCGATGTGATCTATGAGCGCCTGACCGGCAGGAAGGGCAATTTTGGCTCAGGCGCTCCGCCCTAATGGATCGCGAAGCCGCTCATATTCTATGAGTGATCGTTCGCACTTCCGCAGGCAAGCAAGACTAAGGGCCGGAAAGCTCGCGCCCCGATCAAGTTTTGCGTGGAAGATTAAAGCCAAGGATGTCGCTTGTTGGCATTTTTCAGACATGACAAAGGCGGTGATTGATGTCCGCTATCGGGCTACGCTGCTGCGTTGCCGCGACCTGCGTCGCCTCCCGCGCAAGCAAAATCCTGCGGCCGGGCTGCGACAAAACAACCCGACGGGCAAATCACTTCTGATTTTCGGAAATCGTGTCAAGCCCGGGAATCAAAAATATTTCGCTTCACACGTCGGGCAAATCACCCTTACAAGCTCGCCCCGTCTCACCCGATGAGAGGGGCGGCTCGCGATCGTCACGAACGCGCGGTGGGATGCGGTGGACGCGGGTGCGGCGAAAGACGAACGCCGCGGTCTCGCGGACGGCGAAGGCGTGTGGTTCTGGCACCGCGGTGCTGGTGTCAAGTTCCCGAGAAGCAGGCTTCTCGGGGGCGACGGCGGCAAGAAAGCCGTTCGCCGGGAAGAGCACGTTATAAGCTGTAAACCATCGCGCAGGGAAGGCCGGATTGCCTCCGCTGAACCTGTATGCTCGTGTGCGTTTTTTGTTGTGCACTTTGCACACGAGACCGCGGGTGCAGCGCGCACCCGGTCTTCCCTGCGCCCTCTTTTTGATCCAGGGGGTGGCAACCGACGCAAACCCCGGGCGCATCGCGCCGCGGGAACGCGGACGCACACCCTCTCGCTGTTTGACAATTGAATCCGTATGTCCGCGGCCGCGCAGGGCGGCCAACGGGTCGCGCAAATGCGCGCCCGATGACAGGCTCCGCGAAGCAATTCATAGCCCGTCTCGGCGATAGATGGATTGCTTCGCTGCGCTCGCAATGACGCCAAATAGTGAGACCTGCCTAACCCGTCAGCACAGGGCCGCCGGCTTTCTTCCAGGCGTCGATGCCGCCGGCGATATGGGCGGTGTTGGCGAGGCCGGCCTCTTTGGCGGCGGCGACCGCCATCGCGGAGCGCTCGCCGAAGGCGCAGAAGAACACGATGCGGCGTCCGGTGGCGGCGGCGACCTCGCGCAACACGCCGCCGGGTTCGAGGCTTTCGCCGATCGAAGGGTAGGGTGCGTGCAGCGCGCCCGGCAGCGTGCCGTGTCTGGCGCGCTCGCTGTTTTCCCGCAAGTCGACCAGGAGAATGTCGGGGCGGCCGAGGCTGTCGATCGCCTCGCGGGCGGTGAAAGACTGGCCCTGTCCGGCCAGATCGTCCTGATGCAGGCCGACATGCATGTTGGCGGGCACGGCCACGTCCATCAGCTTCGGGTTGGGCAGTTTCAGGTTGCCCATCAGCTCGACATATTCGTCGACCGAGCGCACCTGCAGCCGCGGATTGAAACGCCTTTCCTCGCCGATGGTGGAGACGGTATCGCCTTTGTAGTCGTGGGCGGGAAACACCATGGTCTCGTCGGGCAGTTTCAAGAGCCGGTTGAAGATCGACTCATATTGCGCCCGCGCGCTGCCGTTCTGGAAATCGGTGCGGCCGGTGCCGCGGATCAGAAGCGTATCGCCGGTGAACACCCGGTCGCCCATCAGGTAGCTGTAGGAATCGTCGGTATGGCCGGGCGTGTACATCACGTCCAGACTGATACCCTCGATCGTCACCCGGTCGCCTTCGGCTACCCGCATCGCCACCACGTCGGCCTTGCTCTGCTCGCCCATGATGGTGACGCAGTGGGTGCGGTCGCGCAGCTCGCCGAGGCCGGTGACGTGGTCGGCGTGCAGATGGGTGTCGATCGCCTTGACCAGCCGCAGATCGAGCTCGCGCAGCAGCTGGCAGTAACGGTCGACCTTCTCCAGCACGGGATCGAGGATCAGCGCCTCGCCGCCGGCGCGGCTCGCCAGCAGGTAGCTGTAGGTGCCGGAAACGCTGTCGAACAGTTGCCGGAAGATCATGAGTGGATTCCGCCGCGGTTAGATCCGATCAGACGTCAAGGCCGCACATAACTCCAGCCCTGCTCCTGCAATTCCATCAGATGGACGACGCCCGAGGGCACGATGGTGGCGTCGGACACCACGGAGATCGCGTGGCCTTCCGCCTTTTCCATGCCCTGTTTGGTGTTGTTGCAGGCGGAAAACTGGATCTTGCCGGGAAACACCATGTCCTTGAGCCGCTTGATGCGTTCCTGCACCGGCGAGGTGTCGGCGCGCAGCATGTGCAGGCCCGGACCGTAGGCGACGACGTCGATGTCGACGTCCTCGTTCTTGGCGCGGTAATGTTCGATGATGGCGTTCACGTTGTTCAGCGCCAGGTTCATGACCTGCGGATCGTTCTGGTCGACCTGGATGGCGATGTGGTGCGGTTTGCCGTCGGCGGCGTTTCCGGCCGAGGCAAACGCCAGCGACATCAGGGCAATGGCTGTCAGACGAAGAAAGTTGCGCACGCTGAAACTCCTCTTTTATTTGCCGCTTGCGATGCCCGGATTGTCGTCGACGCCCTTCAGCGTGACGCCTGTGCCGCGCGCTTCCGGCATTTTCCCGGAAGCCAGATGCTTTGCGAACACGTCCCACACCGGGGTGCCCTGCTGCGGATTGACCGAAGCCCATCCGGCGACCTTGTAGCTCTTGCCGGCTTCCAGCGCACGGCCGTTTTCGAGCTTCAGGTCCGAAATCCGGCGGCCGACGGATTCTGTGGGCGTGCAGGTATAGGCAAAACCGCCGATGCGGACCATGTCGCCGCCCTGCTGGTAATAGGGATCGGCGTTGAACAGGTTGTCGCAGACGTCCTCGAGGATGTCCTTGATCTGGCCGCCGGTCATGCCGGCGACGTAGGTCTCGGGATAGGTGATGGCGGTCTCGGTCAGCACGTCTTCCATCGTCACCGGCTGGCCCGGCAGCACGCTGTTGCCCCAGCGAAAGCCCGGGGACAGCGCGATCTCGGCGTCAAATTCGGAGCGCAGCGCGTCGCAGATCAGTTGATCCACCGAGCCGCCGAAATTGCCGCGGCGATAGAGCAGGCGGTCCGAGGTCGCGATCCTGGCGGCATAGGCCGATGCGTGCGGCTCGCGCATCTTGTCGATCAGCGCCGCCATCGCGGCGTCCGGCTTCAGCAGTTCCGAGAACACCGGCAACAGCCGGTAGCGCAGGTCGGCGACCCGGCCTTTTGTCAGCTCAAGATCGAGCACGCCGAGGAATTTGCCGCTCGAGCCGGCATTGGTCACCAGCGTGGTGCCGCCGGCATTGGTCACGGGGATCGGCTGCGGCACGGCGTCATGGGTATGGCCGCCGAGGATGATGTCGATGCCGCTGACGCGGCTCGCCAGCTTGAGATCGACGTCCATGCCGTTATGCGACAGCAGCACCACCGCATCGACCTTGTCGTTGCCGCGCAGTTCATTGACCAGTTTCTGCATCTCGTCGTCACGGATGCCGAAGGTCCAGTCCGGCGTGAAGCGCTTGGGGTGCGCGATCGGCACATAGGGGAAGGCCTGCCCGATCACGGCCACGCGATGCCCGCCGAGCTCCTTGATGGTGGCCGGCTTGAACACCCGCCCCGAGGCGGTGTCGAAGGCCTTGGCGTCGTTGAACGCGGCTTCCTCGGTGAGGAAGACGTTCTGGGCCAGGAACTCGCCCTTGAAGCGCGCGAGATTGGCGCGCAGCGCCGCTTCGCCATAGGTGAATTCCCAGTGGCCGGTCATCGCCTCGATGCCGAGCAGGTTGGCGGCCTCGACCATGTCGGCACCCTGCATGGCGTTGGCCAGCCCGCTGCCCTGCCACAGATCGCCGCCATCGAGCAGCAGCGAACGGCCTTGTCCGGCGTCGCCGCGCAGGCGGTCGATCAGCGTCTTCAGGTGTGCGAAGCCGCCGAGCTTGCCGAAGCGCGCGGCGGATTTCTCGAAATCGAGACAGGTGAAGGCGTAGGCGCCGGCGCTGTCAGGCTTGACGCCGAACCGGTCGAGGAAGGCGCGGCCGACCAGATGCGGCGGCTTGCCGGCCATCGCGCCGATCCCGAGATTGACGCTCGGCTCGCGAAAATAGACCGGCAGCAGCTGCGCATGGGTGTCGGTCATGTGCAGGATGCGCGCGTTGCCGAAGCGCTCGAAATCGTAGACGCCGGCGTCGTCGGCGCCGCGCGCGATCCGCGGCAGGCCTGCGGAAAGCGCGGCGGCGCTGGCGAGCGTCAGGAAGTCGCGGCGGCGGATGGTCATGCAATTTCTCCGCGCCTCGCTGCGCTAGTGGATTTCCAGCGCCTTCCAGGCCTGTTGTTCGCTCGTTGCCTGGAAGATCGAGGCCCTGGCCATGGCTTCGGCCTCCTTCGACGCCGCGACAGCCGCGTCGAAGTCGCCGCGATCGGCGGCCTTTTTGGCCTCCGCCAGCGTCGAAGCCGTCGTGGTCCATTGATTGCGCAGGCCCGCGGCTTGCTTGTCGGCGGCTTCCGCCGCGCTAAACGCGGCCTTGAAATCGGCCTCGGTGCTGGCGGCCAGCGCCGAGGTGGCGCCAGCGATCAGCAGCATGACGGCGAGTGCGGACTTCCGCACGTTGGCACCGCGGGTCCTGCTCATGGCCGCGCTCCCGGGCCGGAGATCGGCAGTCCGTTGCTGACATAGGACAAATAATATTCGAGATCGCGGTATTCGTCGGCCTGCGGCTCGAGCGGCACGCCGCGAATCTGGCTGTTGCAGGTGGTGAATCGACGGCTGACCGTGCCCATGCCGCCCCACTCGGAGCGGTAGATCGGCATCGCGTTGAGAATCCCGAGCGCGGGCGCCAGCACTTCGGCGCGGATCCGCTCGCCGGGATTCTGTACATGGCAGCTCGCGCAGGAGAAATTGAGCTGGCCGCGGCGCGTGTAGAAATAGCGCTTGCCGTTCTGATAGGCTTGCAGCGCGCGCGGATCGTCGGGGATCTTGATGTCGAACGGCTTGCCGCGCGAGGTGAACGCCATGTAGGCGGTCAGCGCCGCCATCTCGTCCTTCACATAGGAGAACGGCGCCTCGCCATTGGCCTCGCGGCAGCGGTTCAGCGCCAGCTCCAGCGTGACGACCTTGCCTTCCTTCTCGTCGAAGGTGGGATAGTTCTGCCGGATGCCGATGCCCTTGTTGGGGAAGCAATCGGCGTAGCTCTTGCCATTCCTGAACGGCTTCTCGAACATCTCCTTGCCCAGATCGAGCGAGAAATCATAGGGCGGGAATTGTTCCTTCTCTTCCCATTGGCGGTGCATGTCTTCGTTCATCGAGTACGGCCCGTTGACGAAGTCTTCCGGCTTCAGCTTGGGAAATTTCTGCGTGAAGAATTTCTGGAACGCCTTCGCGTCGGCGACTGGGTCGGGAGTGTCGGCGGCGAGCGCGGGCGGTACGGCGCCGAACCAGAGCGCCGCCAGCGCGACGGCGGCCGAGGTAACATGGATCGCAGATCGCACGTTCATTTTCTCCACCCGCCAAATCAGTCCAAACCACCCGCCGCAAGCCGTCACTGAATCTTCGCCGTGGTGGTGTCGCTCGCGCCCTTGTTATCGACCCAGCTGATCTTCAGGTCGTCGCCCTTCTTGCCGCCCTTGAAGCTGAACTTGACATAGGGGTCCTTGGACACTGCCGGGCCCCAGTCGGCGACGAACACGCTCTTGCCGTCATATTCGAAGGTCAGTTCCTGGATGAAGTGCGGCGGGATCAGGTCGCCCTTGGCGTCCTTGACGTAGCCGGAATCCATCGGGTGCTGGATCAGCGCCTGGACTTCGGTGGTTTCCCCGCTCGAGGTCGCACGGACGCGTATGGTCGATGCCATCTGAATTCTCCCTGAGGTGTCGCGTCAGCCGCCGCAGCCGCCGACGGTGACTTTGACTTCCTTGGATGCGCTGTAGAGCTTGCCGCCGGCTTCGACGATCGCGATGACGTTGGTGGTCTTCGCCATCTTGAGGCGATTGGCCACGCTCGGCAGCGTGCCGGCCGGAATCCTGTAGGACGCCGCCAGCGCGTTGGGATTCTCGCTGACCAGGATCGAGATCGAAGTCACGTCTGCCAGGGTGGAACTCACCGAGATCGGAACCACCGCGCCGTTCTCGGCGATTTCGGGCGCGTCGAGCTTGACCTTGTCCGACACCTCGGCGGTCTTGCCATAGAGCGACTTGATGGCGTCGGCATCGCTCTTCTGCTTGAACGCATCCTCGGGATACTTGTCGTTGGCCCCGGCCAGCGCCGAGCCGAGCGAAAATCCGCCGAAGCCAAACAGCGCGACCGCGCCCGCGCCTTTCAGGATCAGGCGCCTGGTGGCGGGAAAACCGTCGAGGGTAATTGTCATCCAAGGTCTCCTGGGGTGCGGTGCGCCGTCATAATGTCTGCAGGAAATCCACCACCGCCTCGATCTCCTGTTCGGTCAAAATGCGGTTTCGTCCGAACGGAGGCATCACGGTCTGCGGATTGCGTTTGGTTTCGTCGGTGACGATCGCAACGAGCTCGTTGCGATCGGGATATTTGCTTTTGAGGTCCTTCAGCGCCGGCCCGATGCTGCCGGGAAGATCGCCGCCCTTGATGTCGTGGCAGGTCAGGCAATTGCCCTTGCTGCGGTCAAAAGCGATCTTCTGCCCCTCGGAAACCGCCGATTGCGCCTGCGCGGCGCTTGCCGAGGCGAGAACGCCAATGATTAGCGCCAACGCGAGCGTCGGGATCGGGGCGGGCTTCGAGGAATGGTCGGTCAAGGGCGTTTCCCGCGGCTCTATTTCGGCTGCATCGTATCGAGCGGTCCGGTCGTGCGCGGCGTCAGGCCGTTGCCTTCGGCCGTGGACGTGATCCTGACGGCCGCCGGGTCGGCACATGCGTTCATGCAGGGCTTCGCCGTCGTATCAGGTCGTGGGTCGGTCCAAATGAAATTGTCGCGGTTGGGCATTTTGACTTTCGGCAAACTGTCGCGGTCGGCAACGAATTCATCGGGAACGAGGTCGTTCAGGTTCAGAATATAGGCGGTCAAAGCATAAACGTCATCCGCTGACAATGAGTGCGGTGCCGGCATCGGCATGGCGCGGTTAATGTAGTCCCACAATGTCGGCGCAAACGGCCAGTAGCTTCCCACCGTCAGCTCCGGCCGGTCGTTCTTGAGCGTGCCGGCGCCGCCGACGAGCTTCGGGAAGCGGCCTTCGCCTTCGCCGAAAGTTCCATGGCAGGCGGCGCATTGGTCGGCGAATACCTCGGTTCCCCGCTCGACCGTGCCCTTGCCGGGCGGAAGTCCCGCGCCGTCGTCGCCACGCGCGTCGATATTCCAGCCGGCGATCTGCCCCGGCGCAGGCTTCTGGCCATAGCCGAAATGACCCGGCTCGGCGGCGCCCGCAAAGCCGCTCGCGGCGGCGAGCATGGCGATGCTGAGCAGCAGCGAACGCTCAGCCGAGCTGGACATCGAACACGCTCCCGTCCGGCTTGACCTGCCAGGTCTGGATCGAATTGTTGTGATAGACCGAATTCGTGCCGCGCAGTTTACGCAGGTCCGCGATCGTCGGCTGCACATAGCCGCTCTCGTCGATCACCCGCGATTGCAGCATCGCGGGCCGGCCGTCCCACTGCCAGTGTATCGTGAACCTGGTCAGCGCTTTCGACAGCACCGGCTCATGCAGCCGCGCGGTCTGCCAGCTGATCCCGCCATCGGTGGAGACGTCGACGCGCTTGACCTTGCCGTTGCCGGTCCACGCCAGTCCCCTGATTTCATAAAGGCCGGGGCGGTCGAGCGGCTTTTCCGGGCAGGGGAAGGTGATCACGGATTTGGCGTCGATCAGCCAGGTGAATCCGCGCGAGGTGCCGTCCGGCATCAGGTCGGTGTATTTCGAGGTTTCCTCGCGGGAGAACCACGGCCTGTCGCCGAGCTTGATTCGCCGCAGCCATTTGATGTTGACGTTGCCTTCCCAGCCCGGCACCACCAGCCGCAGCGGATAACCCTGCTCCGGCCGCAGCGCCTCGCCGTTCTGCGCATAGACCACGAGGCAATCGTCCAGGCATTTGTCGAGCGGCAGGCTGCGGTTCATATGCGCGCCGTCGGCGCCTTCCACCAGCGCCCAGCGGGCTTCCTTCCTGATCCCGACCTCGTCGAACAGGGTCGACAGCCGCACCCCGGTCCATTCGGCGCAACTGATCATGCCGTGATTGAATTGCAGCGAATTGACCTGCGCGGCGCGCCATTCCATGCCGCCATTGGCCGGGCATTCGATGAAATGAATCCGCGACACCGACGGGAAACGCACGATGTCCTTCATGGTCAGGACCAGCGGGCGATCGACCAGGCCATGGATCATCAGCCGGTGCTGGTCCGGATCGACGTCCGGCCGGCCGGCATGATGACGTTCGAAGAACAGGCCGTTCGGGGTGATGATACCGTGCAGATCCTGCAGCGGCGAAAAGCTGACGGAGGATTCGGTGCCGGCCGTCAGCCACGGCACATTGCGCCGGATCACGCCGGCTTCGGCGTCGGCGGGCCGGCCATAGGGCCGGTCGACCACGCCGGGACCGAGCGATTGCGACCAGGGTGGATCGGCGGGAGGCGAAGCCGGTAGCGACTCGGCGCGGCCGGTCCGGGTGCCGAGCGCCAGACCGCCGGTCAGCGCAGCGCCGAGACCCAGAAAGGATCGCCGGCCGAACGGCGCGGCTGCGCCGGGGAGCTTCGAGAGTGAAGCTATGCTACGCCACGGATTTGGACGCACGTTTCCTTCCCCGCGCGGCCGCTTCGCCGCGTCATTTATTGCTATTTTTCAGCCGTATCGGCATTGGCTAATTTAGTCAATGCTAAATAAGTGAGGGCGCGTTAATGTGATGATATCGCGCTCGTCGGCGCGGACATCCATCTGAAGGCAAAGCGATGAGAGCCGCTGCAACATCGGAACAGAGGTCGCGGGTCGCCGACGCGGCCGACCTGAAAAAGCTGGCAAAGCAGGCCGGCGACGCCGCGCAGCTCCTGAAATTGCTCGGCAACGAAAAGCGGCTTCTGGTGCTTTGTTTTCTCGCCGCGCGCGGCGAGATGACGGTGGGGGAGCTGGTCGACGTCGTTGATTTAAGCCAGTCGGCGCTGTCGCAGCATCTGGGAAAGTTGCGCGCGGACGGGCTGGTGGCATTCCGCCGCGACTCGCAGACTTTGCATTATCGCGTGGCCGACAAGCGGGCGCTTCGCGTGCTGCAGGTGCTCAAGGAAATCTATTGCGGAACCGTCAGGTGAAGCGACTGGTCGTCGCCGCCATGCTTGCTGCGTTCCCGGTCCTCGCCTTCGCGGCAGAGACCGCGTCGCCCTATCCGGCGATCACGCTTCCGCTGAAGATCGACCGGGTGCCCGGCAAGCCGATCTGGTACTCCACCGGAAATCCGGGCATTCCCGGCAAGGACAATGAGGGCAATACCTCCAATGCCGGATTTGTCGTCACCTCCGGCGGCGTCGTGGTGTTCGACGCGCTGGGAACGCCGAGCCTCGGCTGGGCGCTGCTGCAGCAAATCCGGAGCGTTACCGACAAGCCGATCCGCTACGTGGTGCTGAGCCACTATCATGCCGACCATATCTATGGTCTGCAGGCGTTCCGGGATCATACCGACGCCGTGATCGTCGCGCAGGAACGCGCCGGCGAATACCGGGACAACGAGGAAACCGCCGACGAGAAGGCCGGCCGTCGCCTCGATCAGCGGCGTGCCGCGCTGTCTCCGTGGGTCGACGCCAACACCCGCGTGGTGCCGCCGGATATCACCTTCAACGAGCGCCTGACGATCAATCTCGGTGACCGGCGGCTGACGCTGCTCTATGCGGGTCCTGCGCATTCCTCCAGCGACATCATGATGATGGTGGAACCCGATGGCGTGCTGTTCGCCGGCGACATCGTGCAGAACAGCCGGATTCCCTTCATGAACAGCGACGACGTCTCCACGACGCAATGGCTGCATGTGCTGGACGAGGTCGCAAAACTCGACCCCAAATTCATCATTCCCGGCCATGGTCGGACCTCGACGCAAGCCAGGCAGGCGATCGCCTTTACCCGCGACTATATCCAGTATGTCCGCACCACCATGGCCGCGGCGGTGCAGAACTGGACCGATTTCGACGTCGCCTACGACCGGGCCGACTGGTCGAAATACAAGGACATGCCGGCGTTCGCGAGCAACAACCGCGGCAATGCCTACCGGATCTATCTGGAACTGGAGCAATCCCAGTTCAAAGCTGATAAGCCTTGATCGCAACACCCACTCGGATCCGGCGAGGCTGAGATGGCTGAATATGTCGTGGAATTCGGCAAGGACGGCAGTCGGGTCGAACCCGACGGCCGTCTCGACGCGGCGGCGTTCCACCGCAATCATCAGGCGATTTGGGCGGTGTTGCAGCCATTCCTCACCGGCAAATCCGGCGACGTGGTCGAGGCCGGCAGCGGCACCGGCCAGCATGTGGTGGAATTAGCGCGTCATACGCCCGACATCACCTGGTGGCCGAGCGATCTCAACGCCCAGCACCTCAAGAGCATCGCCGCGTGGCGGGCGCATGCGGGACTGGCCAATGTGCGAGCGCCGCTGCGGATCGACCTGTCCGATCCGGCCTGGTGCGCGGAAATGCAGGACGGCAGCGCGCCTTCAGGATTGCTGGCGGTGTTCTGCGCCAATGTGATCCACATCGCGCCGTGGCGGGTGGCGGAAGGCCTGTTCGCTGGCGCCGGGCGATACCTGCGTGCCGACGGGCAGCTGTTCCTGTACGGGCCGTTCAAGCGCGGCGGCAAGCATACCGCCATCAGCAATGCCGTGTTCGACACCAGCCTGCGCGAGCGGGATCCCGAATGGGGCGTGCGCGATGTCGAGGCCCTAGAAAGACTGGCGGCAAATGTGGGCCTGGCGCTGATCGACATCGCCGAGATGCCGGCCAACAATCTCGTCCTGACGTTCGGACGGAGCTAGGGCCGATTGAACGCTATGCCGGACGGTCGAGCCAGCCGATCTTGTCCTTGAGGAAGCCATAGCCGAGTGCCGTGAATGCGGCGCGCTCCTTGTTGTCCTTGCCGTAGCCGTGACCGCCGGCCGCGGGCTCGTAGAACCAGGCTTCGTATCCCATCGCCTGCAGCTTGGCCGCCATCTTGCGGGCGTGGCCGGGATGGACGCGATCATCCTTGCGCGTGGTGGCGATCAGGATCGGCGGATATTTCTGCCCGGGCTTTGCGGCGTGGTAGGCGGAATAGGTTTGCAGCCACGCCCATTCCTCCGGTCTGTCGGGATCGCCATATTCGGCGATCCAGCTCGCGCCCGCTAGCAATTTGGTGTAGCGGCGCATGTCGATCAGCGGAATCGTGCAGAACAGGGCGCCGAAGCGTTCGGGATAGCGCGTCAGCATGTTGGAGATCAGGATGCCGCCGTTCGAGCCGCCTTCCGCGGCGATGCGCTCCGGCCGCGTCACGCCGCGCCGCACCAGGTCGGCCGCGACGGCCGCGAAATCATCATGCGCCAGCCGTTTCCCGGCATAGCGGCCGGCGTCGTGCCAGCGCGTGCCGAACTCGCCGCCGCCGCGGAGGTTGGCCTGGACCGTGGTGCCGCCGCGCTCCAGCCACAGTTTGCCGAGCGCCGAATTGTAGGTGGGCTTCACCGAAAGCCCGAAGCCGCCATACGCGCTCATATACAGCGGCGCATCGCCGGTTTCGGTGGCGGGTCCGGTCTGCACATAGGGAATGCGTTCGCCGTCGATCGAAATGGCCTCGTGTCGTGTGGTCACGAGTCCTTCGGCCGAAAACGTCCGCGGCGCCTGCTTCAGAGGTGTCGGGCTGCCGAGCGCCTCGATCAGCATCAGGGAGGGCGGCGTCAGCGGGTCCTGGATGTTGGCGAGCAAGTCGGCATTGCTTTCGGTTTCGTCGGCATCGAACCGCCAGACATCGACGACGCCGATCTCGGGAAGTCCAGGCAGTCCGGCGCGGGCCCAGCCGTGTTGCGAAGGCGTCAGGATTTCGAAAACCGGCCGCAGTTCATCGAGTATCGACAGCACCAATCCGTCATTGGTCCAGAAAAAGCCCTGCAAAGCGCGCCGCGGTTGCGGCTCGAACACGGTCGCGAAATGACGATCGCCGCCCACAAATGCCTGCAGCGATATGCCGAGCACCGTGTCCGGCGTGAAGCTCCGTCCACCGGCCGTCCAGGCCGTTCGCAATTTGACGACCAGCCAGTCGCCATGGGCTTCCATCCAGGTATCGATCGGCAGTTCGAGTTTCAGTCGCGCGCCGGCTGCATCGCCGAGCCAGATATGCTGGTTGAAGAAATCGAGCCGCTCGACAAACCAGACCCGCGGAACGCTGCCCGTGCGGTCGATGTCGATGTAAACCGCCATGTTGGCCGAGGCGGTTTCGAAGATCACCGGTGCTACATCCACGTTGGTGCCGCGCCGCCACAGCCGCACGGTCCTGGCGTAGCCGGACGCGGTCGCCATGCCCTCGCCATAGGCGCTCGACAGCAGCAGCGTGTCGGCGTCGAGCCATTGGGCGCCGCCCTTGGCTTCCGGCAACACGAAGCCGCCGGTGACGAAGGTCTTCGTCGCCATGTCGAATTCGCGCAAGGTGACGGCGTCGCTGCCGCCGCGCGAAAGGCTCAGGATCGCGCGGGAGTGCGCCGGCGCAAGCGTGTGCGTCCAGTTCAGCTGCCAGTCTTCTTTTTCCTCGGCCGCGAGTTGGTCCAGATCGAGCACTTCTTCCCATGCCGGCTTGTCCTTGCGGAATTCAGCGAGCGTCGTCCGCCGCCAGACCCCGCGCGGATTGTCGCTGTCCTTCCAGAGATTGTAGAGCAGCCCGCCGAGCCGGGTGACGTAAGGAATGTTGTCGGACCGGTCATAGGTCGCCGCCAAGGTGTCGCGATCGGCGGCAACTGCCGGGCCGCCGAATTGTTGCAGCGTCCGCCGGGTCTGCTGCTCGACGAATTGCAGCGCGCGCTCGCCTTCGATGTCCTCCAGCCACAGATATGGGTCGTCGTCGGGGGCGGCGATCGTCGGCCTGTCGTCGATGGGCATGGTTCCAGCTCCATGGCCGCGTTCCGGCGCACCCGGAAACAGCATCTTTGGCCGGCCCCAGATTTACGCGGCGGCGCGCGTCCTGTCCAACGCGCAGGGCTCGCATGGTGCGCTCCCGTTTGCGTCGGTTGATCGGGCGGGCCCCAGCCTTCATAGTGACGGGAATCAGCGAAGCCGATGCCATTCGGCCGCGCCCGGGCGGAAATGACCGATGATCGACGTGACTGCAGCTGACGAGATGGCCGCCGACGTTCGCGTGCGCTCCAACGTGGTGCGGCTGGCGGCGGCGCAGGCGCTCACCGGCGCAAACTCGGCCGTGATCTTCGCCACCGGCTCGATTGTCGGCGCGACCCTGGCGCCGGACATGTCGCTCGCCACCGTGCCGCTGTCCATGTATGTGCTGGGCCTCGCCGCCGGTACGCTGCCGACCGGCGCCATTTCGCGCCACTACGGCCGCCGCGTCGCCTTCATCATCGGCACTGCTTGCGGGGTCGCGACCGGCCTGCTCGGAGCGTATGCCATCCTGCATGCCTCGTTCGTGCTGTTCTGCTCTGCGACCTTCCTCGGCGGACTCTACGGCGCGGTGTCGCAATCCTATCGCTTCGCCGCCGCCGATGGCGCCAGTGTCGCGTATCGTCCCAAGGCGGTGTCCTGGGTGATGGCGGGCGGCGTGTTCGCCGGCGTGCTCGGTCCGCAGCTCGTGCAGTGGACCATGGATATCTGGCCGCCTTATCTGTTCGCCTTCTCCTTCGTGGTGCAGGCGGGCGTGGCGCTGGTGGCGATGGCGATCCTGTCCGGCGTCGATGCGCCGAAGCCTGCGGCCTCGGATCTTCACGGCGGCCGGCCGCTGTTGGAAATCGTGAGGCAGCCGCGTTTCATCGCAGCGGCGATTTGCGGCATCGTCTCCTATCCGATGATGAACCTGGTGATGACGTCGGCGCCGCTGGCGATGAAGATCTGCGGGCTGAGCGTCAGCGATTCCAATTTCGGCATCCAGTGGCACATCGTGGCGATGTACGGGCCGAGCTTCTTCACCGGCGCCCTGATTTCGCGCTTCGGCGCGCCGATCGTGGTGGCGACCGGGCTGCTGCTCGAAGCGACCGCCGCCACGATCGGGTTGACCGGCATCACGGCGATGCATTTCTGGAGCACACTGGTCGTGCTCGGGGTAGGGTGGAATTTCGGCTTCGTCGGCGCCTCGGCGCTGGTGCTGGAGACGCACCGGCCGCAGGAGCGCAACAAGGTTCAGGCCTTCAACGATTTCCTGGTGTTCGGCATGATGGCGATCGGCTCGTTTTCCTCCGGTCAGCTGCTGGCGAATTTCGGCTGGTCGGCGGTCAACATGGTGGTGTATCCGCCGGTGCTCGTCGGATTGACCGTGCTGGCCTTCGCGTCGTTGACCCGGCGGCGGCGGGCGAGGCTGCGGGCACTGCCCGACTATCCCGATCCGGGCATTTGACCGGTTGTCCATCACACCCGCTGGAGGAACGATGCCGTCGCGTGAACGCCTCAATGAATTCATCGCCGTGGTGGAATCCGGCGACCACGCCGGCGCCATCGAGCTCTATTACACCGAGGACGCCAGCATGCAGGAAAACGCCGCGGCCCCACGCGTCGGCCGCGACGTCCTTGTCGCGCGCGAACGCGGCGTGCTGGCGCTGATGTCGCATGTCTATTCCAAGGCGATGTCCTCGGTGGTCGAGGACGACCGCGTCGCGATTCACTGGATTTTCGAGTTGACGGACAAGTCCGGCAAGGTGCGCCGGGTCGACGAGGTCGCGGTGCAGGAATGGCGCGACGACAAGATTTTTCGCGAGCGGTTCTTCTATGAGCCGTCCGTGCCGAAGGCGCAGTGACAGCTGCTGACATTTCGACGGTGGCCGAAGCGTCGCCCTTCGCAAGCTGTTAGTCATCGTCATGGCCGGGCATAGCCGCCCGAAGGACGGCGTCGCTTCCGCTCGCCTCTGCCCGGCCATCCACGCCTTCAGCTGCAACAGAGAAGAAAGACGTGGATGCCCGGCACGAGGCTGGGCATGACGGTGCAAGAGCCAAAGGGACCAACTTGGACACCTCAAGTCATATGGCCATCGACGAAACCTCGGCCCGCTACGACGGCTGGCGCATCGTCGCGGTCTGTTTTGCAGTGGCGACCTTCGGCTGGGGGCTGGGCTTCTACGGCCAGAGCGTCTACCTCGCCGAGCTGCAGCGCCTGCACGGCTGGCCGGCCGCGCTGATTTCCTCGGGCACCACCTTCTTCTATCTGTTCGGCGCGGTGCTTGTGGCCTTTGTCAGCGAGGCGATGCGCGCCGTCGGTCCGCGCAACTGCCTGCTCGGCGGCATTTTCTCGATGGCCGCGGCGGCGGTCATGATCGGCCAGGTGGACTCGGTGTGGCAGCTTTACCTCGCCAACGCGCTGCTCGCCTTCGGCTGGGCCGGCACCAGCCTCGGTGTCATCACCAATACGCTCGGCCTCTGGTTCGACCACAAGCGCGGCATGGCGATCAGCCTGGCGCTCAACGGCGCCAGTTTCGGCGGCATCGCCGGCGTGCCGCTGCTGGTGGCGGCGATCGCCCGTTTCGGCTTCTCCGGCGCCATGATCGCGGCGGCGGCCCTGATGCTGGCGCTGCTGGTCCCGGTTATCCTGATTTTCGTCGGGCAGCCGCCGGCACGCGGCGCGCCCGCCAATGGACCGGCCGCCGCCGCGGCGCCGTCCGCCGCGCGCATCCGCAGCCACGCGTTGCGCGACCTCGGATTTCTGACGGTGTCGATCGCGTTCGCGCTGGTGCTGTTCGCGCAGGTCGGCTTCATCGTCCACCTGATCTCGTTCCTCGATCCCGTGACCGGCCGCGCCCACGCCGCGACCGCGGTGGCGCTGTTGACGGCGATGGCGGTGGTCGGGCGCGTGCTGTTCTCGACCGTGATCGACCGGCTCAACCAACGGCTGGCGTCGGCGATCTCGTTTTCGAGCCAGGCGGTCGCGCTGTTGATCATCATCAATTCGCGCAACGACATGGTGCTGATCGCGGCCTGCGGGCTGTTCGGGTTCTCGGTCGGCAATCTGATCACGCTGCCGTCGCTGATCGTGCAGCGCGAGTTCGACCCGCGCTCGTTCGGCGTGCTGATCAGCCTGATCACGGCGATCAACCAGGTCACCTACGCCTTCGGTCCCGGCGTCATCGGCCTGCTGCGCGATGCCTCGGGAAGCTATGCCTTGCCGTTCTACGGCTGCATCGGGCTGGAACTGGTCGCGGCCGCGCTGATTATGGTGCGGGGGCGGCGGGCAGAGACCTCGTTCTGAGGAGCGGCCCCTCATTTCCAGAACCGTCATTCCGGGGCGATGCGAAGCATCGAACCCAGAATCTCGAGATTCCGGGTCTGGTCCTTCGGACCATCCCGGAATGACGGCTTTTGGATTGCTTCGCTCGTAACGACGAAAACAGACTATCCCTCCCGCTGCCTCAGCAAATCCTCCAGATCGAGCCGCTTGGTGAACATCGCCAGCGAGCCGTCCTCCTTGCGCGGCCACAGCTCCTTCGGCCGATCAAAATAGAGCTCGACGCCGTTCTCGTCGGGATCGCGCAAATAGAGCGCCTCGCTGACGCCGTGGTCGCTGGCGCCGTCGAGCGGGATGCCGGCCTGGATCAATCGATGGAGCGCGTCCGCCAGCGCGGGTCGGCTCGGATAGAGGATCGCGGTGTGAAACAGCCCCGTCGTTCCCGGCGGCGGCGGATGGCCGCCTTTGCTTTCCCAGGTGTTGAGCCCGATGTGGTGGTGATAGCCGCCGGCCGAAATGAACGCCGCGCCCGAACTCATTCGTTGCATCAGCTCGAAGCCCAGCACGCCGCAATAGAACGCGAGCGCGCGATCGAGGTCGGCCACCTTGAGATGAACATGCCCGATCCGGGTGCCGGCGATGATGGGCGTCGCGTTTTCGGGCATGGTGTATCTCCTTGCGCTTTGCGGGAGCTCTCAAGCCAGTTCGGAAGCCTCTCCGTCCGGCAGCTCGAACTCGAACGTATTCAGTGTCATCGACACCATGGTGTAATAGCCGCACAGCCCGATGATCTCGACCAGCCCGCGCTCGGTCAGGAGTTTCACGGCCTCGTCGTACAGCGGCCTGGCGACGCCGTGGCCTTCGTGCAGCGATCTGCTGACATCGTAGATCATCCGGGCCTTGGGGTCGTCGAAACGGGGCGTGCGGCGATCGCGGATCGCTTCGATGATCTGCGGATCCATGCCGCCTTTCAGCGCCAGCCGCTTGTGGGCGTACCATTCGTAATGCGAGGTCCAGTGCCGCGCGGTGACCAGGATCGCGATCTCGGACAATTTTGCCGGAAACACCGTATCGAAACGCAGCACGCCGCCCAGCCGGGTGGCATGCCGCGCCATTTCCGGGCTGTTGAGCCAGGCCATCATCGGCGCCGGCGGGGCGCCGCGCTTGCCGGCGATCGATTCGTCATAGGTCTGTTTCTGCTCCGCGTTCATTTCGCCAGGCGAAAGCAACTTCAGCCGCATGTCCGTTTCCTCTTGTTTTTCAATCGTTACAGGCCTTCCCGCATACACCCGATCGCGGACCGTGACCACGCATGTCGCCGCATGGGCTGGATCAGAGACGTATTGAATTCCGCAACGCGAAGGCTAAGGTCAATTCAACGATGACGCCTCAATCGCCGGCCGCAAGGCTTGGCCCGCCATGGAAACGCCGATGTCCGATCTGGAAAAATTTCGCAGCGAAACCCGCGACTGGCTGCAGGCCAATTGCCCGCCGGAGATGCGGCGGCCGATGACCTCGGACGAGGACATCTTCTGGGGCGGCCGCAATACCAAATTCTCCTTCGAGCCGCAGCGCGTCTGGTTCGAGCGGATGCGCGCCAAGGGCTGGACCGTGCCGCATTGGCCCAGGGAATATGGCGGCGGCGGCCTTGATGGGGAGGAGACCAAGATCCTGCGCCAGGAAATGGCCGGGATCGGCGCGCGCCAGCCGCTGACCTCGTTCGGCATTTCCATGCTGGGCCCGGCGCTGCTGAAATACGGCACCGACGCGCAGAAGAAGGAACACCTGCCGAAGATCGCGGCCGGCCTGATCCGCTGGTGCCAGGGCTATTCGGAGCCCAATGCCGGATCGGACCTCGCCTCGCTGCAGACCCGCGCCGAAAGCGACGGCGACGATTTTGTCATTACCGGTCAGAAGATATGGACGTCCTATGCCAACTACGCCGACTGGATCTTCTGCCTGGTGCGGACCGACGCTTCCGCCAAGAAACATGACGGCATCAGTTTTATTCTGTTCGACATGGCTTCAAAGGGGGTCTCGACCAAGCCGATCCTGTTGATCTCCGGCTACTCGCCGTTCTGCGAAACGTTTTTCGACAATGTGCGGGTGCCCAAATCCCATGTGGTCGGTACCGTCAACCGCGGCTGGGACGTAGCAAAATACCTGTTGCAGCACGAGCGCGCGATGATCTCGGGCATGGGCGAGCGCGGCGTCGGCCGCCCGCTCGGCCAGATCGCCGCGGACTCCATCGGCGCCGACGAGCAGGGCCGGCTGGAAGACCCCGTCCTGCGCGGCCAGATCGCGAATTTCGAGATCGACGAGGCGGCGCTGGCGGCGGCCGCTGAGCGCGCGGTCGATCTCGCGAAGGCCGGTCAGGCCCATCCGGCGTTTTCCTCGGCGATGAAATATTACGGCACCGAGCTCAACAAGCGCCGCTACGAGATCCTGATGTCGGCAGGCGGCGTCGACGCGCTGGAATGGGAAAGCGAGCGTTCCAGAGGCGGCGCCCGGCCGCGCGCCTGGCTGCGCACCAAGGCCAACTCGATCGAGGGCGGCACCAGTGAGGTCATGCTCGGCATCGTGGCCAAACGGATTCTCGATCTGCCGGGGGCTTAGAGAAAATCCTCATCCTGAGGAGCGGCCACTTGGCCGCGTCTCGAAGGATGAGTCCTCCCTCATGGTTCGAAACGGCGCAAGAGCGCCTCCTCACCATGAGGGTCCACAGTGAAATCAATCCAAGAGCAACTTACCGGAACCCTCTCACATGGCACTCGTCCTTAGCGAAGAACAGTCGATGCTGCGCGACAGCGCGCGCGGTCTCATCAGCGACAAGGCGCCGGTGGCGCATCTGCGGCAGCTGCGCGACGAAAAGAACCCGGACGGGTTTTCCCGCGAGCTGTGGGAGACCTTTGCCGAGATGGGATTTTCCGGCCTGCTGGTGCCGGAGGAGTTCGGCGGCAGCGGTCTCGGCTGCGTCGAGGCCGGCGTGGTGATGGAGGAGATCGGCCGCACCCTCATGCCGTCGCCGTTTCTTTCGACCGCGGTCCTGGCGCCGTCCGCTTTGTCGCGCGGCGGCAGCGCCGCTCAGAAGGCGGAATATCTGCCGAGGATATCGGACGGTTCGCTGCTCGCCACGCTCGCCATTGACGAGGGCGCAAAGCATCGTCCGTTGAAGACGAAGATGCAGGCGCTGCGTTCCGGCAACGGGTTTAAACTGAGCGGGGACAAGGCGTTCGTGCTCGACGGTCATGTCGCCGGGCTCCTGATCGTGGCGGCCCGCACCGCGGGCGCCCCCGGCGAGCGCGACGGGCTGACGCTGTTCCTGGTCAATCCGAAGACAAAAGGCATCGCGACCGAGCGCACCGCGATGGTCGATTCGCACAATGCGGCGCGCATAACCTTCGAAAACGTCGAGGTCGACGCCGACGGCGTGCTCGGCGAGGTCGACCAGGGTTTTGCCCTGCTGGAGGGCGTGCTCAATATCGGCCGCGGCGCGGTGGCCTCCGAAATGGTCGGGCTGTCCGAAGAAGTCTTCAGCCGCACCGTCAACTACCTTAGGGAGCGCAAGCAGTTCGGCAAACTGATCGGCGAATTCCAGGCGCTGCAGCATCGCGCCGCCCAGCTCTATATCGACATCGAGATCACCCGCGCCGCGGTCCTGAAGGCGCTGCAGACGCTGGACGGCGATTTCGCCAATGCGGGTTCCGCGGTGGCGGTGGCCAAGGCGCGCGCCGGATCCACCGCGACGCTGGCGGTGCAGGAAGGCGTGCAGATGCACGGCGGCATGGGCGTGACCGACCAGTTCGACATCGGCTTCTTCATGAAGCGCGCCCGGGTCTGCCAGGAACTGTTCGGCGACAGCAATTTCCACGCCGACCAGCTGGCGCGGATGAAGAGTTATTGAGGGTTCCCGGCGGTCATTCCGGGGCGCGCGAAGCGCGAACCCGGAATGACGGCCTTTCGGCCGTCACCGGATCGGCGGGGCGTACTGGATGCCGCCGGCGCTCCAGAGCTGGTTCAGGCCGCGGGGAATCCCGAGCTTCGAGCCGGCGCCGACATTGCGCTCGTAGATCTCGCCGTAATTGCCGACGCGGCGGATGATGCGCACGGCCCAGTCTTTGGTCAGGCCGAGATCCTCGCCGTAGCTGCCTTCGGTGCCGACCAACCGCATCACGTCGGGCTTCTTCGACTTCAGCGCCTCGTCGATGTTCTGCGAGGTGACGCCGAGTTCCTCGGCGTTGATCATCGCGTACAGGGTCCACTTCACGATCATCATCCAGTCGTCGTCGCGCTGCCGCACCACCGGCGCCAGCGGCTCCTTGGAGATGATGTCGGGCAGGATGACGTGGTCGCCGGGTTTGGCCAGGTTCAGCCGCAGCGCATAGAGCTGCGAGGCGTCGGCGGTGAAGGTGTCGCACTGGCCGGAATCATAGGCCTTGATGACTTCCTCCAGCTTGCCGAACTTCTTCTCTTCGTACTTCATGTTGTTGGCGCGGAAATAGTCGGCGAGGTTGAGCTGCGTGGTGGTTTCCGCCTGCACGCAGATCTTGCTGCCGTTCAGCTCCAGCGCGGAATCGATGTTGCGCCCGCGCGGCACCATGAATCCCTCGCCGTCATAATAGGCCACGGCCGGGAAATAGAGATCGTAATTGGTCTCGCGCGCCATGCTCCAGGTCGAGTTGCGCGAGAGAATGTCGACTTTGCGGTTCTGCAATTCCTTGAAGCGCTCGCTGGCCTCCAGCGGCACGAATTTGGCCTTGGCCGGATCGTCGAAGATGGCGGCGGCCACCGCGCGGCAGAAGTCGACGTCGAAGCCGGTCCAGTTGCCCTTGTCGTCCGGATTCGAGAAGCCCGGCAGGCCCTTGTTGACGCCGCACAGCACTTCGCCGCGCCGGATCGTGCGTTTCAGGGTGCGCGTGTCGTACCGCTCATAGGTGATGGCGGCAGCCGCGACCGCGACTGCGACCGCCAGCCCGATCAGGAGGCCGCCTCGGAATGTCCGCATGATTTTGACTCTCGCAATGATGGGAAAGAAAAATGGATCGGCGACGAGGCCAGTCGCGCGCTTTACAATTCCGGCTTCTGTCGTACGACCACCTTGGTGCCGACGGGGACGCGGTCGTAGAGATCGGCGACGTCGGCGTTGACCAGCCGGAAGCAGCCGGACGAGACCTTGGTGCCGATCGTATCGGGCCTATTGGTGCCGTGGATGCGATAGACGGTGGTTCCGAGATACATCGCCCGCGCGCCGAGCGGATTGCCCGGTCCGCCCGCCATGAAGCGCGGCAGGTAGGGCTGCCGCTCGATCATCTCCGGCGGTGGCGTCCAGTCCGGCCATTCCGCCTTGCGCGAGATGTTCAGCAGTCCCTGCCACTGGAAGCCGTCGCGGCCGACGCCGATGCCGTAGCGGATCGCACGGCCGCCGGGCTGGATCAGATAGAGGTGGCGCTCGGCGGTCGAGATGATAATCGTGCCCGGTGCCTCCGTGGTGCGGTAGTACACCATCTGCTTCTGGAATTCCGGATCCAGTTCCACCGAATCGTCGGCCAGAAGCCCCGGCTGGTCGCCGACGTCGGGTTGCTGGGCAAAGCCGTGCGAAGCCGACAGCGTCAGGCCTGCAGCGGCGATCGTCATCAGGATCAGGTGCCGAAATCTTGTCATTCAAGACACTCCTTCTCGGCGCGCATCCCCTCGCGCTCGCCAAATCATCGCAACCATCAAATCTCAGCCACGGCGCGATGGCAAGCAATCCGGTTATGCCGCTGAAATAGTTTCGGTTTTTTGGCTCTGCGGTTGTGTCCCAAAAGCACCACTCAGGCCGCGAGCCAGAGCCGCAAGCCATAGGCGATGACGGCTACCGAGCCGACCCCGCCGAGCCAGAGTGCCGCGAACCACAGCAGGCGCTGCGCCAGCGGCCGTTGAGCGTTTCCGGGCATCAATGATAACCGCCCCGCACCTTGCCGCGGAATACCCAATAGGCCCATCCGGTGTAGCCGAGGATCAGCGGGATCAGCACAGCGACGCCGGCCAGCATGAAGAGCTGGCTGTTGGCGGGCGACGCCGCCTGCCAGATGGTGATGCTCTGCGGCACGATATAGGGATACATGCTGATGCCGAGCCCGGCATACGACAGAGCGAACAACGCCAGCGACAGGAAGAACGGCTGGTAGTCGTGTTTGCCGGCAAGGCTGCGCAGCAGCAGCGCGGCGACGGCGGCCACCGCGATCGGCACCGGCGCGGTCAGGATGACGTTGGGCCAGGCGAACCAGCGCAGGGTATACTGGACGTGGAGGAACGGCGTGGCGACGCTGACCGCGCCGATCGCGCCCAGCATCGCCAACAGCAACGCCCAGCTCAGGCGATAGGCCTCCTCACGCAGCTTGCCCTCGGTCTTCATGATCAGCCATGTGGCCCCGAGCAGCGCGTAGCCGACGACCAGGGCGATGCCGGTGAGGATGCTGAACGGTGTCAGCCAGTCCCACCAGGCGCCGGCATAATGCCGTCCCTCGACATGCACGCCCTGCAGGATCGCGCCGAGCGCGATGCCCTGCGCCAGCGCCGCCAGCCACGATCCGCCGGCGAAGGCGATGTCCCAGCGGTTGCGCTCGCTCTGCGTGGTCCGCCAGCGGAATTCGAAGGCGACGCCGCGGAAGATCAGGCCGATCAGCATCGCCACCATGGGTACATACAGCGCGGGCATCAGCACCGCATAGGCCAGCGGAAACGCCGCCATCAGGCCGCCGCCGCCGAGCACCAGCCAGGTTTCGTTGCCGTCCCAGACCGGGGCGACGCTGTTCATGATGACGTCGCGGTCGGCCTTCTCCGGAAACAGCGGAAACAGGATGCCGAGGCCGAGGTCGAATCCGTCCATCACCACATAGACGAACACCGCGAACGCGATGATGAACGCCCAGAGGGTGGCGAGGTCGACGGCGCCGGTCATCGCGCGGCTCCTTCCGTGGCCGCGCCGGCGGCGGGCGTGATGCCGGCGGCGCGGGCCGGCCGGTGCGCGCGCGGTCCTTGCTCGCCGTGATGCGGCGGCTGGGCCATCAACCGGAACAGATAGGTCAGGCCCGCCGCATAGACGATGAAATAGACGATGACGAAGGCGATCAGCGACGAGCCGACCGCGGGGGCGGCCAGCGGCGAGGCGGCATCGGCGGTACGCAGCAGGCCATAGACCAGGAACGGCTGGCGGCCGACCTCGGTGGTGAACCAGCCCGCCAGCACCGCGATGAAGCCCGCCGGCCCCATCGCCAGCGCAAAGATATGCAACAACCTGAATTCGTAGAGCCTGCCGCGCCAGCGCGCCCAAAGGCTGAAGAGGCCGAGCCCCAGCATCAGGAATCCGATGCCGACCATGATCCGAAACGTCCAGAAAATGATCGGCACCGGCGGCCAGTTTTCCCGCGGCACGGTGTCGAGGCCTGCCAGCGGCGCGTCCAGCGAGTGTTTCAGAATCAGCGAAGACAGTTTTGGCACTTCGATGGCGTATTTGACCTCGCCGGCGGCTTGATCGGGCAGGCCAAATAGCACCAGCGGAGCACCGTCCGGGTGGCTCTGATAGTGGCCCTCCATCGCCATCACCTTGGCGGGCTGGTGCTCGAGCGTGTTCAGGCCGTGCTGGTCGCCGGCGAGAATCTGGATCGGCGCCACCAGTGTCGCCATCCACATTGCCATCGAGAACATCACCCGCGCCCCCGGATGGCGCCGGTCGCGCAGCAGATGCAACGCGCCCACCGCGCCGACCACCAGCGCGGTCGTCAGATACGCCGCCAGCACCATATGCACGAGGCGGTAGGGAAAGGACGGGTTGAAGATCACCTGGCGCCAATCGGCGGCGACGAACTGCCCGTCGGCGTTGACGGCATAGCCGGCAGGCGTCTGCATCCAGGAATTGGCGGACAGGATCCAGAATGCCGAGATCAGCGTGCCGATCGCGACCATCAGGGTGGCGAGGAAATGCAGCCGGTGGCCGACCCGCTCCAGGCCGAACAACATGACGCCGAGGAAGCCGGCTTCGAGAAAGAACGCGGTCAGCACCTCGTAGGCCATCAGCGGGCCAATCACCGGCCCGGCCTTGTCGGAAAATCCCGACCAGTTGGTGCCGAACTGGTAGGACATCACGATGCCCGAGACCACGCCCATGCCGAAGGCGATGGCGAAGATCTTCAGCCAGTAATTGAACAAATTGAGGAAGACCTCGCGCCCGGTCCACAGCCACAGCGCTTCCAGCACCGCGAGATAGCTCGCCAATCCGATCGAGAAGGCGGGAAACACGATGTGGAACGACATCGTGAACGCGAACTGCGCCCGGGCCAAACCTACGGCATCGAAGCCTTCGAACATCAGCACCATCCGTCGTCCTATGTCGACGGGGGTTCTATCACGCAGGACGTGACGATGGTACCGCCAGTTGGTGCGCGCCGCTCAACTGCTGGTGTTCAACAGCCGCGCGATGGTGCGGTCGATCTGCTCGTACTGGCCTTCGCCATCGTGCTGGAAGACGATCTTTCCGCTCTGATCGACGATGTATTGCGAGGGCCAATACTGGTTGCGCCAGGCGTTCCAGGTCTGTGAGTCGTTGTCCTGCGCCACCGGGTAGGTGATGCCATGGCGTTTCAGCGCGGCCTGAACGTTGGCCGCGGATCGCTCGAACGGGAATTCCGGGGTGTGGACGCCGACCACGACCAGACCGCGGTCCCTGTACTTCGCATAGAGTTCGACCACGTGGGGCACGGTGTTGACGCAATTGACGCAGCCATAGGTCCAGAAGTTCACCAGCACCACCTTGCCGCGCAGGTCCGCGATCGAGAGCGGCGCGGAATTGAACCAGTTGCTGATGCCGGCGAAGTTCGGTGCGGTGCTTTGCAGGGCCGCGACCGCGACCGGAGCGGCCTCGCCTGCGATGCCGGGGCTGGCGGCGCCGATCAGGCACAGCGCGGCAATGCAGGCGGAGGTGGCGAGCGATCGTGGCGTCATGGGAGTCTCCTTTTTCATGATGGGTCAGGCGCTGGCGCGCCGGGGTCAAAGGCCGATCTGGCCCTGCGGGTAGAACGCGGTCAGCCACGCCACGATCAGCGTGTCGTACTGGAAATAGGACAGCACCGCGAAGGCGATCACGATGACGCCGAAGCCCTGCTGCAGCCGTGGGGAGATTCGCGCGATGGCGCGAACGGGGGTGGTGACGGCCTGGCCGCCATAGGCGATCGCCAGCATCGGGATCGCGGCACCTGTTGTGTAGACCACCAGCAGCAAGCTCGCCCAGGCTGTGTCCTTCGAAGTCGCGACCACGGTCAGGATCGAGCCGAGCACCGGCCCGGCGCAGGGCGTCCACACCAGGCCGAGCGTGGTGCCCAGTACAAAGCCGCCGACCGCGCCATGGCGCGTCACGGTGCTGCCGGGAAAATTTCCCGTCCATCCATGAATCCGGATCGAAAACCATTCGAACGGCGTCGGCCACACCATCAACAATCCGAACCCGAGCAGCAGGATGATCGCGCCGGTGCGCAGATGATTGGGATCGAAATCGAAAATTCGGGTGATCGCGCCCAGCAACAGCGCGGCGGCGGAAAACGAAACGACAAAACCGAGCGCGATCATCGCCGGCCGCAGTTTACCGCCCTGGCCTACCGACGCGCCGAGCAGGATCGGCAGCATCGGCAGCGTGCAGGGCGCCGCCACGGTGACGATACCGGCGAGCAGAGCGAGGACGAGGTTGAGCATCTCGCGAATTCCATCGAACGTTTCGCAAGGCACTGGGCCTGCGGTCACGCGGGGAGCGTTCAATGGTCCTTCGCGATGCCGGGGCGCTGCGTTACTCCGCCTTCGTCACGTGTTCGTGAGGCTTTCGCCGCCGCTGCTCCCCAGACG